>Ga0070704_100000147_pt1 | contig 26851 bp, 22 predicted proteins | sample KBSK5252metaG_FD_65467 | JGI IMG/M metagenome (GOLD analysis project Ga0070704, IMG submission 65467) | Corn, switchgrass and miscanthus rhizosphere microbial communities from Kellogg Biological Station, Michigan, USA - KBS K5-25-2 metaG | ecosystem: Host-associated > Plants > Roots >...
CGCTTCAGCGTTCCCGGCTCGTATCCATGCTTCACCAGGCGCCGGTCCCCCGTCTGGTCGATGTAAGCCAGCGAATACCACAGGCCCAGCAGCGCCCGCAGGCAACCCCGCCGAAGACAACCAATCCAAACCCCGCCCCGTCAGAGCCACCGACACCACGGCCGCGGGCACCGCGATCTGTGCCACCGCTCGCGCCGTCTGGCGCAGCCAGCGCGTGCGGCAGGTGACGTCGCGCGGCACCCACTCCCGGTAGCGCGGCCCGAGTCTGCCCCCGAACGTGTACCAGATCCAGAGCGGCGGGTTCAAACGATGTGTCGTGCCCTGAAGGATCCCCTGGGGCATGGCCGACATCATTGGCGCCGGCCGCCGTCAATCGGTTCCGGGCAGCCGGAACACTCGGCAATGTTGCGGCAGTACCAGCAAAGCACCAATCTCGCCAACGTCCCGCGACTGGCCGGCGCCACGGACGTCAGCGACTGGGACGAGGGCGCGCCCAATCCGCGCCGCTGTTTTCGCGGCTCGAACCGGCTCATTGATCTGGCCGACGACCCGTATAACGAGGACATCACAGTCCAGATCGACGTCTTTGAGGGCGACAACGAGTCCATCGAACTGACCAGCTCGACCAACTGGCAGGCCGCGACAAGACCGTCTGACGACGACCTGTCCGGCCCATCATCCTGCGTGCGTGGCGGGCCGATTGCTACAGAATAGCGGGCCAACAGCGCCAAACTTCGCAGACAGTAAGCCCGCCATTTCCCTCCCACCCGCCACGCACTGCGAATAAGTGCCCCTCACACGAACGTCAATTCGCCAGATCAAGGGGGATCGAAATGCGCAGGTTTGCCCATGCGACAGTTGTGGTTGCGGGCGCTCCGCTGCTGGCACTGGGATTGGGAACAGCAACCGCATGGGCGGACACAGGCCCGACGTCAACCGACACGAGCGCCACCCGGCAAACGGGCACTCGCGATCTGGCGATCTCAGTGGCCGGGATCCCGCTGGTGAAGTCCAAGTCCGGCACCAGCGAGGCATTCACTCGCGGCCCCAGCATTGCCATTGCGTACAACAACAGCCAGGCCGGCGCGATGGGGTTGGGAAACATATCCATCGCCACCAATAACAGCTATTCGGCTGCCGCCGGGTTACTGAACACCGCCATCGCCGACAACAACAGCGATGCGAGCGCGGGCTACTCCGGCATCGGAAACACCGCCATCGCTCGAAACGGCAGCTCCGCTGGATCTTACGACGGCTCCTTCAACACCGTTCGAGCAACCAATAACAGTTCCGCGCAGGTAGACATCGGAAGTTTCAACACCGTCAGGGCAACCGACGGCAGTACCGCTCTAACAGGCGGCAACGCCAGCGTCATCACGGCCCGTTGTGGAGGTTCGGTGCTCAACGCGCAGAGCCACAAAATCGTCACGAGCGCGCCCTGCGAAGCCGGGTGAGCGAGTAGCAGACCCGTCCTCACCGGCTAGGGCCGGCGGCGCGCTCGCCTTGGGCCTGTAGTTGTGCTGGGCGAGCTGGTGCCGACGACGGCCGGGAAGTGGATCGCCCACCCGCGGACGTGTTGCCATAACGGGCACAACCTCGGCCCCGGTCAGGCGCTTGTGGGCGACCAGGTGTGCCTCGGTCATGGTGGCGGCCGCACCACACGGACGCGCCGCACACGCGACCAGACGCTGCCAGAAGCTGTACGGGGCCGCGGGGGCAACACGCACTGCAGCGCCCTCGACGGGCCAGCAACGGTGCGGACCTCAACCGCCGCGCTTGACGATGGCGTCAATTGAAATGCACGACAACGCGTTTGGATCGAATTGACGACGGGAAACCAACGGACAGCGCAAAGCGACGACAAGTTGCTATGCGTTAGGTGGTTGGCAGTCGCCCCTTGGCGAGGGGAGCGTCTGGGCGGCGTGCGACTGCCGATCACCGCCACCGCTATCTGTCGGCCGGGCTATCGGGGCATGTTCGCTTGTGGTTTTCATCATTCGCATACTTCCGCGAGACCGACGACGAGCCATGGTCGCCCATCGGCGATGTGCCCGACGAATTGATCGAATTGTCAGAGTGAGGCCTCGCCGCCGGGCTAGAACCGGCCGGTGACCACGTTGCGGATCTGCGACCTGCGTCCACCGTCAGCGTCGACAAACGTTGCCTGCACATAGATTTCGTCGTCGTCAAACGCGCTGTCATCCTCGTCGAGAAACAGGTGGTGGATGCCTTCACGGGTGGCCATCAGGTGGTATCCGTCGAAGCTGCCGTTACCGGCGGTCCAGTACGTGCGGCCACCCGCTCTCGTTCCCGTTCCCGTCGCCGAAGATCCAGTCCTCCAATCCACCCGGATTCGCGCCGGTGCAGATGTTGTTGAGGTATCCGACCGCCGCGGCCTCACTCGTCTATATTGCTGCGCGCGCCATCACTCGTCTCGATGTTTTGCTCCAACTTGCGGTAACTTCCGTGGCATGCGGCTAGCCGGTGCCTTCTTCGCAAACCATGCTGAGGTAGTGGACGACATGCTCAACGTCGAAGGCGGCGTCTGGGCGACCACGACCGTCGCACCGCACTCGACCCTCTTCCGGTGCAGTTGCGTCGTGCTGTGCGACACCCGACGCCGCGACGTCGGCATCCACTACGCCCTGCACATCGATGCGGCAGGCCCCACCGGGCAGCGCTGGGCGTCGGCCTGGTCGACGAACTTCCAGCTTCCCAGCGCGATGAAGTTCATGGTCCTGCCCCAGATCACGCTGCCCATCGAGCCCAACGGCGGGCGACACGTCTACAGCTTCCGGCTGGACGGAAGCCACGAGCGGTTCGACATCCTGCTCGATGTCTTGATGCAGTGACGAAGCGTGCGGTCCCGGAAAAGGTTCATCGGCCACACCGCAACCGCTAGGCTTCCCGGAGACCAACCGGTCATGACGACCAAGGGGTGGGACATGATTCGCGAACTTTTCGCCGCCGCCGCGATGACCGGTGCCGCTATCACCACTGCGCCTGCCGCGCTGGCCGACAACGGCGACAACATGTACTTCGACAAGCCCGGACACTATTCCACCGACGTGCCGGGCATGAACTACGACGCCCACCTCAACGCGCCATGCGACAACATGGAGCTCTTCACTTTCGGACGCGGCCCCGGCGGCGAAGCACTGCAATGCCGGTGGATCGAGAATCAGTGGCCGCCCGTGTACACCGGCTTCTGGGTCTCGACGTACGAGTTGTTCGGCGTTCAAGAAGTCGGATCGCCATGCCCGAAGCCGCAAGCGGCAGCCCAAGCTCCCGACGGGCGCCCACTGCTCTGCCTCGGTGATCAGGGCTGGCAGCCCGGCTTCTTCACCCGCGAGGGCTTCTTCCCGCGCTGAGGCGGGGCACCACGACTACGCGCGCAGGGTCTGGCTGGGCGGGGTACCGAACGCTTCTCTGTAGGCGATGCTGAAGCGGCCCGGATGGGCGAACCGCCATCGGCCGGCGATCGCCATCACCGTGTCGACGGCGGGGTCGGCGGCCAGCAGATCGCGGTGCGCCCGATCCAGCCGGACGCGGCGCAAGTACTCCAGCGGCGTGGTGCTGAGGTGGCGGCGAAAAATGTACTGAACGGAGCGCGGTGTGACGCCGATTGCCGCGGCGATATCGCTGAGCCCGATGTCGCGATGGGCGTTTTCATGGATGAAGTCGATTGCCCGGCGCAACGTCCGGGGCTGCGCTGCAGTCGTTTCGGCAGTAATTCGCATTTGCCCGTGGATATACCCAACGACCGCGATCCCAAACCGCCACACGCCTGATCGCCGCCCTGCCACGATTTGCCCATGACCGAACGAATCGAAGTCCAGCGCACCATCCCCGCACCACCCGCCAACATCTTTGCGGTCCTCTGCGACCCACAGGGCCACGTCGCCATCGACGCGACCGGCATGCTGCAGAGTGCCGACGGCGACCCCGCCCGGGCCGTCGGCGACAGCTTCGTCGTGCACATGGACCGCGAGGCGCTCAACGACTATCCGCTCGGCAAGTACGACATCACGGTCGAGATCCGCGAATTCGATCAGGATCGGCTGATCGCCTGGACGATCCTCGGCCAGCTCCGGCCGCAGATCGGGCACGTCTACGGCTATCGACTGGAACCGGCCGACGGCCACACACTGGTCACCTCGTACTACGACTGGTCCGACATCGACCCGCATTGGCGCGACGCCAACATCTTCCCGGTCATCTCCGAGGCCGCGCTGCGCGCGACGCTGGGCATTCTCGACCGCACAGTGAACCGCGGATATCCGCGCGGGTGACGCGTCCCGTCAACCAATGGTTGACGCTCACCTGTCGTCAACCTAGAGTTGACGCTATGACCGAGCCCGCGAAGATCGCCTATCCCGTCCGACTTGACGACCTCATCAACGTGATCAAGCAGGTGCACACCGAACCCTTGGATCAGCTCACCGACGCCGTGCTCGCCGCCGAAACCCTCGGCGAGGTCGCCGACCATCTGATCGGCCATTTTGTGGACCAAGCCCGCAAATCCGGGGCGTCGTGGACGGAGATCGGCAAGTGCATGGGCGTCACCAAGCAGGCCGCGCAGAAGCGGTTCGTGCCGAAGGTGCCAAACGCCGAAGAAGCCTCCGCGCTCGACCCGAATGCGGGCTTCGGGCGATTCACCCCGCGCGCCAGGAACGTCGTCGTCGTCGCGCAGAACAAGGCCAACGAAGCAGGCAACAACGAGATCGGCCCCGACCACCTACTCCTCGGGCTATTTGCGGACCCCGACGGCCTGGCCCCGAAGCTGCTCGCGGGTCAGGGCATCGACGCCGACAAGGTGAACAAGGCCGTCACGTTGCCGCCGCGGATCGACGACGTGCCAGTGCTGATCCCATTCAACGCCCAGGCCAAGAAGGTGCTGGAACTGACGTTCCGCCAAGCGCTTCGGCTCGGCCACAACTACGTGGGCACCGAACACCTCCTGCTGGCGCTGTACGAAGCCGAGGACGACGACGCCACACTGCATCAGCTGGGGGTGGACAGGGACCGCTTCGAGCGCGAGTTGGTCGCCGCTCTTTCGTCCTACACCAAAGGCTGATCTCACATCCGCCGCCGCGGCCGCGTCTTCATGATGTGAGGGTGCGACCGTTTGAGGACGTGGTGGCCGAGCACGGCGCGACGGTACTGAGGGTGTGCCGCGCCGTCGTGGGCCCCGTCGACGCCGAGGACGCCTGGTCCGAGACATTCCTTTCGGCGCTGCGCGCCTATCCCGACCTGCCCGCCGACGCCAACGTCGAGGCCTGGCTCGTCACGATCGCCCACCGCCGCGCCGTCGATGTCGGACGCGCCCGGTCGCGCCGCCCCGTGCCGACCGACACCCTGCCCGAGCGCCCCGCCAGTCACGCCGACCCCGCTACGCGCGATCCCGACCTGTGGACCGCGCTGCAGCGGTTGCCCACCAAACAACGCCAGGCGGTGGCCTACCACCACATCGCAGGCCTGCCGTTCGCCGAGATCGCCGAACTGCTCGGCAACTCCCCCGACGCCGCACGCCGCGCCGCCGCGGACGGACTCAAGACTCTTCGCAAGCACTATCGTGAGGACGAAACAGCATGACTACCAACCTTTTTGACGAACTCAATGCCGACGGGAGCGGACTGGCGCGGCTGCACCAGCGGCTGGAGCGTGACGCCGACAGTGCCGGCGTGCTCGACGTGGCCTACCGCACCGTCGACACGCCGGTCGGCACCCTGCTGCTGGCGGCCACGACCGCCGGACTGGTCCGCGTCGCCTACGACGTCGAAGGTCACGACGCGGTGCTGACGGGGCTGGCCGACCGGATCAGCCCGCGAGTGCTGCGCGCGCCTGCACGGCTGGACACCGTGGCGCGGCAGATCGACGAGTATTTCGCCAAGCGGCGCACCGTCTTCGAGGTGCCGGTCGACCTGCGACTCGCGGAGGGTTTCCGCCGCAACGTCATCGAGCATCTGCGTGAGATCGGCTACGGCCACCGCGAGAGCTACGCTGCGGTGGCCGCCGCGATCGGCAACCCGCGCGCGGTGCGGGCCGTCGGCACGGCGTGCGCCCACAATCCGCTGCCGGTCGTGATCCCGTGTCACCGCGTCGTCCGGTCCGACGGGTCGACAGGCCAGTACATCGGCGGGCCGCTGGCCAAGTCGACGCTGCTGGACCTTGAAGCTGCCTGAATGTGCCAATGAATACACCGGCGCGACGGTAGAAATAGGGACATGGAACTCAACGACGCCGCCCGCGCGCTCATAGGAGAAGGTACCGACGCGACACTCGTCACGCTCAATCCCGACGGCAGCCCGCAAGTGACCGTCGTGTGGATGGCCCTGGAATCCACACCGGACGGCGACGAGCTTGTCTCGGCGCACCTGACCGAATACCAGAAGACCCGCAACATCCGCCGCGATCCGCGGGTGGCCGTCACCATTCTGTCCACCAAGCATCCCAACCAGCAGACTCCGTACCTGGCCATCACCGGGACGGCCCGGATCGTCGAGGGGGGTGCTCCCGCGCTTCTGAAGAAGCTGGCCAAGACGATGCTGGGCAGCGACGAGCACTTCCCGCCGCCGAACGCGCCGGAAGGTCTGCTCACCCGCGTCCGGATCGACAAGGTGGGCGGTTTCGGATTGTCCTGACGGCCGTCCGGCTGTAACACGTTTCAGTTTGTGCCATCATGCGTGGGTGCATCGGTGCCTCGCGCTCCTCGTCGCCCTGCTGGCGGTGGTCGCCGGCGTTGTGGCCCCACCCGCATCGGCGGAGGGCACCCCGATCGGCAATCTTGGCGATACGCTGCACGTCGACTTCAAGGGCATCGTCGCTGACGTGACCGTCCACGACGTGATCGCCACCGAGGTTCCGCCGGGTTGGGGCTGGAACGGGTCGCCGCGCTGGCGCGCCCAAGGTGGGCCGTGGAAGGCGCCGATCACCATCCATACGATCCAGGCGCCCAATCCGTACGCGATGGCATTGGCGTTCACGTTCACCGGCGTCACGCCGTATGCCGACGCCTACGTGTCCAAGCACACCGACGCACCCGACTCACTCGAGAGCGCCCTGCGGAATGCGCCGCCCGGGTCGACGGTCGACGGTGCCGTGTACTGGGACGTCTACCGCGCCCTGGTCACGAACGTGGTGCTGTACAACCCGCAGACCGGCGAGCATCTGGCGCAGTGGAACATCTGGCAGCCGGGAGCACCGCTACCGTAGAAACCGTGGCCATCGACGTCGCCGCGGCCGCCGAGGCCGACCTGCCCGAACTCGCCGACGTCGCCGCCCGCACCTTCCCGCTGGCCTGTCCTCCGTCGGTGACGCCGGACAACATCGCCGCGTTCATCGACGAGAACCTTTCGCAGGCGCGGTTCCGCGACTACCTCGCCGATCCCGACCGCGCGGTGCTGGCCGCCCGCGACGAAGGCCGAATCGTGGGATACGTCATGCTGATTCGCGGCGTTCCCGACGACGACGATGTGCAGCAGGCCGTCACGCTGCGCCCCGCGGTCGAGTTGTCCAAGATGTACGTGCTGCCCGACAGCCACGGCGCGGGTGTGTCGGCGGGGCTGATGACCGCGGCGTTGCGGCGCGCCGCCGAACTGGACGCCAAGTGCGTGTGGCTGGGCGTCAATCAGCAGAACCAACGCGCCCAACGCTTTTACACCAAGCACGGCTTTACCATCAACGGCACCAAGACTTTCCGGCTGGGTGCCGGTATCGAGAACGACTATGTGATGGTGCGCCCGCTGTAGTGGCGCGAACGTTCCTTACCGCTCGAAAATTCGAGAAACTTTCGAGCGGTAAGGAACGTTCGCGGTCAGCGGGAGGAAGTCAGCGCAAGCAGCCTCGACGTCGCCCGCAAGTACTTCTTCTTGAAACCGCCCGCCAACATCTCGGCGGAGAAAATCGTGTCCAGCTTCGTGCCCGATGCCACCACAGGGATGCCCGCGTCGTAGAGCCGGTCGGTCAACGACACCAGCCGAAGCGCGACGTTCTGGTCGTCGATCGGATGCACCCCGGTGATGAACACCGCCGTGACGCCCTCGATCAGCGTCAGATAGCGCGACGGATGCATGGTCGCCAGGTGGGCGCACAGTGCGTCGAAGTCGTCCAGCGTCGCGCCGGGAGTCTCGGCGGCGCATGTCGCGACCTCGTCGTCGCTCAGGGGGTCGGGCGCGGGCGGCAGGTCGCGATGGCGGTAGTCCGGCCCGTCGATCCGCACTGAAGTGAAAATGCTTGACAGAGTGCTGATCTCACGCAGAAAGTCCTGCACGGCGAAGCGACCCTCGCCCAGCTGCTCGGGCAATGTGTTCGACGTCGCGGCCACCGACACACCGCGCGCGACCAGTTCAGACAACAGCCGCGAGATCAGGGTGGTGTTGCCCGGGTCGTCCAGCTCGAATTCGTCGATGCACACCGCGGTGTAATCGGCGAGCAGTTCGATGCACTCGACGAATCCGAACACTCCGGCCAGCTGGGTCAGCTCGCCGAACGTCGCGAACGCCGTTGGCGCGGCGGACATCGCCGACAACAAGTAGTACGACGATGCAAGCAGGTGCGTCTTGCCGACGCCGAACCCGCCGTCGAGGTAGATGCCGACGCCGCGCAGCGTCTCGCGCCTGCCGAACAGCTTCTTCTTGCCTGCCCGTCGCGCGACCGCCTCCTCGCAGAACTGCCTGCACGCCTGCACGGCCGCGGCCTGTGTCGGTTCGGACGGATCCGGTTTGTACGAATCGAAGCTGACGTCGGAAAACGTCGGCGGTGGAATCAGCTGGGCGATCAGTCGCTCGGGGGTCACGGTGGGGTGGCGATCGACCAGATGCGCGACACCACTGGACCCGTGCATGCACGCACCATAGCGACGTGCTGCAATTCTGCGTATGCCTGACGACGGTGCCGGGATACACCTCACAGTGCTGGGGGCGACCGAGTCGGTGGACGACGGCCGACTCGCGGACTTCTACACCTACCCCGAGAGCCTGAGGTCGTGCTGGGTGCGCGGCAACATGATCACCAGCCTCGACGGTGGGGCGGCCGACGACGGTAAGTCCGGCGGACTCGCGGGGCCGGGCGATCGGGCGGTGTTCGTGCAGATGCGTGAGGCCGCGGATGTCATCCTCGTCGGGGCCGCCACCGTCCGCGTCGAGAACTACTCCGGCGCCCAGCTGCCCGTCGCCGCGAGGCAGGCCCGACAGCGACGCGGCCAGGCCGAGGTGCCGCCGATCGCCATCCTCACCCGATCCGGCAACCTCGATCCGACTGCCCGGCTGTTCACCCGCACCGACGTGCCACCGCTGATACTGACCAGCGCGCGAACGGTCGAAGACACCCGCTGCCGGCTGGGAGCGGTCGCCGAAGTCATCGACGCGTCCGGGCCGGACCCGGATTCCGCCGATTCAGCGAGGGTCCTCGAGATCCTCGCCGAGCGCGGGCTCTTCCGCGTTCTCACCGAAGGCGGCCCGCTCATCCTCGGAAACTTGATCAACAACGATCTGCTCGACGAACTGTGCCTCACCGTCGCGCCGATACTGGTCGGCGGCAGCGCCAAGCGGATCGTCACCGGCCTCGGCAACGTGCACACCAGGATGCGGCGCACCCATCTACTCGCTGACGACGACGGATACCTATACACCCGCTACGTCCGGGCCCACTAGCAAGCAATCGGTACCGTGGTCGGCATGCGTCGGCGTCGTCACCTCGCCAAGGCCCTGTGCCTGGCAACCGTCTTGGCGTTCGTCGCCGCGTGCGCGCCGGGCCTGGCCGCCAATCCTCGCTACGCGACGGACTCCGGCGCGCGCCCACAGGGTGCGCCGCAGACCACCAAACCGCCGGCCGGCCCGCCGCCGATCGAGGCGCCGAAGAATGACCTGTCCTGGCGGGACTGCACCTCGCGGGTGTTCAGTGACGCCGCCGTACCGGCGCTTCCCGGCGTCAAGCTGGACTGCGCCAGCTACGACGCCGACCTCGATCCGATCAGCGGCGCCACCGGAACCGTGAGCATCGGCGTGGTGCGGGCCACGTCGGCGCAGACACCGCCGGACGCCGGGCCGGTCGTGATGACCACCGGATCGGACCTGCCGTCGTCGACCCAGCTGCCCGTGTGGCTGTCCCGGGCGGGCGCCGACGTGCTCAAGGCGCATCCGATCGTGGCGGTCGACCGCCGCGGCATCGGCATGTCCGGCGCGCTGGATTGCCGCGACCTGTTCGACCGTCAGGAGATGCTCGACCAGGCGCAGTTCCAGTCCGGCGACGACCCCGTGGCCAACCTCAACGCCGTCGCGCAGACCGCCACCACCAGCTGCACCGACACCATCGCGCCCGGCGACTCGGCCTACGACAATGCGCACGCCGCGGAGGACATCGAGCGACTGCGCAGCACCTGGGATGTGCCGACCCTCGCCCTGCTCGGCATCGGCAACGGCGCCCAGGTCGCGCTGGCCTACGCCGGATCACACCCCAACAAGGTCGCCCGCCTCGTGCTCGACTCCCCGCTGCCGCTGGCCATCGCCGCCGAGGCCGCGATGGAGCAGCGCGTCAAGGGCGAACAGGCCGCGCTCGACGCCTGGGCCGCGCAGTGCGTTGCCACCAACTGCCCGCTCGCGCCTGACCCCAAGGGCGCGATCGACGCCCTGCTGGCTGCCGCGCGGGCCGGCAACGGTCCCGGCGGCGCGTCGGTGGCCACCGTCGCCGACGCCGTGGCGACCGCGCTCGCCTATCCGCGCGGCGACCGTGTCAACGCCGGCAACGACCTGGCCGCAGCCGTAGCCGCGGCCCGCTCGGGCAACTCCAACCAGCTGACCAATCTGATCACGGCCGCCGAGACGCTGCGCCAGACCGACGGCCAGTTCGTCAACAGCTGCAGCGACGCCCTGAACCGGCCGACACCGGACCGGGTCCGCGAGCTCGTGGTCGCCTGGCCCAAGCTCTACCCGCAGTTCGGCGCCGTCGGCGCGCTCAACCTCGTCAACTGCTTGAACTGGCCGAGCGGATCGGCCCCGCAGGATCCCAAGAACCTCAAGATTCCGGTGATGCTGCTCGGCGTCCAGAACGACCCGATCGTCGGCAACGAGGGCGTGGCGGCCGTGGCCGCAACCGTGATCAACGCGGGCACCACGAGCAAGCGAGCAATGTGGCAGGGCATCGGACACGGCGCCAGCATCTACTCGGCATGCGCGCTGCCGCCCGTCGTCGGCTACCTGGACAGCGGCAATCTGCCGCCCACCGACACGTACTGCCCGGCCTGACACCCGGCTGGAGGGGGTCGGTGTACGGTGCCCAGGTGCGCGATCTTGTCTCGGCCGCTTTCCGACCCCGCACCTCCCCACCGAGTGTCGCGACCGTTCTGCGATCGATCCTGTGGCCGTTGGCGATCCTGCTCATCATCCACCGCAGCTACGTGCTTGCCAGCAACGGCTACATCACCGACGACTACGGGCCGGTGTACCGCGCGGTGTCGAACTTCCGGCGCGGCTGGGACATCTACAACGAGCACCTGGACTACGTCGACCCGCACTACCTGTATCCGCCCGGCGGCACGCTGCTGATGGCGCCGTTCGGCTACCTGCCGGTCGACGCGTCGCGCTGGTGGTTCGAGAGCATCAACTGCGCCGCGATCATCATCGCCGCCTACTTCCTGATCCGGCTGTTCGGCTACACCTTCTCATCGGTGGCCTACCCCGCTTTGCTGGTGGCGATGTTCTGCACCGAAAGTGTGGTCAACACACTGGTGTTCGGCAACATCAACGGCTGCGTGCTGCTGTTGGAGGTGCTGTTCTTCCGGTGGATTCTCGACGGTAAGGTCAGCCACCAATGGTGGGCCGGCGTGGTGATCGGGTTATCGCTCGTGGTCAAACCGGTGTTGGCGCCGCTGCTGTTGCTGCCGCTGCTGAACCGTCAGTGGCGAGCGGTCGTCACTGCGATCGCCGTGCCCGTGGTGTTCAACCTGGCGGCGTGGCCTCTGGTCGCCGATCCGATGAACTTCATCACACGCACGCTTCCCTACATCTTCTCGATCCGCGACTACTTCAACAGCTCGATCCAGGGCAACGGCGTGTACTACGGCCTGCCGATGTGGCTGATCCTGTTGCTGCGCATCGTGTTTGCACTGCTGGCAGTGGTGGCCATCTGGCTGCTGTACCGCTACTACCGCACCCGTGACCCGCTGTTCTGGTTCACCACGTCCTCGGGCGTGCTGTTGATCGCCTCGTGGCTGGTGTCGTCGCTCGGCCAGGGCTATTACTCGATGATGCTGTTCCCGTTCCTGATGACGGTCGTGCTGCCGAATTCAGTGATCCGCAACTGGGTGGCGTGGGTCGCGGTCTACGGCTTCATGAGTGCCGACAAATGGCTGATGTGGCACTGGCCGACGACGGGCCGGGCCTTGGAGTACCTGCGCGTCACCTACGGCTGGTGTCTGATGCTGATCGTGGTGTCCTGCGTGCTCTACTTCCGCTATCTCGACGCCAAGGCAGAGGGCCGACTAGACGACGGCATCGATCCGCAGTGGATGAAGGATGTCCCGCCCCGTCAGCCCGTACCGGCATAGGTTTCGCTTCACCGGAGTGACGCGGTGAAGTCAGCTGTGTCTGCTTGCCTCCTGTGCAAGCTGCACACGTGAGCTGATCCCGAGCTTCGAGTACACGTGCGACAGATGCGCCTGCACGGTGCGCGGTGAGATGAGGAGCCGACTGGCGATTTCCTTGTTGCCGAGCCCCTCACCGGCGAGCTTGACCACGTCGAGTTCGGTCGGGGTCAAGGATGCCCAGCCCTCTGACGGACGTTTGCGTTCCCCCCGACGACGGCGCACGTAGGCGATCGCCTCGTCGATGGTCAACGCGGCACCCTCGTCCCAGGCCGCCTGGAAGTCTTGCTCGCCCAAGCTGTCTCGGACAGCCGAAAGCCGGCGCTCATGGTCGGCGTCCAGAGTCTTCAACCGGGAGATGTTCGTCCGAAGTCGCGCGGCGTCGGCCGCACCGAAGAGGCGTGCCGCCTCCCGGTGATTGCCTGAATCACCGGCGAGGTAGGCGAGACATTCGATCGCATCCGGGACGGTAACCACGTAGCCGTGCAACTCAGTTGCGATCGCCAGCGCCTCCCGGGCGTCACAGCCGGCAAGCTCCCCTTCACCGCAGGCAATTTCGACGCGTGCCCGACACGACAGCGCAGCGACCAGCGAGATGCCCTGCGCGACGGCCACCCCCTCGTCGGCCCAACGACGAGCGGTCGTCACATCGCCACATGCTAAGGGCGCCAACGGCGCTAGCCCGTAAGCGGTTGCCGTGCCTGGCGTTTGCGGCGTGCGCTGCAATGCGACTTCATAGGCTTCGCGAGCAGCAGCCGGATCCCCCTCGGCCAGCCTGATAAGGCCAATCGCGGCATACACAATACGATCAATGAATTCGCCCAGCTGGGCGCCTTCCTCAACGACCGCATTCACCGCCGCCTGAGCACCGCGGACGTCGCCCATCCACGCCAGCGTAAAAACCTCGTTCACAAGCGCGGCTACCCAGGTAAACGGATCGCGAGCCGCTTTGGCTTCGGCGGCTAGATCGCGGAACAGTGCAGTGGCGCGTGTCATCTCCCCCCGGTACAGGTGCAGAATTCCGAGGGACAACCGGCACCGACGCGCGTTGAAGTCGTCACCGATCGATTCTGCAAGGTCGCGGCCTTCTGGCCCCGCTGCGATGATCGCGGCCGGGTCGCCCACCATCATCCCGGCCATTGCTTGCGACGCCAGAATCTGACTCAGCCGCCACCGGTCATCAAGCTCGCGGGCGAGTCTGCCCGCCTCTAGGAAGTCCGACCCTGCTACCTCGACGTCATAGGCGTAGAAAACCCCGTGCGCCACTAGGGCCCGGATCACCAGGGCCGGGTCGCCGAGCTCGCGAGCCACGAGGAGCGCCTCGTCAACGATCGGCGCACCCTCAGCGGTGCCCAGCCACGAATGCAGCTGACCCTTGTCGGCGAGGGCTCGTACGCGCGCAGGATCGTTGGAGGTATCAGCTCCGGCCTCAGCAGCAAGGGCCGCATCGAGCCAGCCGAGCCCCTCCCGAATGCGCCACCGCGTCAGCCACAATGGCTGCAGCGACGCGGCGAGACGCAACGCCGGGTCGATGTCGCCGTTCTCAAAACTCCACGCGAAAGCGCTTCTGAGGTTGTCAATCTCACGTTCCGCCTGCACGAGGCGATCCGTGTGCCCTGCGCCCGACGGTGCGTCGAGTTCGGCTGCCATCGCCGTGTAGTAATCGCGGTGGCGGCCGCCCACCATGACGGCCTCCCCGGATTCGCCGAGCTTTTCCAGCGCGTACTGGCGAACGGTCTCGAGCAACCGGTAACGCGTTCGGCCGCCGATGTTTTCGGCGATCAAGAGCGACTTGTCGACGAGTAGGCTGAGTTGGTCGAGTACCTGATGGCGCTCCGTGCCCGCGTCACCGGCCACCGCGAAGGCGCCCTGAAGGTCGAAGCCGCCCAGGAACACCGCCAACCTGCGGAACAGCACACGCTCGGTCTCGGTCAACAGTGCATGCGACCGGTCCACCGAGGCGTGCAGCGTCTGTTGGCGTCGGACCGCCCTGCGGGCACCGCCGGTCAACAAGCGGAAGCGGTCGTGCAGCCCGTCAAGGATTTCATCGAGCGTCAGCGCGCGCACGCGCGCCGCGGCGAGTTCGATGGCCAGCGGCATGCCGTCGAGGCGCCGACAGATCTCCGCCACTGCTGCGGAATTGTCGTCAGCGACAGCGAATTCCGGCTGCGTGCGACGGGCGCGGTCAGTGAACAACTCGATGGCCTCGTCGTCCAGTGACAGCGACGGCACGACAAAGATGACCTCGCCCGGAATCCCGATCGGTTCGCGACTCGTCGTCAGCAGCCTCAGTTCGGGACACGCGCCGAGCAGGTCCCTGGCCAGCGACGCACTCGCGTCGAGAAGATGCTCACAGTTGTCGAGCACGAGCAGCAGTCGGCGATCACCGATGAACCGGATCAGCGTGTCATCAGTCGAGCGGCCTGGCTGATCGGGCAAGCCCAACGCCCGCGCCACCGCAACCCGCACGACGTCGGGATGGGTGATCGGCGCGAGGTCGACGTACCACACGCCGTCGGGAATCTGATCAGGCAGTTGACCGGCCACCTCGACCGCCAGCCGGGTCTTGCCAGCGCCACCCGCACCGGTCAACGTGATCAGCCGGTTCTCGTCGATGAGTCGACTCACGTCCACCATCTGCGCACCGCGTCCGACGAAGCTGGTGAGTTGAACCGGAAGGTTCTGCGCTGCAGCGGTTTTCGCTACCCGAAGCCGCGGGAACTCGTTGCACAGATCGGGGTGGCACAGCTGAACGACCCGCTCGGGACGAGGCAAGTCACGCAGTGGGTGAGTCCCGAGCTCGCGCACCCACACACCATCCGGTAGTCGTTCCGCGATCATCTCGAACGTCACGCCGGACAGCACCGTCTGGCCGCCGTGCGCCAGATCCCGTAGGCGCGCCGTGCGATTGATGGTCGGGCCCATGTAGTTGGCCTCGTCCCGCAACTGGACCTCGCCGGTGTGCACACCGACCCGCAATCGCAGCGGCGCAAGTGGCGCCAACTGCAACTCCAACGCACACGCCACCGCATCGCTCGCGCGTGCGAACGCGAGCACGAAGCTGTCGCCCTCGCCTTGCTCGACGGGACGAACGCCTTGATGCCGCGCAACGACTTCGGTGAGCACATCGTCGAGGCGCGCGACGGCCGCCGCCATTTCCTTCGACTGGCTCTCCCAGAGCCGCGTTGAGCCCTCGACGTCGGCAAGAAGCAACGTCACCATGCCCGTTGGCAGTAGGTCCGTCATGCCAAGGTCGCTCCAGTTGGTGTGGCTCATGTTAGCCAGCGTGCGGCCACGACACCCCGGAAACATCGGCCAAATGGCCTATACCGCGCCGACCCGGGAATGAATGATCACGACGCCGCGGTTGTCAGTCAGCAATAGCTGAGTCTATCCAAGTAAACCTAGGGGTTCGCCATGTCGACATATCGCGCCGTCCAAGCCACCGGACAACATCAATTCGAGCTGGTCGAGCGCGAGCTCGTCGAACCCGAACCCGGCCACGTCCGCGTGCGCGTGCTCAGTTGCGGGGTATGCCACAGCGACGTCCTCGGTGTGGAGGGTGTCCGTCCCGACCCCAGCGCGCCGATCGTCCCCGGTCACGAGATCGTCGGCGTCGTCGACGCCGTCGGAGCCGGCGTGACGTCCTGGCATCCCGGCGACCGCGTCGGTGTCGGCTTCCTCGGCGGCCACTGCGGCGAGTGCGTGCAATGCCGGCGCGGCGATTTCGTCAACTGCCTCAATCAGCCGCAGCCGGGAACCACCGAGGACGGCGGCTACGCGGAGATGGTGTATGTGCGGGCCAGCGGCCTTGTGCGGGTTCCCGAGCTGATGAACCCGATCGATGCAGCACCGCTGCTGTGTGCGGGTATCACGACGTTCAACGCGCTGCGTAACGCTGACGCCCCTCCCGGCGCGCTTGTCGCCATCCAGGGCATCGGTGGGCTCGGCCATCTCGGTGTGCAGTACGCCAAGCAGCTCGGGTACCACACCGTGGCCATTGCGCGCGGAGCCGAAAAAGAGGAACTGGCAAGGTCTTTGGGTGCCGACGAGTACATCGACAGCGCGGCTGTCGACCCTGGTGCCGCGCTGCAGAGCCTTGGCGGCGCGGCGGTGATCGTCGCGACGGCCGCCAGCGGCGCATCGATGTCGCCGTTGGTCGCCGGGCTGGCTCCGCGCGGCCGGCTGGTGGTCGTCGGGGCCGCGACCGACCCGATTTCCGTGGACACGTCCGACTTGATCTTCGGCGGCCGATCGATCGTCGGCAGCCTGACCGGGTCCTCGATCGAGAACGAGGAAAACCTCGCGTTCAGCGTGACGCACGGCGTCAAGCCGATGACGGAAGTCATGTCGCTCGACGACGCACCCAAGGCGTACGAACGGATGATGTCCGGTGCCGCCCGCTTCCGGGTGGTGCTGGACATCGCATGCGCCGAGAAATGACGATTCCGCCAATATTTGCTAAGGCAAAGGCTTGCCTCTGGGCACAGGCGCAGTATCAGTCCTGATAGCCCCTCAATCTCGTACGATTGATTCGCTCGCGGGGAGGTCATAGGGGGGCGAAGCGGATGGCGAACATCCCGGTAGATCCCCTTTTCGTGACCCCGGCGTGGCTCAGCGACGTTCTCCACGCAGACGTTCGGTCATGCGAACTCGAGCAGATCGCCGTCGGCGTCGGGCTGCTCGGCCGGTTGTTTCGGGCTCACCTCGAGGGCGGGCCGGACGTACCCGCCTCGGTGATCGTGAAGCTCCCGACGCTCGACACCAGCGTCCGGTCGCACCTCTGCGAAGCCGCCGACCTCTACCTCCGTGAGGTCCGTTTCTACGAGGAGGTCGGTCTCGCCAACCCGCTGCGCCCCGCGCGTCCGTACTTCGCCGCGTTCGAAGAAGCGACACACGACTTCGTACTCGTGCTCGAGGATCTGGGTGGGCTTCGGAACGCCGATCAGACCATCGGGTGCACCGCGACGGACGCCGAGACCGTGATCGACGCTATCGCCCGCCATCACTCCCATTGGTGGGACAACGATCGCCTCGCCTCGCTGCGGTGGCTGAAGCCTTACAGCGCTCCGCCGTTCCCCTCTGTCCTCGCCAACAATTACGAGGCCGCCTGGCCGATATTCGTTGAGCGCATCGGCTACGACATGTCCCCCGCGTTACGTGACTTCGGCGAACGGTTCCCGGCACTGATGCCGTGGTTCTTGGAAGAACTCGCCCGCCCGCCGCACACGTTCCTGCACGGCGATCTGCGGCTTGACCAATTGTTCTTCGCGGTCGCCGCCGACGACCCGCCTGTGATCGCACTGGACTGGCAGATCACCGGGAAAGGGCGCGGTGCATACGATCTGGGCTACTTCCTGAGCCAGAGCCTGACCGCCGACAGCAGGCGCAGCTGCGAGGATCAGCTGATCGAGCGCTACGCCGAGCGCCTGACGGAGCGCGGAATCGATTACCCCCGAGAACAACTGTGGCGCGACTATCGACTCACCACAGCCTGGTGCTTCATCTACCCCGTAGTCGCCGCAGGCCGGGTCGACATCGCCAACGACCGCCAGCTGGAGCTCCTGCGCACGATGCTGAATGGCGCCGCGATGGCGATCGAGGATCACGACGTCTTGTCGCTGAGGCCCGACTGACGATGGCCGAAAACCGCCGTGTCTGCACCGCTTGCGGTACGACGAATGAAGAGGACGCTCGCTTCTGCGAGGGCTGCGGCGGATCGCTCGCACGAGTCTGTGCGACCTGCGGCGTGGAAGCCAATGCGACGGCGCGGTTCTGCCGCGGATGCGGCGCGCCCCTCGACAGTCAGGTAACGCACGATGTCTCCGGCGCGGGCCCCGTTCGCAAGACCGTGACGGTCATGTTCGCCGATCTGGCCGGGTCGACCAGTTTCGAAGAGCGGGTCGACGCCGAGACGGCGCGCGAGGTGATCGGCCACTACCACGATGTCCTGCGGTCGACCGCGCAGCGTCACCATGCGGGCGTCATGAAGTACATCGGCGACGGGTTCATGGCGGTCTGGGGTGTTCCCGAGATCGGAGCCGACGACGCCGCCAACGCCGTCGACGCCGCGGTTGCGTTGCAGGAGCGCTTCGTCGACCTCGCTGCCCAGGTCGCCAACGCGCATGGAGTCGAGCTGGCGCTGCGCGTGGCGGTGAACACCGGCGAAGTCGTGGTCGGGGCCGGCGACGCCGACCTCGTCGGCGACGCGCTGAACGTCGGCGCCCGGCTCGAGGCCGAGTGCCCGCGCGGCCGCGTCGTGGTCGGCGAGGAGACATGGCGATCGACGCGCGGCCGGTACGGGTACGAGTCCCTCGGCCAAGTGCAGGTGAAGGGACGCACCGCGCCCGTCGCGGTGTATCAGTGGCTCGCGCGCCAGTCGGAGGCCGCGGACGCGACTCCGTTCGTCGGCCGCGCCGACGAGGTAAAACGGCTGCAGGCCGTCCTCGACGACGCGGTCGCCGCGCGGGCGGCCCGGTTGGTCACGGTCATCGGCGACCCCGGCGTCGGCAAGAGCCGGCTGGCGGCGGAGTTCACCGGCGCCCAGGCCGATGCCCATGTTCTCCAGGCCCGGTGCGCCGTCGAAGGGACCGTCGCACTGGCGCCGATCGTCGAGGTGCTGCGGGCCTGCGACCTCGAAACCGAGGTTCCCACAAGCGTTCCCGAACGCGATCGGCTGCTGCGTGACCTAAACGGATTGACGACCGGCGTTCCAGGCTCTGTCGAAGAGACCTTCTGGGCGCTACGCCGGTTCGTGGAGGTGCTGGCGTCGGGGCGCCCGGTTCTGCTCGTCCTCGACGATATTCAGTGGGCCGACACGATGCTGCTCGACTTCATCGAGCATCTCGTCGAGTGGGTGCAGGACGTGCCCGTTCTCGTGCTGGCGCTCGCCCGGCCCGAGCTCCGCGAGATCCGGCCAGACCTCGTAGCCGTCAGCCGCTGGGTGTCCGAAGCGGTTCTTCTCGGTGGCCTCGACGCCGGAGCGACCGCAGAACTCGCCGCCAAGGTGCTGGGCGCAACCCAGTTGCCCGACGAACTATTGCGCCGCCTACCGGCCTCGACCGGAGGCAATCCCCTGTTCGTGCGTGAACTGATCGGGATGCTCGCGCACGACGGGGTCCTCGTCCGGCAGCCGGCCGGCTGGCGCCTCACGATCGACGTTGACGCCATCGCCATCCCGCCGACGATTCACGCGCTGCTCGCATCACGGCTGGAGCGGCTCGACGCCACCGATCGGCGCATCCTCGAGATCGCTTCAGTGGTCGGTAGCGACTTCTCGCTGGGCGCCGTGCGCGCGCTCGCGGACAGCTCTCCGACGGGAATCAAGTTGTCCCTCAACCGACTTCGTCGGCTCGAACTCGCTCAACCGAGCGGTGCATACGTCGGCGACGAACCGGTCTGGCGCTTTCATCACGTTCTCATTCGCGACGTCGCCTACCGTCGGCTGCTGAAGTCAGACCGCGCGGACCTTCACGAGCGGCTGGCCGACTGGGCGGCCACGAGCGGACCGAGCGTGGCGTTCGATTCCGACGAGATGATCGCCCGAAACCTGGAAGCCGCCCACGGCTATCGACGCGAGCTCGGCACACTCGACGAGCACACCGGCGCTCTCGCACTCAGGTCCGCCCGCCATTACGCCGCGTCGGCCCGCCGTGCCCTGGACCGCGACGAGCTCGTCTCGGCAGGCACTCAGGCGGCCCGCGGCGCGGCGCTGGCAGCTGCCGACGAGGGGGTCCACGCCGACCTGCTGCTGATCGGCTGCGAAGCCTTCCTATCGGCGGGCGACGTGGCTTCCGGCGCTCCCCTCGTCGACGAGCTCGACCGCATCGCGGGTGACGAGCTGGCGCCATGGGCGACGTGTTACCGGTGTCAATTCGTCGTCTACACCGATCCCGAGCGGCTGTTGGAGGTCGACGCCCGCCTCCAGGGCGCCATCGACGAGTTCGGCCGCCGCGAAGATCCGGCGGGGCTGGCGAAGGCGCACAGGGTGCGGGCGGGTGCGCGGGCTCGCCTCGGCCGGATCGGCGACTGCGAAGTCGACCTCTTCGATGCGCTGATCGCGGCGCGACGGAGCGGGGACCATCGACAGATCACCGCGGCAATGGGCGCGGCGCCAGCGGCGGCGCTGTGGGGACCGAGCCCAGTGCCGAAGGCAGGCGGCCGGTGCCTCGACGTGGTTCGGATGCAGCGGATGACGACGGCCGCACCGTCGCTCGAGGCGACGTCGTTGCGCTGTCTGGCGGTGCTGGAATTTCTTCGGGGTCGGCCGGACAAGGCCCGCACGATGCTGGCCGACGCCCGCCAGGTCGTCGCCGACCTCGGCCTGCGTCATGGGCTGATGGAGACGGAGTTGTTCGCGGGAATCATCGAGTCGATGGAGGGCGACCCGGTGGCCGCCGAGCCGCACTTCCGCACGGCACTCGAGGGATTGGACGCCCTAGGGGTGGGCGCCGACGCCGGTCAAGCTGCCGCGCTTCTCGCGCGATCAGTGCTCGCCCAGGGCCGCGTCGGCGAAGCCGACCGGCATGCCGCTGAAAGCGAGCGCCTCGCAGGCCGCAACCTGAAGACGGCGATCGCGTGGCGCGCGGTGCGGGCGGAAATCCTTGCGGCCCAAGGGCGGGACGCAGAGGCAGTCGCCATGGCCCGGGACGCGGTGTCGGTCGCCGCAGGCACCGACCTGGTGCTCGACCACGCCGAGGCCTGCCTGGCACTGGGCCGGGTGCTTGCCGCTGCCGGAGATGCCAAGGGCGCCAACGACGCCCGCAATAACGCTGAGCAACTCTATGCAGCAAAGGAAGTAGCGAGCGCGATGGGTCGAGTGGTTGCGCCCCTCATTCCAACAACATCGCAAGCCGCGCCTGATGAGACTGGGCCCGCAACGTCGCGGCTGGCAGTCAAGAATCGGGCAAGCGGGACAGTCGACGCCACATGGCGGGCTTATCGAGGTCACAACATCAGCGGTGCCGTCGCTGACTTTTCGGATCGGTACGTATATGACGATCGGAGGCGACTCAGCGGTGACCCGATCCAGGGCATTGCTGAGATGCGCGCAGCCGCCGAGCGCGCCCTCGAGCAGTACCCACACAGTGAATGGCGCACGCTCGCCGTTCGAGGCGAGAGGCTCGAACTACGTTGGCTTCGCATGTGGGATGACGCCGGTAACGAGGCGACGACCCTGAACATATTTGAGCTCGACGATCACGGGCGGATCGAATGTTGGCGTCGCTTCGATGAGGACGACTTCGAGGGCGCCTACCGCGAGCTCGAACGCCGATATTATTCGGGTGAGGGCGCAGCGTATGCCGAAGCAGGCGCTGTTGCCACCGACTGGATCACAGCCCTGAACCAAGGCGATCTCGATCGGTTGCTCGGCGACCTCACCGTCCCCGACCTCCGCATCGAGAACCGGTCGCGGTCGGTCCTCCCCGAGCGTTCCATGGCGGAGTTCCGCGCCAGCCTTGACGAGCTCAACGCGATGGTCGCCTCGGCTCGGACGTGGAACTCGGTGCTGCATTGCCTGTCGCCGACCTGGAGCGTTGCCCGGCAGGAACGGGAAGCCGTGGGACCAGAGGGCGAACAGTACGCATGGGAGCGGGTCATCGCGTGCGAAGTCATCGACGGCCGCGTCGCGTCGGTGTGCGAGTTCGACGTCGAAGACGAGGAGGCAGCGTTCGCGTACGCCGAGGAACGGATACGAGTGACCGCCAGCCGACTCTCCGTCAGGAACCGGTCGTGCGAGGCAGCACTCGGGGTGGTCACCGCGCTGAATGTCCACGACATCGACCGCGCCTTCTCCTACATCTCGAATGAGTATGTGTATGACGATCGGAGGCGCCTCAGCGGGGCTCCCATCCAGGGACGTGCAGAGCTGCGAGTCGCTGTTGATCGAATCCTGGAGCAGTACAACCACTTTAAGTGGCACACTGTCGCGGTACGGGGCGACCGCCTGAATCTGTTCTGGAGCCGCTGGTCTGACGATGCCGGGAACCAGACGGCGCATCTGCATGTGTTCGAGATCAACAGCGATGGGCTGATCGATTACGAGGGCCGCTTCGACGAGGACGATTTCGAAAGCGCCTACCGCGAGCTCGAGCGCCGTTACTACGCCGGGGAGGGCGCGGCGTACGCCGAAGGAGGCACCGCTGCCAGTGAAGCGATAACGGCGGTGAACCGGGGCGACTTCGACCGGTTCTTCGGTGAACTCAGCACCCCGGGCATACACGTCGAGAACCGGTCGCGCTCTGCGTTCCCCGACCGTTCGGCCAGCCAGTTGCGCACCAGCTTCGGGGAGCTGAACGCCATGGTCGCCACATCTCGGACGTGGCTCTCGGCCGTATGCTGGCTTTCGCCTACGTGGGGCGTCACCCGCCTTGATCGCGAGGCCGCCGGCCAGGACGGCGAACTGTACGCGTGGACGCGCATCCTGGTGCTCGAGATCAACGATGGGCGACTCGCGTCCATGTGCGAGTTCGAGATCGACGACGAAGCATCAGCTTTCGCCTATGCCGAGGAACGGATGCGGGCGACGACAAGCCGGCTCGCCGTCACCAACCTCGCCAGCCAAACTGCGCAAGCCTTACACCGGGCGATGAGCGCCGCTGATCTCGAAGCGACAGTCGGGTGTTTCTCAGATCGCTTTGTCTATGACGATCGCCGGCGACTTAGCGGTAACCCAATCCGCGGTACGGCTGAAGTCCGGGCCGCCGCTGAGCGCATTGCCCAGCAGTACAGCCGCTTCGACGCGCGCACGCTGGCCGTGCGAGGTGAGCGCCTCCACCTGGCTTGGGGCCTGTGGTCGAATGACGCTGGGTACGAGACGACCCACCTGTACGTCCAGGAAATCGGCGATGACGGTCGGATCGTCTATGAAGGCCGCTTCGACTCTGACGACTTCGAAGCCGCCTATCGCGTGCTCGAAGAGCGCTACTACGCCGGAGAGGGCGCGGCGTTCGCCGAAGCGGGTGCCGCGACGGCCGGCTTCGCGCTCGCCGTCAACCACGGCGACTTCGACCCGGCGTTCGGCGGGCTCGTCGCCGCCGACTTACGACTAGAGGACCGGTCGCGATCGGTCTTCGGTGATCGCTCCGCAGCCGAGTTTCGCGCAGCCCTCGAAGAGCTGAACGCGATGGTCCCTTCGGTGCGGACGTGGTTCGGTGCCGTCTGCTGGATGTCACCGGACTGGGTCGTGACCCGCGTCGACCGAGACGCCGTGGGACAGTACGGCGAGCAGTACCGATGGACTCGGGTCGCCGTGATCGCGGTCCATAACGGCCGTCTCGCGTCGGTGTGTCAGTTCGAGCTCGAGGATGAGGCGGCGGCGTTCGCCTACGCCGAGGAGCGGATGCGCGCAACCAGCAGCCGGCTCGCCGTCACGAACCGCGCCAGCCAAACTGCGCAAGCCTTACACCGGGCGATGAGCGCCGCTGATCTCGAAGCGACAATCGGGTGCTTCTCAGATCTGTTTGTGTATGACGATCGTCGGCGACTCAGCGGTGACCCAATCCGCGGTGTGGCTGAACTGCGGGCCGCCGTTGAGCGCATCCTGGCGCAATACAGCCGCTTCGAGGTGCGCCCGCTAGCCGTCCGCGGTGAGTATCTGGAACTGGGCCGGGCCCGCTGGTCGAACGCGGCCGGATACGAAACGACATACCTGGATCTGTCCGAAATCGATGATGACGGTCGGATCGTCTATGTAGGCCGCTTCGACGAGGACGACTTCGACAGCGCCTACCGCGAGCTCGACCGTCGCTACTACGCCGGAGACGGCGCGGCGTTCGCCGAAGCGGGTGGCTTGATAACCGACTACATGATCGCCCACAACCAGGGCGATCTCGACCGCTTGTTCGGCGAACTCACTGCCCCCGACATGCGATTTGAGAATCGGTCACGCTCAATCTTCCCGGATCGCTCGGTCGCCGAGTTTCGTGCGAGCGTCGAGGAGCTGTCGAAGATGGTGTCCTCGGCGCGCGCGTGCTATTCGGCCATGAGGTGGCTGTCGCCTAGTTGTTGTGTCACTCGGCTGGACCGCGAGGCGGTGGGCCCGGAGGGTGAACGCTACACGTGGGCGCGAATCTACGTCGGAGAGGTCCGCGATCGGCGGATGGCGCGGGTGTGCCAGTTCGAGCTCGAGGACGAAGAGGCGGCGTTCGCCTACGCCGAGGAACGGGTTCGGGCAACCAGCAGCCGGCTCGCGGTCGCGAACAAGGCCCGCGAGAGATGGGATGCGTTGTGGCGCGCCGGGCGCGCGCATGATGTCGACGTCATGGTCGGGTGCTACGCCGAGCCGTTTGAGTACGACGACCGCCGCCGGTTGCGCGGCAACCCGCTTGTCGATTTGCGAATGGCCGCTGAACGCATCCTCACGCAGTACACCGAGTTCGAGGGTCGCACACTGGCGGTACGGGGTGAGCGCCTGCACCTGGGCTGGACCCGCTCGTCGAACGAGGATGGTTTCGAGACGTCCTATTTGATCGTGCATGAGGTCGACGAGATCGGGCGCTTCAGCTACGAGGGTCGGTTCGACGAGGACGACTTCGACGGCGCCTATCGCGAGCTCGCGCGGCGCTACAGCGCGGTGGAAGGCGCGGCGTTCGCGCAAGGTGCTCACATCGGGGCAGAGTGGCTCATCGCCGTCAGTAGAAGCGATTGGGACCGGGTGTTCGGTGAGCTCACCGACCCGGAGATCCGCGTCGTAAGCCGGTCGCGAAGAGGGTTTCCGGACCGCTCGGCCGCAGAGTTTCGCAGCAGCTTCGAGGAGCTCAACACAGTGCTCGCCTCCTCGCGGGTTTGGAACTCCGCCGAGCGCTGGTTGTCGCCGACCTGTTGCGTCGGTCGCAATGAGCGGCGGGCGGTGGGGCGAGAAGGTGAGAAGTACGAATGGACACGGCTCTTCGTGTTCGAGGTGGCTGACGGCCGATGCACGAGTATGTGCGAGTTCGAGGTCGATGACGAGGAAGCGGCGTTCGCATACGCCGAGGAGCGGGTGCGTCGCGCTGAACATCGCTAGCGTGGAGGCATGACGACCCCAGCCCCCAAGCTGCAGCTGACCGACGACGAGTGGCGCAAGAAACTCGCGCCCGACGAATACGCAGTCCTGCGCCGCGCCGGCACCGAGCGGCCGTTCACCGGCGAGTACACCGACACCACGACCGAGGGCGTCTACGAGTGCCGCGCCTGTGGCGCCGAGCTGTTCCGCAGCGGCGAGAAATTCGAATCCCATTGTGGCTGGCCGTCTTTCTTCGATCCGGCCGACTCCGATGCGGTCATCCTTCGGCCCGACGACTCACTTGGGATGCACCGCGTCGAGGTGCTGTGCGCCAACTGCCACAGCCACCTAGGCCACGTCTTCGAGGGCGAGGGCTACCCGACGCCCACCGATCAGCGCTACTGCATCAACTCGATTTCGCTGCGGCTGGTGCCGAGCCAGCCCTGATCGACGTTGAGGCGAACGAACGCGGTGTCCTCGCCACAACATGGCTCGGAATTGACAATCAGCGCGGGAATCACCGACGCGGCCTGACACGCGTCGAACGTGACGCCTATCGGCGTCACGTTCGTAAGCGGAGGCGCCTTTACGCGGTCGCCGGCACCAGGCCGACGGCGGGGCGGAACTGGCGGAACGAGCGGGCGGGACGGGCGGCGCGGTTGCTGCGCCAGTTGCCGAACTCGTGGACGACCGTGACGCCGACCGGAATGAACAGAGGAGACAGCACAATCAGGAAGATCACGATCGGGAAGAGCATTGGATTTCTCGCATTCTCCGCGGAGCGGAATCGTCGGTCTTTGTCTTGGGGAACTCGCCGCTGAGTTCGTGGACAAGAATTTAGGTGCGGCGGCGCAGCCAGACGATGTCGCGGAGCGACCAAGTCTTGACGGCGTCTTATCGTCTGGAGACAAAAGGCGCCGATTCGCGAGCGTTGTCCCTGGAAACAAGCGTTCGTCCTGACCGGTGTTCTTCCTGATCGCGGCCAGATACTCATCGGGTGATTGGCACCGCCTCGTTCACGTTCGCATCGCAGGTCGACCAGGCACCGATCTTCGTCCGCAAGTGGGAGCCGCCGTGCGGTATCCGGCCGCAGGCCACGGTGCAGATCACTCACGGCATAGCCGAACACAGTGGACGGTACGACCGGCTGCCCGATTCCTCGCAGCACAGGGTTGCATCGCCCACGCGCGCGATTTGCGCGGGCATGGCCGGACCGCGGGTCCCGGCAAGCTGGGACAGGCGGGGATCACCGCCTGGCATGACATGACGGCCGATATCAAGCAGCT
>Ga0070704_100000150_pt1 | contig 26792 bp, 25 predicted proteins | sample KBSK5252metaG_FD_65467 | JGI IMG/M metagenome (GOLD analysis project Ga0070704, IMG submission 65467) | Corn, switchgrass and miscanthus rhizosphere microbial communities from Kellogg Biological Station, Michigan, USA - KBS K5-25-2 metaG | ecosystem: Host-associated > Plants > Roots >...
CTAAAGCGCCCAGTTCTCCAAGTAAGCCCGCAAGTGCTGCTCCGACGCCCGCAGCAAAGGTGCTGAACCCGTTCGAACAGGCGAACGCCGACATGGAACGTTTCGCGGACCCGGACGAGGATGAACCAAAGCCGCCAGGGGCACCCAAGGCACCTGCGAAGCCGGCCGCCAAGGCTGCTGCCAAGTCAGATGATCCAGCCGAAGACCCGGAAGCCGAAGGTGAAGAACAGCCGCCGACAGAAGAGGAAGGCAAGCCGGCAGAGGAAAAGGTCGACGCAGAAGGCAAACCGGTCGCACCGGAGAAGCCCGGCAAGACGTCGCCTTGGAAGCTCGTGGAGTCGTACAAGAAGTCGAATGCCCAGTTGCAGCAGGAGATTGCTCAACTGCGCACCTCCATGAAGCCGGGCGAACTGCCCAAGGAACACCAGGAGCGTTTCGCCGCCATCGAAGCCCGCAACAAGGAACTCGAGGACGAGATTCGTTACGTCAACTTTTCCAAGAGCAAGGAGTTCGTCGACAATTATCAGAAGCCCTACGAACAGGCATGGGCCAACGCGATTTCCGACCTGAAAGAACTCGTCATCACCAACGATGACGGTACCTCCCGGACTGCCACGGCTCACGATCTAATGGCCTTGGCGAACATGCCGCTCGGACAGGCCCGGCAGACGGCCAAGGCATGGTTTGGTGACTCTGCTGACGACGTGATGTCGCACCGTCGCGCCATCCGGGAACTGTCCGAAAAACAGAACAAGGCTCTGGAAGATTCCAAGACGACCGGCAGCGAACGCGAGCAACAGCGCACGGCGGAGATGCAGGCCAAACAGAAGGCCCGGGCGGAGGAACACGCCAAGGTTTGGAACGCCATCAACGAGGAAGCCGTCGCGAAGTACGAATACCTCCGACCGGTGGAAGGCGAGACGGACCGAAACGAGAAGCTCGAGAAGGCGGTGAAGTTCGTCGACCAGACGCTCAAAGCCAATCTCAACCAAGCCAAGACTCAGGAGGAGCGTGACCAGATTTTGAAGGCGCACGCCGCCGTCAGAAACCGGGCGATCGGCTTTTCTGTCCTCAAGCACGAGAACGTTTCGCTCAAGGCCAAACTGGCGGAATTGGAAAAGGCACTCGCCGAATTTCAGGAGTCTGAACCAGCCAACGGAGACAGCCGCCGTCCTAAAAACGGTGAAGTTTCAGCCGATACTTTGGATGGTGCGGTTGCCCGACTCGCGAATTACGTGACTTGACACGTTCTTCACTCCAGCGTAAACCCCCGATCAGTCAGGGAAACCTGACTTCGCCCGCCGATGGATTTCGGCAGCGGCTAGTCGCCCGCTTCATCAACCGGCCCGGCTTGCCAAGTGTGGCAGGAAGATAAGATCGCCGGCTTCTAAAACACGTCCCAGTCGAAGTGCGCTTGCAGCATGACGCCGCTCGCACGGTTCGCTGGTAACTCAATGTTTTGAAGCCTTATGGCCACAATTTCTTGCACCAAATTTGCGCAGTATCTGGTCGACCAGCAGCCCGTTTACGACAAGCTCATTCTCTCCGACATCCGCCCCACTGACTCGTGGGTGCTCAACGTTGCCACCGGCACGTTTGAAGCCTTCTCCGGTGTCGAACACACCCTGGATCGTTTCCGGCACGTCTTCCCGAACACCACCAAGCAATGGAATCGCACTCAGTACGCGTCCTGCGTAGGAACGCCTTGCGATAAGACCGAGCACTGCATCGGGTGGGGTGCGACGCGCATCACTTACTTCCTCGAGGAACAGTCCTGGCAGACGCCGCTCCTGTGCTTCGACCAGGAGATGCACGTCGTCAAGGCTCAGGAACACTTCCGCCAGATCATTTCCGACATCCTTCGGCCGGCGACCACGGACATCATGTCCAACTTCCTGCGCAAACGGGCGCTCCAGTTTGCCGACAAGAAGTTCATCGCGAACCGGAACATGACGGAATTCACCTTCACCTGGACCGTCGTCGGCGATGAGGAAATCTTCTTCGACACGTCGGCGAATCCGGCCACGGTGTTCAAACTGGTGCCGCAGATGTTGCAGAGCCGCTTCGAGCCGCTCATGCGCCGCGGCTACGGTGGCAAGAACCCGTTCAAGGAAACGGCCCCCTACATCGAACTGGTGACCGACATCTCCACCGCGTGGGAGTTGGACAAGCTCGGCGGCCAGACCGGTGTCGGCGGTGTTCCCTCGGTGACAGGCAACTGGCGCTTCACTCAGTGGGACTCGGCGAACGCCTACTGGCGGTATGGCTTCAGCGGCCAGATCGGAAACTTCATGGTCCGGGTGGATCCCATGGGGCTGCGATTCAACTTCGTGCGCGATCTCGGCGCCGGCTTCGGTGTGAACCGGTTCCGCTACCAGATCGTGCTGCCCTACAAGAACGAAGTGACCAGCGGCGCGGGCGGCGCCCCGGGCCTTGGCAGCGTTGAGAATCCCGACTTCGATCGAGCCCAGTTCCGCATCACGTACATCTGGCACAAGAAGGGGCTGGAGGCTCTGGTGATGGATGCCTCTCCGGTGAATCCGGAGATGCCTTTCTCGAGCCGTAACTTCGGCGGGAAGTGGCAATTCGTGATGGATAACCTCGGGGCTGGTGAAAACGGCTGCGTGGTTGAGAACAAGCGGCGCAACAAGGGTCAGTTCATCGCTGACTTCAAGCTGGCGATCCGCCCGCTCTACACCGAGTTCATCAACGTGTTCTTCCACCGCGGCGAACCGTTCTGTGTGCCGGAAATCAGCAACTGCAATGTGGATCCGGGTTACCCGACCCAGACCTACAACAGTTGCAACACGGCTTGTCCGTAGTCGTTGTTTGTTGGCAATGTGGGTGAGAGCCTCGCCTGTTCGGCAATGGGCAGGCGGGGCTCTTTTTTTGCAGAAAGATTTTTATGGAAGGCGACATGTACGACGACGAGGCGGCTCCTTCGGAGTCACCTTCAACCCCTGCCGAAAACAAGGAGAAGGGCGACGAAACCGAAGACAATCTGGCGCTCGTGCCGAACAACTTCTTCAAGCAGGAGCCCAAGCCTGGGATGCGCGAAATGGTCGAAGTCGTGGAAGTCTACGAAGGGGAGTGCTCGATCAAATGCGTCTACGGTGAGGCGAAGGAGGAGAAGGAAGAGGAAGCCGCCGAGCCCGCTGAGAGCGAATCCGACGAGATGATGACCTGATTATGGCGTGCGACCCGAATACCCTCCTGGAAGCGGCCAAGTGCTTCGATTGCACCCTGACGGGGGATTTGTTCCTCGCCGTGGAAATCGTGCTGCTGTGTGCCATCCGTGACGGCACCACGTTATCCTGTGATCCTCAGACGCTGGTTGCACAGGCCAGTTGCATCCGGTCCTGCATTCCGGTGGGCATGATGCCGGCCGTAAAACTCGCCATCCTTTGCGAGATTGCGAACCTGTGACTTGTGGCTTGTGATCCGAACACGCTTCTCGAACAGGCGAAGTGCATTGCGACCTGCGTCCCGCCGGGAATGATGCGGTCGGCGAGTCTCGCCGCGTTATGTCGGATCGGTTCCGCTCCCGCTGGTTCCAATCCCTCCCTGACTGGGTTGGTGGCGTACTGGAAGATGGATGAGGCGGGGAGCATTCAAAGGAATGATGCCTCTGGAAATGCTCACCATCTTTCCGTGGCCGGGACGGTGAACAGTGGGACGGGCAAGATCAACAATGGCTCCGTTTTCAACAGCAACCCTGCGAACAATCTTTCGAACGCAGACCCGGTGTTTTCTGGAGCGGCTCCGTTCTCGGTGTTTTTCTGGGTGAACTTCAGCGCCTTGGGAAACCAAATCTTGATGGCTCATGGAACGTCGGGCGGCTTGGGCCAGGGATGGGAAATCCGAACGGTATCCGGCCCAGACAATGTGTTGCTGCGAACGTTCGACGGGGCTGGTGCGCAGTCTGATTTGATTTACCCCACCGTTCTTGTGACCGGGACATTCTTCCTGGTGATCGTGACGTTTGACGATGCCACGCACGCCACGATCCGCGTCAACAATGGGGCTGATGTTTCAGGGGTCATGGTGACTCCTAACAATCCTGCTTTCTCGTTTCGAATCGGCACCGATCAAGTCGGGGTGCTTGGCGTCGGTGCTGTGGTCGACGAGGTGGGCGTTTACAGTCGTATTCTGACGAGTGCGGAGAAAGATGCTTTGTGGAATGCCGGCGCCGGGAAGCAGTATCCTTTCACGTAAATGGCTTGTGATCCGAATCAGCTTATCCAGGACGCCCGCTGCATCGAACTTTGTATCCCTCAAGGGATGATGCGAGCGGCCAGTCTTGCCGCGCTCTGCCGATTTTCGTCCATCGCTCCTCCCGTCGTCTGTCAGGGTACCATCGTCGACTTCATTCAAAGGATGGAGGTGGGCACCAACGGAGCGACGCCTTCGATTGCCAACCTCAATTCCGGTACCTACGGACTCGCCGCCGGCACCTGGACGAAGGTCGGGGCGGACGGATTCTGGCTTCGAGACTCCACGGTCAATTTGTCCGTGCCAGGGTTGAAGCTCGCTGACGGCTCCGGCTGCGGAGATGCGATCGGTGGGGTGTCGTCAATGAACCTCGCTTCCATCCCGGGCGATCGTTACGCCCTGATGACGTGGGCTGCTAGCAAGGCTGTCATCACCGCCGGCTTCGCCTTCCGATTGGTGTCCTCAGTGGCTGGTGACGTCGGTGATATCCGCAACTTGTTCCGGTTCGACACGGGCGGAGGAAACTTCCTTTCCGTCACGATGGAAATTGAGGGGACGAACAACAAGTTCCAAATCTACGCGCACGCCGGGGGTGCCGATGGGGCGCACAACATCACCGGTCTGGATGCCGGCACGATCTACTGGGCGACGCTTCGCTTGAACGCCACAGTGAACGGCCCGGTGAGGATTTATCGCCTGTCGGATCTGGCGTTGCAGGGCGCCGAGAGTCTTGCCACCCGCGGCGGGACTGATGCTTGCACAGCCATGCGTTGCTTTGGGCTCACTGATACCACAGGCCAGCAGGCGACCGGTGCGTCGATTCTTCAGATGAGCGATCTCGCGGTTGCCTTCTCCGACGTCTATCCTTTGCTTCCGATTATATGAAATCCATCCTGACCTTACTTTTGCTCTCGGCTGTCTCCTGCTTCGGGCAGTTGACCAACCTCATCTTTGCCTGGGACGCGTCTGCTGACGCCACCGGCTACCGGTTCTACGAGGTGCAGGGTACCAATCGCATTCTGCTTGGAATGACGGCCGCGACGACTTTCACGGTGTCGAACTGGAATGTCAGCACGTCAAGGACGGTGACCGTGACAGCGACCAATATGCTCGGGGAAACTCTGCCGGCGCCTTCGTTGGTGGTACCACCGAGCCCGAAGACACCATTGAACCTGAAGCCGATTCCGCTCTCCATTGTGTCGCCCGTGCCCGGTGTGTTAGAGTTGAGTACTGACTTGGTGGATTGGTCACAACGTTTTCGGTTGGCACTTGGCCCGACGTCTGGGGCCGTTCAAGTGACATGGATTCGATACCCAACGGAGCCAATGGTGTTCATGCGAAGCCGGCTGAGCGTACCAGTGTCTCTTCCTCCGTTGCCGACTATTCGACCGCCGCCGTAAAGCGCCGATTCAACGAGGCTTTCGCGAAGCCTCTGAACCGCCTGTTAGCCTTGGAAGCCGACCGTCAGACCATCATCAACATTGAGGAATATCTGCATGGAAGAAATCATGAAACAGGCGCTGAGCGAGGCGATCCGACAAGTCCCGGGAATGGTAGTGCTGGTGGTGGTGGTATGGATCTTCGTCAAGGTGATCTTCCGGTTCATCAAACACATTGAGGACCGCGGCCACATCTTTGAGAACTTGCATCGTGAGCACATGGAGGAGCGGCGTGCGTCCCGGGAAGTGTTGCTGGGCGTCACCAGTGCCATCGCAGCATTGACCGTCGCGGTCGAACGGTTCAAGAATCACAACTCATGAAGTGTCTTCTTCTCCTTCTGTGCCTGACTGCCGGCTGTTCCACGACCAACATCACGAAACTCGTCGGTGCCCTGGCCAAAGATCCGGCTACGGTTGCGGTGAGCGTCCAGAGTGTCTATGGCACGGTTTACATCCTGCGCACGGGCAACACCAATCAGCAGATCCTGCTCGGACCAATCTCGGTGAAGTAGGTCAGTAGGTCAGCCGGTGGTTGGCTTCCAGTTTTTGCATCCGGTCGCGATACCGGTTCTTCCAGCCGTCATCCGACTTGATCGCATCCTTGGCCACGATCATGGAGATGACGAAGCCCAGTCGCCGGGCCATCTCCACTCCGGACACCAGGGCATCGAACAAGTCCGGACTCCGCCCAGTCTTGAGCTTCATCTTCTCTTTTGGTTCCACCTCGATCTTGTTCGCCCCGACGATGCCCCATTCGCGCATACAGCCTTCGTTCATCACCTCTTCGGTCATCCCTCTGAACTGCTGGCTCTGAATTGTCAGCGCCACCGAGTACCAGAGTTCACTGACGAACTTCGAGTAGTAATCGCGGCAGGTCATTTTGAGCGCGTTCGGGATCCACGTCACTTGCCGTTCGGAAGGTTTCCCACCGAATTCAATGGGCACGACGTGCGGGCTCCAGAGACGGCCGAAGGCGCCGACCAAGGTGCCGCGGCCGGTGGAGTCGAACCCGAACTGCTGTGGTGGGATCCCAGATGCCTCACACTGCTCTTTGACGAATTTCGCAATCTGGTCTTCGGGGAGATCGTCGACTTCCACGCTGACCGGCACGAGGAGCGTCTTAATCAGTTGCATGATCTGGCGCTCATTAGGGTCACTGCCGAACTCCAGTTCACCATAGACACAGCGGTCGCCGCCGACCGAACCATAGGCCGCATCCAGGAAACCGATCTTCGTGCGCTTTTCGTTCTTCCAGACGGCCGGCTCCATCGCACCGAACTTGAGGCACATTTGCCGCGTGATGACTCGGCGAAGCCCCTGCCCGCGGGGCATCCGGCCTTCGTCCATCATCGTGAACTGAAGGCTGTCCTTGCCATAAAACGCGATGTCAACGTCGATGTCCTTTTGAGTGATGAGAGGAATCCCAAGCTGCCCGTCCAGGTTCGGTGAGTCGCTGCCCACCAGTTGGACGCAGATACCTTGATCGATGCGGGTGGGCCACGTCTTCGTTTTCGAAGATTGGTCGATGCCTCCATCCCAGCCTCCCAAGTGAGCGGCAGGCTCGCAGATGACGCCGAGCGCATCCGTGGTGTCCTTCGGATTGCCCATCGCAACGCACTTGAAATCGGCATTCTTGTTCAGGTTGGCGATCGCATCGACGAAGACCCGGCTCATCAGGTGACACTCGTCGGCCACCATTCTCATCCGCTTGTTCTTGATGCCGGCGTAGCTGCCCAGCCCGACATAGGCGCCGCCCTTTTTGCAAGGCACGCCGCAGATGCCATTACGGAAGTCACGTCCTTCGGCGTTCTCGAATCGACTGTCGGTGATAATGCGTTGACGGGATTCGATGAGGTTACCTGACACTTCGGATGGAAACCGGCTCTGGGCCATACGATGGTACTTCTTGATTTCACCCCATACGCGCATCTCGAGCATTTCCCGTTCGGTGGAGGAGACAAGGACCGTGGTACAATCGGGCCAGACATAGTAATCCGACAGGACGTTGATTGCTGCGGAGTGAGTCTTGCCGCTGGAAGCCGGCCCCATCTCACCGATGATCCGGTTGCTCAGGTAGCACTGCAATTCCAGTTCGTTCCATCGATGCCAGACGTGCTCCGGCCAGAGCAGGCTGATGAGCGCCTTGAAGTGGTAGAACAGTCCGTTGCCCTCTCCCTTGATGGTGCCTCCTTCGCGCACCATGGTCATTTCGATCGCAACGTCGGTCAGGAGCGGCTCCCAGAGAAGTCCGTACTTCTCTTTTTTGGGGAGGTTACTTCGTCCGGCCATGCGCAAGTTGACTTTGTAACTGCTTGGATTCAGCGTCCAGACTAATGCCTCTGCCAACGTCGCAAAACATCTTCAGATTCGAGGATCAAGAAACGACGGTGTACGGGGACAAGGTGCAAATCGGAACGGTGTCGCTCTACCAATTCCTTTCGACGATGCCTCCAACGTTTTCCGTTGCGACCAATGGTTCAGCAGCGGACTTCATCAAAGGACAGGTTATCGGAAGAGGACCGGCCGACACCGGTTACGTTTTGGCCGACAATTCCACCTTGGATCGTCAGGCCATCGGTTTGGCTTGTGAGCCGAGTCGGGTTAATTCCGGGTGTACCGTTCAACTCAACGGCCAGTTCAGTTTGATGGATTGGACCGCAATCATCGGCACCCAAAAGCTTGCTCCCCGCACGACCTACTATCTGTCGGCTGTGCCCGGGAAATTGACTTCAGTTCTTCCAGTGGCTCCGGCTGTCGTTCAACGGATCGGGTATTCCATCTCACCGAATGTCCTGAATTTGAACTTGGAGTTTATCGGGGCTGGTGGCGGGGCAGCAGGTCCGACAGGTCCTACAGGACCAACTGGGCCAGCCGGCGCAACCGGTCCAACCGGGCCAACGGGTGCGGCTTCCACTGTCCCGGGGCCAACCGGACCGACAGGTCCAGCGGGTGCCACTGGCCCAACAGGACCAACGGGTGCCGCCTCAACTGTTCCAGGACCAACTGGTCCGACCGGTCCCACGGGGGCAACCGGAGCTGCGTCGACCGTTGCCGGTCCGACCGGTCCAACTGGGCCAACTGGAGCAACAGGCGCGGCAAGCACAGTGGCAGGACCAACCGGGCCGACCGGACCGGCTTCGACTGTTCCTGGCCCTACAGGTCCGACCGGACCCACTGGCCCAACCGGTCCAGCCTCGACAGTCCCTGGTCCGACTGGCCCGACTGGACCGACCGGTCCAACTGGAGCGGCGTCAACGGTGCCTGGACCCACGGGACCAACCGGACCCACGGGGGCGACCGGTCCCACTGGACCTACGGGGCCGACTGGACCCACTGGGCCAACCGCAGGATTCTACAACGCCAATTCCACGGATGTTGTGGCCAATGCCACGGACACTTACATGACAGGTTCGGATTTGCCCGTGTCTGGCCATTTGAAGATTGGCACGATCCTGAAGTGGCGGCTTTCTGCGACCAAAACGTCGGCTGGGACAGCGGTGCCAGCGTGGAATATTCGTTTCGGGACAGGTGCTACAGTCACAGATACCGCTCGCTGCTCCGTTACTGGAGTTGCACAGACGGCGCTAACGGATTTCGCTATTTTCGATGTCGTCGCTGTGGTGAGAGCGACCGGAGCGACAACCGTTGTGCAAAGCAACTGGGAGTTCAATCACAGCAACACGGTGTCAGGCTTCCAGAATCAGGCTCAAGAAATCATCCGTAATTCGCTTTCCACGGCGTTCGATTCCACCCCTGCCAGTACCAAGGCCGGCTTGTCAGTCAACCCGGGCACTGCGGGAGTTTGGACCTTCCAAGTAATTGCAGCGTCGTTGGAGAATGTGGTGTGAGGATTCACCTGCTCGCGTTGCCCAACGTCCAGACGACAGGCGCCTACTTCCTGGACGGCTTCTGCATGGCGACAATCCGCTTTGCCACGATGCTCAAGAGTCTGGGTTATCACGTCACGCTCTACGCTTCCGAAGAGAATGATGCGCCCTGCGATGAACTCGTTACAGTCATCACGAAGGAGGAGCAAACCACGATTCTAAACGGGCTCGAGTACCAACATGCGGCTCTCACCAACTTCGCTGCCCCGCTCTGGACGTTATCCAACAATCGGACGATCAAGGAGATTTCCAAACGTAAGCAGGCTCGTGATTTCATCTGCATCATCGGTGGGACATCACAGGAGCCGGTTGCCCGGGCGCACCCTGATTTGATGAGCGTGGAATACTCGATCGGATACGTCAGCAGTTTCTCTCAGTACCGGGTTTACGAGAGCCATATTTGGAGGTCGATGACGCACGGTTACGAACATCAGATTGACGGCCGGTTTTTCGACGACGTGATCCCGCTGTTCTTCGATCCTAGCGAGTTCACTTTCAGAGAGAAGAAAGATGACTTCGTGCTCTACGTGGGCCGACTCATTCCAAAGAAGGGCTTGTCCATCGCCTGCCAAGCCGCGACCAAGGCCGGACTGCCGCTGAAAGTAATCGGCCACGGTGACACTTCACTCATCACCGATGGCGCCGAGTATCTCGGACAACTGGGTGTAGATGAGCGAAACGAGTGGATGTCCAAGGCATCGGCGCTCATCTGTCCGACCCTTTACATTGAGCCGTTCGGCAGCGTTGCCGTTGAGGCGCAGATGTGCGGGACGCCAGTCATCTCGACCGACTTCGGAGGATTCGTGGAAACCGTAGAGCAGAGAAAGACTGGCTTTCGTTGCCGTTATATGGGTGAGTTCGTCCAAGCTCTGCGTGATGTGGCTGGGTTGCCACGGCTTTACATCCGGGAGCGGGCAGTGGAGAAGTACGCGATAGAAAACGTGAAGCACGACTACCAGCGTTATTTCGAGCGATTGATGTTACTCTGGGAAAAGGGCTGGGACACTTGTGACGTGCGCGAGAAAGCAGAGGAATAAGTGGCAAACGGCGGCGGAAATGGACCTATCAGGATGGTCGATGGGCAACTCGATTGGAGTGCCGGAATCGATTCTGGGGTTGTGCCGACGATGGTTTCGCCCGGGTTCGACACCGGACTGAAGCGCAATCAACTGGCGTGGCTCACCAACGGGACCGTCCGCGGCGGAGGCGTCAGTCAGCGCACCGGCTGGAAACCTCTGTTGCGAGACGTACCTTGGAAGGGGATTTTTCAAGGCGCCTTCATGTATGAGACGTCCTTCGGGGATCCTTACATCGTGGTGTCCATCGGCGGGATCACCTACCGGGTACGTGTCGATACGGACAACTCCGTTGAGAATCTCACGGCCGCTTTTGGTGGTACCCAGATGCCGCCCAACGAGCCGGAAACCTTCTTCGTCCAGGGTGAACAATTTCTCGTCATTCAGGCGGGCGACCTTTCTACGCTGCCGCTGTTTTGGGATGGCGCGAAGCTTCGTCGCTCAGTGGGCTTTCTCGGCGTGGGCAATCCCGGGAATGAAATCCCGGCCGCCGGCCCGATGGATTACTACATGGGGCGACTCTGGTACGCGTTCGGGCGACAGTATGCCGGCGCTGACATCGTAGGCAGTCAGGCCTCCGGAAGTGCCATCTACAACTTCCGGGATTCCATCCTGAAGAACACCGAGAACCCGGTGTCACTGGCAGGAGATGCTTTCATCGTTCCGACCATGGCCGGGAACATCAGGGCGCTGAAACACTCTGCGAATCTGAACACGGCGCTCGGCCAGGGCACTCTCTACGTATTTACCCGTAAGTCGATTTACGGCACGGATGTTCCTCCAACCCGGACGGAATGGGCGAACCTCAAGGAGCCGCTCCAGCGCGTGGCCCAGATTGACTTCGGCGCGGTTGGCGATCGGAGCATCGTTCCGGTGAACGGGGATCTGTTCTATCAGTCGGTCGATGGCATTCGAAGTCTTGCCCTCGCGATTCGTTATTTCGACCAATGGGGAAATGTCGCCATCAGCACCCCAGAGGAGCGTATCCTTCGGTTCAACGATCGCGCTCTGCTGCGTTTCTCGTCAGGCATCAATTTCGACAATCGCCTCTGGCAAACCGTCGTTCCATTCCAGACGGCGGTCGGTGTCGCTCATCAGGGTGTCATCCCGCTGGACTTCGATATTTTGAGCACCTTGGCAGAGAGACGTCCGCCAGCGTGGGAAGGGATGTACGAAGGGCTCTATTTCCTGCAACTGCTGACCGGTGATTTCGGCGGGTTGCAACGGGCCTTCGCTTTCGTCACCAGCAAGCTGACCGGCAACATCGACCTCTGGGAACTGACGACTCAGGACCGGTTCGACAGTCAGGTCAACGGCAACGGGGATCGGGTGAGTTGGTTTCTCGAGACGCCGGCCTACACCTGGGGCGATCCGTTCAAGCTCAAGAAACTGGACGGCCTTGACCTTTGGTTCGACAAGATGCTCGGCACGGTTCAGTTCATGGTGGAGTACAAGGTCGACCAGAATCCGTGCTGGATTCAATGGCACTCCTGGAAGCAATGCGTGGCCAAGGACTGCCGGGAGGATCCGGAGGCGGTGAGTTGTCCGGAGTATCCCGTGCAACCGTACTGCGAAGGGTTCAAGGCCACCGTGAATTTGCCGACGCCTCCGGTGATTTGCGAGCCGAACAACGCCAGACCCAGCACAGAGGGGTATCAATTTCAGATCCGAATCACGATCAAGGGCTGGTGCCGGCTGCGGGGGTTGCGCGTCTACGCCCTGCCGAAGATGCAGGAGCCGTACAAGAATATGGTTTGCGCCAGCCATTCCTTCTTCGATTCCGGCGGCACGCCCGCACCCGCGCCGACTCCGCCGACTCCGCCTGTACCTCCAATTCCACCGGAGCCTCCGGTTGAAACCATCTCGTGGACCCCTGCATCGGCTGAAGTCTACTGGGAGGACAACGCAGCGAATTTCTTTCTTGGGGATCTGGCTGTTTTTCTGGCGACGGCCGATTTGAACAACATGGGTGACTGGGAACTGGCCAGCGTGGCAGTGACCGAAGTCACCGGTCTTTCGCTGCTGGTGGACACTGAGCGCATCGTTCTCTTCGGGAACTCGCTTACTTCGATTCCAGCCCTTCCGACGACTGGCAATCTTACCTTTTTCGATTGTCAGGCAAATCAGATCACCTCGATCACGAATCTGCCGGCGAGTCTTGTTACCGTCGCGGTCGGAGCAAATCTACTCACATCACTGCCACCGATCCCGCCGTTGGTTTTAGAATTGTCACTCTCAATAAATAATTTCAGCGCCGCGATGGTCAACTCGATCCTTGGAGAACTCGTGGCAAATGGGCTAAACAACGGCACGGTGCAACTGGTCGGACTGGACACGTCTCTCTCTGGAGCGAATATGGCTACGCTCAGCGGCAGAGGATGGACGGTGGTTATATGAATGTTCCCTGCCAACTGGTTCTCAAAGACTGTCTGCCCTGCAACGATTCGCCGATCGCGAATCTGAGCGCGGAGGAGCCGGACGTTGACGTCTTCATCGCCTTCCGTGACTTTAGGGGCAATCCACCCCTTGGCGTCATTTACGCCCAGCTTGCTTGCAAGGCGATCTGCTTCTCGGCGGTGTCCCAGCAGGAGGCGGACGATTGCGCTCAGCGTCAGGCCCAAGACTGCGCGTGGAGAAACTGGCAGCCGCCTCTGTCTCCACCGTTGCCGCCCGGGCCACAGAACACAGGCGGGAAAGGAACGCCGCCGAACACGCCGGGAGGTGTTCCGCCGAACAATCCACGATTCCCGGTACGCCGGTTCTTCAACACGCTCCAGACGTGCGATCAACCGTGTCCGGATGGAACGCCGTTCACGGGTACCGTCACGCCAGGGACGATCGTCGCCTTGAACCAAGCGACGGCCGACGAGCAGGCCCACAGCCTTGCCTGCAAACGGGCGCTCCATGACCGAATCTGTTTCTCCTCGAGCCTGCTGCCGGGCTCTTGTGTCGGTGAGATTTACCTCTTTCAGTTGGAAGCCAGCGGCGGGACTTGGTTCGCCTCCCACGATTATAACTGGACTATTACCTCCGGAATGCTTCCACCTGGAATCGAGATTGATCCCAACTTCGGTCTGATTTCGGGGCTTCCAATCACCAGCGGGAACTTCGATTTCACGGTCACCATCACCGATGCCGTTGGCCGCTCCCAGAGCAAGGACTTCTCGATCTGCATCATGGAGATTGTGACCGGTGCGACGTTGCCGGATGCGACGGATGGGGACGCTTACGCCCAGCCGCTGATTCAGGAGCCGGCCACGGTCGCCTCTGAAGTTTGGTCGCTGGTGAGTGGAAGCTTACCACCAGGAATCACGCTCGCTGCCAATGGCGCTCTGTCGGGAACGCCAACCGATCTTGGCTCCTTCGAGTTCACGGTCCAAGTGGACGCCGACTGCGGGACATGCACGAAGACGTTCACGCTCGAGGTTCAGTCTGGTGTGGATTGCCTTGGCGCGGTCGAAGCGATCCAAGACTGCGTTTGGACCCTGCTCAACACTCCAGTCCAGGGCACCCTTGCCATTGCCGGTGGAGACGGGACGTTCAGCAACGTTCAGCCGGCCGCCATCTACATCGAAGGCACGGTCCAAATCTGCAATCCAAGCCCAGACCCCTATCCGTTCACAGTCGACTTTGCTTGGACGGTGGCCGGCGGCGGTGTGGTAGCTGGCAATTCTCAGACCACGGTACGGCTCAATGGCGTGGATACGAACAGCCCGGTGAAACCGCTGACTGGCAGCTTTACGTTCCATTTCGACGGGATGCTTTTGTCTGGCGTGAACACCTTGAATGTCGTCTGCAACGGAAGCCTCGTGTTCGGTCCGATCACCGTAAACGGCACCATCACGATCCGTCCTTTGACCCCTCCATAATATGCAATTATTACGCCTGAAAGATGTGCGGCAGTCGCGGATTCCGGAGACGATCGGTTCGTGCGCCGCGGACAACGGAAAGCTCATCGAAGTGGTAAACGAGGCACAGCAGCGTCTGATTTTTGCAGGCGGGGAAACTGGCTGGTGGGGTTCATGGGTGAAGACAGCTTTCACCGTAGACACGGTGGCCGACCCGTTCATTACCTTGCCTCGCAACATCGCCAGACTCATTAACCTGGACGTCTGCAAACGTCCGGTGCGAATCCAGAATGAGTTCTACGAGTTCCTCGAGGCTGGCATTGGTCTGCAACCGTCACACTGTGACTGCAACCAGATCGAGACGTACGACCGCGGCGTTTACCCGACGTTTTCGGATTTGGTGTCACCGAACAAACGGCTTCGATTCTACATCACCGATGCGGCTGATGTCGGGCGCCGGGCGCTTGTGCAAGGAACGGACCAGAACGGTAAGACGATTTACAGTCTGGACGGCATCGACCAAGTGACCGGCATCTACGTGAATTTCGTCCAGCCGTTCGTCGACACCCCGTTCAACATCAATCTGCTTACCGGGCTTCAGAAGGACGTCACGATCGGTCAGGTAATGGTGTTCGAGTTGGACGTGGTAACCGGTGCCACGCGGCTCATCCTGACGATGGAGCCAAGCGAGGAAGTGGCCGGCTACCGTCGTTACTTCCTCAACGGGCTTCCGCGCAACTGCTGCAACCCGACCGATCCGGCTGTGACAACGGTCCAGGTGTCGGCCATGGCGAAACTCGAATTGATTCCGGTCGCCGTGGATACGGATTATCTCGTGATCCAGAATTTGGCGGCACTTAAGGAAGAGTGTCAGGCGGTCAGGTTTGGAGAGATGGATGATACTTCAGCAGTCGGGCAGGCTGCCATCCGTCACAGGAAAGCGATCAACCTGCTCAACGGCGAGTTGATCCATCATCTCGGCAAGGAGCGGCCAGCCGTGAATTTTGCTCCATTTGGAACGGCTAAACTCTCACGTCAGCGCATCGGAAGTCTTGTATGATCCTAAACGTACTTCCACGTCTTACGGCTGATGATGTTGTAGACTGTCGCCTGACACACTTTAAATTGTTTGGCCAAGGCTTTGTGTTTTGCTCCTTGTTTGCGCAATCGTCGAAGCTCCAAAACCTGATTTTTGCTCAATGTGACATTGCCGTGTTTTTCGCCTCTGGCCTTTCCAAGTCTTCCCTTTACTGCGGCATCAACAGTGTTTTCCTTTGGCGTCCCTGCAAACAGGTGAAGCGGATTAACGCACGCTCTATTATCGCAAGTATGACACACTTGAAGTCCTTTCGGGATTGGTCCATTGCACAATTCAAAAGAAACTCGGTGCGCTTGCTTCCACCTACCTTGCGTCATGATCCCGCCGTATCCACTCGTAGTTCTGGAACCCGTCCATTCCCAGCATTCGATTGGCTCTCCAATTTCTACTTTTGTCCAAAATCGTTTGAGCACATTTATCGGGTTGTTGACAATGGCTTGATACGCTTTTCTAGCCAGTTTACAGGATTCTTTATTCGTCATTTAGAAAATTATTTATCACTTAAATTTCTAAATCAATCTCTAACCTAGGAACTTTTATGCCAGCAGGACTTTACGTTACCGGTGGAGGCGGGGGAGGCGGCGGCGGATTGCCCGGCGCCCGTCCTCGTGACTACAACTCGGCCAGTGGCGGAGTCCCGGGCGTCACCTCACCGGTCGACACCATCACCGGCAACCTGGGCAACTTCGGGAACATCATCAACTCGTTGACTGGCGCTTCCACGAAAGCTCTGCGTGACCAATATCCGGAGGATTACTTCTCCATCCTTGGAACGCTGCTGGGTAACACCCAACGCCGGGCGGCCGGTGACATCTCAGACTTGCTGCCTGAGCTTCAGCAAAGCTCTGCCGAAGCGGCTGTGGCTGGTGGCGTTTCCGGGAGCGGCGCCCAGAATACGAAGTTGCTGCGGGACATGGGGCTCACTCGATACGGCGTGGAGAATCAGGCGCTCAAGGATCTGTCCACGCTGCAAGGCGAGATCCCAACGGTGCGTCCGTTCGATCCCAACGACATCATCCGCCAGCAATTGGATGCTCAGGAACGGGCTGACCTTTACGCCGCGGCTCCTTCCCCGGAAGCGGCTTACCAGCGGGCAGCGGCGGCGGCCGGCGGCGGAGGTGGTGGTGGGAGCGGCACGCCAGGATTCCGCTACAACATTCCCGGGGGCGGCGGAGGCAAGACAGCCGATGTCGCATTCAGGGGATTGCCCCAGATGGCACCGCAATTCGGCACAGCTATGAACCCGTTCGGTGGTTCGATGGGGATGTCACCGGCTCCTTACGGCAGTTTTGGCGGGGGAGAGGATGATTTCAGTGACGTGTTGAGCGTGTGGAACGACAACGACTTTGGAGGGAGCACCGGCTACGGCGGAGGTAACAACTTTTCGACGTCGCTCCAGAATTACGAGGACTTCGACCCGTGGCTGGCGTCTCTCCTGGACACGGGCGGCGGCTTGAATTTCGGCAGTGACCAAGGCTTCGGGGGAAGTCTGGATTACGGCGGCGGGAACAGCTTCTATGGTGGCGGGGAAGATTTTGGGCTGACCGATTACGGTGGTGGCGGCGGCGACTACTTCGATTACTGGGACGCTTAAACGACTCTGACCTATGGCTGTCACAATTCCTCAATGGTTGAACATCGACCCGATCGCTCCGGCGAGGATCAAGCTTCAGGCCAACGCTCAGCGCAACGCCGCCGCGGCCAGTGAACGTGCCGCCCAGCAGCAGGCCGAAGAACTTCAGTTCCGCCGCGAACAAGCCGCCTCCCATGAGGCAGCACAAGAACGTGCCGCCGTGCGCCGGGAGCAGGTGTTCAAACAGACGCAGGACCAAGAACTGGCTCAAGCGGCTCAGCAGATGCAACTTCGCCGAGAGGCTCAGGCTGCGAAGTCCCAGCAATTCCAGCAGAGCCTTCGGCTGAAACAGCAGGCAGCGGAACAGGAAGCCAAGTCTGCCGCCCAGCAGATGCAGGGGATGCAGGCGGTCCAGAAAGGCCTGCAAGCCGGTCAGCCGCTGCAAAAGCTCATCTCGGAGAATGCCCCGTTGCTGTTTGCCAAGCATCCTGAGCGGATCACCTCTGCCATTCCGAAGGCTGTGCCCGGGCCGGCTGATTACGTGGCGCGGCAACTCAAGGACGAGGCTGGTAATCCGCTTGGAATCAATGTCATCCCGGGGGCTCATGGCTCGATTAAGCCGCTGCCACGTACCACGATGTCGCCTGAAGGAATGCTGCGGGCCGACCAACTTCGGCTCGGGGTCATCAGCAGGCAACTCGAGGAAGCCGATCCGTCGTCGCCGCAATATGAACAACTGACGAAGGCCCGCGACGCGATCATGGGCCGGCTGGAGCAAATCACTTCCCGGCGCGGAGTCGCGATTCCTGAGCCCGGCGCTTCTCCAGTGCCGACTGCGGCGCCCGCGCCATCTTCTGATACGGTCCGGGTGAAGTCGCCCGATGGCAAACCCGGCATCATTCCAAGAACGCAATTGGAAGAAGCCTTGAAAGCGGGTTACATCGACTTGTCAGCACCGGCTCCGGCGCACGAACAGGAAGACACAGAGGTACCGGAGGACGATGAGGAAGAGTAATGCCTATCGATTTCATTGCCGACGAAGAGGACCAGGACGAGAGCGAAATAGACTTTATCCCAGACGCTCCCGTTGCTGTCGCTGAGCCTCCGCGCTCAGTTATTCCTCCACCTGCATTGCTGGCTGACGCTCAGAGTAGAGCCGAGAAGCAAGCGGACCTGTTCGCTCAACAGCAGGAAGCCCGAAGGCAAGGTGAATACTGGGAAGGGGTTGCCAATCGCGCCGAGAACCTCACTCGCAATGTCGTAGAGCCGTTGACACGTCCTGTTTCTGGAGCACTTGGACGCGCCTTGGACGTGCCCTTGAATCTCATCAGAGGACAGGCACCCAGTACCCCGGAACAGCCAGGGACAATCGAGCGAACCCTTGCGGCTCCCATCGTGAATTTGCCACGGGCGCGTGAAGCCGAGACGACGGGTGGAAAGATTGCCGCGGGCACCTACAACGCCGTGGCCGATTTGGTCGCTGGCTTCTCGAGTCCCGACATGCTGGCTCTCCTGCCTGCGGGCGGGAATAAAACGGTGCTGACGACGTGGCTTTCACAGATGGCTGGCCATGCACCAGAAAGAGTTCTGCGGGCCAATCAACTGCTCAAGGAAGGGAAAACGCAGGAGGCTGTTCAGGAAATCGGCACTGGGGTTGCAGAGCTTGGGATGGCTGGCATGGGCGCCCGTCATATGGTTCGTGAACCGGGTGCCATTACTGCGCGAGACTTGGGGCCAGAGAGTGTCGATCCTCGATTTGCACAGGACGTAGCCCTTCAACTCACCAATCCACGCAACGCACAGCGGAACATCCGAATGCCAGAATCCATTCGGGAACTGTCCAAAGAACCCTCAACCATAGGAGTACCCAATGCCCTACAAGAGCGACGCACAGAGGCGCCTAATGGAAGGTTGCCGGAACAACCCGTCGAAAATGCACAACTGCCCGCCCAAGAAGGTGGTGGAGAAGTTCCACCAAGCAGAGTACCACCAAGAAACGAGATCCGCCCACCATCAGCAGAAGAAACGGGGTCCGGTGCGTTACCATTAGAACTTGCACGTGGAACAAGTTCCACAGGAACATCTGGCCGTGCGTTACCAAAAGAACAACTGCCAGGAGTGCAAAACCAACCCGCGCCCGGGCCAGAAGTATTGCAGGAAGTGTCACGCCGAGTGGATGAAGCGTTGGAGAACATCAAATCCGCTGAAGCCAGAGGCGCGACGAAAAATGAACTGTCGCAGTTACGCGCACGTTTATCTGAAGCGCGGAAAACTGAAGAAGCGGCCTTGCGTGGATTGCGGCAATCCGAACAGCCAAATGCACCACCCGGATTACAACCGACCGCTGAAAGTGGTCTGGGTGTGTCGCCCGTGTCATCTAAAGCGACACCATCCGCACTGACCGAAGCATCGTCGCCACTTCCGGAACGCTTTAGAGACAAGCCAATTGCAGAGATTGCCGATGCGGTGAAGGACGTTACCAGCGACGAGATCACCGGTTACCAGGGCAACCTGACGGGCGGCGCCACCGGTTTCATGTGGGACATCGGCGCCCGGGCCAAGACTCCGGCTGACGTCGCTGCCCTTCGGAAGATCGGGGAGGAAGCATCCGCCAAGACGAAGGAACTGATGGCGGCTGGCGACCTGGAAGGCGCGATGAAGGTCATCGGCCGGCAGCCTGCGGAAGCCTACGAGTTCGCCACCGGGGTCAAATTGGACGGTACCCCGAAGTGGGACACGCTCGAAAAGCTCGCGGCGAACAAGGGGAAGACCTATACGCCCCCAGTTCCAGATCTGCAGTACTTGAAAGCCAAGGGTTTGGAACCCAGTAAGGCTACAGAATCGGCCAAATTAGAGCCGTCCGCGATGGCCGCTGCAACTCCAGAAGCATTGCCAGCCGATCTCCCATCGCTTGCCCGATTGAGAATCACCAAGCCAGAGTTGCGAGAGCAGATCGACGCCAAGATCGCCGAACTGCAAACCGCTGCCGCTCCCGCCGCCGCCGCTCTGAAGCAGTTGCCGCCCGTCCCAGCCGGTCACGTCCGGCTGTTCCACGGCGAGGGTGGGCCGCAGGGTGGTGGGACTGGAGGCGCGTTCTACACGTCGAACATCACCAAGGCGTCCACGTTCGGACCAGACATCAGTTGGGTGGATGTGCCCACCGATCGAGCGACGGCGGCTTTCGCGAAGGCCAAAGGGAGCGCATTTGCTGGTGGGGACAACTTCATCCTTGAGCCAACGGACATCAGCCGCAGCCAGAAGATCGGCCAAAAGGTCGAACCGCCGACGCACGTTCTGGATGAACCAGTTGCTCCAAAGGGTATCGCCGCCTCTGTGCGTGGTCCTGGTGGGTTGAAAGGTTCTGAAACTGGCGCAATCTCTCTCGCGCCATTGCAGTCTCTTGTCCGTAGTACGGCTCCGCCAGTAAAAGCGGCTGTTGAAGCGGTCACTGACATCGCCAAAGGTGCCAAGGAAACCGGCAAGGAGGCGTTGGGCACTGAACGGATGACTGACTATCGCCGGAGTGTGCTCAACTGGAGCGCCAAGTTGCAGAAGTCATTCGGTGAAGCTGCTGCCACTCAGAAAGATATTCAGACCAAAGTGCCGAAGGAAGTGCGCCGAGAAGGCATCACGAACTGGATTCAGGCTGACGGTGATGCTGCTGTGCTCAAGCAACGGGCTGCGTCCACGAATGATCCAAAGCTCAAAGCAGGATACGAAGCCGCCTTGAATCTGACACCAGAGGAAATTGCTGTGGCCGATCAAGTGCGAGGGATTTACGAGCGCATGGGCCAACGCGGACAAGCCGCGGATGTACTGAACAATTTCAAAGACAACTACGTTACCCAGATATGGGATTTGGGTAAGACCAAGGCTCCTGCTGGTGGCTCATCCCGGACGCTGAAAGAGCGATTCAAGTTTTCAAAGGCCAGCACGTTCCCGACGTTTTTCGATGGTGAACAGGCAGGCTACGTGCCGAAGACCAAGGACATCTCGAAATTGCTTCCGGTCTACACGCATGAGATGAACTCGGTGATTGCCGCCCGGGAATTGGTTGCACAGATGAGCAAGGGACGGGCGTCCGATGGCCGTCGTTTGGTGGCTCCAAGAGGAGGAGGCGTGCCAGTGGAAGGAGAGCAGGGAGGTGCAACCCTCGTGCTGCCAAAGAAAATCAAAGGCGATACAGCCGACTACAAGGTGCTGGCCAATCAGCCGGCGCTTCAAGGGTGGCGTTGGGCATCGAAGGATTCGTCCGGTAACCCTATCTTTCTAAAAGGCGATCTGGCGCTTCACCCTGAAGCCTATAACCGGTTGAAGAACGTCCTTGGTCGCTCAGCTATTCGGGAATGGTACACGACGCCCACGACCAAGGTCGCGGCGATTCCGAAGGCCATCGTGCGAGGGATCGACTTCGCCAATTCGGAAACGAAGCGGACGATGCTTGGGCTCCTCGCACCGTTCCATCAGGTGCAAACCGGGACTCACGCCATTGGTCATCGGGTGAATCCCTTTGGCGGCATTCCAAAGGTGGATTTGACTGGTAATCAGACTCAGATGGACGCAGCCAAACATGGGCTGATGTTGTTGCCAGACCGCGCTAGCGAAGGGCAATTCATGGAAGGGTTCAAGACAAGTGGGCTCGTCAGCAAGATTCCTGGCATTGGTCCGCTGTCGGACATGTACGCGAACTACTTGTTCAAGCAGTACATCCCAGGTCTTAAGTTCAAAACTTACGAAGCGATCCTAAAGCGGAACAACGAGGTTTATGCAAAGGATTTGGCTGCCCGAAAACTAAAGCCAGAGGACATCAAAGTATTGTCCGCTGAGCAGGCCAATGCAGCATACGGCCATCTCAATTACGCCGACTTGGCCCGTAATCCAACTGTTCAGCACATGGCTCAGATTGGGTTGCTTGCGCCAGATTTCCTTGAGGCTCGTGGTCGCTTCGCGGGGCAAGCTATCAAAGGCGCGACTGGAGCCAAGGTGGGCCGGGAACAACTCGTCGCGCTGGCCACTCTAGCCATTGCCCAAGCTGCCGCGGCGTTCGTGACGGCGAAGCTTTCAGGTGGCGATTGGGACAAAGAACATCCGTTCGAGTTCCATGTTGGCAGCCGAAAGTACACCATGAGATCGGTGCCAGAGGACATCTCGGGGCTCATCTCCAACACGCGCAGTTTCGTTCACAGCCGCCTGAGCCCGCTTGTCGGTAAAGGGGCTCTCCAATACGCCAGCGGAGTGGATTACGCCGGTCGCAAGGTAACTGCGGGCCAGACAACGAAGGAACTGCTGACTCAACCCATTCCGATGACGCTACGGAGTCTTCCTGGCGTGCGTTCGCTCAGCGGTCAAGACCGTCCAGGAGCCATTAAGGCCTGGGAACAACTGGCTGGTGCTGTTGGGTTGAAAATCTCCCGCTACAACACACGCACCAAGCTCAACGAACTTCACGCGGACTGGATGAAGAACAATCCTGACCCGAAAGTGAAAGCCGATTATGAGCAGCAACAGACGGCGACCTTTCCGGTCAGCAAGTACAAAACTTTGGATTCGGCTTTGGCGGATCGAGATGAAGATGGCGCGATTAAGGCGCTCGCAGAACTCAAGGCTGAAGGTCAGAAGAACAAGGACATCTTGAGACGGATGCGTCCCTACGTGGGTGAGGGAATCAACTCTCGGACGAAACCGCTGTTCCACGAGTCGCACAAGTTGGAGGCGGCATTCAGGAACAGTCTGACGGCGGAGCAACGAACCGAGTATCGGAAGGCGATTGAGGAACGGGCGGCGACATGGCGCGAGTTCCTGAAGGCGTGGCGTAAGCGTGGAACTACGACTGCGGCGCCGAAGATCGACTTTGTTCCTGACACACCGTAGGGAATTCCCTTACACGCAGATCCTCGGGCCATTCGGCAGGGTCGCCGCCTTTGGGGTGTTTCGTTTTCAAAGACCACAAGCCGGTTTTGCAATCTCGTTTAGTCCACTTGAATCCGACCGAATTAACATCGTCTGCGATTGGCACGCTCCCCAACTGCTTCACGAAGCACGGCACGCCCGCCGCTTTGCACTGGCGCACGATGTCGCGGATCCATTCCACGTTGCACGGACGGGCACCCGGTCCGCTCTCGCCGCCAACGATGACCCAGTGAATTCCGTTGTCGCATCTAGCGATATAAGTTGCCCGCGCAGTCTGCGCGATCCAGTCGTCGCGTTGCTTCTCCGTCCTGTCTTTGAAGTCTGCCGGGAACTTAACATCCGTGCTGCCTTTGAAACCGAGATCCACCGGCCCCAGCAACGGCTCCACGCTCAGGAAACGCACTTTGGCCGGAATCTTCAGCAACTCCGGGATCCGTTCATCCGCCCGCTTTTGGTCCTCTACGCTGGTACCGATCCAGATGTTGGCGGGTGGTTTTCCGCCGCACCAATTCACCAGCATCGCCGACATCGGAAGGTTATAGGCAACTGGCTCCAACGACTCGTGCGCTTTGATAATGCGCGACTCCCAATTCTCCGGCCTCTTCGTTAGCAAAAGCCAATCGAGATGCTGGCAGTCTTTGGTCAGCTTCAGAAAATCCGCCAGCCATTCGATCGGCACCTCGTCATCCAGCCAGTCGCAAAGGCTCGGGAACACCCGGAAACGATTCGGGTTCGTGCCCCTCAAAGCACCGCAGCGAAAGCACGTTGGCATCCGTTGATCGCCACCGTTCCCGCACTGCGGACACGCAAATGGATACTTCTGCAATTGCCGATTCCACTTCAGCGGATTGCGCCATGTTGCTGCGCTCGTTCGGCTACGGGCCTTTCCTTTACCCCAAGTCTCATGACCCTGACTGCGCAGCACCCTGGCCCGCGTAGTGTTCTCGGCGTAACAGTGGGCGCACCCCGGACTGACCTTCGTGCAACCGATCCACGGGTTAAAGGTCGCTGTCGCCCACTCGATTTTAGTTTCGTCACTCATAGCCTTTTGAACTCGATCACCCACACCCACGGATTCGTTTTCCAGGAGCCTTTGCCATTGATGGATTCCCACAAGTTTCGGTAACAGAGAAAACCTTCATCTGCTCCCGTCGCTTGTGGATCTTCAGCGTAAGGATTTACCCACCACCCGCGGTGCACATGCATCAATCCTTCCGCTTCACAATCGCGATAGCTGATGTCCTGCAACCGCTCCACGCGCACCGAGACTATTTCGAGCGTGATGCGGGAATGTTTTCGGCGCATGAAAATGGATGGTTTCCATTTCATGTCGGTGAGGTTCTTCTCCCCGCCGGCGCGATAGACTGTTTGTCCGTGATGGCAATCGAGCGTTGAAAACGTCTCCCTCACCCACAGCCGATCGCCGGGTTTGCCGTAGAGGTTTCTTACCGACTGTTCAGCGGCTTCAAGGTCCAGAAATTCCCATCGGTCACCTTCGTAGCAGATAGGCGAAATGCCCCCCTCTCTATCTTTTGGCTGCGGCTTCACCACCCGCCGCGTCTGAGTCTTGCGACCTTCGAGGATGGCGCGGACCATCGGGCCACTGAACAGAATCGGTCTTTCGATCATTGCAAATCCGGGTGTTTGGAGAGGAAGGCACTCTTTGCGTCGTTCATCATCATGGAATCCAGCAACGGTTTCACGTCCTCGCGGAGTGTGGCCAGTTCGTGGTGAAGCGCCGCGATATTCGCATCGGCATTGGCCAGGGCTGACTCCTTCTCCTTTTGGAGCGAGGAGAGTTGTTCAGCCATCAGCTTAACCGTAATGACAGCGCCATCGTTCTTCCTCTTCGCATACTCCCTACAAGCAGTGGAGATAGACTCAACAGCTTTGAAGAAGTTCACTGGCAGTTGGTGGACAATTTGCGATGCTGCCTCTCTCGCCTCTGGTATGTCTTGGTCTTCGCTCATGATGATTTCTGAGGTAACCACTCACCTTGTGCCGGCGGCACTTTCACAATCTCCTCGATCGCTTCGCTCGCCTCTTTTTCGGCCATCTCCACCATCCAGGGCTCAGGCTCCGCTGACTCACAGAGGCTCCCAAGCCGTTCATCTCGTCGATAGTTCCACTCCTCGAGCAACTGGCTCCACGTCCAACCGTTTCGGGCAAGTCGGCTCATGTCTGAATCCCCAGCAGTTTCTTCAACTCATCGCGCCTGGCCTTGAGCTTGTACCACTTCCCCTTGTCCTCCTCTGACCAATTCTGGTGCCCCGAATAAGTGCTTCGAATCGATTGCATCTTTGAAAGAACCTCGTCCAGTTCCTTCTGATGTAAGATGGCCCGTGTAGTCGGACTTACGTTGGTTTTGGCCGGTGCCGTTTCCTCTCTCCAGCGTCTTGCCCAACCAGCCACGGAATGACCTACGCTCACCATTTTTGTTTTGCCAACCATCCAGCCTTTCGACTGGTAGAAATCCCAGAACGCATCCGCCTGTTCGATGGGCATTCCAGCTTTGGCGGCGAGAAGCCCTACTTCCTCCCGGCTCGGTGGAATTTGCCTTTTAGGTTTGAGTGATCTCTCAGTACTTGCTTCTGCTTCTGCTTCTGCTTCTGCATAAGCCGGTTTTTGTCCTGCTTTGTCCACGGCATGTCCACGAGTTTTTAGCCTCTGCCTTCTCTCTCCTTCTTTAACCCGCTTGTACTCACGGCGTTCCTCTTTTGACATCAACTCTCGATATTCGTCGTAGTTCAAAAGGCGCCAGCCATTGTGAATCGCCACTATCCTACGACCTTCATTGGCCTTGTTTCTCGAGTACTCGTCTGGAGCAATAAACTTATTCAGAGCCTCTTGCACAACTTCAATGGTCACATTTGCCACCCGAGCCAGTCCTGGAATTGAAGTGCAAACCTCACCATATTGGTCGGCTAAAGCGAGCATTGTGACCCAAACCACTCGAATATCTGACCGTTCGCTCCAAACTGATGACGTGACCAAACTACAGGCAATCTTAACGTAGGCTCGGTGATTCATGGATAGTAATTGTCCACGGTCTGTCCACGTAGTCAACGCCAAGGAAGCCGAGTTACTCACAAGTTATTCACAGAGGCTCTCCGGACGAACACCACCCGGGCGTTCAAACGGCGGGTGATTTCGGGTTTGAGTTTGCCGCTGGCGATCATCCGGCGAATGGTGCCGATGCTGACCCTGCGCTCCAGAGCCCTTTCGAAAACCCACTCCTTCAACCGCTGTTCGCTGCGGGCAGTTGTTATCATGGATTGATGTACTCGAGAATTGAATCTCCACCCGGGCGACGTCGGCCGCTCTGCGGATGTCGCATCCAGCCGATTGGTTCTTTTTCAGTCATGGGATTCCATGTGAGAGCGGCGGCAACTGCCACCGATGGGGAGGCGTATCACCACGAGTCATCGAACACGACTTCGTTGCCGATGCTTATCCTGGCGCGTCCGAAGGTCAGCGGATGGACGTAAACAGTCCGCCCATCGCCGGCTGGCTTCGTGAAGTAGAACTCGCTCATGAAAGGAGAATCACCGGGCCAACGGCCAAGGAGGTGCCCGTGAGGAACGGGGCTGAAGAAACCTGCTGACCCGGTGAAAGTGATTGGATGCGGCGGGATTTGAACCCGCTTTCTCTAGTATGCCCGGTTATGAACCTGGGTTGAGCGAAGGACCACGACCTACACGCGTTCGATCGTGGTGTCTCGGCGGCTGTCCATCCGCTGTCGCACCCG
>Ga0070704_100000153_pt1 | contig 26636 bp, 20 predicted proteins | sample KBSK5252metaG_FD_65467 | JGI IMG/M metagenome (GOLD analysis project Ga0070704, IMG submission 65467) | Corn, switchgrass and miscanthus rhizosphere microbial communities from Kellogg Biological Station, Michigan, USA - KBS K5-25-2 metaG | ecosystem: Host-associated > Plants > Roots >...
AACAAGATCGATCCGGAACAGCACTTTACTGAGCCGCCTCCGCGTTTTACTGAAGCGACTTTGGTGAAGGCCCTGGAAGAGAAGGGAATCGGCCGGCCTTCGACCTACGCGGCGATCATGACGACGATTCAGGATCGCGAGTACGTGGAAAAGAAAGAGGGCCGCTTCCATCCGACCGCGCTGGGAAAGACGGTGAACGACGTTTTGATCGACGGCGGGTTTGCCGATCTTTTTAACGAAACCTACACCGCCAGGATGGAAGAAGAACTGGATGAGATCGAAGAGGGCAAGCTGAAGTGGACTGACGCCCTGACCGAGTTTTATGACAAGTTCAAGCAGGATCTGGTCAAATTTCAAAAGTACGCCAAGGACATCAAAGAGAAAGAAACGCCGACCGATGAAGTCTGTCTGAAGTGTGAGACGCCGGGCATGGTGCAAAAGCTCGGCCGCTTTGGAAAGTATCTGAAGTGTTCGAACTGTGGGGCGACCCGAGACGCTGAGCCGCCGGTGAACGCCGATGGCTCACCTCAGACAGCGGCGTCCGGCGATGGCGAAGAAGAGCCGGAAGCATGTGAACTGTGCGGCAAGCAGATGCAATTAAAGCGCGGCCGCTTCGGACCGTTCTATGGCTGTTCCGGTTATCCCGAGTGCCGCAACATCCGCAAGATCTCGAAGAGCGGCAAAGTCAGCGCGCCGCCGGAAGTGCTGGACGAAAAATGTCCGGTCGATAACGCGCAACTGGTGAAACGCCAGGGACGCTTTGGCGAATTCATTTCCTGTTCGAACTATCCGAAGTGCAAGTACATCAAGCGCGAGACCACCGGCGTGGCCTGTCCGCGGCCCGGCTGTAAGGGCGAACTGATCGTCAAGCGCTCGAAGCGCGGCAAAGTCTTTTACAGCTGCTCGGAATATCCAAAGTGTGAGATCGTCTATTGGGACAAGCCGGTCACCGAAAAGTGTCCGCAATGCGGGGCGCCCTTCCTCCTGGAAAAGATTACCAAGAAAGGCATGACGCGCCGTTGTGCCAACGAAGAGTGCGGATATAAGAGCGACCTTCAACCGATACCCATACCTGAGCAACCTGCGCAAGAGAAGCACGCCTGATCATTCAACTCTCGGGAAGTATGAGGCCACCATTTGCTGGGAACGCGGACGCCCTCGTCCGCACCAGCGTCGCTTAGCCCCTTAATAGCTAGCCAAAACTGTTCGCGCTTCGCGCTCATTGCGGACGAGGGCGTCCGCGCTCCCAGCAACAAGAAGCCTCTAAAACCCCGAGAGACCTTGCGCCGAAGTTTACGAAGATTAAGAAATAAAGAATGATAAATGAGAAATGGGAAATGGCTTGGTCTTAATTATTTCGGCTCATTGAGATAAGCGGCAGAGTACTCGACATAGTTCTGCCAGTACCGCGCGAGGCCCGCAACTTCCTCCTCAGTCAAAGGTCGTTTTACTCTCGCCGGCGTCCCCATCACCAATGAACGCGGCGGAATGATCGTGCCGGGAGAGATCAGCGAACCTGCGGCCACCAGCGACTGGGTTCCCACGCGCACATCGTCCAGCACAATCGATCCGATCCCGATCAACGATCCCCGCTCTACGTAACAGCCGTGCAGAGTGACACTGTGACCGACGGTCACTTCGTCTTCGAGGATGGTAGGCTTTTCACCCGTGCGCGTATGCAGCACACAATTGTCCTGCACGTTCGTGCGATCGCCGATGCGTATGTAATACATGTCGCCGCGCACTACCGTGCCGAACCAGACGGACGCCTGGTGACCTATGTGCACGTCGCCGATCACCTGCGCGCTGTCCGCGATGAATGCTGTTGGATCAATCTGCGGATGAACACCACGGAATGGTCGAATCATGATTGATGAGCGGTTTCTATAGACTCGTAAAGTCTCCCGTAGTCTCTTCAATTAGGGCTATTCAAGTCTCAAGTACGCGACGGTGAGCGTCTTTCAAGCGCTCCGCTTGAGCCGCCTGCTCGGAGCTTTGCTGCGCTGGCGTGTCTTTCCGGTAGCCGATGCGGCAGTATCGGCGAGAAGTCTCAGCGCGCGGTTGACTGACTCTGTGTCGGGAAAAACTTCGGTGAGTTCCGGTTCGATCAGGACAAGGTTCGTGCCGGCGGTTGCTTGTCGGTAGTATTTACCTCGCACCCCACCCTTTAGTTTCGAGAGGTCATATTCCGGTCTCAACTCGTTATTATTTTTGTTTGCTGATGCTTTCTTCATATTGTTTGCGTTCCCTTCGCGTTACCTTCCGCGCGCTGATGATTCGAATGCGATCGCCTCTTTGGGTGTGTGATAGAAAGATTACTCCGAGTTTAGCTGAGTGGCCAATGGTAATTTCTCTGGACTCTTCGCTTGAATGGTCCGGATCGGGATAAGTAACTGCTAGCGGATCGAGGAACACGCTCGCCGCGTCCTCGAACGCCACGCCGTGTTCGCGCAGATTTGCCTTGGCTTTCTTGGGATCCCACTCATAGATCACAGCGTCAGTTTACCCCAAGAGATGAACGAAAGATCACTTCAAATAGGTAAACCTTCGCCACGGGCTCTTGATTCCCGGTTTATGATTCTGGTCTATCGCCCAAACCCGCCAGCGCCCGGGCTGGGCGCCTTTGAAGAATAGCTGATACGTTGTCTCAAGCAGACCGTACTTCTCTTCATAGGGGGAAGGATTAATACACTCTCCATCATCAGGCAGGCGCTTTTGCTCTTCCGACGAAGGCCGCAAACACGATTCGACTTCCAGCGCGTAAGACACCGCGCCCGCGACCGGGTTCCATTCAAACTTGGTGTTGCGGGGAAAGAGATCAAAGATTTGATTGTCTTGCGGAGCTAACTGAATCGGCGCAGGCAGACGGGTGGGATCGGCGGCCGGATCGATCGGCGCCGGATTTTTCTTCTTGAGATAGACGGCAAACTCGGCGTTACCGCCGGTGCGTACGAGCATCGCGCCCGGTCCTCTCTTGGCGCCGGCGAGCGAAACCAAAATGCCGCCACCCATCACCCAGTCCTCGTACCCATCAGCCACTACACGCATTCGGAAGGGAACGTTGGGAGCGTAAATTCTGAATCGGCCGGACTGACCCTTGACGACTTGATGCGTCCGCGCGTTTACATCGCGGGCCTGCCAGGTCCAGACGACGAAATCCTGCACTGGCTGATCAGTGGCTTCGTCAATTACCTTTCCAGTAATCAGTCCGCTCTTGGGTACCAGTTTGACGGCAACTGATGCGCTGGGATTCGCTTCGCTTAACGTAACTTCGACAATGGAAGCACCGGGATCGCGGTAAAACGGATAGTACGAAGGCATGTATCCCTCGGACAATTTGTCCGCAACCACGCGATATCTGCCTGGTTGAGGAACGTTGATTACAAATTTCCCCTGCGCATCCGATTCAGAGCAAACCCGGTCACGCGCATTCAGGACTGCGCCGTTGGTCTGGAGTGCACAAACGTTAGCTCCGCCAAAAAGCTGGCCGGTGTCATCTCGTAACTCTCCGCTGATCGTGTAAGGCGTTTGTGCGGTGGCGAATGCCGGAAGGCAGACGAATATCAGTGCTAAGGCCGTGATCACCCTCTTCATCAATTTTCCTCCGTTTTCAGAACGGTCACTCGTCCTCCGACTTGCACTATGTGAGCGATAGATCGGGCCTTACTCAGACTGGCAATTTGTCATTGCGCTCTGGCCACATATCCGCGCCGCGCGCGGAGGTGCAATCCAATCACGCCTGAGGCGACGTTGAGCCGACGATATTCTTCCACGGTCGCCTCAGCCAGGGGCCGTTTTGGCGTGTAGGTAACGACGTATTGACTGTCGATCTCTTTCGCGATTTCCTCAGCGCGCGGACCCATCTCTTCCAGAGACCGCGGTATGAATACCAGGCCACCGGTCTCTTCCGCCAGCGATCTCAGCCACACTTCGCTTTGTTCGGTAGCTTCTTTGTAGGCACTGCGCTTTTTACGCATGGCGAAATCAGTATCGACTATCACGTAGATCTTTTTCCATCTCTTTTGTTCCTGTTGGGTATTTGGATACATGAGTTCGTCCGCGATGTCCTTGGCACTCTTTCTTTTCTTGTTGGTAATCTGCACCAGTGGATTCTGCTTATCGATCTTTTTACGTCCGAGGGCGCCATAGCCGATCACGTGCACGGTCACATTCGAATTCAGCAGTTGCCTGATCGCCTCGGTTAACGCCTCATGGTCGTCCGACAAGTCCACGCCGTCGGTAATCAAAACCAGGTGACGCGCTCCCGACGGCACTTGCTTCAATTGCAACGCCGCCGCCAGTAAAGCTTTTATTAACTGCGGCCGATTGCCGGAGAGTAATTTGGTTTTCAGAGCGCGAACTACTTGCTCTCGATCGGTGGTCCAATCTTTGACCACTTCCAAATGGCTGCCAAATTGAATTGCAGCGATGCGGTCGCCTGTTCGCAGATTTGAAACCAGGCGCGTCGCGATGTCTCTGGTGACGCTGGTGCTCATCGCGGGGTTTAACGCCCCGCCCGTATCCAACAACAGCAGCACGTTCGCCGGAATGCGGCGCACACTTCTAACTGTTTGCCGCACGTCGTCTTCAAACACGAGGATGTCCTGCGATTCAAGGGCGGCGCTCAAGTGGCCGCTGTCGTCGAAGGCCGTGATCGGAATGACCACCTCTTCGGTAAACACTTTGACTTTGTCCTGCGATTCGTTAATGGGTGGCGTTGAGCCGGGCGAGGGTGACGGCGAGGTCGTCTGTGCCGTGCAAGGTGCGGCCGCAAAGCAAAGCACGACCAGAACGAGAAGGTTTGGCAGGTTCAGCCGGCGAGAATTCATGATTGCCAATCAAGTTAGCCGAGGGTATTGAGATGCAGAAACCACCGCTCGCGTCGGCTGCCGCCTGGTATTAATGATCCGGCTAGCTCAATTCTCGGCCACCTGATACTGCTCAAGTTTCCCGTTCGGCATTTCGTAGGTCCACGCGCGCAGCAGCTTGTTGTTGGCGAATCTGATTCGATAGGAGCGTGAGATCATGCCTCCGCGCAGTCCCTGATTTACCTGCACAAACTGTTGAGGCGCTCCCAACGGGGCAAGTCCGGTAGCGAAGTCTTTCAATGCCTGCTCGCTGAAGTACGCGTTGGCGTTGTCAGTAAACAGCGAACGATCGATCTTCCCCTGCTGAAGTCCCTGGAATATTTTCTTCGCTTGCTCCAGCTTCTCCGGCATGGCCGGATCGTCAGCCGCGAGCAATAAAGGAGCGATGCCGTGGGCGATCGCACCAGATGCTCCGGCCGCATCCTGGTTGGTGAGCGCGACAATTGCGACGCGCTTGTCCGGGAACACGATGTTTTCGGCTGTGAATCCTGAGACTTCGCCGCCGTGCGAAAGAGCACGGCTCCCCGCTTCAGTATTTACCGAAACGCCCAGTCCGTAGTGTGTAGCCAAACCGTTCTTGAGCAAGACTTCAGTGCCAAGTTGGCGATAAGAAGACGGCTTCAGCAGTTTCCGATCCATGATCGAGATGTCCCACCTGGCGAGGTCAGCCGCCGTCATGGCCAATTCACCTGCAGCGAATAGCCAGCCTTTACCTTCCTTCGGCGCGGGCCGGAGCGGCCCCAGCGCGTAACGCATATAGCCGACCGGATCCTGCTCACCGAGTTTTTCCTGATCGATGTTCGCCACGCTCATCATGCCCAACGGGCCAAGAATCCGTTCGTTGAGGAATTGAAGCAATGGTTTGCGGCTGGCGCGTTCGATGATCACTCCGGCGATCACGTAATTTGTGTTGCTGTATTGCCACTTGGTGCCGGGATCGAAATCCAGCGGTTTGCGCGCCCACAGGTCCATGATTCTTTGCGCGGTCACCGGTTGCAGCATCATGGGCATCACATAATCCTGCGGCCAATAGTCCTGGTATCCGGATGTGTGGGAGAGCAACTGGCGGATCGAAACTTCGTTGGCGCGCGTCAGATTGGGAATGAACCTCGCCACCTTATCGTCGAGCGAAAGCTTTCCCTGCTCCTGCAAAAGCAGAATGGCCGCAGCGGTAAACTGCTTGCTGATCGAACCGATGCTATAGCGCATGTTGGGAGTCGCTGGAGTTCGCGGCTCGAGGCGCGCATTGCCGTATGCTTTTACATAAACGATCTGCCCATCCTTAACGACGGCCACTGAGGCGCTGGGCACTCCGGTCCTGGCCAGGGCTTCGGTTGCGAGCTTGTCGATCTTTTCGCGAATCTCCGGAGAGAGCTGGTTCTGCGCACTGGCCGGCAAACTCAGGCAGAGAAGAAAGAAGACGAGAGCGAAGCAGTGAAGCAAACGATGTGGATGCACGGATTATCTCCTCGCTGAAAACCCGAGACTGGTACGAACCGGATCATTATATAAGCTTTCGGAAATAATCCTCATCATCAACAATGAGGATGCGGGTCGCGCGCTTCCTGCATAGGGCAAGGCGAGGCCGCAACGCAAAACACATCGTCCTTCTAGTGTTAGCTGAAGAGATTCATGATTGACGGATCAAGTTTAGCCGAGGAATGCAGGCGGGGCAGCGACCTCGTTCAATATACGTCAAACGACATGGTCATGGGCACGAAGGACGCGACGAACTTGCGATCCTTGATCTTTGGGAGAAATACTGTCCGCCGCGCAGCTTCCTGCGCGTTTCGATCCAGCCCGGGATCCAGTGCCTGAACTATCCTGGCTTCGCCAACCGTTCCATCAGGCAGTAACTCGACGACCATCGCAATCGAACCCTTGATTAGCTTGTTCCTGGCTTCGTCGGTGTATAAGGGTTCAGACTTCCACAAAAACCGCGCGCCGCCGTCCGGAATCGGGACCTGATAGGATTTGTCCCGGCCTTCTTTTAGTAACGCAATGAATTTCTCTCGTTCTTGCCGGCGGCCTCCGCTGGCATTAACAGCTTTGCCGGCCGCTCGCAGATCATTCCACCACTGCGCTTCGTCCGGCGTACACGGTAAGGTGGCCTCTGGCACTTCGTGAGCACGGATCATCTCCAGCGCTCGCTTTTTAGCCCAGTCCTGATCGTTGGTTGATTGGGCAACCGCGGCGCCGCTGGTTGCAAAAAGTACGACAGCAAGGGCAATGAAGATTCGAAGTGGGTGAAACAACGTGCGGCTCTCCCTTCCACGTCTCGGAAACCGAGATCGGATGGTCAAGGTTGCCGCACTTCTCACACGGCTGTCAATGAGTTGGTCTCTCGCAAACCAGTCATGGCGTCGTGATCCGAAGTAGTCCGAACGGACTCGACTCAGCCCAGTAGTTCGTAAACTTTCTCAGGCTGAGCAGGATCGAACTGGACAGTCTCTTCCTTCGGTGCTGCGACCTGGCGCATTCCCTCGCTCGCCAGCTCATGAATATCGTTTAGCCGAACGCGCAATCGCTGGTTTTCCATATCCACCGAGTGGCGCGACTTTATCATCTCGTAATGTTCCAGAGCGCGACTCACAGTCTGGCGCAGGTCATCATTGTTCCAGGGCTTGGTCACGTAACGATAAACAAGTCCGCAGTTTATCGCTTCGACTAAGGCGCTGACATCCGTGTAACCCGTCAGCAAAATTCTCACCATCTGCGGACGCAGCGCGACGGTCCGCTTCATCAATTCAATACCCGTCATTTGCGGCATGCGCTGATCTGAGATCAGCAGCGCGACGTCGTGTTGGTCCAGCAGGGTCAGCGCCTCGGCGCCGGACTGGGCGGGGACCACGTGATAGTTCTGTCGGAACAATCTTTCCAGCGTCCTCAAATTTACCGGTTCATCGTCAACGATCATGATCTTGTATTTCATTTATTGGGGCCTTCCTAAGCTTCGTTTTGTTTGTGGTCACTCGGCGACGGCTTTGCGTCGACCGGAATTGAAATTGTAAAAGTGGTACCTGTACCGGCAACGCTCTGCACTTCGATCTTGCCGCCGTGCCGTTCGACAATGCTGTGCGAGATCGATAAACCCAGACCCGTACCCTCACCAACTGGTTTTGTGGTGAAGAAGGGATCGAAAATCTTTTTCAAGTCCCCCGGTGCGATCCCACCGCCAGTGTCGCTGAACGAAACGGTGACGGTTTCCCCTACGCAACGTGTTTTGACTTGAACCTCGCCTTCCGCGTCTCCGATGGCCTGGGCTGCATTCACCAGCAGGTTCATCCAAACCTGATTCAGGAGCGCGGCGTAACAATTAACCTGCGGCAACTCGCCGTAATCCTGAATCAGACGTATGCGCCCGTTTTTGTAGTACATCGATAGCAGTCGTAGCGTGGAATCGATTCCTCCATGGATCTCAATTCTTTTAAACTCCGCCTCGTCCAGACGGGAGAACAACCTCAGGTTTTGAACCACGTCGCGAATGCGTTCGGCCCCGATATAACAGTCCGAGAGAATCGTTTTAAGGTCATCGACGATGTTGTCATAATCGATCTCCGTCTTCATTTCAGCTATTCGCGTCATTGTCTCGGTGGGCAGTGGGGTCCGGTCTAAGGCCGAGAGGTAGCGCTCTAAACGCTCGACATACTCTTTCAGCACATCGATGTTGCTGTAAATGAAACCGGCCGGGTTGTTCAATTCGTGCGCGATGCCGGCAGCAAGCTGGCCGAGCGAGGCCATTTTCTCGTTCTGCGTAATCTGTGCTTGCAAGCGTTCAAGCTCAGCTTTGCGTCGCGCCAGTTCCGTGTTCCGGATTTCGAGGTCTTGTTTGTACTTGCGAGCGTTCCGCAACAGCGTGCGTCTCTCCAAAGCGCGCTCAATGCGAAGCGCCATGACATCCAATTCGCACGGCTTAACAATATAGTCTGAAGCCCCAACCCGGATGGCGTCGATGACCCGCTGCGGGCGATCGATACCTGAGACGATAATGATGGCTGTGTCCGCATAGAGTTCGGTGATCTTGCGAAGCAGTTCGATCCCGCCCAATCCCGGCATCTGGATGTCGGTGAGAACCAGTGCAAAAGGCTCGCGCGAAAGAAACTCGAGCGCTTCCGCCGCATCCGCGGCCGTTTCGCAGGAATAGCGCTCGCTGAGATACTCGGCAAATAGGTTGCGGACAGATTCCTCGTCATCAACAATGAGGATGCGCCGGTCGTGTGCTTCCGCGTAGTCCGGATCGAACACAGAATGCTCAGTGCCTTTTGTTTCCGCGGTCGGGATTAGCCCAAGGCTCGTGGTCTCTTGCACAGCGATATTCATGCGATTTCTCGGAGAGTAGTTTGACTGGAGTGTGGTCAGGATCTTTTGGTTCATTTGGGGGAAACGATCTCTTAGCGTCCGGCCGGTGCGGTGGCAAAAACGGTCGCCGGATCGATTCGCAGACGAGGACGAGCTGTTAACGGTGGCAGTCCGCTGTTGCCGCGATAGAATTCTATGTGTGTATGTTTGTAAGAGGCTGAAATGCCGCCGGGCCCGCCCAGGTTGCCAATCCTAATCCGTTCGCCTTCATTGCTGATCTGAAAGTCAGCGACATGAAATACGGCAAGTGTGACATCGGTAAGATTCCCCAGGCGCGGGTAAAAGAAAGTCACTACGGCGTCGGTCGGCGAAGGCTGGCCGCTATGGGAAGCGAAGCCGGGCGGAACGTACAAACTGGATTCACCGGTACCATCGAAGTTACCGTAAAGGTGCATGGCATAGGAAAGATGACCTCGCCGTTCAATGCCATCATCTCCCATGATGTCTCCGCGGTAGAGCGGGTACGCGGCCGCCAGTCCCGGCGGTTCGAATCCGTTGCCGGCGGCCACCGCGTTCGGTCCACCGAATATTTGCGCCAATAGTTTGTCTGACGCGGCCATGTCAGAAGTGTACTCACGGAGCAGGGCATTGGTGGGCAGTGTCTTTACGGCTGCGAATGAATAAGCTTTCAAATCGTTTGCGAAAGTGGCTGGTACCGGCTCGCCGACTGTCCAGGTTCTGGAAACGCCTTCCGAGTTTGCCATCCAGTTTTGGGTCACCGACATGATGCCGTCACTTGAATAGTTGAACGTGATCGTGCGTCCGGCAGAATCGACGATCCCGTGGAGGGTCAAGCCGTTCGCTGCGTAGATCAAATTCAAATAGGCGCCCCGAGAATCCTTGATCACCGCGCAGCGAAACTCGCCATCGGGATAGCGGACAAAGGTGTATTTGGCTCCGTCAGCGGTACGAATCGTCTTCATGTTGTCATTGTCAACCAGGTGGATGTTTGAGCCGTCGATTGAGATGAAGGTGTTTTTTGTCGCGCTGGACTCGAATTCAATGAAATGCACGCCGTTACCTTCGCGAGAGAGCGTAGGCAAAAGATAGCGGCCGTGTTCGTCGTCGTAATTCAGCGCCTGAAAGATGGGAAAGCCGAATTGATCCAGCGGATAACTGAGTGACTGATCGAAACCACGCTTCAGGCTATCACCAGTCACACCGAGAAGCGGTAACCGCTGATCATCGATGTTCCATCTCAAACCAGCAACCGCATCTGAAGACTCTGCGGAACGGCCGGTTGATGTGCTCCTGCCGATGAACCTGATTCGATTGGGATTGCCTCCGTTATTGCTTAAAGGAAGTGTCGCTCCCGTGGCGATGCTCATTACACACGCCAGCAAAGAAGTGAGGCGGAAAGCAACATGTATTAGTCGAAGAGAGAAGACCATGTAGATTTCTCCGTGTAATTCTGACGTGCAGCCTCAGGGTCGGCGGCGGCTCTGAAACTTATCGGAAATCCTCAAACCCACTTTTTACTGCTGGGCGGTATGGTTCGATTTCAGGTCCGAACTCAAATTCGTTCCTGGAACGTGAGGTTTGACTGCTATTCGGCGACGCATCGCTGCGGCCGGAAGGATTTCGGGATCGGGGCGATCCCTTTGTTGGCCCTTTTTTGGAATCTTTTCTTATCAACTGCCGCGAACAATGTCTTGCAGCAGCATCTTTCCAGGTCATTCTTAGAGCAAGCTATGTGCCGCCCACCTGTCAGAATCCTCGGCCCAGCATGAGCCTCGTCGTTTGCTTGGATCTCTGGCATAAACGGTGCTGAGGATCAGTGGATCAATCGCCTGGCTTCTGATTCCAGAAGCCGATCGAGGCAAGTCTCCCCGGCTCAGCGACCCGTTGTTCCTTTATGCCCTTCATTTCAGCAAGCACATCATGAATTGTCAGATAAAGAATCATCGAGATGTTCACGGTTTGAATACGACCGATAACAGAATTGTCTATGCGCACGACCTCGGTGGGAACTTCACTTTCTTAAATGACGAGGGTGAACGAATCTCGGGGTATAGCTGCGAGGAAGCATGCCAGATGAACATCGCGCAGGTGTTGCCGCCCGATGTCGCCGAGCAGGTGCGCGAGCAAACAGCATTGAGCGTGACGAAACACGTAGGGGCAGTCTATGAAATCGATCTGCTCACGAAGGATGGACGCCGCGTACCGCTCGAGGTGAGCACCGCCATCGTGCTCCGCCACGGTCAACCAGTCGAGATTCAGGGAATTGCAGTGCCTTCAGTGATTCGAAGTAGTGCACCAGATCCCGCAAGACCTCGATGTCTGGATGCGGACTTCTTTTACGATTAATCGTTAGTGTTAATGAGGTTTGTTGCGGTCCGCGCATCTTGCGCGTGATTAATTGGCGGGACGCCCGCGCCGCGATTTAATAACCGGACCAGAAACTGATTATTAAGCTGCTTGCTTTACTTCGGTTCTTTGAGATGACTGGCTACTCAAAGCGATACGCAGGCTGCGCTGCAATTGATCCGACGTAAAAGGTTTTGGAAGGAACAAGGTCGCGCCCGCCGCAAAGCTTTCAGCGATGAGCTTCAGGTCCTTCGCGCCGCTAACCACCACAACCGGAATTCGCATCAGTCGCTTTTCAGTCTTCATGTAACGAATGATGTCCACGCCTTCGAGGTGTGGCATTGTCATGTTGAAAACAGCGGCCTTAAAATCGGCATCGGACTTTAGCAGGCGATAAGCCTCTCGGCCATCGCTAACGGAAACAACTCGATAGCCTTCCTTTGCGGAGAGTTTCGCGAGGAGTAGGCCGGTTAACGGATCATCATCGGCCACCAGGACCCGTGGCGGGCCAAGCACGCCGGCTAATGACATCTCTATCATCGCCAGGTTGTGCTGCAGTTTGGGCGAATCATATCTTGAGTTGAATCTGACTCCAGCTCTCATCACCTAATCCTCCGTGTAAACTTGAAGACTCCGGACTGACCGGCCTCGAGCGTCATGATCATGTCTGTTAGAGAGGTCGAGCCGGCGCGGTCACCAATAATTACTCCACCGCGCGTGTCGGAAGCACCGACGATGTGATCGGTGGTGGCGCCCCAGTTGTTAGGCGCGGCGTAGCCGTTTTCGTTAATGACGAGGTTATGAGCAGTTAAAGGAACGCTGCCGCTGCCGTCGACGCTGGAGATGTTTGAGTAGGTAACGGCGAATTCAATTTCCGCACCCGGAACTGAGTCGCCGGGGCCGCCGGATCCGGTTGCGTTGATGACCGTGGCAGTCCTGTCAATACGAATGAACCCAGTGTAAAGACGATCTATGGTGTCGTTGGCGACGGTGGGGTTCACCGTCGAACTGACGCGGACTACGGTATCAAAACCTGTTAGCACCTGCAGACCGGCCGGAGCGGTAACCCTGACGAAAAAAGTCGCGGATGCGCCGTATGCAACGGCCACCACTACACTGGTGGTCCACGGCTCAACCCTGACGTATCGGCCACCATCGTCGGTGCTGATTTCGATCTTGAAGCCTGCCGGAGCGAACGGGGCACTAAGAATGAATGCGTCATCGGCGCTACCCATGTTCTGCACCGTATTGCGAAACACAACGGTTCCGGCTGCTGTCGTCAGGCCGCCAGGGCCAACGTTCGCGATCCCGGTATCGATGCTGCGGTTGGTGAAATCATCGTTCACGCTCGCCGGTCCCAATGCGCCGGGCAGGCCGCAGGGACCAACCAATACAGCTGCATAGTCACTTTTGATGTCCTCGAAGATGGTGGCTCTCTCAGCTTTGGCTGCGGCCACCACAGCCATGCACACTGCCAGCGCAGATAGAACTCGCACGCTTTTCTTTATGCTCTTCATGATAACTCCCGGTTTATTGTTAGCGCCCAGAAGCGGAACTGGTTGAGGAAAGTCGTAGCAACCCTATTTCTGCCTTAGAACGCGGCGGGCTCTTTCCAGGGTTTGCGGGCTGGCGCTTGACGAGTCTTTCGCGGCCGGTTTTGAGATTTCTGTCTTTCGCGCAGGAATAGACATCAGAACGCGTTTGACTTTACTGTCCGCCGGCATTCGCGCGTCGCCCCAGATCGTCCGCGGCGCAGGCTTTACCGGCGCGGCCGTCTCTACGGTCGCGGCTTTGTCGTCGAGCTCGTCAGACTCTTCTTCAGCATTCGCTGCGTTGACCTCTTCGGTCGGGTTTGTGGGTCTGGACTTGACGGGTTCGTTCTCCAGGATGGGATCGCGTTTCGCCGCGACCTGAACCATTCCGGAAGTGCCGAAGCGGGCATTCAAGTCACGATAGATGCGTCCGGCAACGGCGGCGGGAAAGTGATTGCGCCCATCAACTCCGCGAGCGATTACCACGATTGCGAGCTTTGGATTCTTGAGTGGCGCGTACGACGTGAACAGGCCTACCCACATGCCCTGTTCAATGCAGGTGCCGGTCTTTCCCAGGACGATTTCCTGAGGATCAAAAGCACGCCGTCCGGATCCATAACTCACTGAGCCGGCCATTCCCGGCAGCATCTGTTTAAAGGACTCTGCTTTGATGTTGACTGCGCGCCGAATGTGCGGCGTGACTCTGGATTCTTCACGCGCCGTGCGCGCGACAAAAGGCGTAATTAGCTGGCCGCCATTGGCGATTGCTGAGACGAGTGTAGCCAGTTGTACTGCCGTCACCTTGAAATCGTCGCCGTGCGACGACATGTGATTCACGGCAAAGCCCGACTTGAATGCAGGCACGCGACCCGGGATTTCGTTGCCGACATTGATGCCGGTCTTTTCGCCAAGTCCAAGTTGGCGCGCGTATGAAATCATTTTCGTAAAGCCGACCTGTCCGCCGACCTGCTGGAAATAGTCATTCTTGGAATATGCCAATGCCTGGGTGAGATTGAAGCGGTTCGAATCAGAGATCGCAGCTGTGTCGGCGGGGTCGATCACCTTTTCATTAAGCCCGGCCAGACCGGTTACCAGTTTGATAGTTGAGCAGGGTTTGAATCCTTCTCGCAGGGCCCATTGCTGATTGACGATTGAATAAATGCGTCCAGTCCTGGGGTCCATTACCACGACCGTTCCAGCATGATTGCCCAACGCGTTGACGGCGACCCGGCGAATTTCCGGATCCTCGCCGGCGGTGTCATCGTTGGCGATCATCGACTGCACCCGATCACGCATCGCTTCCTCGAGAGCGCGTTGACGAGCGGCCGCAGCTTGTCGTGCGGCTTCGGCCCGGCGGTGTGCTTCGGCCTGGCGGCGTGCTTCGGCCTGGCGGCGTGCGAACGTTTGCCGACGCGTTGGCGCGGCCTTTCCTCTGCGATCGGCACGACCGGTTGCAGCTGAAGGTTTACGGCCCTTCGCTCGTTCAAGCTTTTCCCGCCTGGCTCGAGGCCTGTTTGCGCCCCACGCCGTTTGAGTAAGCGCGATTGCGATAAGAAGGAATAGAACGGAGACAGATCTAAAGCAGCGGTGGATTGAATTCATTTTGCGGGGCCTTTCTTTCATTACTCGCTGGATCGGCGAGTTTCAGAAAATGGAAACGCGAGGAAGAGTCGAGTCGGAACTGAACGGTTGGTGCGAAACACTGAGGCGTTTTGCCCCATTGATGCTCCGATTACAGCGTTTTCGTCACGCTGATGCCTGTTAGCGCACGTGACGTGCCAGTAGTTGCGGTTTTGTTCTTTTGAGACGAAACCGGTTGCACCTGATCGGCGTCGGCATTAGAATTGGCGCAGACCTGAGGTCCCACATGGTGCGAACTCCGGATACCTTCGCCCCGTATCTTGTCTGTTCCCGTACCGATTGAGCCTCTCGCCTAGTGCGGATTGATCTTTTTTTGAGTCTCCGCGCGCATGGCGTGACGGAGTTGTTTGCGACTTCCTTCATTGACAGCGTTGAGCTGTCTCTGTTGCCGGGCGGTCTTATGGCCTGAGTTGCCGCATGAAAGATAAACCCGAAAGAGAATCGATTCACGTGGCTAGCCGGGGAGCTATGGATAGCAAACTGGCTGAGGACAGATTGCGTGAATACGAAGAACTCGTCGAAAACCTCGAAGAGATGATCGTGATGGTAGGCCGCGATTACCGTTACCTGCTCGCGAACCGGGCTTTCCTGAAATATCGTGGCATGCAGAGAGACCAGGTCGTGGGACGTGCGAAGGCCGAAATCCTGGATCGGGATGTGTTCGATAGAGTTGTTAAGCCAAAACTGGATGAGTGTTTCCAGGGTAAAGTCGTCAGATACGAATTGACCTACTGTTTCCCTGACATTGGCGAGAGAGTTCTAGCGATATCTTACTTTCCCATCGAAAGTCCCACTGGTGTCGATCGAGTCGCCTGTGTCTCGCGCGACATTACCGAGCAGAAACAGGCCGAGGAGTTGCACCGGCAGAGCGAGAGTCAACTGGCCAACGCCCAGCACCTGGCGCATCTCGGCAGTTGGAATTGGGAATTGAAAAGCAACATCCTGACGTGGTCCGATGAGCTCTACAGCATTTTTGGAGTTCAGCCCAATGAATTCACCCCTTCCTTCGAAGAGTTTATGAGTCGCCTTCACCCCGAAGATAGAGACTCAATCGCGCAGAGCATCAAAGACTGCCTCACGAATCGCGAACCGTTCAGTCATTACGAACGCATTCTGCTGAATAACGGAGAAGTGCGCGTTCTGCATTCGTCAGGTAATGTCGTTTGCGATGAGCAAGGACAGCCGCTCAGAATGTTCGGGGCCTGCCAGGATATTACCGAACAGCATCGGGTTGCCGAAGCGTTGGGTAAGGCCGAGCAGAAATACCGCGATATCTTTGAAAACGCCGACGAAGGGATTTTTCAGTCCACTCCCGAAGGTCAATACATCGCAGCCAATCCGGCTCTGGCTCGGATGCATGGCTTTGATTCGCCGGAAGAGCTGATTCAATGTCGGAGTGATATCTCTCAGCAAATATATGTCGATCCCGAAAGGCGGCGGGAATTCAAACGCCTGCTTGAACAGCACGGAACGGTACGCGGATTTGAACTGCAGACCTATCGCAAGGACGGCAGCAAGATATGGGTATCAGTCAACGCCCGCGCCGTGCGTGACGAACAGGGAACGATTCGTTACTACGAGGGAACCGCGCAGGACATAAGCGAACGCAAACAAGTTGAAGCAGCACTGCGCAAGAGTGAACAGGAACTACGGCTCTTTAACCTGGCCACCAACGATATGTTTTGGAACTGGGACTTTGCAACAGGTAAGGTGGTGCGCAGCTCGGGCTTTGAAAGGGTTTTCGGATACTCGGAGTCAGAAATCGAACCGTCAATTAATTGGTGGAAAGAGCGTTTGCACCCTGACGATAACGAAAGGGTCCTCTCGGTATTTCAAGCAGCCCTCGAGCGTGGAGGTAAGGCATGTTCGTATGAATACCGTTTTCGCCGCTATGACGGCTCCTATGCGGCAATATCCGATCGAGCCTACATTGTCCGTGACGAGAGCGGAAACGCCGTTCATGCGATGGGCGCGATGACGGACATAACTGAACGAAAACGGGCTGAAGAGGCGATGCGAGACTCAGAAAAACGCCATCGAGACATCTTTGACCTGGCCCCAGTCGGCATCTACCAGTCACGACGCGATGGAACCCTAATCACAGCAAACAACGCAATGGCCGAAATGCTGGGTTATCAATCTGTGGATGAGTTACTGAGGATAAACCTTGCCCGGGACGTTTATCTGAACCCGAACGATCGAGAGCGAATAATTGCCGAACTTGACGAAGGGCTCCCGGGTGATCTCGAAATCGAGTGGAAGAAAAAAGATGGCTCTCCACTCTGGGTCCAGGTAGCTGCGCATACGATTGCCGGCCCCGATAATGATTTTGAAGGATTTGTGCGCGATGTAAGTGAGCAGAAGCGAGCCGAAGCAGCCTTGCGCGAGAGCGAAGAACGCTACCGCGATTTGGTTGAGAACAGCCACGAGTTGATTTGCACTCACGACCTGCATGGATTGGTGCTCTCCGCAAATCCCGCCGCCGCCGCCGCTTTGGGATACGATCTTGATGAGTTCGTGGGGAAGAAATGCATCCGCGACATTCTGGCACCTGAAGTCCGCCATCAGTTTGATGAATATATGGCGCGACTCCTTAAAGATGGGGCCACCAGGGGAAGCATGCTCGTGCAAACGATGACGGGCGAAACCCGCATATGGGAATACTACAATTCCCTTCGCACTGAAGGAGTTGGCGCACCCGTGGTGCGTGGCATGGCTCGTGACATTACGGAAGAGAGGCGCGCGCAGAAAGCTCTCCGCGAAAGTGAAGAGCGCTATCGCGAGCTGTTTGAAAACGCCAAGGATGCTCTCTATGTTCACGACCTCGGCGGTCGTTACACATCCTTCAATCATGCGGCCGAGCAACTCTCCGGTTTTACGCGGGACGAGATTATCGGCAAGCACTTTTCAAATTTTGTGGCTCCGGGAAGCCTGAAGGACGTTCGTAAGAACTTCTGCAAGAAACTGGATGAAGAGAGCGAAACGACTTATGAGATCGACCTGGTTAGAAAAGATCGACGCAGGGTACCGGTTGAGGTCAGTAGCCGCCTGATCTATGAAAACGGCAAACCGATTGGAGTACAGGGCGTAGCGCGCGATATCACTGACCGCAAGCGCGCGCAGCAAGCGCTGCGAACTTATTCGCAGCGCTTGATTGAAGCGCAGGAAGCGGAGCGCCAGGTAATCGCGCGCGAATTGCACGACGAGATTGGCCAGGTGCTGACCGCGGTGAGGATTAACCTGCAATCTCTCCAGCGTTCCGACGACAAGGACTCTTTGTTGTCGCCGATAGATGACAGTTTGGTCATCGTGGATGAAGCTTTGGACCGGGTGCGCGAACTCTCGCTCAATCTGCGGCCATCGTTACTGGATAATCTGGGCCTGGCTTCCGCGTTGCGCTGGTATGTAGACCGCTATGCCCGCCGCAGCGGAATCGTGGCCGACCTGAAGAGCGACGTGGAAGACGGCTGCCGCCTGCGCGTCGAACTTGAAACGGCGTGTTTTCGTATTGTTCAGGAAGCATTAACCAATGTTGCTCGTCATGCGCAGGCTACTCACGTCTCGGTGCGCTTGACCCGTGTTAATGGAAACCTGGATTTGAGGATTAGTGACAATGGCGTGGGCTTTGCGGTGGATGAATTACTTAACAATTCACCTTCCACCTCGGCTCTCGGTCTGCGCGGAATGGAAGAGCGCGCCGTCGCCGTCCTGGGTGAACTGAGAATTGATTCGTCATTTATGCGCGGGACCGAAGTTAGCGTTCTGTTTCCGCTGAGAAACGGGAGATAAACGGCGGTGGATCCGATCCGCGTCCTCATTGGCGACGATCATAACCTTGTCCGTGCGGGCATTCGCTCACTGCTGGAGAAATTGCCCGGCATTGAGGTCGTTGCGGAGGCCAGCGACGGGCAAGAGGTTCTCAGTCTGGCCGGTAAACACCAGCCACACGTCGTCCTGATGGATATCGCGATGCCTAAGCTCAACGGCCTGGATGCCACCAGGCGCGTCATTGACTCACATCCAAATGTTCGGGTAATCATTCTCTCGATCTATTCGGACGAAGAACACGTCTATCAGGCTTTGCGCGCCGGCGCCGTTAGCTATTTGCTCAAAGGCGCCTCGATTGAGGAGCTCGAATTGGCCATCAGATCGGTTGCTCGCGGCGAAACCTTTCTCAGTCCGCAAGTCTCGCGGCCTGTCATTGATGAATATGTTCGGCGCACTCACGCCTCGGGTCCGGGGGAGAATCTCTCAAGCCGCCAGCGACAAGTGCTGCAACTCATTGCTGAAGGTAAGACGACCAAGCAGGTTGCACTCGAATTGGGAATCAATGTGAAGACCGTCGAGAGCCATCGCGCCCAGCTAATGGATCGCCTCAACATCCACGACGTAGCCGGCCTGGTTCGTTATGCAATCAGGATGGGTCTGGTCAACATAGGCCTAATCGTTATGCTCAGCTGCACGCATCGCGACCTCATCGGGTTTTTTCAGGATTTCTAATTTGATTAACCGACTCGTCCGGTAGCGAGAGTCTACTTTCAAACAAGTCACCGACCTCAACAAACAAAAGCAACAAACTCCATCGGCAATTGTCCTTGCGGGGATTACCCTTAGTAGCAAATCAGGTTTCCCCCGATTGCGCACTTCGTTACCAATCAATAAGCTGCGCGCACGGATTCGGATCACTCTTAGCCTGCGCTGCCCCTAACGCGCTTCCCGAGCGTCACCCTTTCCGGAGTCCCTCGCAATTGGAAAGATTGTTAGGCTGAAAAGCGAGAGTTTTATTCTCGCTGGCAGTTCTATTTAGCAGGTGTGCTGAAGAACAGTTTTCACACACGCTCGATCTACTTGAGCGCCAGGTGTGATCGCCGATGCTTTTCAGGGAAGACGCATACGCTCCACATGACTGAAGCTTCGAATCTACGTCCGGCAAATCAGCCAAGCGAAACATCCGGCTCGGAAAGTGATCTGATTACCATTCTGTCGCGCAAGGTCGTGGGCCAGTCCGCCGCGACTAACGCCATCGTTCCCTACATCTACATGTACCAATCGGGACTGGCTCCCGAAGGCCGGCCGGCCGGGGTTTTTCTGCTGCTGGGTCCGACCGGCACCGGCAAGACGAAAACTGTCGAAGCCATCGCCGAACTTTTGCACGGCAGCGAAAAAAAGCTCGTCAAGATCGATTGTGGCGAATTTCAGATGGAACATGAAATGGCCAAGTTGATTGGGGCGCCGCCCGGATATCTTGGCCATCGCGAAACCGTGCCGATGCTGACGCCGCAAAGATTGGCCGAAGCTACCAGCGACCAATCCAACCTGGCGCTGGTCCTGTTCGACGAGATCGAAAAGGCTGCCCACTCAATGACCAAACTGCTGCTGGGGATCCTGGATAAGGGCATTCTTCGCCTGGGTGACAATTCGATCGTTAACTTCGAGAAGACCTTGATCTTTTTCACCAGCAATCTCGGCGCTCGCCAGATGATGAAAGAGTTGAACCCCGAGATCGGATTTCAGTCGCCACTGCCACGAGGACGCTCTGATCTCAAATCCAAACTGGAAAGCATCGCGTTGGGTGCCGTACGAAAACAATTCTCGCCGGAGTTTGTAAACCGGATTGACGCAGTTGTGACTTACCAGCCGTTGGACGCTGAATCGATGGAAATGATCCTCGATCACGACATCCAGGTGTTACAGCGGCACGTCACCTCTCGCCTTGGTGAAAACTCATTCACGATCGACGTCTTGCCGCAGGCACGCAGTTTTCTGCTGGAACGCGGTGTCAGTGAAGAGTACGGCGCCCGGGAATTGAAACGGACGCTGCACCGCAAGCTGACCCAACCGTTGGCGACGATGGTGACCCGAGGTGAGATTCATCCCAACGCGCTGGTCCAGGTGTCCGTCGTTGGTAACGACGAGAAGTTGACGATCCGTGAGGTAGGTACCGCTCCGCCCGTCGCACCGCGGCCCGCGATCCTGATCGTCGATGACAACCATGACCTGCTGATGTTTCTGGCAACCGAGCTAAGAGAGGCCGGATGGGAGCTGTTGATTGCAGAGACCGCTGCGGAGGCCCGCCGGCTTTTTCATGACCTAAAGCCGGGCGCCGTTTTGCTGGATTACATATTGGGAGATGACGATGGTCTGAAATTGGGTTTGGAGTTTCAGGCCCATGCCCCCGCGACCAAAATCATCATCATGACCGGTGGCGGCCTTTCAGACGAAGAGATGATCATGTGCGCCGAACGAAACTTTCCAATTCTCTTCAAGCCGTTTCTGGCTCACGACATTTTGAATTTCATCAGAGGGTCTTACCAGCGGACGTTTGCAGCCGGAGCGGGATCGATTAGCACTGCCGAGTCAAAGACACGAGCTGACCCGGCCTAAAAGAACGCGGGGACCCCTACGTGGGGCCAAACCGCGCACGAGAAGGACGTCGTATCGGGGGCGAGCACGGCGTCCTTCTTTAACCTTTATTCACCAGTCAAGGCGCGCGCACTTAAGAGGATGGCGATTTACCCGACAGCCGGCTATTTGTTTCGATGGAGTAGAAAAGAATGCCAGACAAGCTTTTCGACAGCTCGATCTCCCTCCAGGATTCTCAGGATTTCATTACCAACGTCCTGCAGGCATCGACTGAGTACTCGACCGGCCCGGCAGAGATAGTCACCGAAGTCCGGCGCGAAAAGGCACTGCTCAAGGCTGGGGCCTTGCAGAACGCGATTTTCAACAGCGCCAACTTCTCCAGCATCGCCACCGACGCCAAAGGCGTTATTCAAATCTTCAACGTCGGCGCCGAGCGAATGCTGGGCTACACGGCCGACGAAGTGGTCAACAAAATCACGCCGGCTGACATCTCCGATCCGCAGGAAGTGATCGCGCGCGCCGAAGCCCTTAGCGTCGAGCTCGGTACCCCGATTGCGCCCGGCTTCGAGGCCCTGGTGTTCAAGGCCTCGCGCGGGATCGAGGACATCTACGAGCTGACCTACTTCCGCAAGGATGGGAGCCGCTTTCCGGCGGTCGTGTCGGTCACAGCGCTGCGCGATGCCCAGGGTGGAATCATCGGCTACCTGTTGATCGGCACCGATAATACCGCTCGCAAGCACGCGGAAGAGGAACTGTTAAAGGCCGGCGCCCTGCAGCGCGCGATTTTCAACAGCGCTAACTTCTCCAGCATCGCCACCGACGCGAAAGGCGTCATCCAAATCTTTAACGTCGGCGCCGAGCGGATGTTGGGTTACACGGCCGACGAGGTGATGAATAAGATTACGCCGGCCGACATTTCCGATCCGCAGGAAGTGATCGCCCGCGCCAAAGCGCTGAGCGCCGAAGTCGGGACCCCGATTACTCCGGGCTTTGAAGCTCTGGTGTTCAAGGCCTCGCGCGGGATCGAGGACATCTACGAGCTGACTTACTTTCGCAAGGACGGGAGCCGCTTTCCGGCGGTGGTGTCGGTCACGGCGCTGCGCGATGCCCAGGGCGGAATCATCGGTTACCTGTTGATCGGCACCGACAACACCGCGCGCCAGGAGGTCGAAGCGGAACGAAAGAAGCTGGATCAGCGCCTGCGCGACCAGCAGTTCTACACGCGTTCGCTCATCGAATCCAACATCGACGCGCTGATGACCACCGATCCGCTCGGCATCATCACTGACGTTAACAAGCAGATGGAAGCGCTCACCGACTGCACGCGCGACGAGTTGATCGGAGCGCCGTTCAAAAACTACTTCACCGATCCGGATCGGGCCGAAGCAGGCATCAGGCTGGTGCTGGGCGAAAAGAAGGTCACCGACTACGAACTCACCGCTCGCGCCAGAGACGGCAAGAAAACGGTGGTGTCCTACAACGCAACCACCTTCTATGACCGAGAACGGAAGCTGCAAGGTGTGTTTGCCGCTGCGCGCGACGTGACTGAGCGCAAACGATTCGAACAAGCGCTGCAAGAGAAGAACATCGAACTCGAGAGCGCTAACCGTTCGAAAGATCGTTTCCTGGCCAGCATGAGTCACGAACTGCGCACACCACTGAATGCCATCATCGGCTTTACCGGCACGCTGCTGATGAAACTGCCCGGACCTCTGAACGGAGATCAGGAGCAGCAACTCTCTACGGTGCAGGTCAGCGCCAAACACTTGTTGTCTCTGATTAATGATCTGCTCGATCTCGCGAAGATTGAATCCGGTAAGGTCGAAATAAAATACGAATCAATTGTCTGTCAGAGCGTGGTCGAAGAAGTCGCGGCCGCACTCAGACCTTTGTCTGAGAGCAAGGGTCTCGACTTTCAAGTAAGAGCGCCAGCCGGGAGCGTGCGGGTTGAATCTGACCGGCGCATCCTCAGTCAGATTCTGATTAATCTCACCAACAACGCCATCAAGTTTACCGACAAGGGAAAGGTACAGATCGAACTTGGTACGCGGCCGGAAAATGGGCACTCGCTGGCCACAATTGCTGTAATCGACACTGGAGTAGGTATCCGCCCTGAGGACAAAGAAAAACTATTCCAGGCATTCCAGCAGGTGGATATCGATCATCGGGGGGAGGGCACGGGCCTGGGCCTGTACCTCAGCCAGAAGCTGGCAGTGCTGATCAAGGGACGGATTGAGCTGGAAAGTGAATATGGCAAAGGCAGTGTTTTTCGACTGCTGATTCCGAAGGATTAGTTTTGGAGTGCGCCGACTTGTCGGCGCTTTGATAAGCGGCGGCTCGGCTCCTCTGTTCGAGAATGGCAACTTGAGTTAGGTCGCGACAGTCGCGACCCCATGAAAGCGGCGACAAGTCGCCGCACTCCAAATTAGGAGATCGAAAATGGCGCGTGTGCTGGTGGTTGAAGACAATTCCGCGAGCCTCGACTTAATGGTTTATCTCTTGAAAGCTTGTGGCCACACGCCTCTCTCTGCGCGCGATGGGCTGGAAGGAATTGCGTTGGCGCGTCGCGAGCACCCGGATTTAATCCTCTGTGACGTTCAATTGCCGGGCGCTGACGGAGTCGAGGTTTGTCGTCAGCTCAAGCAGGATCCCGCGTTGCGAAATATTCCGATGGTCGCGGTCACTGCTTTCGCAATGGTTGGCGATCGGGAGAAGCTTCTGGCCCACGGCTTCAACGGCTATCTCAGTAAGCCGATCAATCCTCAAACATTTATCGCCGACATGGCGCCTTACCTTTTGGACCTGAAAACTGAGCCCCCAGTTTCGGCGACAACGACGAACCGGGCGCCGGTAAAGGTAAATGGGGACGCCGGTGGGGAGACTCGGACGGAACCGATCGCCTCATGATTGGAAGAGATTAGACAGGACACGATGGCAAAGATCCTCATTATCGACGATCGCCCGGTTAACCGGCTGTTCCTGACGACGCTGCTCGGTTATCAGGATCATCAGCTTACCGAGGCTTCCGACGGCGCCGAGGGGTTGCGCATGGCCCGCGAACAGCGTCCCGATCTGATCATCAGCGACGTGCTGATGCCGACCATGGATGGCTACGAGTTTGTACTCCAACTGCGGGCAGATCCTGAGATCGGCAGTACGCCCGTCATCTTCAGCACCGCGCACTACCTGAGTCGCGAATCCAAGGCCCTGGCCCAAAAATGCGGCGTTACCTCGATCATTTTTAAGCCTTGTGAGCCGCAAGAGGTGCTCGATATCGTCGCAGCCGCGCTCCGCGAACAACCAATGCCATTACCTGCTGATCTGCGGCAACCGGAGGAGTTCGATCGCGAACACCTACGGCTGGTGACTAACAAGGCTGCCGAGAGCGCAGACGAACTACGCGCGGCGCACGAAAAACTTTCGGCTCTCATTGAACTAAGTACGGACCTCGCTCAGGAGCGCGATCCCGTGCTTCTACTTGACCGGATTTGTTCCGTGGCCCGGGAGCTAATTGGAACGAGGTGGACGATGGTCGTGTTGTTGGAACCAAACCGGCAGACGGTTCAACACCTGGGAGTCGCCGGGATTCAACTTGAAGACTCGCCGGCGCTGCGGTCAGCTTTGTTGGAAAACGGAGTCTTCAAGACCGTGACCAAAGAGGGGCGAACAATTTGTCTTAGCGATGTCACCTCAACTCCCGCCGCGTTGCGCCTACCGAACGGCTTGCCGCGCGCCGCATCGCTCCTGGTTGCGCCACTCGTGATGCGGGGACACGTTGACGGCTGGATCTGCCTGGCGGACAAGCTTGGCCTTGATGCCTTTACTGAGGAAGACGAGCAATTGGCGCCTGCCCTGGCGGCCCAGATGGCCGTGGCCTATGCCAATGCGCGTTTGTACAGCGACACCAAGGAGTATGCGAGCAAGTTGGAAACAGAGATTTCAGAGCGCCTACAGGCGGAAGAGCAACTGCGTTTGCAAGGCGCGGCCCTGGAGTCCGCGGCCAATTCGATCATGATCACCGACGCGAAGGGAAAAATTATTTGGGTAAACCCTGCATTTTCTCAAATGACCGGCTACTCCTCCGAGGAAGTGATCGGAAAAAACCCACGACTGCTCAAGTCTGGGAAGCAGAACCAGGCCTTCTATAAGGAAATGTGGGACACCATTCTTTCCGGTAAAGTCTGGCGCAACACGCTCATTAATAGACGGAAAGATGGCACTCTGAGTGACGATGATCTAACCATTACCCCGATACGCAACACGGCAGGAGTGATCACTAACTTCATCGGGATCAAACAGGACATCAGTGAAAAAACCCGTGCCCTGGAAGCACTGGAGGCTTCCGAGCTTCGCTATCGACGGCTCTTTGAGTCCGCGAAGGACGGCATTCTAATCCTCAATTCCATCAGTGGGGAGATTGTTGAAGCTAACCCCTTCCTCATAGAGATGTTGGGTTATTCCAAAGACGAGCTTGTAGGTAAGGAACTCTGGGAGATTGGCGCTTTCAAAGACCTCGTCGCGTCAAGGGTGGCGTTCGATGAATTCCAAGAGCACGGATACATACGTTACGACGATCTGCCCCTCAAAACCCATCACGGCATTACCAAACAAGTCGAGTTTGTCAGCAACAGCTATATTGCGGGCACAGTCCGCGTTATCCAGTGCAACATCCGCGACATCACTGAGCGTAAGCGCGCCGAAGAGATGCTGAAGGAAACGAACCAGCACCTCAAAGAGGCGATTGGCGCGCTCCAGGAAAAGACGCAGGAGTTAACTGCGATGACCCAACAACTCTGGCAGGCGTCAAAACTGGCCACGATGGGCGAGTTGGCTGCGAGTATAGCGCATGAGCTGAACAATCCGCTCGCGACCGTGGCCCTGCGCACTGAAGTTCTGTTGACGCAGCTACCGGAAGACTCGGACCAGCGAAAGCCCCTCGAGATTATTTCGCAGGAAGTAGACCGGATGGCCACGCTGGTCAATAACCTGCTTCAGTTTAGCCGGCGCAGCCATCGCGAGGTATCAACCGTGGATCCGGGCGAGGAGATTGCCACCTCCGTCGAGTTTATTCACTACCATTTACGCAGTCACAACATCGAGGTAGTTAGCGAGTTTGCTGATGGCCTGCCCACCATTCAGGCAGACCGCCAGCAGTTGCGGCAACTATTCCTCAATCTCTTAACCAACGCGAGTGACGCGATGCCGCAGGGTGGAAAACTGAAAGTGCGCGCCGTAGCGAACGGTTTTGGCGACGCGGCAGTAGCGATTGAGTTTGTCGACAGCGGCGAAGGGATTAGCGCTGAGAATATGGAAAAGATTTGGGAGCCATTTTTCACGACCAAGCCGGCAGGCAAGGGGACCGGATTGGGTCTGGCCATCTGTCGCCGCATTGTCGAAGAACACGGCGGGACCCTCGATATTCGAAGTGAGGGTACCGGACGCGGAGCGACGGTTCACATTGTTCTTCCGGCGACCAGCACCGAAGCATTGGTTTAATCGCATGGTCAACCACAGCGGAAAGATCCTGGTAGTCGACGATGAAGTCGAGCTGAAGAATATTCTGGTC
>Ga0070704_100000155_pt1 | contig 26497 bp, 14 predicted proteins | sample KBSK5252metaG_FD_65467 | JGI IMG/M metagenome (GOLD analysis project Ga0070704, IMG submission 65467) | Corn, switchgrass and miscanthus rhizosphere microbial communities from Kellogg Biological Station, Michigan, USA - KBS K5-25-2 metaG | ecosystem: Host-associated > Plants > Roots >...
CAACGACGACTCTCCGGCCGGCGCTAATGTCCGGCAACACAGTGGCCAGACTCTTCAACCATCGCGTCTCTCTGCGGGCGATGCCCGATGACGTGATTCCCGACGATTTGATCGTGCAGGGCAGCGCCTGCGTCGGGCTCGACTGTGTCAACGGAGAAGTCTTCGGCTTTGACACCATCAGGTTGAAAGAGAACAACACCCGTCTTCAATTCGACGACACCAGCACCTCGGCAGGGTTCCCAACTAACAACTGGCAAATCCGGGCGAACAGTTCAGCCAGTGGCGGCGCCAGTTTTTTGGCGTTCGTGGACCAGGGTACTACCGGCAATTCCGAGACCGGCACAATCGTTTTTGAGGTCGACGCCGGTGCACCAGCCAACTCGCTCAAGGTAAGCAGCACCGGTAAGGTCGGACTCAGAACCGCCACACCGGTTTTGGATGTTCATGCCAATACCAGCGATACTCCGGCGATTCGACTAGAGCAAAACAACAGTGGAGGTTTCGCGGCGCAGACGTGGGACATTGCCGGTAACGAAGCTAACTTCTTCGTCCGCGATGTGACTAGCGGTTCGCGTCTTCCATTCCGCATTCGGCCCGGCGCCCCGACCAGCAGCGTTGACATCAGCGCCAGCGGCAATGTTGGCATCGGGACGGCATCGCCAACGACACATAAACTTCACGTTGAGGGAGGTATTTTGAGCCGAGCAACGGTCCCGATACTTGCACTGTACACGGACAACACATCGGGAAGTGAGGATGGACATTATATTCTTTCTGGGACAGATAATGTTTTGCGATTTGTTGAGGCTACTGCTGGAACTTCTGAGACAAGGATGGTAATTGATACGTCCGGCAACGTCGGCATCGGGACGACGGCACCTACCCAAACCCTGTCGGTGAACGGAACCGCCGGCAAGCCCGGTGGCGGAACTTGGGACGTCTTTTCGGATGAGCGCCTGAAGAACATTAAAGGCCGGTACAACACCGGACTCAAGGCCCTGATGCAGTTGCAGCCACTCCGTTACGAGTACAAGCCTGACAATGCTCTCGGAATTAAGTCAGAGAGAGAATACGTCGGCTTTGGTGCCCAGGCACTGCAGAAGGTAATTCCTGAAGCTGTGGTCCGGGACAGCACCGGCTATCTGATGGTCAAGAGCGATCCGATCCTCTGGACCATGCTCAACGCGATCAAAGAGCAGCAGAAAGAGATCGCGGACCTGAAAGCCGAAGTGAAGAAGTTGCGCTCCACTTCGCGGCGGCACCGTAGATAGAAGGAACGCCGCACGAGCGGCTTTGCCGCAGCACACTGCGGTAAGCCTCTGGGCTTACCGGTTCGAAACCTCAAACCAGGAAGGGGAGGCTCAGCCTCCCCTTCACCTCTTACCCGCTATCTCCCTGACTCTGATTGACTTTTCCTTGGTCCAGCGACTAATGTGCACCTACATTTTCCGGGTAGTCAGGTCACCAGCTCATGCTGGTGTTTTTGACCAGAGCTTTTTAAGTCTTAGTTTTTAGCGTTCGTAGTTGCTCGCAGTAGCCAACATATCAGTAGGCTCTTATCGGCCTCCTGTTTTCTGCCTACTACCTACGGATTTTCAGGGAGCCGCCTTATAGTAATGCCTCGCTTGCCCGCAAAGGTGACCGGCGCCGTCCGGCGCGGATTCCCCCCAAAGCATTTGCCCCTTGCCCTCTGCGCATTGATCTTAGCTGTGGGCGCGTTTGGTCTGGTGAACAGTCGCGCGGCCGGAGTTGCCAACACTAATGATCTGACTGCTCACCGCTCACTGCTCACTGCTCACTCTTTATCGTGGCTGAGTGACTATGATTGGAAGAGCCCGCGCTCTTACGCGAACTCTGATCTTTTCAGCAAAAGTTTCGCGACTAAAACTTCGCGCACATTGAGTCTGCTCGGCCCCTTTGCGGTGGGCTCCGGATTGAACGCCACGATTTACTACGCTGGCGGCGACGGCAACGACGCTGTGCTCGCCGTCCAGGTAGCCGCACCGCTGAAATACCAAAGCAAGGCGAGCGGCGATTGGAACAACTTCACGACGTGGCAGGTGGACAGTGGCAGCGGTTTCGTCGATGCGACGAGCGGTCAGACGCCGACCAGCGCCGACGATACCATTACGATTCTCAACACGCATACCGTCACGGTCACGGCCAGTGTCAGCGCCGATCAGTTAACGGTTAGTTCCGGCGGCACCCTGGTAGTTAACGCGGGAGTCACGCTGACGATTGACGACGGCGTCGATCCCGATCTGGCTGACAACGGCACGGTGCAAGTCAACGACACCGGGGTCATCGCGGGCGCGGGCACGGTAGCGGTTAACTCAGGCGGCACGCTCAAGGTTGGCTCAGGCAACGTCACTGATGCGGTCTCTGCCAACGTCACGGCGCCCTTTACGCTCAACACCGGAAGCACGGTTGATTTCAACCGCGCCGGATCGCAGACGATTGGAGCGCGTAACTACTACAACCTGATCCTCAGCAACAGCGGCACCAAAGCCTTTGGCAGCGGCACGACCGGAATCGCAGGCAGCACTTTCTCGATTACCGGCACGGCCACAGGCGATGCGCTTGTTAATAGCTCGACGATTGAATATAACGGCACCAGCATAACTATCCTGGGCTCGTTCAGTCCTTATTACAATCTCACTTTAAACGATGCTGCCGGCATTGCGGCCTCAACCGCCCTCACCGTTAACAACACGCTGGAAGTAAAAGGTGGCTCGTTTACCAACGCCAATAACAGTGTCTACAAGAATATCCTGATCGACTCGGGCAAAGAGCTGATTGACGGCGGATTTTCACTCAGCGGCGACTGGCAGAACGATGGCACGTTCACGCCCAATGCGAATGCTGTTACGCTGACCGGCGGCGGCAGTCAGCTCCTTACCACGGGCGGTTCCACCTCCGGCAAGACTTTCAATACTTTGACCATCGCCAAGAGCGGCGGCACAGCGACGCTGGCCGGTAATTTGGGCGCGACGGCGTTGAATATCTCGGGCGGCACCTTCGACCAGGGCGCAGCGTTCGATGTTTCGACCGGGCCCGTGAATATCACCGCGGGAACCTGGCAGAACCTGGGCACCGGCGACCTGAGTCTTTCGGGTAACGTCGCGAACGCCGGCACGATGACTTTCAACGCGAACGGGGCGTCGTGCGAGGAAGTTGCCACCAACGACATCAGCATCACTTCGACCAGCGGACAGCGTTCATGGTCAGGCGGCGGTACCTTCACCATGACTGACGTGACGGTCAGCAGCCAGGGTGGCACCGTCCCGATTACCGTCAACAGCGGCACTGATGGCGGGGGTAACTTCCTGAACTGGATCTTCATCAATAACTGCAGCGCGGCCAGCGGAAAAACTTATACCTGGGTGGGACCGACCGGTCCGGATAACAGTTGGCAGACAGCTTCGAACTGGTGCCTGGCGGGATCGGGTACCTGCACAGGAAATCCGGCCAGCTATCGAACTTCGCCAAGCTCAACTGACGTGCTGGTTTTTGACGGCACGACGACGCCTACGCCGGCCGTGTCGCAGGTTTCCGCCAGCGACGAAACGATCACGGCGCTGCGCGTCATCAATAACGCGTTTCCAACCTTCACCACCGACGCTGCGCATACACTGACCGTCAATGCGCCGGGCAGCCTCGGCTTTAACGTCAACAACCTGAATATCAGCGGCGCTAATCCGCTCACTATCAAACTGTCTGCGGGAACGCTCGGCGATGTGACGGGAACCATGTCGTTTGCCGGCGGCGGGCATCGCTTGATTGGACAGGCGGCAGGCGCGATTACCTTCGGTGGCAGTTCTACCTTCTCAACCCAGGCAGGCTTTACCGGCAATGCGTTCGGCAGCGGCAGCAGCGCCGCCGACGGCGCCGCGGATTCAGTAAGGTTTGCGTCCGGGGCTTTCTATCAGCACAGCGCGGGAGGCAGTCCGTTCGGTTCGACACCGGGCACGTCGGTCGTTACGTTCCAGACCGGCAGCAATGCTCAATATTTCACCACAACTTTTGACGCGGACGGCAGGACTTATGCGAATCTGATCATCGGTGATAGCAGTACTGCGGTCTCGGCGAGCGCCAGCGGTACAGGCAACTTCCAGTTTGATAATCTGACTATCAACAGTAACGGCACCACCAACTCGCAGTTGACCTTTGACGGCTCAGGCACGAACACGATCACCATCCGCGGCAACATCCAGAGTACCGGCGCCGGAAGTGGCACGGTGCCCGATCTCTTCCTTACGGCGGGTTCCGGCGGCATCGTGATCAATCGGTCAACTCCGGGCACCATCACCTTCGATACCGTCGGCAACGCGCGCGGAATCGATTTTGAAAGCAACGCGACGGTCAGCAGCGGCACGACGCTGGCGCTTTCCAGAGTAGTGCTGATGGGCCTGAGTAATCCGAACTCCAGGACCCTTACCGTAAATGGTCCCAGCGGCGCACTCACGGGGAGCGCAACCGGTTATGTGGTCGGCAGTCTGAAAAAGACTTTCACCGGCACGGGCTCAAAAACATTTGAAGTCGGCACGCCGAACGGTTACTCGCCGGTGGAGATAAACGCCACCGCCGGGACCTTCAGCGCCGACTTTACCGTTAGTGCCAGCTCGACCAAAGAGCCGCATATCCATGGCGCCAGCGTAAATGCGCTGAAGCGTTACTGGACAATCACGGGTCCGGCGCCGGGTGTGGTCACCGCCAACCTGATTTTCAATTATCTTGATCCGGCGGATATCCCGACGAACATAAATCCAGGCTTTACAGATGCCAACTACATTCTCTTCAAGTACGACGGCTCGTTCTCAACGCCGAGCGCGACGGTAGATACCACTGGGAACACTGCGACGATCAATGCCGTCAGTTCTTTCTCGAATTGGACGCTGGCCGATCTCGCGGCGGTGACCCCGGGCACGCTGGCTTTCTCGGGCGCGCCTTACACCGACAACGAAACCAATGCGGATCACACAAAGACGATCACGGTTACCCGGTCGGGTGGGGGCGATGGCGCGGTGGATGTGACCTATGCCACCAGCGCCGGCACGGCCAGCCCGCCTTCCGATTATTCCGAGACGAGCAATACTCTGCACTGGAACGACGGCGAAACAGGTGACAAGACATTTACCATTACCGTCGTTGGCGACATGACTTGCGAAGCCGACGAGACGGTGAACATCACGCTCAGCAACCCGACCGACCTGGCGACCATCAGCGGCTTGAACCCGACGACGCTGACAATCACTAACGACGATGCTCCGCCGGCGACGCCGACTGCTTCGAATGGTGGGCCATACTGCGAAGGCGCCACGATTCAGTTATCCACGCCGACGGTTGCCGGCGCGACTTACTCCTGGACTGGCCCGAATGGCTTCACCTCGGCGCTACAGAATCCGACGCGCGCGAGTGCTACTACTGCTGATGCGGGAACCTACTCCGTAACCGTAACGGTCAATGGCTGCACTTCAGCCGCGGGAAGTACCAACGTCGTCGTCAATGCGACCCCGGCGACACCGACGGCCAGCAACACTGGTCCGTACTGCGAAGGAGCGACGATTCAGTTATCCACGCCGACGGTTGCAGGTGCGACTTACGCCTGGACTGGGCCGAATGGCTTCACCTCGGCACTACAGAATCCGACGCGCGCGAGTGCCACAACCGCCGATGCGGGGACGTATTCGGTGACGGTCACGGTGAACGGCTGCACGTCGGCGGCGGGCACGACAAACGTGGTGGTGAATCCGACCCCGGCGACGCCAAATGCGACGAATGGTGGTCCGTACACGGAAGGACAAACTATTCAGCTCAACACGTCGGCGGTAGGCGGCGCGACTTACTCGTGGACGGGCCCGAATGGCTTCACCTCGGCTTTACAGAATCCAACGCGCGCCAGTTCTACCACTGCTGATGCGGGAACCTACTCCGTAACCGTAACGGTGAACGGCTGCACTTCAGCCGCGGGAAGTACCAACGTTGTCGTCAACCCAACGCCCGCGGAGATCGATGTAAAAGGCCTTGGGCTCTCTATCGTTGACGGCGACATCTCGCCTGACACTGCGGATGATACTGACTTTGGCAACCGAAACGTCGGCGTCATGGCCACGCATACCTTCACGATTGAGAATACGGGCTCGTCGGCCCTTACCATCAGCAACATCTCGTTGAGCGGAACAAATATGGGTGACTTCACGCTGGGCGCCCTGACGCCCGCCAGCCCGATCCCGGGGCATAGCTCAGCGACGTTTGGTGTGACCTTTAATCCCAGCGCCACTGGTTTGCGCACGGCAACGGTCACCATTGCTAACAATGATAGTGACGAAGGTTCTTATGACTTTGCGATTCAGGGAACAGGCACATTCCCGGCCACGCTCGTCGTCACCAAGACTGCCGATACCAACGGCACCTGTTTACCCGGCAATTGCAGCTTGCGCGAAGCAATCAAAGCCGCGAATTTCAATCCAGACCTGAACGCGATTACCTTTGATATTCCTACGGGCGATCCTGGGCACTACTATTACGCCAACAACAGCGCTGCCGGTGTAGCAGCGGCCAACGTCACCGCCACCACCGCCATCGATGATGCGAGTCTGGCGGGCCTGATCGATCCTCATTATGCACACAGCTGGTGGTCGATTCGCCCGACGAGCGCCCTGCCCACGATCGCTGGTCCGGTCATTATCGACGGTTATTCACAAAGACCCTGCGCCGCGCCGAATGTTTCACCTTGTTCACAGGAGAATACGCTGGCCACCGGCGAGAATGCGCAGTTATCGATTGAGCTGGACGGCACGAGTGCCGGTGTTAGCGTGCATGGGCTGGTTACCACCGTCGGGGCGAGCACCATCCAGGGATTGGTTATCAATCATTTCACGGGCAATGGTGTGGGGCTGGTCAGTAACGGAAATACTATCAGTGGCAACTTTATCGGCACTGATGTCAGTGGCACGCTGGCCGCGGCTAATCACGTCGGCGTGTACGTGGATAATTCATCCGATAACGCGATCGGCTGCACTACGCCCGACGAACGCAACGTCATCTCTGGAAACACCGATGAGGGCGTGGAGATTTATGGCGTCACGCCTACCTTTAACGCCAAGGACAACCTGGTGCAGGGCAATTTCATCGGCACTGACAAGACCGGCTTGGTGGATCTCGGCAATGGCGGCGCCGGCGTGAAGATCTATGACGGCTCTAACAACACGATAGGTGTTGATTCGCTCTCGATGCTCGCCTCTGGAGGCAACGTCATCTCCGGCAATGGCTCGAACGGCGTTGAGATTGCTTCCCTCGTCATGGTGGTCGCGTCGACAACAACCGAGAACGTAGTGCAGGGCAACTTCATTGGAACTGATCGAGGCGGCACGCTCAACCTGCACAACGACGGTAGTGGCGTGGCGATTTATGATGCCGATTCCAACGTTGTTGGCGGTGTAACCTCACCTCTGGGTAATGTCATTGCCAACAATGGCCGCAGTGGCGTTTTGGTGGAAGAGACCATAATCAGCGGACCAAATCCCGCTATCAAGAACAGCATTCGCGGCAATTCGATCCACGACAATGTCGCGCTGGGGATCGATCTTACCCCGGCCCCCGCCCCCAGCCCCACGCCGACGCCCATCCCCGGAGACGGTGTGACACTGAATGACGATCCGGGAGATTCGGATGACGGGCCGAACAATCGGCAGAACTTCCCGGGAATAGCCTCGGCGAGCCAGGGTTCAACCTCGGTCAGTGGCACGCTCAATACTTACGCCGGCGGGACCTTTACCATAGATATCTATGCCAATGACGCTTGTGATTCGTCGGCTCACGGAGAAGGCAAGACCCTGCTTGGCTCAGGCCTGGCAGTCGCCAGCAGTAATCCGGAAGAGTACACCTTTGATGTGACTGTTCCCACGCTCTCGAGCGGTCAGGTGCTCACCGCCACGGCTACGGATCAGGACGGCAACACCAGCGAATTCTCGCATTGCGTCGCGGTAGTCGCGACCAGCACCTCAATTAGTGGTTCGAAGTCCGTATTCGGCTCTACCTTCCCCGGTTCGACAATTACCTACACTATTGTTCTAAGCAACAACTCAGCGAGCGATCAGTCCGACAATCCCGGCAACGAATTCGTCGACGTGCTGCCGTTGGGTCTCACCCTGGTGTCGGCAGATGCGAGCGGGGGAGTGGCTACAGCCACCCCGGCCACCAGAACCGTCACCTGGAATGGAAGTATTCAGGCCACCGATTCGGTGACTATTACGATTACAGCTACGATCAACAGCGGGACCGAAGGCCAGACGATCACCAATCAAGGCACGATTCATTCTGACGCGGATAACAATGGCACGAACGAAGCAACCACGACGACTAATTCAGTCGGCTTCGTAGTCTGCCCGGCCACGCGGGTGGTGACGACCAGCGCCGACAGTGGGGCCGGTTCATTGCGGCAGGCGATCCTGGATGCTTGTCCCGGCACCATTATCACGTTTGACACGGCCGGCGTTTTCGCCACACAGCAGACAATCACTTTAACCACGGGTGAACTCGTTATCGACAAGGACCTGACGATTCACGGGCCCACCGCGTCGGCATTGACTATCAGCGGAAACAACAACAGTCGCGTCTTCAATGTTCAGTCAGGCAATTCGCTTTTGATCTCAAACCTGACGATTGCCGGCGGTAGGGCAATCAACGGAGGCGGCATCTTCAGTTCAGGCAACCTGACGATTACCGACAGCACCTTTACCGATAATCATGCCGTAGCAGGTCAAGGCGGCGCGATCGATAGTGAAGGTGGCAACCTGGTCATTATCAACAGCACCATCTCAGGTAACACGGCTGATTTGGATGGTGGCGGACTTCTCAACGGCGGAAACTCAATCGCGGTATTGGCCAACGTCACGATTACAAACAACCGCGCCGACGCCGATGGCAACGCTAGTGGCGCGGGCGGTGGCCTGGGCCAGTTGAGCAGCGGCAACCTGACCCTGAACAACACGATCATCGCCGCCAACTTCGCAGGTGCCGGCACTAGTCCGAACGATGTTTTTGTGAACGTCGGCTCCGGCAGTTTCCTTGATGCAAGCAGCTCAAACAACCTGATCGGGGTTGATACCGGACTGAGCGATATCAGTAATGGCAGTAATGGAAATAAAGTTGGTACAGCTGCCGTACCCCTGAACCCAAGCTTGAATGCACTGGCAAACAATGGCGGGCCGACAAAGACCCATCGCTTGCTTTGGTTCAGCCCGGCTGTGAATGCCGGCGGCAACGACCTGGCCCGCGACCAGGTTGGCGCTCTGCTCACCAAAGACCAGCGAGGCACGGGCTTCGCTCGCGTGGTCAACGGCACGGTCGATATCGGTGCCTTTGAAGCCAACTATGTGATCAGCACAACTGCCGGCACACCGCAGAGTGCTCTCGTCAACACGGCGTTCGCGACGAACCTGCAAGCCACGGTCACCGAATCCGGCACCACACTAAGTGGGCTCTCCGTGACCTTTACTGCACCCGCCAGTGGAGCCAGCGGCACGTTTGCCGGCGGCGGCACCACGGTCTCTGTCAATACCAACGGCAGCGGCGTGGCGACTGCCACAACCTTTACCGCGAACGCAATCGCGGGTCCTTACAACGTAGTCGCCAGTCTCTCGGGCGGCACGCCTTCGGCGAACTTCGCTCTTACTAACATAAAAGCGGACCAAACAATCACTGTCAACACACATGCGCCGGCGGGTGCGACCTTCAACAGCAACTTCACGGTAGCCGCGACAGCCTCCTCCGGCTTGCCCGTTACCTACAGCAGTTCGGGTTCATGTAGTAACGTCGGTGCGACCTTTACCATGACCAGCGGCACCGGAACGTGCACCGTTAAGTATGACCAGATCGGAAATGCTAACTACAACGCGGCGCCGCAAGTGACCGAGGTGGTAACGGCCCAGAAAGCGGCCACTACCACTGCATTGAGCTCGTCGGTCAATCCGTCTAACTCTGGACAGAGTGTTACTTTTACCGCGACGGTCACCTCAGTTGCAGGCACTCCGTCGGGAACCGTGACCTTCAAGGACAACGGGGTGGCAATTTCAGGATGCAGCAATAAAACTTTGGCATCCGGACAAGCGACTTGCAATACCTCAGGGCTGGCGCCAGGGAATCATCCGATCACTGCCGACTACAACGGTGATACAAACTTTGCTACCAGCACGGGCACCCTGGCAGGTGGTCAGGTCGTAAATAGCGAAGTGAGCGTTACGGTATCGCCGTCCGCGGTGGCGGAAGATGGCGCGCCGAATCTCGTTTACACCTTCACTCGCAACGGTGTGACCAGCGGCTCGCTGACGGTGAACTTCTCAGTAGGCGGCACAGCGGCCTTCACAACTGACTACACCCAGACAGGTGCGGCGAGCTTTAGCACAACCGCGGGCACGGTGACCTTTGGCGCCGGCAATTCAACGGCGACAGTTACGATTGACCCAACTCCGGATACCACTTCAGAATCTGATGAGACTTTAATTCTGACCGTCACTTCAGGAACAGGTTACACCGTAGGCGGCACCAGCGCGGCTACGGGGACGATTACAAACGACGATACCAGCGTGAGTGTTGCGGTGGCGCCGTCATCGGTGGAAGAAGACAGCGAACCAAATCTCGTTTATACCTTTACGCGCAACGGTGTGACCAGCGGCTCGCTGACAGTCAACTTCTCAGTAAGCGGTACGGCGGCATTCAATACCGACTACACGCAAAGCGGCGCCGCTACCTTTAGTTCGACGAGCGGCAGCGTCACGTTTGACGCCGGCAATGCAACTGCTACGGTAACAATTAATCCGACAACAGACACCGAACTGGAATTGGGTGAGACTGTAATCTTGACCGTGACTTCCGGCACTGGCTATAACGTCGCCAGTCCCAGTGCGGCTACGGGAACGATCACAAACGACGACACGGCGCTGCAATTACTTCTGGATCCTGCCGGTCCTGCTTCCAACCAGGCAGTGGCTGTCGATTCAATCTTGTTCATGAGAGACCCGTTCCCGATTGACCGGCTGGAACAGTGGTTTAATTTCCCGGGCGATGACAACACCAGGGTGATGCTCTTCGCTTACTTCCAACTGCTCCCGGGCGAAACAGCTAACGATGTCCAGGTTAATGTCATCGACAGCAACAACCACAGCTACGACGTCACGGCTGAAGACGTGCGGCTAGTAACTTGCGCCCCCTGTTCGCAGCCTCTGTCGCAGGTAACGTTCCGATTGCCGGACATGCCCGCAGGTACCGTTACGGTCAGAGTGAAGGTGCACATTCTCACGAGCAACGCCGGCACCTTTAGGGTAGCCAACTAACTCACGCGAAGTGCGACCGAAGTGACTGCACTATCTGCAGACAGGAACGAAGAGCAAGTCACAAAAAGGCGCAAGCAGCGAAAAACGAATTCTCTCCGTTTCGCTCTTGCGCCTTTGGTGCTTTTTGCGGCTGATTCGTTTCGGCTTATCCGCGTTTATCTGCGCTCACCCGGGCCTAGCCTTCCTTAACCAGGTCGAGCCGGTCCTTTAGTTCCAGCGCGCGCTTCTTGATCACTTCCAGGTGCGCCGCGATCCTCATAGGGATGTACATCGTGCCGTCCATCGTGTCATAGACACTGTCGAGCGACTTGAACTCGAGGTCGCGATACTTGATCCACTCCATCTGAGCCAGCCTGAGCGCTTCCTTCTGTTTGGGATTCAGCGCCCGCATCAGCTCGACATAGTTCTTGTTCAGTTCTTTGTCCCAGGCAGCATAGGCTTTGTCGGTGCATTCAACCATGCCGGCGGTCGAGCCGTTTTTCTCTATACAGGCATCGAGCGCCTTATCGATCGGGTGCTGAGGCTGCTCTTGTGCGATTGAAGCGGCGGCCAGCAAAAGAACAGATACCAGAGCCAGAAAAAGTTTTGTCATTCGAGCCTCCAGTAAGCGATCTGAATCGTGCTAATGCACGGAGCCCCGGTCGCGGAAAACAGTAAAGTTAGTTTACAAATCTTCGGAGTTGCACGCTGATGGCGAACCCGATGGCGATGAATGTGGCCAGCACCGAAGAGAGACCGGCGCTCATCAATGGCAGCGGCACGCCAATCACGGGCAGCAACCCGACGGCCATCCCGACGTTGATGAATATCTGGAAGATGAGACCGCCGACGATGGCCATGATTACCAGCATCCCGGTGCGGTCGCGCGAACGCCGCGCGCCGGTAATCAAACGCGTCAGCAGCAGGGCATACGAGGCCAACAGCAGCAGGCAACCGATAAAGCCAGTCGTCTCAGCCACCACGGCAAAGATGAAGTCCGTATGCGGCTCAGGCAGAAATTTCAGACTGCTCTGCGAATATTCCGAACTGGTGGAGCCCATCAAACCGCCCTCGCCCACTGTGACCATCGACTGCCACGTGTGATAACCAAATCCGCGCCTGTCGGCATTTTCAGGATCGAGAATGACGTTGATGCGCTCCAGCTTATAACCGTGCAACACACCAGTTTTTACTCCCACCGTGTAAGCCAACGGAGCGCCGACGATGAAAGTGATCAGCAACGCCGCCACCAGCCACATTCGCACTGATGATAGAAACAGGACGACCGCCAGCAACGGCAGGTAGGTAAGCGCCTGACCGAGATCCGGCTCAAGCAGAATCAAACCGATCGGCAGGCCGAGAATTACACAGCCGACCGCAAATTCTTTCCACGTGAGCAGGCGGCTGCGCTGTTTACCAAAGTATCTGGCCAGCATGAGCACGACCGGAATCTTCACGAACTCTGACGGTTGAAACTGGCCCAGGGGGCCGGGCAGCCTGATCCAGCAGCGCTGGCCATTGATCTTCATGCCGATGCCGGGGAACAGCACGATGATCAGCAAGACGAGGCCCAGCACGTAAAGAATGGGGGCGAGTTCAACCAGACGACGATAGTCGGTGAAAGCGATCGCCAGCATCGCCAGCAACGCGATGCCCAGGCCGACAAGCTGTTTCTGCCAATAGGTTTCGGTGGGAACGGCGTTGCGAATTTCCCAGGCGCCAAAGCAGACGATGACAATCGCCAGTGCGGCTATCGGCCAGTCAAAATCTCTCAGACTGCGTTTTTGAATGATGGCAACCATAAAGCAGTAGGCAGTAAGCAGTCGCAGTGAGCGGCAAGCAACTGCTCTCAGCGGTTCTTATCGAATTCTCAGCGCGATGTTGTTTTTCGGCGATTCCTGTTGCGGCCGAGTCTTCTGATAGTAGACATCGTAAATCGCGCGCACTGAAGGCGCTCCGAAACGCGATCCCAAGCCGGCGTTTTCAATCATTGCCACAACTGAGATCTCAGGTTTGAAGGCCGGAGCATAGGAAACGAACCACGAATGGTCTTTGTGTTCGCTGCCTTCTTTGCCGAGACTTACCACCTGGGCGGTGCCGGTCTTGCCTGCGATATCAAACCCGGCCATCTTAATACCGGTGGCGGTACCGGCTTCATTGACCACGGACCACATTGCTTTGACCACGACGTCGCTCTGTTCAATCGGAATCGGTAGGATCTTCGGTTCCGGTCGATCGAAACTTCGTGCCGGCCGTTCCGCCCGATATTCAGGTCGAGATGGATCGTTGCCCATCGCAGCAATCGCGCGCACCTCTTTCAAAAGGTGTGGAATGTACATCTTCCCTTTCATTCCAATGGCCGAATGAGCGCGCAAAAGAGCGATCGGCGTCAGCACGTCCGTCCCCTGTCCGAACGAGGAATATACTGTGTCAATGTCTTTCCATTCGGGTTCGCTGGGATAACTACGGGCCTTCAGTTCGCGCGACGGCGTGGTGCTAATCACCTCGTGCGGCAGGTCGATCCCGGTTCGCTTGTTGAGATCGAATTCCTCCACCATCGCCTGAATGCCTTCGAGCTTCATCTTCAGACCAAGGCGATAGAAATAGCCGTCGCACGATTTCATGATCGCAAAATGCAAGTCGGGCGAGCCGTGATTGCCGCCCATGCAGCGGGTGAATTTATTGCCGATCGTGATGCCTCCGCCGCAGACCAGGTTTGAACTTTGAATCGTAATCGCACCCTGTTGCAGTCCCGCGGTAGCCATCAACGGCTTCCAGGTTGAGCCGGGAGGATACTTACCTTGGATCGCTCGATCGATCAGTGGCTTGTCGGGATCGTTCAGCAGCGCCTGATACTCAGCCCGGCCTTCTTTGGTGGTGATGCGTTGCGAGAAGAGATTGGGATCGAAGGTTGGCGCCGAGGCGATCGCCAGAATCTCGCCGTTATTGGGATTCATGGCAATGATCACGCCGCGGCCCTGCGGCGATTTGCGCAGTTGTTCCTCCGCGGCTTGCTGTAGGTCAATCTCGATTGTCGTGACTATGTCCTGGCCTGACTGTGGCTCTACCTTTTCGACTTCGCTTTGAATGTGGCCACGGCTGTCGACGATCACCTTCCGATAGCCGTCACGGCCGCGCAGGTATTCGTCATAGACGGCCTCGATCCCTTCCTGACCTATGATGTCGCCGGGCTTGTAACCCTTGTCGCGATACTCCGGTTGTTTCAATTGCTCAGGACTGATTTCGCCGACATAGCCAAGCGCATGCGCCAACATCCCGTTTGGCGGATAGCGCCGTTGCGGAGTCTGCTCGACGCGCAAGGCCGGAAACTCCAATTGATGAGCGTCAACCCAGGCGATTTCCGCCTGCGAAGCGTCTTCCTTGATCAGAATCGATTCGAAGGCCGGTTGTGACTTCACCCGATCGAATCGTTCACGCAGGATACCCGCATCCAGACTGAGGCCCTGGGAAAGCGGCTTTACCAGCGAATTCCGATCGATGCCTTTGGTGTCTTCGCGCGAGAGGAGGATGCTGTAGATGGGCCGCGAGTTAACCAGCACACGGCCGTTGCGATCGAAAATGTCGCCGCGCGGCGCGGGAATCGGCAGCTTATGGATGCGCTGGTTCTCAGCAATTTCGGCATAGTGGCGGCCGTTAATAATCTGGAGAACGTAAAGTCGAACCGTGAGCACCGCCAGCAGCACCAGCACCAGCCCCTGGATCAAACGCAACCTAATACGCAGGTTTTGTGAGTCGTCAACGAATTTCATAAAGCAAGTGCACTTCGAATTTCAATCTGGGCTCTCAAATTCGAAATCTCAAATCCCAGCAAAGTCAGATTCCTCTTTTCCTTTTCAGCCCGCCCCGCGCTACCCGACGACGAACAGTGAATTGCCGGCGTTGTCGCGCCTTTCCGCTAAAATAAGAATCGTGCATATACAACAACACGGTACCCGCAATCGTAGTAGCAACCACCTTGTAGGATAAAGCCTGCAGCAGTGGCGCCGATGTCCTTTGCCCCAGCAGCCGGTGCATTCCCACGTAAACCAGATTATCAATCAGAGTGGCTCCCGCCAGAACGGGAATGCGTAAGATCGTGGTGTCGAGCATGACGCGCTGGGCAACGAAATAGACTGCGTAAGCCGTCAGCGTCTTGGAAAAGCCACCGGCGCCGAGCAAGGCGGGCGGGCCACTAACAAAATCGGTGGCCAATCCCGCCACCGCGCCCACAATCAGCGCTTGCAGTGGCTCACGTTGCAAGGCGAAATAAACCACCAGCATCAACGCGAGGTCGACGTATCCGAGTGGTTGCCAGGTCGCGCCCAGCGCGGATTGCAAAGCCACCGCCAATATTAACAGGACTGCGATTGTCAGATGACGCATGACAGCAGAAGGCAGTAAGCAGAAGGCAGCAGGCAGGAAAGACGAGGCAGAAAGTAAGAAGCAGCCGCAAAGTTAAGATGCTCGCCAGGTCTCTTCTCAATTAACATTCGTTTGGCAAACAAAGATTCACTGCTTATGCGTTTCGGCCTACGGCCTACTGTTTTTTCTTGTCTACGTTGGGGAGCGACTGATCGGACTCTGAGCGTTCCGGCGGACGGTACAGCAGTACGGCAACTTCCTTCAGCTTGTCCAGCCCAGCCCCGGGTCTAATGTGAATGATCTGCGTCTGCGTGGCAGAGCCGCCCTTGACCTCCACCACCTCGCCGACGTTGTAGCCCGGTGGATAGATCAAATCCTGACCGGTCGTCGTGACAGTGTCGCCAACCTGGACTTTTTCCAGACCGGGAACGTAACGCATTTCCAGCAAGCCGTTTTCGCCCAGGCCCTTAATCGATCCCAGGGCATTCGATTGACCCAACTGGCCCACGACGGCTCCGGCGCCGGATTTCTCGTCCGTGAGCAGCATCACCTGCGCGCTGTAGGGGCCGGTAGAGACGACGCGACCAACTACACCACCCACAGTCACGACCGGCATGTTGACTTCCACGCCGGACCAGCGCCCCTTATCAATGGTCACGTTGTTGAACCACATCGAAGGGTCTCTGGCGATGACATGCGCCACAACTGTTTTGTAGTCGCTCCTGGTACTGAGGTTGAGAAGTTTTTCCAGGCGTCCGGTTTCAGCGGCGCGCTCGCGGGTGTCCCGCAGCTCGGCCTGCATCTGTTTGACCTGCTCTCGCAGTTGCTGGTTCTCGACAGAGGCGCGCCGAAGTTCACCGAAGTTTCCAAAGAACCCGCCCACCCAGTTGCCCACGCCTGAGGCCCCGCGCTGAACCGGGGAGGTGATGCTTTGGGTTATGGACCGAATCTTTCGCTGTTTGGTCGATTCGTCCCGGGCATCATAGGTCATCAGCGCAAAGTTCAGCGCCAGCAGTCCGAAGAGCCACCATGGGGCCCGCTGCCGAATCTCTCTCTGTGTGCGAATCGCAGCCATAAGAGGCCAGATATTAGAGGTCAGATATCAGATGTCAGCGCCCAGACCCAAATGCCATTCTCTGACATCTGATATCCGACATCTGACTTCTGATGTCAGGTTCCGCTAGTCAAGCTGTTGTCCCACTTAACGCGCTTGAGCAGGTCGAAATCAGAGAGCATCTTGCCGGTGCCCAAAACGACCGAAGCCAGCGGATCTTCGGCCAGCGAAACCGGTAAACCCGTCTCGATCGATAGCCGCTTGTCGAGGTTTTTCAACAGCGCCCCACCGCCGGTAAGAACGATACCGCGCTCGACAATGTCCGCCGAAAGCTCGGGCGGTGTTCGCTCGAGGGCGACTCGGACCGCGTTGATGATTGTTGAGACGGAATCAGCCAGCGCTTCCCGAATCTCTTCATCACTGATCGTAATTGTTTTTGGAATACCTTCGATCAAATTTCGCCCGCGCACCTCAAACGATAACTCTTCATCCAGCGGAAATGCCGAGCCGAGTTCGATCTTGATCGCTTCAGCCGTGCGCTCGCCGATGAGCAGATTGTATTTCCGTTTGATGTATTGAGTGATCGCTTCGTCCATCTCGTTGCCGGCGACGCGCACTGAGCGGGAATAGACGATGCCGCTCAAGCTGATTACTGCGATGTCGGTAGTGCCGCCGCCGATGTCGACAACCATATTTCCGTGCGGCTCTGTGATCGGCAAGCCGGCGCCAATGGCGGCGGCCATCGCTTCTTCGACCAGATAAACCTCCGAAGCTTTCGCGCGGTACGCAGAATCTTCAACAGCGCGCCGCTCGACCTGCGTGATCTCTGAAGGAATCCCGATTACTACTCGAGGGCTGACCCACGTCTTGCCGTTATGCGCCTTGCGAATAAAGTGCTGCAACATCTTTTCAGTCACTTCAAAATTCGCGATCACGCCGTCTTTCATCGGCCGGATCGCGACGATGTTGCCCGGCGTGCGCCCTAACATCTCTTTCGCATCACGGCCCACGGCCTCGACGGCGTTCGTTACTTTGTTGATTGCGACGATCGATGGTTCAGAAACGACAATACCACGCCCTTTTGCGTAAACCAGTGTGTTGGCGGTGCCGAGATCAATCGCTAAGTCGCTTGAGAAAAGACTAAAAATCGATTTGAAAGCCATTGGAGAAGGGTTTCCCTAACTGAAAACTGAAAAATGAATTCGCCTGAAGATCTGAGCGGTCAATCCCGGTGCCGGTTAAGAGCTGCGAGACCTCGCGAAGTCGGTTGGCAAATCCGTAAACAAACTCACCAAGCAGAACCGAACTAGTAAAGATACAACGATCTGAGCGCTAACGCTATCACGAAATTAGTTTCTCGACGGGAATTCTTTGAAATTGTGAGGGCTCGACCGATCGCGTGTCCGATTCGCATTCTTTGTCGGCTGCGACGGGCTCATCCACGACTCGAACGCAGTTCTTATTGGCGGCCTTCGCCGCGTACATAGCCCGATCCGCCGCAACAATCAATTGGCGCGGCGACAGAGCGTGCAGCGGGAAAACAGCGATCCCCAGGCTCGCCGTCAACCGAACTTTGAGCCGCCGCCCCCCGGTAAACTCATTTCGTTCGATCTTCAGGCGAATCCTTTCGGCTACCTGAATTGCCTGTTCAATACCGGAGTCGGGGAGAATCACCACGAACTCGTCCCCGCCATACCGGACGACACAGTCAGTGTCTCTCACTGCCGGCAGAACGAGAGCCGCTACTTCCATCAGCGCGTGCGACCCGATGAGATGTCCGTGCGCGTCATTGACTCGTTTGAAATCGTCGAGATCCAGAAACAAGGCCGCGACTCTGGCGCCGTAACGCCGGGCTCGCTTCAGCTCGTTCACCAGAAACTGGCGCAGATATCGGGCGTTATGCAACCTGGTCAGATCGTCCGTCAGTGAAGACCGCTCAGCTTCCGCGATGCGGACCGAATTTGCGAGCGCCGAAGCGATTGGCATCGTCAGCGCCGTGAGCAGTGCGGTTTCATTTTGCGAGAACGATCGCGCCCGGGTGTTCGTGCGCACGCCTTCAAGTACACCCAGGACCCTCTCTCCACTGACCAGCGGCACGGCGATGACGCGCCGCTCTTCCTCGATTCTATTGATGGCCTTGATCGTGGTTGCGGCCTCCTGCGATGCCCGCGATGCCTTTATGTTTGACGGTTCAACTTCTTCAACCAATTCGCGCTGCCATGCTTCGTCGAAAGATAACTGGTTGAGTTTGGCAAATTCGCGGGCCACCAGGGGTTCAAATTCGACCGCTGCTGTATTACTTGTTTGCCTTAACAGAAAGAGGATCCAGCGATCAGCCGTTACCAGTCGGGCCACCCCGGCAACAGCCGACAGGGCCGCTTCCTTCTGGTTGGAAGCAAGATGCAGGGATGCGAGCAGCGCAAACGCGCCGCGTAGTTGTCGCGAGCGAACTGAGTCGGGAAGCAGAAAGGCGCTGCTCTCAGGATCGCTCTTGAATCCTTCCGGCAGTTTGAGTTCGCCGGTGACCCCGCCGTCTTCGACCTGTCTTAACAACGCCGGCAATTGCGCTGAACTGTCGGCAACCAGATCAAAGCCGAGGCGCTTGAGTGTTTCATTGTCGGGGGCCTGCAAACCGCGCGACGCGCGGTTCGTGGTCTTACGACATGCGACAATCGAAACCCCGGACCAACTCCTCGCCTGACTGGCAATCAAACGCAATCCGTCGGGGGTCGCCTCGAGCGGGATCTCGTAAATAACGGCCAGAAGACGGGGTGTGGTCTGACTGCCTCGCGAGAGGGGAGCGGCTTTGGGTGCAGTAGAAGCCTTTGGCCCCAGATCAGAAAGGTCTTTGAGCAGGACGGTTAATCCGGCGGAACTCAGGCTTTCCACGAGTTCGCTCGCGGGCGCCAGCGCGTCCGTAAGTAAAATGACCAGCTTGTTCATCCGGCGGCCCGTCCTTACTCTATGGGCTTTCCTGTCATGAGAGGATCCTTGATTGCCGGGGCGTACTTAGGGTTGTCGTTGGTGGGCGGTCAACCTGATTTCTTTAGCGTGACGCGGTATTCGCTTCGGTTGCCTTGTTGATCTGAAGCTTGAACCAACACTTCACGCGTTGTCGGTGGAGCTATGATTTGAATTTGAAAAGTACCGTCGTTAGCCGCAATCGCCTCACGACCCGAAACGCTCACACTGGTTCCGGATGAAGTCGTGCCGCGAATCAGGTATACCTCGCCACCGAGGTGCACGGCCGATAGACTCGACACCGGAACCGCGGACACACCGGTACCCTGAGTGGCTACTATGAACTTGAGTGGCTCGCTCCACTCGCTTGTTTGTCCTGAGGCGGCGGTGGCGCGAATGCGCCAGAAGTAAGCTCCCGGACGCAGGTCGCTGGCGCTGAACTGAGTGACGGCTAACTGGTCGCGCTCAATTACTTTTCCGCCGGGGACAAAGAAAGGCGAAGTTGCCACCTCTACGCGATAGTGGGAAGGCGTCCCCGATTGTGGCTTTAGCCAGCGCAAGGGCACAGTTGCCGAACCGCTACTGCTGACCATAATCTTTTCGAGATCGCGAGGCTGCAAAGGTTGCGGCACTTCCAACAGTTTTTGTGGCTTCGAAACGGTTCCCGATTGGTTTACCGACACATACTCGCCGGATTTCAACGAGGTTCGCTCGCCGATCCGATTGATACTTTCCACGGCGCCACTATTGACGCGAATCTCTTCGGTGCCTTCTGGGTTGACGCCAAAGCTGGCTGCGGTTTGACCGCTAATCTGGTTCTGAGTTTTTGGCGTCTCAATCACACTCTTGTTGTCTTCGCTTTGTAGTTGAGTGCGCACCAGCATTTGACCGCTATCGACTAGCACATGCACGTTGGATCGCTTGCCGTCTTCAGCACTGGCGTTGTCGCGAATAATAATGGTGCTGTTAGGCCTGACGACTACGGTCGAACCATCCGCCATACTGATCCGCGCGCGTCCATCGGCCTGGGTTTGCACCGTGTCGCCCGGATAGAGTTGGATATCGTTATTGGCGATGACTATTTGTCGCGTGCTGGCGCGAATGATGCGCACGTCACCCTCAAACGACATGAAACGCGCACCGGCCAACGACTCTGACCCGGCGGCGACATTCCTTAGGGGGTTGCCGTACTTCCAGACGTACAACGCTCCGCCGGCCGCTAATACACAGAACGCCACCAGCAGCGCTATGACATAGATCGCCCGCTTTTGAATTACCCACCACTCAAATTCAATATTGCCGACCTTGGTTGTCATCAGTCTCTTGTTTGGTGAAGTGAGAAGGGCGTCCAGGGAAAGTGACCAAACCGCGCCAACACAGCTTAACACACGGGTGTGAATGGGTTCAAGAGCCTTATTTTACGGGCTTTTTGAAAGGAAGGCTGGTGCGGCCAATGCGGGGATCCTGAGCCTTGAGCTGGGCCGCAGGCTCAACCACATAGAAGGGGTTGGAAACGATCCACGGTTGGCCCTTTGCCGGAGCCGGGAGCGAATCAAGATAGACTTCCAGGCGATAAGCACCTGCAGACTCGACCGTGAAGTCAGCGGTGGGACCGGATTTCTGGTCGACCACGACGCCGTTCTTCAAAAGCGCGAAGCGGCTGGCAAGCGGTGCGCCGGCTTTCAAAGTTAATCCGTTTGCGCGTGCGATCTCATCGCCCATCACTTTGTCTGAGTTCTCAACTGCAAATGTGAAACCCTTCGGATCGCCAAACAGATCAAACGAGATGTAACAGTGACCCTGCGAAATTGCTTCGAGGAGAGACTCTCGAGAGAGTCCCTTTTCCTTACTAATAAGCACATGTGTGCGCACCGTGCGGAAACTACGCTCGTACGGGTCAAGCTTGACGCCGAGCCACTGTTTGCCGGAAGCGTCGTTTACGCTCAGCCCGATATTCGAATGCGCGTCGTTACCGGCGATAGCGACCAACCTGTGATTGCCGGTCGACATGGATTCGTCCCAACGCTTCAGGTTTTCGGCTGGCCTGACAAAAAAATTCGCGAACATCAGGTCGGGGTAACTGCCATAAGACCAGATGCCGTCGAAGAATCCGATCAGCGGATTGTAACGTCGCGCATTTGTGAAGAGGTTATAGACTTCGACGCCACTGACAGAACTTGATTGCCAGTTCTGAGATTCAGTTGGATAAGCTGCGAACGCCAGACCGCCCGATGAGTTTTGCTGATCAATAATCTCTCGAGTCGATTTCGCGTTCATTGAAGCCGCACTTGGCGAGCCCGGAATCAGCAACAGTCGATCGCCATCGGCCGTTGCTACCTCGTTGCCGTTTATAAACAAGACTCCGGCGTGCTCGCCGTTCAGGGTCATGGCCGCAGTATCGAACTCCGCCTGCGGATGCTCTGTCATGATCACGAAGGCAAGTTGATTTGCCCTGGCAGCCGCAATAAGCTCGGCAAAGTTCCCGGTGCTATGTCCGCCGAGAGAAGTGTGAACGTGAATGACGCCCGGGTAATCTACGTAACCGCTTTCTGTTGGTTGAGAGATTCGCTGTGAGGCAAGTTGTTGGATGGTATTTTGCAGGCGACTGAGCCGGTAACGACGATACGCAAAGGGCAGCTGTGAGACGATAATGAGTCCCAGCAATATGATGAGAATCTTGCGCTTCATAGTAGAGATAAGACTTGGCCCCGCCTGGTAGAGTGGCTTCAGTCTTCGAAATCGACCTTGGCCATAGTCTCAGAGATGCTGCGACCAAACGCAACGACCTCAACGTGATCGGGATGAACCGTATAAGCATCCAGAACTGAGCGATCGCGGAAGACCCCCACCAGGCCCGTGTCGTATGACCGGTCCGAATGCAAGGTGTCGGCGCCCACCGAAAGACTCTCAATTCCCGGCACGATCTTACCCAGCGAACGAAGCCGCGCCCGGTGTTCTTCGCGGGTGGCTGGTGGAACATCAGCGCGATACTTCCAAACTACGATATGGGTCAGCATGATTTTGTCTCTTTGAATTTGGATTTTGCTATTTCAAGTATCGATCGAACCAGGCAAGCGTCCGCTCGAGGGCATCGACGCGATGCTTTGGTTCGCGGAGTCCGTGGCCTTCACGCGGGTAACGGACCAGAACGGATTCCACGCCGCGACTGAACTCCGTATTCAGGGACTGAAGAGCCGCAATTGTTCGTTAAGCAACTCCCAAACTTGCCGCACGTGCTTTTCAGTCGTTCGGATGTTCCCGATCGAAAGGCGCAGCGTAAGCTGATCGTTCAGTTTTGTATGTGACAGCAATGCTTTCCCGGTAGCATTAACGCCGTGCATGACCGCCTCGTTAAGCGCGTCGAGACTTTTAGCCTCATCCTCTTCCGGTTCGGCATGCACTCTCGGGTGTGCGCGAAAGCACACCAGCGCAAATGGAACCGGCGCCATCAGTTCCCAGTCGGCTGATTCTTCGACCCAGGACGCGAACTTCTGCGCCAGTCTACAGTGTTCGCGAATGCGTGCAGCCAGTCCTGCGGTGCCAAAGTAGCGAATGATCATCCACAACTTCAGGGCGCGAAAGCGACGGCCAAGCTGCACGCCATAATCCGATCCGCTGCGCACCTTTTCCTGCTCTGGCGTGCGCAAGTACTCAGGCACCAGCGAAAAGGCGCGCCGCAACAAATCCAAATGCCGGCAGTAGAGGACGGAAAGATCGAACGGCGTGAACAGCCACTTGTGCGGGTTGAGCACCAGCGAATCCGCGCGTTGGCACCCATCGAGAACGTGTCGCAACTCCGGCACAATTGCTGCTGAGCCCGCATAGGCAGCATCGACATGCAGCCACATCGCGTGCTTTTCGCCGATCGGAATAATATCCGGCACGGGATCGATGCTGGAAGTTGACGTCGTGCCCACAGTCGCGACTATGCAAAACGGAAGCATGCCGTTGCGTTTGTCTTCCTCAATGGCTTCGGCGAGAGCTTTGACGTCCATCCGAAATTCGCTGTCGGTAGGAATCTTGCGCAGACTTCTCTGGCCCAAACCCAGCGTGATGATGCCCTTCTCGATCGAAGAGTGTGCCTGCTCAGAAGCGTAAACGCGGAGCAAAGGAAGGTCCTTTCGTCCGCTCATCCCTTCTTCGCGAATCCGCATCTCGACGCCTTCGCGCGCGGCAGCGATGGCGTGCATGCTGGAAACTGACGCCGTGTCATAAATGAAACCGCTCATACCCGCGTCGACTCCGAGCATTTGTCTGAGCCAATCAAGAGTGACTTCCTCGAGTTCCGTCGATGCCGGAGAAGTGCGCCACAGCATCGATTTCACATCAAACGCAGCGCTAAGCAACTCTCCAAAAATGCCCGGCGCCGAAGTCGACGTAGCGAAATAGCCGAAGAACGAGGGATGGCTCCAATGCGTGAGCGCGGGAACTATCAGCCGATCGACGTCGGCGAGGATGGCGGCCATCGACTCGCCATCTTGCGGCGGTGTTGACGGCAACTGGGCTTTGAGATCGCCGGGTTCGATCTGTGCGAGCACGGGCAGGTCTTCGATGTGTTCGAAGTAGTTCGCAATCCAGTCAACAATCTCGTGACCAAAACGACGAAACTCTTCGGCGGACATGTCGCCAGTGAGTGGTGTGACTTCATTCGACTGGCTCTCGGCTTCAGCCATACAGGTTTGCGTTTTCCCTTTGCGTCTTTGCGCCTTTGCGTGAGACCTATTCTGATAAGCCATTCACGACTCGCGAAATCCTTCAAACAATCGCCGGCGAGGTAAGTCTAAAACCCCAGTGGCTGCAGCGGCCTTGGCGTCGTGCCTTCGAAAAACCAACTCGCGCCTACGCGCAGGCGATGATGCCAGGTGGGCAGACGCGCGGTGTACATCGCAAAGCGCGCCTGGCGCGCCAGCGGACCGCCGATGACCTGGCCGGCTGAGAGGACGGCGGCGTGTTCGGTTCCCAGACTTACCGCTTCCCCTAATTCGACGAAGTGTTTGGATTTCAGTGGGCGGCCTTCGATGAGGGCGCGAACATTTCGCGCGCACAATCCGGACTCCTGCATAGCGAGCTGCGCCGTCCCGGCCAGCGTAGGGACAACGTCCGGATAAAAAGCCGCGTCGCCGAGCGCAAACACATTCGGGTGCCCACGCACTTGCAGCGTCGGCTCCAGCAGAAGTAAGCCGCGCCGATCCTTTTCAACGTTGAGGTTTTCAATTAGCGGACTCACGCGCACGCCCGCCACCCAAACCACGGCCGCAGTCTCCAGCTCTGTCTGTGTGTTGTTGTGTTCGAGCGTGATGCTTTTTTCAGTAACTCGCACCACCCGCGTCTGCGTATGGGTTTCAACCCGACACTCCTCGAGGGCATCTTCGACAAATTTGCGCAGCTCTTCACCCATGCCGGGCACCAAACGATCCGCCATCTCTACTATCAGCACGCGCGGTTCTCCGCGCAGGGCGCGTCGTTTTACTGCGTCTCTGAGCAGATCTGCCATCTTGGTTGAAAGCTCGACGCCGCTGGCTCCGCCGCCCACGACCGCGAACGTCAACGCGCCACGAGTGTCCTGGGGCGCTGCATCCGGTTGCACACGATCGAGCGCCTCGGTCATGCGTCGTCGCAAATGGTTGGCATCGGTGAGTGTGCGAAACGGCAAGGTAAAGCGTTCCGCGCCTTCAACTCCGGCGTAATTGGTCACGGCACCGGGCGCAACCACCAGAACGTCATAAGAGAGTGGTTCCGCCCGGCCGGCCACCGTCACAGAGCCAGTGTCGAGATCGATTCTCTCAATTACGCCCCGCACAAAGCTCACCTTATCGTCTAACAATTCCCTGCAGTCAGGGGCGATGTGCCAGGCTTCGACCTCGCCGCTCAGATATTCGTAGAGCATCGGCTTGAAGAGAAAATGGTCCTCATCATTGACCAGTGTAATTTCGCCGGCGCCGCTAAGGTTGAGGGCCGTAAATAACCCCCCAAACCCGCCGCCGAGAATCAGAATTCGGGCTTTGTTCTGTGTCATCTGTAGCAATTTGAGCTGTTCTGTTAATCGAGCGGCAGATCTTATCAAACAAGTACCAGAGGCGCACGGCCAGCCGGGCGTGAAAAAGGTGAGCCGCGCGGTTTGATCCGGCTATAGTGTTAATTGGTGCCAACAGGCCGGGTTACAATGGTCCCGGCTGGACAGCGGCGCGACCGAAGTGTTAACTTCTGGGTCGTAATTTGAACTTTTTGCGGTTCGCCCTGGTTTCTAAGAATGGGCTTACTGCGGTTTCGGAGGACCATCTTTAACTGTGTTAGCAAGAGAAGCAAAAGAAAAGATCGTGACAGATTTTCGCGCCCATCAGACGGATACGGGTTCTCCCCCGGTCCAGATCGCGCTGCTGAGTCAGCGAATCAACGAACTCCAGGAGCATTTCAAGATTCACAAGAAGGATAATCATTCTCGTCGCGGCCTGTTGCAGATGGTCCAGCAGCGAAGAAAATTGCTCGAATATCTGAAGCAGACGGACATCCGGCGTTATCACGAAGTAGTGGGAAGACTGGGATTGCGCCGGTAGAGTTATCGATCCAAGGTTTGGAAGATAGAACATAGCAAAAGTTTAACGAGAGAATCTTCGAGTCTCTGATCTAAAAAAGCCCGCGTCTATCGAAGAGCTTGTGCCCGAGCCGAACGTGACGGCGATACAGGTAGCCAGGCGACGCGCGCAGCCTTAAAAAATCCGAAGGCGGCAAGAGCTTCACGGCTAGGCTCTTTGCCGCCTTCTCTTTTGGCCCAAGCTGACTTTATCAGCGCTTTGAAGGTGGCGAAAAA
>Ga0070704_100000156_pt1 | contig 26466 bp, 37 predicted proteins | sample KBSK5252metaG_FD_65467 | JGI IMG/M metagenome (GOLD analysis project Ga0070704, IMG submission 65467) | Corn, switchgrass and miscanthus rhizosphere microbial communities from Kellogg Biological Station, Michigan, USA - KBS K5-25-2 metaG | ecosystem: Host-associated > Plants > Roots >...
CTAGTATCCTGGGACTTAGTAGCTATCAGCGCCAGACTAGTCGGGATAGTATACTTGCCAGGAAGACCCCGTTGGCTAGGGCTAGCCCAATCACCGCTAATATGTAGATCCAGTGACGCATCTATACACCATTCTAGTAATACTGTTAAATCGAAGATTCCGTTATGCCATACGATAGTATTAGCACGTTCTAGTATATTTAGTAGTAGTGGTAGGTGAGGACTAGGATCAGGGTAGACTCTCGCATAGACGGACTCGGTGCAACTAAGAGCTACCCCGATACCTAGTAACCAGCGATCCTTGACTGAAACTGTTTCAACATCGCAACTCACCGTGTCACAAGGTTCCTGTAGCTTGGCTAGGAGCTGTTCCTCAGTGTACTCCTCTGGCCCCCAGTAGGCTAGGCTACCTTCCACTTAAGTTTCTCAGTATCATTTGCCGCTGCCATCTAAGTCTAGCCGCAGCAGCTCTCTTCTCGCTGATTTCTATTGACTTAACCTTGCCCAGTTTTCTGTTCAAGTGTGGTAGACATAGACCATGACTATGTTGGAATCTGATACAGCCTTCTACAGGGCAACGCTTTACTCTAGACATTACCCACGCTTGGCTCTGGCTACTGTTCTCAGACTAACTCTATACTTCTTGGCTATCTCAGGCCAGGTAAGGTAGTCTGCCTTGATAGCTTCATTGCGCTTCTTTATACCAAAGGTAAAGGAGTCATAGATACATACTTCCAGTGGGCAGGTTAGACAACAGTTGTGGGCATAGCAGCCACACCTAGTATGACAGTCAGAACCCTTAAGGAAGCTGTCTGCCATCTAGTCTCTCCAGTTCCCTAGCTATCTCTACCAAACAGTCTGCGCAGTAGTAAAACTCACTGGCACGGATATAGCTCCTGAACCTCATTACATAGCCTAGTTTCCTACAGCCGTCACAACTGTTAGTGCCAAAGGATAGTAGCTGCCACCTGATACCGCTGGGAGGTTTAGGAAACTTTAACATATCTGTGTATGTGCATATACCAAAGTGCAATTGCCCTGTTGCCCGAGAAATCCGTCCCAATCGATCGGTGGACGCAGGGACGGCCACGGATTTATAATCCGTTTCTCGTCAATCGTGGGGGCAGAGGATCGATTCACATATGAGCCGCGAACCCCGATTTTGGGGGCCAGGGGCTGGTTATGTATATACAAATTAACAGATTCAATCATCTTACTGCCCAGGGCCATAGTGCTTCATGTATATTTCTAGCTGACACTTATCACAGAGGACGAGTTGTATTATCCTACCCTGCTTCTTTGAGGTGTCTCTTCTAGTAGTTGTCCAGCTCTTTCTACAGATTGAACAGATATGGATCACAAATCTTAACCTAGACTTTGCCACTGGTTACTTCTTCCGCACATTGTCATACCCCAATAGGATGAAGCTTCCAGATGCTCCTATCTCTTCCCACATAGCTCTACAGTCTCTACAAGGATAGAAGGTGGTGCGATCCTTAGTCACTATCTCAGGGGATAGTTTGGTTCCGTCATAAGGGCAGTAGCCTTCTGTTAGAATACTCATAGTGGTTTGCGATAGATAAGCAAGTCTTCGTCCTCGATTGGCTCTACTATCTTACCGTGCTTTCTAAGTGCGATGGTAGCAGAGGCTTTGGCAATAGTACTGGGAGGCTTGTGCTTGATCCACTCATCCAGCTTAAATCCGTTTCTGTGTGCTCTGTTGTTGGCCGTATCTGAGAATAGTATTCTATTATCTCCCTCTCGTCTATCCTTGCTGATAACACAGACTCTACCTCCTGGCTTTATCACCTTAAACAGTCCCTTCATTACTGCGTCCATAGCAGTACCGTAGTAGAAGGGGTTTAGCCGTGAGAGGTTAAGGGCTGAGCGAGTATACTCCTGAGTTTTATACCTGCCAGTTCCACTATCAGTCTCCGCATCAGTGTCTCTAATTCCTGTGCTTGCCATTGTGGTAGAGTATGGCGGACTGAATATTGCAGCATCAACCAGATAAGGTAATCGTTGTAGAACCTGTCTACAGTCTCCCTGGTAGACAAACACATCAGCTACTTCCTTCCCCTGGGACTTCCAGTTATCTACAGTCTGGTTGATTATATCTAGGAAATAAGGCTCTAGTTCTATCAGCACCAGCCTACGATTATCTAGTGCGGAGATCAGCTGACTACCTGTACCCGCAAAGGGATCTAACACTACCTCTCCAGGCTCTGTTAGGTACTTAGCCATCTCCCTAACCATAGGCAATAGCGCCTTAGCTGGGTGCTCAAAAGCCTCTGGTGGGAATAGAGACTTCCTAAGCTCTACGTCCCGCCCAAAGTCTACCCAGCCTTCTGGAGTTCTAGGATAGTCTGGAGCGAACTGCTTATCTGTAGTTACCATACCTTATCACTATCCTCAAGCTCTGCGGTAGCTTGTTCCTGCTCCAGCTCTCTCTCAAAGCGCTCTTGCTCCAACTGCTTAGATACAACATAGTCTAGAAACTCTAGTACAAGCTTCTCAGTTATATCGTTTGTGACTACTCCAAAGCCTCTAGCTAGTTCGTCTAGTTCCTTAATAGTATATCCCCTAGTCTGGTCATACATCTGTTCTGCCTGCCTTTCGTAATAGCCTTAAAGCATTAACTTTACCTATGCCAGCTACAGCTTGCAACTGATTGGGATCTGCGTTTAGCACATTCCATAGTGTACCGAAGCGCTTGATCAGTGCCTCTGCCTTAGTAGGGCCGATACCTATACCTCTACCTATCCCCATCAGACTTTCCACTTGAGGGTTAGGGTTCCAATCCATGACACGTAGGTATCTCTTAAAGGTATCATGGCCCTCTTTCTGATCCCCATAGTAGAAAGCTACCAGCGCACTACAGGTACCCTTCAGTGTGGCTGTATGATAGACTTCGATAAACTTCTCTACCTGATACAGCCAAGCCATAACCTTACTGTATCTAGCAGCTGTTTCGTTACTAGCATAGAACACGTTGCGCTTAGTACCTTTGGTAGGATGATAGAGAACAGTTCCCAGTGGGCCAGGGTCTGCTACTCCTTCTATTAGCAGTATCGTCCTGGCTTCCTTATGTGCTTTCACCTCCTGTCTAATCTGGTATTCGATACTGTCTAGATCCCCAGTTAAGTCCTTCCAGGTCTTGCGCTCTGCTTGTACTGGTTGTCCTAGTAGATCTAACCACTTGTAGTCAGCCCAGCCAGCATCATTGAGTGGAACTAGCTTAGCCTCTACAGCCTGGCCTATATAGCTAAAGGCTAGAGTAGGCTCGTGGGTATCTACCTCTATCATCGACCGAAGAAGAACAACACTACCATAGCGCCTATTATTCCACCTAGGGCACCAAACAGGATTATCTCAAGCATTGGTAGGTACTCTATGCTCTAGTCTCATCCTATCCCCAGCTACCATTTCCACCTGCTGTACTAGTAGATCCCAAGTGGGGTTGTTAACACTAGTACCCTCATAACTCAGGTTATAGCCGCACTTTACCCAGGTAGCCTTTATATTACTCTTGTCCTTCTCCATTCTAATATGACAGTCCACCAGTCTATCTGTATTAGCCAGCCCGTCCAACCTTCTTCTACCAGTTACAATCTTTTCTATATCACCTCTACTAGTTATGTGATCTTTGTATTCGTCTGTCAAGTGGTGAACTGCTACAAGGTTCTTTCTAGTACCCTGAGCCATATTATAGACATCTCTAATAGCTTCGTTTGGTCGTGACCACTCTATTTGTATGAGTTGCTGTCTGACAGGCTGCCCTGCCTTAACGTTATCGTCCTGTAACTGTTCTAGATGAGCGTCTGCCTTAACCTTTCTAGCTACCGTAGCAGTATCTATGACGACTGTCCTTATCCTAGTATCTGTTAACGCATTCGCCAGCCTGATTAGAAAGTAGTCCCATAGTTTCCTAACTCCACCTACCTTAAATGTATCTAGTTGCAGTGGTAGAGGTAGCTCGTAGACTCTAATGTCAGCGTTGACTTTAGTAGGCTCTGTATCTGGCTTGTACTCTTCAACTACTATATCTAGTCCTTTAAACAGCTCCTCATGTTTACCACCATATATAGCCCGCTCAAATCCAAGATCAAACTGAAATCCTACAATTGGTAATGGTGCGGAATAGGCTAGAGTCGTCTTGCCTGTTCCGGCTTCTCCTTCTAATCCTAATAACATTATGCAGGCGCTCCTCTTGTTACACAGTGGCTACAGTACGCTATCCCCTCAGGAATCCAATTTCTACAGTCTGGACTATCACACAGCTTTAGATCAGGGCCACCACCATCTAACCAGTCCTCTAGACATAGGGTACAGTGGTATCTGATCTTGCCCTCCTCTATGCCTATGACTGAGGCATCACCACTACCGCAGCTAGGACAAGCTGGTTCCTGCAGCATCCTTTACCTCGTTCTCCCTCATGAAGTCCTCATACTCCTCTTGTAGACTCTCATACAGGATCTTAACCAGTTGTCTCTCCTTGTTATAATCTACCTCTCCAAGCAGTCCGTCTTGTACTGCTGCCCTAACTAAGTCCTCTGCCATGTTCCAGATCTGGTTACTCATCTAACTCACCTCCTCTATTGTTAGTTTAATCTTACCCCAGGCCTTGTGATCCATATATACTTTACTAACATAGATAGAACTCACTGCACCCTCTGACTTGTCAGGCTGTGGGTAAGTTGCCTTGTACTTGAAGCTATGCTTCTTATGCTCATCTAGCTCCATGTATACTTCTATTGCCATTATCTAATCCTCCTTCGTCCTACATGAAAGTGACTACAGTATTTACAACGGTAGGAATGTACCGATATAGTTGTTCCTTTCAGTGCTAATGCTCTAGCTGCTGACCTGGCTGACTCCTGATCAACGTACTGAATCTTTCCTATGCACTGGCGCTTCTTAGCCTGCCTCTTACTTGCCATACTTCTTATTAGCCCAGGCTAGTAGCTTATCGTAGCACTTACTGTGATAGACCTGAGTAAACAAAGCAACTCTTTCTTGGCCCTCTTTAAACAGGTTGCCACAGCCATTACAGCTCATGTACTCACCTCCTTCTTCTCCTTGATTAGTCTAATAGATTCTTTAGCTTGGCATACAATAAGGTAGCGACAATTCTGGCATTCCCAGTCCTCGTTCCATTGGAATTGTTGAGGTGGCTCCCTCTTCTCAATATGCTCTAGATATATTTCTTTTCTAGCCTGTAGCCAATTCCAGTTGGCTTGTATCTCTACATCATTAGCTTTTCCCTTGTAGACTCGAAGCGTAGGAAAGGGTGGGCCATAGTTCCCCATCAAGAATAAGATAGCTAGACTTATTTCTCTGTGTCCAGTAGCTTTGAGGTAAGCTAGGATCTGCTTGATCCAAGTCTGGGGCAACTCATCAGGCCCCTTCTTGGCTGACAGTCGAGTCGTCTTTAGCTCAGTTAGCCCCTCATTATAGTCTAACCAGTCTGCGCTCCAATGTATGCCATCTAACTCTCCGGAGGCAGGCTTCTTGTGGGGCCGTAGCAGTACCTGCTCTAAGCCTATACCAACAGCAAACAACATGGTCTCTTGAGGATTCGGCGGCAAGGGATCGTAGCGATTATAAAAGGAGCGAGTCAAGCAATACACCAGTTCAGAAACATGGACTAACTTGGCCAGATATGCTTCTTGTCCTAGCTCTAGCTCCTTGCCAATGTCCTCTAGTATCCTTGTTGCAAGGCTGCTATCCTCAGTCCAGTCCATAGATCCTTCCATCATCAGCCATGTAACCTCTAGTTAATCCTGCTCGCCTCGCTCTTATCCACTCACGCTTACAGGTTCTACGCTGTTGAAATATCCTGTCCGAATAGGATTGTTTAGCAAAGCGTGTGTTCTCTTGTGTCATAGCATGTCCATGTTTACAATGTGTTGAGAAGCTACCAGCACGGTAACAGTTCTCTGCATGTGTGACAGCCTCAAGGTGGGAAGGATTCCAGCACCACTTGTTTAGGCAGGTATGGTCTAACTCTAGTCCAATTGGAACATTGCCAAGCCTTAGTTCATAGGCAACTTGGTGAGCGTACCGTACCTTACCCTGTACACCTATAGCACTGTAACCCTTCCTCGGGCCTTGAGATATATGTCCAGGCCAAGACCAGCATAAATCGTTATGTACAGTACTAACTATTCTAGTTAGGTACTCATATAGTGTCTCGCCTGGTTGCTTATCCATATTCTATTTACTCGGTGTCGTCCCCCTCGTCACCGTCAGGCTCTCCATCATCTGGCTCACCATCAGGCTTAGGTGTATACTCATTCACCAAGACTTTTACCTCCTTTCCCTCAGGATTATTGAACCATATAGGCAGATAGTGTTTACAGCCAGCAGCTGTACATAACAGATAGTCAGCACCAGGGTCAGGCGTGATTACCCTGCGAGCCTTCTTGCCGCACATAGTTACTTTGCGAGTAACTTCAACAGCATGAAGCCTATCACCGGCCTTAGTGTAGCCCAGCCTAGGCCTATACCTTGTGGAGGACGCCTTCACTATCCCGACTAAGCTTGTTGCTCATCAGCAGAGTATTCAGAATCTCACGGTTAGTGATGGCTGTTACTATATCAGTCCGGCTAGTAACCTTCTGATCTCCTAGTGCGGCCTGATAGAAGGCTCCCTCCTGCTTACCATCAGCTAGGCCTACCAGATAGTCGAGCATATCATCAGAACCACCAGTGGCTCCATTGATACTGACTACCTGCCAAGCCTGACCCTCACCGTTCTCCCAGACTTGCCGGCCATTAGGTGCCATGACAGGTTGGCCGTCCTCGTCTACCTTAGGCATACGGATAGTAGCTGGGCCGAAGTGCATCTCAATAGACTGCCCAACCATCTTGTCTAGGCGATCCTCAGGTGCTACCTCTGGCAGCAGGTTTCTAAGGCTCTTAGCAAAGGCATCCCATCTAGTGTTGCCAAAGCTAGTACTTGGTGGCTGGTAGTTAATACTGATAGTAGTAATCGGAAATGGGTAAGGCTCGGTAGCCTCTAGCACTTCCAGCTGGCTACACTTCAGGTCACAGTAGATAGACTTCCGGCTGGTACCATCAGGGTTATCCCGCTGTGCCTCTCTTCTATTGTACTCATCAAGCACTCCTCTGAATCGGATCAGTGGGGACTGACCCTGAGGAGCTGCCGTTGAGAATTTTTCTTGTGTCATGTTACCTCCTGCTTGTAGGGTGTTAATCTGCGTCTATTTCTACTGCTAGTTTTCTTAGCGCTATTACCTCCTTCCAGTTTACTGCTCTGTCTATATAATGTCCACCAGGACAGACTCGACCTTGTAGTCTATACCCTAGGATTCTATCAAGAGCACTGATAAAGTCATAGATTACCTGTGGTGTAGCCCAAGTCTTATGAGACAACTGGACAATCCAGTCAAGAATCTGCGCTGCATTATTACATCTCTCTAGATCAATCTCGTAGATCTGTCTGCCCTTTACAGAGTAGTCGAGTACTAGTCTGTCTGTATCCAACTTCCACAGTCCGTAAGTGTTGTTCTTTCTTTCCTCCTGTCTAATCTTATTCTGCTCTTCTGCGATCTCCCTAGCACTTCTCATATAGGTTTCACCTCCTCTCTGTGATAAATGTTAATTCTACTTATCATATTTATAACAATTTGTAATATATATATACTTTTGTATGGAAATATATACACCAGCTTTAACAATTAACTTAAAACCAAGTCTCTCTAGCTAATCTCCAGATCTGCATTTCGCTCATCTGAAACAGCTCTGCTAGTTCCTTGTAACTTATATTCCTCTCTTCCCTCAGTCTCCATATCGCTAGTAAGACTGCTCTCCGGTACATCTGACAGTTTCTTTTTCTACATCTCCTAGATACTCCAGGTGCATTGGCAATCTTCCTCTTCACAGCTCTAGTTCCTCGTCTGCTATTAGCCTACCAGTGCGCTTATTGTAGTCAGCATAGAACGGAGAGACTCTCTCTCTATTACGTGTACGCATCGTGATTCTAACTCTGTCTAGTAGTATTCCATCGTCATCTGTTAGACGGTCTAGAAATATCCTTACATCAGGCTTATATAGTAAGTCAGATGCTCCTCTGGCCCTTACAGGTGCCTGCCCATCTCCCCTCTCTTTTGCGTCTCCGTGGACTAGCAGCATTGAGGTGCCGGTCTGTCTAATTCCTAGCAGTGGCTTAAGAATACTAGTTACCCAAGCATTACTGTTCTCCTCCATCCCTGGAGGCCAAAAATTACTCAGTGGATCAAATGTGACAAGCCGAGGGTGTAAGTCTGAGATCATCTTTACTAGTGGTAGCTCAAATCCATGTCCTTTAAAGGAGAAGCTATCATAGTCTACCCAGAAATTGTCTTGGTGGGTGCTGTTAACGTTGAGCTTATTGATTCTATCGTCAAACTCCCCAGGATGAATCTCCTGTTGATACAGATATGTAGCACCAGGATTAACTACCTTGAACCTTCCTAAGAATAACTCACCAGTTACTATTGCATAGGCTAGTTCTATAGCAAAGGTTGACTTGAAGGAGTCAAAGGAGCCTGATAAAAGTGCTAGCTCTCCCTGGTTGAGTACTCGCTCTATAACAGGCTTTGGAAGTGGGAAAGGATCTTCTCTAATTTGTCGAGCGTTACGAGCTGGCAACTGCTTCTCCCCTATCCTTCTCCTTCGACTCGTTCCAGCGATGGCTTTGACACCTAGGGCAGCGTTCCCTTGTTTCCTTCCTGGGAACCCAGGTATGTCCGCATTGCTTACATGTCAAAACAGGGACTTCAATCTTCTCTAGCATGATAACATTATACCATATACGGACACATAGTGCAATGGAGTATTATACAGGATCAATAGGCAATATGTTGATAACTATTTATTGACCATTAAGGTACTGCCTACACTCTGCATCTGTCAGTTGGCGCTCATCTAGCTGCCCCAGGTTCTCTGCACCTAGACAATAGGTAGGTGTACCTGAGGGAATAACTAGATCTGGATGCTCATCCTTACTATTACTAGCGGCTATCATCCCAACACCTGCTAGCACTCCCAGGCTTGCAACTACTACTATAACTAGCTTTCTCATTTCTCCTCCTAACAAGGCGGTATAGAGATACCCCAACCTGAGTCGCCAACTATCCAGTGGCCTTCCAGAGGGTGTACCTCATCCATGCTAATAGCTTCCCAGATTCTGTGCTCTACATACCCAACTAGCACTGTTCCACAAGGTGCATAGCCTGCGCCTATACCATTGGCAGCACAGTACAGTCCTGCTGTTGCTCCTCCTGTCCAGGTTACAATAGGTGTAACTGCAACTGTCTGCCAGGGGTCTCCGTTAGGTGGGCGGGACTGTAGTGCAAAGGTACACTGAGTCCTAAACGTATAGTTATTACCAGCACAAGCAGTCTCTCCGTACCAGCCAGTGCCAAACTCAACATGATGGTTGTACCAAACCCCAGACGACCAGACACCAATGGTAGCATTACAGCCCCAGATATAGGGATCTTCAGGCACGCCATCTATAGTAAACCCCTCTGGTAGTGGCTCCTGTAGGGTAAGTACTCCCAGACAGTGCTGTCCAAAGATGCCTGCTATGTGAGTTATATCTGTGCCGTCTACCCAACCATCCCCAGGCCTGGGCCAGAGGTCGTAGCCTGCTGGTGCTATAGATGCAGGCTTACCGAAGTATCCTGCTAGTAGGGTAATGTCTGAGCCGTCTGCATAGCTGTCTGCGTTCAGATCCTCGTGACAGGTCTGTGCTGATTGACTATACACTGGTGCAGTCCTAACTCCTACTAGCATACATAGTACTAAGGCGAACAGGATATATCTCATGTTGCTCCTTTCTCTTGTTTTGTGGACAACTCGCCGGACAGGACAGCGCGACGTAACTGAAGCCAAGCATCCTCGACCACTGCCGGAACCCCCTCCTCAAACTCGCTCTTAAACAATGCGTCTACTCCCTCCACTGCCTCGCGCACCGCCTCCAGGCGACGCTCAGCCTGCTGCAAGTCGTGCTGGAGCTTCGCTGTATTCGGAAATGCCTCATTCCAGCGGGCCTCTTCCCGCGCCCAGAGTCGCTTGTACTCATCACGCTTCCTCTCAGCCGCCTCTACCCTGAGAAAAGCCAGGAACCATTGGTCAGGACTGGTCTGACTAAATAGATCACTTACTTGCGCCGCCTTCTCAGGGCCAAGCTCCTGCTCGACGTACTGCCAAACGTTGAGGGTGACGCGCTCAGCCGCCTCACGCGCCGCTTCCGCTTGCCGCTGTCCTGAACGTAGATATGCAACCGTGTTCTCGCACGTCTCGCAGACTGGCTCCTCGTTGCCCTTCCTGACTACCCGATGATTTCTGTGCGCCTCACGCTCTGCGGCTAGCTGGGCCGTCAAGCGTGAACACGCTTCCATGTAGTGCGTGAGGTCGTCAGGCTGCTCGCTCATCTCGCTTCTCCTAGCTCCACCCTATCGAACGCCAGATACTCGGGCATTACCGTTTCTGTCTGACTCTGAGTCTGTTCTCTCAACTTCTTCCTCCATTTGGAGATAGTTGTATGATCTAAGTCCAGCACCTGGGCCAGCTGTCTATTGCCAGTAGGTAGACGCAGTATCTGTTCTATACTGGTCTTATACTGGCGTTCTATTCTCCTCATCATGGGAGTCTTAGTCAGCTTGACTGTCTCTAGCACCTAGCCTATCTTCTCCAGTTCTTCTCTAGTATTATACATTAGGTCATATAGTTCTTCCCAGTGCTGAGCTGAGTTCTCATCCTGCCAGTTACTTCTAAGATGCTCTGCCTTGTCCTGACAGATCTGTTGTAGCCAGTACAGTACCTCAGCTAGTCCGTACTGGTCTACTACATCTTCCATCTTATCCTGCATAGTCTTTATCATCATCGCTATCACCTCCTTTACTCCACTTATAGTTTCTATTATAATTACCCTTCCTATGTGCGTTAGCAAACTCCTTCCTAGCCCCACATAGCTTACATACCCCAGTGCTAGTCTCCCCATCAGGAGGAGCTATTACCCAGTGGTGAGTGCAAGCCTGTACCTTAGTTGCCATGCCACTTAGCCAGTACCTTAGCGTTGTGTGTCCTCTGAGACGGAGACTTATATCCAGTCCTGATCTGATGTAGCCTCTGCCTAGATATACCCAGCTTTCTAGCTACCTCTGATGGGTGGTCAGTTATAAGCATTGCAGCTATGAGTGCCCGCTTAGTAAGTAGGGGATGATACCTCGCACAGAATCTTTTACCACGATTAGCACCCCTGCCACAGGGACACAGGGTTCTAACCTTAATGTACTTGTAGTACTTACTGTGCTGGCTGGTACTTGGGGCACTCACAGCCAGGTTCTCCATAACATATATCAGTAATCATACTATGCACATTCTTAGAGCACAGACAGTTATGGCAGTCAGGCTCATCCTCAAACTGCCCAGGGTTGTTCTCTTCTAAGAACACTTGATCTGCCTTAGTGTGGTGACTCATCACTGGGCCTTGGGAGGTCTACAGCCACAAGTCAAGCCTGGACAGTTATCTTTGCAGTCACCTAGTGATCGGCAGTGGTAGCATCGAATACTATACCACATACCAATGCATAGTTTTCTTCCTATTGATTGCATTTCTCCTCCTATCTATACCTACAGATCGGCCAAGGCTGCATGCCATTATCTAGATATAGCTCATAGGCAACCACACTATTCTTATACACATCAGGGCCGTCAGTGTAGATATTCCAGCCATGCTTTAGGAATCTCCATCCGTGTAGGTTGGGATCGAGCTGGAATGTACCAATGTAGTACCCTGTGCTCCAGTCATCGTAATAGTCGGCCCCACTTTCACACTGTGCCACAGCAAGTACATACCCACAGGGGAGGGACTGCCAGATGGAGCATATTGTCCCTTCTGCACTGCTAGCTTCAGCCTTGGGGGTGGCCTCCAGATATGTCGGCTCAGGTTCTGGAGTTGTAGTTGGCTGCGGCTCTTGAGGTTGAGGCTCATCTACAGGCTCCTCGGGTTGCCGCACCATAGGCAGGGTCTGCCCCATGATACTGAGTTCATTGTCCCACACTTCTGACACTTCCACCATTCTACTCTGTTTCTGCTCATATACTGCTCCTCCGTCTGCTAGAGACGCTGCACCTATGACGACCATTACAGCCGCCATAAGGAGCATCGTCAGGAACTTTATAGGCTACTCACTTAGACAGATGTACTCACTCCAGTAGCCATGACTGAAGTCTCCCTCACCATCTACCCACTCATCCTCCTGACACTTAGGGACTCTAGGTGTATCGTCCTTGGTTGCTGTCATTATACCAAAGACTATCATAGCACCTACAGCCAGACCTATCAGGCCTGTCTTCATCTATCTCACCTCCCCTCTATACAGGCTTGTCCACACTTATAACTCATCTGATGTTCAGGCCAAACACTATTATACCACTTAAGTGTTCTCAAGTGAGTCAGTGGCCTCGGGCAGCCAGTTGCTGCTATTGCCTTGAGTAGACTAAGATGATTGAACATTAGGCTCTCCTATGACTTGAGGCTTACCCAAGCACCTCGCTGCCAGACTGTCGTGATCAGGCTTGGCTTGGTAACGACAATGTGCAGTGGGACGCTGCCATAGTCACGCTCCAGCTCATATACCCTGAGCAGATGTCTGCGACAATAGCCCATTGTATGCTTGCTACTACTTAGCCTGACTCCAACAGCCCTGCCAAGGCATCCCTTACTATCGGGATACGAACATTTAGGATTGTAGTACATAGTCACCTCCTTCCATTCATCACGAGTATAACATACCATCCTGGGATTTGTCAACCCTTTTGTTGACCAATTATGGCCGAACTAATGTTCGATTTCATTTGACATAACACCATGCCCATACTTGACCGTTATAGCCTTATGTCAACTAGACAGGTTATGTAAAAGTGCTAATGCTGATTAACAGATACAGAGATAGAACCGAAGCATAGGCGCCTCGGCTCTATCCTGTTTACTTTGCTGCTCGTCTGACATTGACTATGAAGTAACTGCCGTCCTCGTGCAGAAACTGGAAGTCTACTCCATCCTCACGGCCTATTAAAGCCAGCAAGTCCTGTAATCCCCAAGTACTAGGAACTCCTGGAACATTGTAGTAACCAGCATTGCTAACCTTAACACTATATATAGGTATCATCAGTATCACCTCCTTTCCTTCACAACTGGATAGGTGAGCGCTCGGCTGGTTATTCTACCCTTGGTTTATGTAGACGAAGGGCTCGTCTGTGTCGAAGTGCTTCCTCAACCAGCGCGATGCTGATTCTGTGTTTGCTGGCGTAATGTCTGACTCTTCGACTCCATCCGCGGCAGCACGCAGCTCCATGTAGGCTCTGTTGACTGACTTGTACTGCGCACCGTCTACGGTCTGGATAGCTCCGCGCGACTGAAAGCCTCCGTTACCTCCATTGCTGGACTTGCGAGGGCCTGCGGTTGCTGTCCTGATCCCTGGGCCTGACGGCTTGGGACTCACTGTCCGCTCGGATATGTCGACTGTGAAGGTAATCTTCTCGACTCCGACTGCGGCGTAGTGATCCCAGTTGATCAGGCCGTCTCGAATACTGGCTACGTCACCAGAAATCAGGGCATTCCGCTCGTCGCGCTTCAACTCCATCTCGAAGCCATCTACGCGCTCCTGTGCCTTCTTGGCCAGTTTGGCAGTGTACTCGGCATCACTCTTCGCCTTGTCAACCTTTCGGCCGAGATCCAGCAACTCCTCCATTGAGACCTTGCCAGTCGCGTCCGAGAAAGCCTTCATCGCGTTAGCGTGAGCCTTGTCTGCGGTCTTAACCTCGTTAGCCTTGGTCACGGCTTCGGCTTCAAGCTGTTCGCGCGTCACTGGTGTTTCAGTTACCATCGATAATCAGTCCTTCCTTCTTGATAGAATCGGTTGATGATAACCGAGCGCCCACCTATTCAATTGTGGTCAATTCAGAACAAGGGGACGGCTGATCTGTTGGGGAAGGCTCTGGGCCATTTGGCTGCGCCACAACCCTTATTCGATTGACAATGGTAGTATCCCATATCCCACAATCGTTGTCAACCCATAATAGGTAAACTAACTGACCAATCGAGCCTTTCCTTACCCCAAAAATGGTTGACCTGTTATTAATGATAAGGTAGGTAAACATATATAACCCGTCAAGCCCCAGTTGACCAGTTACGGCGCCCAGAGTTGACTGTTATGCAGGGTTATGGTAAGGGCGCCTACGTATTACTGGGGTTATGTCGCCAACAGTTTACTTATTATATGTATTATGTAGTATACAGTTGACTGATTACTCACGTTATGTAGCATATACAGGTCAGACCCCGCTTCGGCTGTTTCTCCCCACACGGCAAATAGCAGCTTACGAGATTTTAGAAATTTTAGAAGTCCTCACTATAAACAACAGGTAGGAGGTATGCTTAATTTATTTATAAGTAGTTAAATGTTAATCTTCCCCAACAATTTTATAACTTTTTGTAATATATATATGTTTGTTGTTATAATATATGGTTCTGTACGATCTTTCTTAATTTATTATTCCCCAGGTTTTTATTCTATATTGACACAATCCCCGAATTGTGATATGATCTAACCAGGAGGATAAGAGCTGGTGGAGAACGGCGCCGAGGAGTACACTACTAAGTATATCCCCCAGCAAAGGGCTACTGAGAAAGAACTCAACGAGCCTATGTTCAAGTACTACAGGGCGCTGCTAGCTATGGGCCTACCCCAGGCTAAGGCACAGGGACTGGCTGGCATATCAGGCAACGCACTTAGGTACTACCGAGACAATGATCCAGACTTTAGGAAGGCAGAGGCTGCTGTCCTACCTCATGCCCAGCTACTAACCTTCGCCCAGGAACAGGAGCTAACTAACCGCATCCTAGCTGGGTTTGTAGACAAGGAGATAATCCTAGCCGCCCTAGAGGAAGATGGCATTGAGGGACTGACAGACAAGCAACTTTCTTATCTTAGACTAATCCGTAGCAAACAGACCCCACTTCATGCCCCAGTAACAGAACAGACTGGTGTAGGTGGAGTCAACCTGACTATTAACCTAGGTGAACAAGAAGTCCAAAGTATAGAAGCTAGGCGCGCTGTAGCCAAACAACTTCTCCAGGACTTTGATGCTAGTAAGAAGTACAGTAACCCCGACGAGCAGCTAGCTATTGAGGGTGAAATACTTGCTGAAGATTAGATCCTGGTTTGAAGTAGGAGTCCAGCCAGATGCTGCTCCCTGGGTAATCTCTGGGCCTGTTATGTGCTGGAACTGTGGCTGGATGGGAAACATGACTAGGCCGGCCACTATGTTCCTTCTACCTTGTCCACTATGCTATCACCTGCGAGTTAACTAGTGGTTCAGCAGGCTCTAGTCCGGCCCCAGGAAACCTCTGTTAACGAGCACCAGGCTCGTGTCTTAGCTGCCAAGTACGGCGGCTTGAGAGAGTACGCCAAGGCAGTACATAATATAGAGATAGAAGAGTACCAGGAGTCCTGGGAAGAGGCTCTCAACACTCTAGACCGCACTATCATAGTCTGCCCCCCAGACACTTATAAGACCACTACAGTCCGCTGCTGGTGTGAGCAGATGATAGGCCGCAACCCTAATATCCGTATCCTGTGGCTCCAGAATGCTGGAGACCAGGCTCAGAAACAGGTAATGGCTGTTAAGCGCACTCTAGAGTCCAATAACATCTATAAGGCAGCCTTCGGTATAGAAGAGGACGAAGATGCCCAGTGGACTAAGTCAGTACTCTTTGTACGCCGTGACTACACAGGAGCTGAGCCAACTCTCATGGGTTGTGGTCTTAACGGCCCGTATCAGGGGCTGCACTTCGACATTATCATTATTGACGATCCGACGAACCAGGAAGACGTTAGATCCCCTACAACTATGGAGCTGCAGGTCAATAAGGTTCGGGGAGTTATTGTCGATAGACTTGTGGAAGGCGGTAGAATTGTAGGGATTTTAACTAGATGGGGAGAGCAGGATCTAGTCCCAACTTTTGGCTCAATGGGCTTCAAGGTAATAGAGATGCCTATTGCTGGTGAGTACCCCTGGGGGCCGACACTGTCTCCCAAGCGCTTCCCTCTAGAACGAATCGAGGCAATACGTAGAGATAAGGGCGATATGCTATTCTCTCTTACCTTTATGTGCAGCACCTCGGCTGCTGATGGTAACATTATTAAGCGCGATCACATACAGTACTGGGATGCCTCCACTATACCACCTAACCCGCTACAGATCTATATGGCAGTAGACCCAGCCGCCTCTACTAAGACTAGTGCAGACTACAGTGCAATAGCAGTAGTAGGCACCGATCTACGCTCTAAGAAGCTTTACTGCCTAGACGTATGGGCTAAGCGCCTCGAAACCCCTGATTTGGAGTTTGAGATAAGCCGCCGAGCTAAACGAACTAACGGCCTTCGAGCATTAGGGCTGGAGACAGCAGGGTTCCAGCTAAGCTTGATGCAGTCTCTGAAGCGTAAGTATCACCTACCTTACGTGGAGATACCATATAGGACTAAAGCCTCCGCAGCAACTAGGGTAGTAGCCCTGGACAGAGACAAAGTTGGCAGAGCGGCTTATCTTGACTCTCTGTTTGCCAGTGGTAGACTCCTCCTGCCCAGAGGACTACCACTGGTGGATGGAGTTAGTCTAGAAACAGAGCTATGCCTAGTACCCTATGGAAAGCACGACGATAGGATGGACGCCCTGAGTATGGCTTGTGTCTTGGCTGATGGAGCTAGAAAGAGACTCAGTAGGCACCCTAGATTCCTCTTCGACCGGAGTTACTAATGGATGCCAGAGGTAATAACTTAATAGGAGAGAAGAACTCGGGGTCATTACCTTGCGACGTGCTTCAACCTCTGGCATCAATAAGACAACTTCTCCGCGCATCCTCCTTCTATGGCAGATCAGCTATCATGGGCGGCTGGTCTGCCAAGGTGATGCTATGATATCAGACACTAAGTCAGAACCAAGAATAGAGTATATTAGAGAAGCCCTGGAGCATATCCAGAGTAACGGCTTAGGCGGCTCAGTCCAGAGAGACTTTGACCAGCTCAGGATCTCAATGTACTGGGATGATGATGCTGTCCCACAAGAAGACACTATGGCTCAGGGCCGGCGTAGAAGAATCCAGCCTGAGCGTATGACTGCCAATGAGTTGAGAAGAGAAGTAGACCTCATTAGCGCTCTCTACCCCTACCCTGCTGAGATTGGTGTCCAGTATGTAGGTGAAGGTAGCCGCTCAGAGAAGCGTGCTGAGATGATAGAGCGTGGACTTAACGAAGCCATAGATCAGCTAAACCCAGGTATAGATGCACCGATTCTCAGAGAGCGTTGGTCTATGTGTCTCTTAGGCAGGGCAGCTCGCCTTATCTGTCCTGGGGATATGTACTGGTGGAACTTCCCAGACTTGACTGATGATGAATCCTTAGACGAGTGGGATAGGCGCCATAACCAGTGGGTGGCCCAGGCTCCTATACCTATCTGTTGGACTGATCTCCCTGCTGAGTCTACCTTCCCTACCAGCTTTGGCCGGATGAGTGAAGAGGTAGTTAGCTGGCAGAAGGTTACTAACTACGACCTTCACATTATGTTCAGCCCAGAGGAGCTAGCTAGAGCTAATATAACTAAGGATATAGGTCTAGATGAAGAGTATACTCTAGTAATCTTCTCCAACCTAGCGTGGTTAGCCTACGGTATCCTACAGGGCGACGTACAGCAGCCTTACATAGATGGCATAGTCCGCTCTATAGAACACAAGCTAGGCGTGCCTGCTATCCAGATCATCCCAGGCAATACCTCAGGACGTAAGGAAGTCGGTAAATTCTGGCAGGGAGTTAGTGATGCCTCGATTAGTCTTATTAAAGCCGCTAACCGGCGCCTTAGTGAGGCCGCTACAGCTTCTAAGTTTGACGCGCTGCCTATCTTCAAGTCCTGGATGCAGGAGGATACAGAGCTAGGCGAGGGCGCCCAGTCAGATAACCTACTCCTCCCTAATGGAGACATTATCCCTCTTAGAACTGGAGGCGAAGGGCTAGAGAAAGAGGACATAGAGCCCCTCTTCAACCCTAGATATGGTGAGAAAACCCTGGCTATGGCTCAGTTTGCACTACAGCGTGCTGAGCGCAACTCTGGCGCAGTAGAAGCCCTAGAGGGTGCTACAGGCCCCAGTGGAGAGCCTGCCTGGTCTCGCAACTCTGTGATTGAGCAGTCTAAGATGAAGCACAGTCGCCTTAGTCAGGCAGTAGCCGCCTCAGATCTAATGGCTGCGGAGATGATCAGCCGCTCTGTCATTAGCTTCAATGAGGACGTACCTATTAGCCGCCCCAATAGCAAAGGCCCTAAGATCATTCTCAAGCCAACTGACTTGAAGGACTTCAGGGTAGTGCTCAAGTCTGAGTACAAGATGAAGCTCCCAGTCTCTAGGCGTGCTGATATACAACTGGGCGTTTCTATCATGGCCCAAGCTAAGGAAGCTGGCCTGCCAGTATCCCCTGCCTGGGTCATGGAGAACGTTATGGACATACAGCAGCCGCTGGAGGAGTTCAAGAGATCTCTAACCTGGGAGCTGCTCATGAGTGACGAGTCTAAAGCGTTCTACAAGCAGCTCCTAGTCAAGGAGTCAGAGCTAGACCTAGCCCAAGAGGAAGGTATGAGCCTAGGCGACCTACAGCCGCTAGTTGATAGTGGTCAGCTGCCTCCCCAGATAGCTCAGCAACTATTAGAGCTAGCCGGAGGGAATGGTCAGAAGCCTCCTAGTGGTGGTAGTAACCAAGCACGTAAGTTTGCTAGAGCAGGCATCCCATTCAGTACGAACCCAACAGGGCCACAACCTAGCCAAGAGATCCCACCAGCAGCAGTATCACCATACTAAGGAGGAGCCATGCAAGAGCTAAACCCAGGAGAGAAGATCGAGCCTATGCCGGAGCTTATTCTAGTTATCAAGCAACTACCATCTGGGCAGATTCAGGTTACTGGCCCTATTAATAACCCTATTCTCTGTTATGGTCTATTAGAGCTAGCTAAAGACGTTATCCGGCAGACTAACCAGGGTCAAGTCCAGAATACTCCTCCTGGCATCGTCCCAGTTAGAAATATCCCCAGGATGAACTAATGCCAGACAGTCCTTTTGATACTTTGGTTGAGGCTTTCCGTGACGCTAAGGCTGAGATGGTTGGCTCTGCTCGTGCTATCAAAGCCGATATAGTTAGCCCAGCTGATCCCAACGCTGCTAAGTTTACAGCACAGGAACGTAGGGCTGATTTTGAGGATCTGATTAGTAACCCTGCCAGATTCGAGAGTGAGTTCCTTAGGCTGAAGGATAGGTACAAGCTGCCCGACGACCGTCCTATCCCACGAAGATTAGTAGATCGAATACTTCTTGGGTTGAGGGAGGCTAAGCAAGCTGATGCTGAGCGCTGAGAACAGGCTAATAGCTAAGATCGAAGTCAGGGGTGGCTGTTGGTTGTGGACAGCTGCTCTTAATGCCTGCGGTTATGGTACCCTTCATTGGAACGGGCCATTCTTAGCTCATCGAGCTTCCTATATAATGTTCAGGGACGAGATTCCCGACGACCTCACCTTAGATCATATCTGTCGAAATCGTGCCTGTGTTAATCCTTGGCACTTGGAGCCTGTGCCTCATTCTGAGAATATAATTCGCGGTGAACGAGCGACAGCTACACACTGTAAAAGAGGCCATCCATACAGCGGTTATAACCTAGTGTGGTGGAAAGGTACAAGAAACTGTCGTACGTGCCATGCTGAGAGAAGTAGGGAGGCAAAGAGGAGATGGAGGCAAAGACAGAGAGAGGCTAAGAGAGCAGCCTGATGTCTATACCCCTAGGTAGTTACCAGTCTGTAGGCCTCCAGCGTAGCCGTATGACCTTTGAGAAGGCTAGATCAGTAGCCCAAGGTATTGCTGGTGGTGTTATAGGTGCTGGGCTTAGTAACCGTGCCAGCCAGCTTAGTAGTATCTCTCAGAGACTAGTTAGATCTAAGCCTAAGATCCAGGGAGTGCCTAACATACCTCCTAGCGGTCAAGAGGGAGATATAATAGGCCAGCGACCAGCTGGGCCTACTGGTGGCTACGTCCCACCCAGGTCAACTATGGGCCGTATACCTGCTGCCCAGATGTTAGGCACCCTACCTCCAGATACGACCTATAACCAGCCTGAAGAAGGTGCTAATCCTGTTGATCAGGTTAGATCTAGGTATAGTGCCAGACTCCAGTTCCTGGACGAGAACGGTCTAGATCTTAGTACACTAGACCCAGTACAGAGCCGGAACCTACTATATGGTCCTGACGACTTGGTTATGAATGCTGTCAGGGAGAAGAACCTAGGTGTCCTAGGTGAGCAAGGTGCTCCTCATGTAGGAGGGGCTGGTGTACCCCTACCTGGAGTAGCTGGCTTATTGTTGGGTGATCCTGCAACTGCTGCAGCTACAATAGGCACCTTAGGCACCAGTGGCATCCTTAAGCCTGCCCTAGCTGCTGCTGTAGTGCGTGGTGCTGAGACTAAATCTCCAAAGGAAGCTGCTATAGCTGGAGCTACAACAGCTGGTCTGGGATTTGGCCTTAATGCTCTAATCAAGGTAGCTGGTAAGCCGTTAACTACCCTTGCTAGGAAGCAAGCCAGTAACATACTTGACAACCAAGAGCTAGTAACTGTCTACCGTGGTGGTAGTAGAGACACTGCTGCTGCAATCAAAGCCGGAGGTACTCGTGAGGGTACTGCCTTTACTACTAACCGCCAGATAGCTGAACTGTTTGCCAAGAACCGCTATGGCACTGAGGGTGAGGTACTGGAGTTCCGTGTGCCTAGATCTCAGCTTCACAACCCCAGACCTAATGAGACTTGGTATGTAGTTAGTGATACTCCCCAGCAGCCTGTTACTGGTGTTGGTAGATTAGCTACTGAGATAGGCGGGACTAGATATACTCCCCAGGAACCAGGCGGCCCTACACCAGGAGACTTAGGCCCAGGCACCTACCCTGGCGAAGAGTATCCTTCCACTTTTGAAGGCCCATACCCAGAGGAAGTTCCCCCGATAGAGGAGATAGATGCCCAGGGTAATCCTGTTACCTCTGTAGACCGCCCAGCAGAGATCTATGGCGCTACGAGGCAGGCACTAATGGTTGATGCTGAGTCTCAGGGTGTATATACTGGACGTGGAAGGGCTCCTAAGTATAGAGCTGGATCTAAGAAAGCTCAATTAGCTTCTGAGATAGCCCAGCATCGAGCTATGGCTGGGGATCTTAGTGTTAAGCGAGCTGTAGAGTCTGGTATTACTACTGAGGAAGAGTTAAGACAACTAGCTCGTGAGGGACAGATAGTACTCAGTCCTGACAGGCAGAGGCGACTTAGTACATTCAGACTTAAGCAGCAGAGACCCAGTGGTATAGATGTAGGCCCAGGCAACTTGGAAGAGCCTAGCATGGAGCAGCGTATCCGTGATGCTCTAGCCAGAAACAAGCCCTTGTCTGGTCAGCTGACTGATGATAAGGTAGTTGCTGCTATTGACAAGGCTGGTGCAACTGATGTAGCGAATCTGCTCTACCAGTATCATGCCTCTGTGGACAGTGCTGAGCGTAGATCCTTATTAACACAAATTGCTAATCATCCGCAGATTGAGAATATGCGCTCAGTAACTCGGCAGGTACTAGATAATTTATATCCTAACAAGAAGTCTATAAGGCTCTATAGAGCTGGTGAGGGTATGGGGGTGTCCTGGTCTGTTAGTAGAGAAGGCGCCTTGGACGCTGCTAATGCTAAGATGGGCACTGCGTCAAAGCCATTCGAAGGTAAAGTCATTTCTAGGATGGTTCCTAAGGACTCGGTATTAGCATCGTGGGAGTATAATCCTTATCTTAAAAGATATGCTTATGAGGGTGAGTACATAGTCCTCCCTAAACAGCAGACTACTTTTCAGGGAGTTACTGATGTGGATCTAGAAGCTCCCTTTAACCAGTACCTTACTAAGCGTGGTCAGTACCTAGGCCCTGCACTACGCCGCACTTACAAGGCTGCTGGATTCACCAAGGCTGAGATAGACCAGATTGCCTCTGGAGACTTCCCTGAGCTACTCCCCAGAGTCAGTGGTGCAGGTGGCCTAGCTGAGAACACCACAGAGCTTAGAAAGCGCCTTCTAGCTGAGCGTGGCCAGGGGTTCTTTGGCCGACCACCTGAGAGATCTAATGTAGTTGAGCGTATTGTAGTAGGATCTGATGGATCTATAACTTCTGGCGTCTCCCATGATGCAGCAGGGAGAGTCCTGACAGGCGGTACTCCTACCAATGAGCCACTAGCAAACGGTGGGCTGTATTTTCTAACTGCTGATTATGAAGCTCCTGGTAGGCTATTAGTACAAGGTAATCCTGGTGCCCTGAGTCGTAAGGCTGCTAATCGTATTGTTGACTACGCTAAGGGATCTGGACAACATGAGATACAGTTTAGAGAGCCCTATGCTCCAGTAAGTAAAGTACCTATTCAAACTCCTAAGACTGGTTTAGAATTAGCTGGTTTGTTGAAACAGGCTGAGGAGGTACCTTCTTACTATCCTGGGCAGGCTGGAGGGGGACGTAAGCCTCCAGGCCCTCCTGCTCCTCCTGGTGGTGGCCCTCAGCCTTTTGGTATGTTTGAAGAACCTAGTGGTGCCCAAGGCAGACTATTTGGTCAGTCCTTTGAGCCAGGGCCTGCAGGTACAGCTGAGACTGCCGAACAGTTTAGATTAAGGACAGCCCAACAGCCTATAGGTGCTCCTGGCCCAGAAGTACCAACAACTAGAGGAGTTGAGCAGCCTGAGTTCTCTGATCTACCAGCTCCCCAGTATCCTCCTCTTAGGTTTAACTTACTGAGAGAGCTACAAGGACTAATTGGCTCAACTATGGCTAGTAAAGCGTCTCTAGACATAGGTGCCCTGGGTCGTCAAGCCCAAGTCCTAGGCTGGGCTAATCCTAAGAAGTGGGCAGGACTATTCATCCCTAGCATCCGTGCTGGCTTCAGTGAGCAGGCTGCCCAAGCTATTATGAAAGATGTAAGGAGTCTCCCCTGGTCGGCTGAGATAGATTCTGGCCCTAAGGCTGGCCTAGGTTTCCACAATAGGCTTCCAGGTCGTAATGCTGGCCATGAGTACGAATACGGAATAGGAGTATCCCCAGTAGAGCGTGCTGGCGGCTTTGTTGGACTCAATGATAGCTATATATCTCGTCTAGTACAGCGCCTTCCCTGGATTAGGGGATCTGAGCGCACCTATGCTGTAACCCTCAATAAGCAGGGCTATGAGACCTTTAACGACGTAGCCGAGAATATGTGGAATAGTGGCTGGAGTAATGTTACCACTGAGAAGCAAGTAGCCGATCGTGCTAAGCTCTGGCAGGCGCTACGTGATGTAACTAATCATGGTAGGGGCTATGGTGACTTCAATGCTGGTGTTCTAGGTAAGTCAGTCTCCACTTTCTTCTCTGGCCGAAACCTAGTTAGCCGCTTTCAGGTTATGCTAGACCCCTTCCTACAGCCAGGCGCCCTATGGAAAGCCAGTCCAAGGCAACTAGCTGCCAAGAACCTAGTTAGTATGGTAGCTGGTGACTTAGCACTCCTAGGCTTCCTCAGTGGTGTTGGCGCCTTAACTGGACTTGGCAAGGTAGAGTGGAACCCAACTAAGCCTGGGGCTGATTGGCTCAAGTACAGAGTGGGTAACACTCGCCTAGATCCCTGGGGAGGCTTCAATCCCATAGGCCGCCTCATAGTTAAGATGAACCAGGCTGCACTAACAGAGTCCGGCATCAAGAAGACTCAGTGGGACATACAGGATGCTAAGGACGCCCTAGTAACCTTCTTCTCCAACAAGGAGTCTCCAGTTGTAAGGCTCTTTACTGATGCTACTCAAATAACTCAACCCTTAGAGAAGGGTAAGAAGTTCCTATCTCCCCAGACTCTAGCAGACCTCTGGGCGCCCTTTGTAGTTGATGATGTATGGAAAGCGGTTAAGGAGCATGGTGTCTATGGTGCCTCAGTGCTACCATTCTCTGAGGCTGGTGTGGGCGTCCAGACCTATAAGGCCTATCAAGACACTGCTGCTGGTCTACTCCAGAACATTCCCCAGTATCGAGGCCTTGACCCTAATACCAGACTTAAGATCTATGGTAAGGGTACTCCAGGTCAAGATAACTATGAGCCTGGATTCCTGGATCGTGTTCAAGATGCTCGACGTGAGCTAATAGACCAAGGCGTACCCCAAGACCAGGTAACAGCAGTGCCTGTAGAGAACTTTATAAAGGTAATGGGAGCCAAGGAAGGATTAACTCCCGAGGAGCAAGCCTGGGCTGTTATCCTGTCTAAGCCTTCCGTAGCCGACAAGTACCTCAACCCCGACTGGATTAACTTTATTATACAGCACGAAGATGAGCTTAGACAACAGCGTCCTCTAATGTTTGATCAGCAGTTGCGAGAGATACTCCGAGTTGCTCATGGTGGAAAGGTAGCTACTCAATGAACGTCTGGCCAGATAGTCCTCCTCCATATATAGCTGGTGGAGATCTAACTCCTGAGGAGATTGATGCTATCCTTGGAGGTACTGCACCTACATCTCGGCCACCTACAACTGGCCCTCAGTATCTTAGTCAACTAGTAAATCAACTAGTCTTAGATGAGCAAGGTAATATAGGCTATCTTCAGACTACACTACGCAGTCATGGCAGACGTTACTATTCCCTAATTAGTCCTGATGGCCAGCACATACGGAACATAGACCAGGGCGCCCAGATCTATGAGCCTAATGCTAATATCCTGTTTACTGTTCGTGGTAGGCGGGTTGATAATAAAGGTAATATCCTACCAGAGCGTGACTACTTCATTGCTGGAACCAACCTGACTGAGAAAGAACGTTCCAGATACTTAGGTCAGTTTGGCGAAGGTGGGGGAGCTGGAGGTGGTCAGTCTGCTGATGCAGCAGCTCAGAATGCCAGTCAAGAGCGTATTAATGCTGCCAGGATAGCTGCTGACCAAGAGCTAGAGCGTCTTAGAGAAGCCCATGCAATAGAGCTAGAGCGTATGCAGGAAGAGAATGCTCTTAAGCGTGCTAAGCTTAGCGAAGCCGGAGGACTAGCTCGTCAGGTCTATGACGTTCAACAGCGTACTCGTAACCTAATAGCCCAGTTAACTGGCGTTGATCCTGTAGCTGCCACAATAGCTGGCCAGGGTGGTATGACTAAGGGAGTTACCCCTGCCCAGGGCTTTATGAACGCTAACCAAGCCTTCGTCAATACTCCTATCCCCCAGATTAGTGAGAATACTTCTATCCCTGACCTAGACACTATCATAGCTAACCTTAACAAGCAGACTCAGGCACCTATGGCTCCAACTGGTATTGGCTTTGCTGAGGGTGGTACAATAGATATGACCCAAGGCTCAGATGGAGTCTTTAGTATGGCTCCTCAGCAGCCACAGCAACAGTTACCTCAGCCTATGGTAGGTGCTCCTGCTGGTCAGTCTCTAGTCGGGCCTCAGCCTGGGGTGCAGGAAGGAACTACTAAGCGCGCTGTCTTAGTTGGTGAGAAAGGCTCCCCTCCTGTAGCCCCAGGTACTGAGGTTATGATTCTAGATACTGCTAACCCTGGCCGTACCGAGGTTATCCCCCTAGTCTCTGGTGCCCAGGAAGGTGGCACTTACGACTTCGGCCCTATTATGCAGGCCCTAGCTCCACTCTATGCTAAGCTAGGCCTGGGTGGGGTTCCCCAGAGAGTAGACCTTGGTGGTGCTGGCTTTGGCTTCAGTCCAGGTACTACCTATGGTGGTCAGCAATTTGGAGGCTCTCAGATACTAAAGCGTCTTGGCTATTCTCCTCAGCTGATTCGTGATATTAACTCTGGCACTACCTACTACAGGAACCGAGCAGGACAACTAATGAATATCCCTGGTGAGGAGGCCTTTCAGAAGGCTGGTTTCAAGTGGTCTAATGTGCTAAATGTAGCACCTAATGAGATCAACGAATTTGGCCCCTGGGGAGGAACATTTACTGGAGAAGATCAGATACAGCCTTCTCGCCAATATCCTCAACGTGTCCAGCCACTCTTCTCCCCTCCAGCCTGGGGGAACATTCCTCTCCCTGATCCAAGGGAGCTGGCTGGTATCTACCGCTTCCTAGACCCTAGTACTAAGACGCTTCTATTCTCTCTATATACTCATGCTTCCCCTGCTGGTCTAGGTGTAGATCCCCAGGCTACCCAGGCAGCCTTAGAACAACAGATTGGCTTTTACACTCCTAAGGGTACAGCCTCACAAGCTGGTGCCCGTTTTGGATAAGCCACTTGACAATAATCCCCAGTTGTGTTATGATTAGTCCAGGAGGGAAAGAATGAACCTAGCTATATTAGCAGCAGTAGTGGGCTTCCTACTAGGCGGCTTACTAGCTGTTATAG
>Ga0070704_100000161_pt1 | contig 26294 bp, 43 predicted proteins | sample KBSK5252metaG_FD_65467 | JGI IMG/M metagenome (GOLD analysis project Ga0070704, IMG submission 65467) | Corn, switchgrass and miscanthus rhizosphere microbial communities from Kellogg Biological Station, Michigan, USA - KBS K5-25-2 metaG | ecosystem: Host-associated > Plants > Roots >...
CCGGCCTCCTCTGGCGTTTTGGCGGCTATCAGGCGATCGTAAGCGCCTCGTTCCGGTCCTTTCAGTTCCTGATGCAGGAACTCCAATTGGGTGTTAAGATCGTTCCACGGCACGCCTTTGGATGCCGCAAATTCCTTCAGGGCCTGCGCGCGGGTGCTATTCCATTGACCAACGCCGATGCTGTCGCTGCCGTCCCGACCGTCGCCCCGATTGACCGCGTTCGGGTTCAGACCTTGGCCAGATTCGCCTTGCAGGGCACCGACGATGCCGGCCGCCTGATGCGGCGGCAGGCCTTGACTGACATAGTAATCGAACGCCGCCCGTGCGTTGTCCTGCGGGGCAGGCTGTACGCCGTTGCTCTCTGCGCCAATGATGGAGTCAATTAGGCCCATGTGGTTTCTGCTTCAGTCCTTGATTATTTTTGCGGTGATGGCGTCCAATATCTATTGGCACTGGACCGAGAACGGCTATTTAGCAGCGGTTATCGCTGGCGTTGCTGCCCTAGTGGCGACAGGGTGCATTAACGAACTATGGGCTTGGAAGCTGAAGCGTGCTGCGAAGCGAGGCACTCGATAGCAGCGCGTTCATGAATCGCTCACGCGCGGCGTTCTGGTTACCATTGCCAGCAAATCTTTGATTGGAAAGCCACGACTGCACAGGCCTTGACAGCAGGGCCCGGCCCGCGACGGCCGGCGCCGCAAGCCCGGCAATGGCACCAGCCGCAGCAGAGCCGGGGCCGCCAGCAGCGCCACCTGCTCCACCCACGATCGCGCCGATCGTCTGGAGCATATGCGTAACGTTATGGCGTGGAGATGTGCCCGACTGCGGCAGCGGCTTGAGAAGCGCCTCCCCAGCGCGGGCCAATTCAGCGAAATCGCCCTGGCCGCGTCCGTAGGCGCGTCTGCTCTGCTGCACAACCGCGTTGCGGAGCTGGGACGGAGAAATCAGGCCCTCTGCCGCATTAGAGCCCGCGCCTGTTGCAGCTTTTTCCAAAACAATCATATTCCGGTATTCATTGCGGGCGGCGCGCAAAAGCTGCATGTCTGCGGTATTGCCGGTCCTGAAAAGGCTCCGCTCCATGGCATCGTCAAGGGCATTTCTGATTCCGTGGAGGGCTTCCTGCAATTGCGGATCAGCATTCGCATTTCGCGCCTGCCGTGCTAGCCGCGAAGTCATCGCATTGTACTGCGTGCCGGTGACGGCCCCTCCGTTTGCCATCATGTGCCCAAGGTCTTGGATCGTGTCAGCCACGATGGGAGCCCTGTTCGACGGGCTGACAACACTATTGTATTCTCTCCCGGCGGTGTTGAGTTGCCTATAAAGCTGCTGGTCGCCGGCAACGTTATTGCGCTGCGCCACAGCTTCGAAATTGTTGCCGATGCGATGGAAGGCGTCGTCAATTACTTGCGGCGTGGCACGGGGCGCGTCGATACCAGCCCTTCGCAGAGCTGCGGCAGTGAACTGCTCCGCTTGATTTTCCATGGTCCGGGCAGCGGGACCTCCAGAACCAGGCGTATCGCCAAGCGCGCTTTCCATCCACTGGAGCGGCTTGTTTCCGGTTGTCTGTCCTGCCGTAAGCGGAACCCCCTCGTTCCTTAGCGTTGCCGCAAGAGCTTGCCGCTCGGCGGACGCGGGCAAGGGCGTGGCAACACGCCTTAAAGCAGATGGCAAGCCGCCGCCGACCAATGCGCCACCGATTTCTCCGTATGGCGAATCTGTCAACTTGCCGCCAGCCCAGCTACCAATGGCAGGAGCAACAACGTTGCGAGCAATCCCCGCCGCTCCGCCACCAAAGAGGGCGTTCGGAGAAAACTCCGCGACCTTCTTCGCAATCTCGCCAGTAGCAAACTGCGGTTTGTAGTCTGGATCGATAATAGGGTCACTGATTGTCGAGCGAACCTGTTCCGAGGTCGGGAATGCGTTCATAATCCCGAGCGGGCTCATGCTCGCTGCGGTCTTTACTGGAGAAAGATCTACGCCGATCTTCTCGCCGATCTTGTCAACACCGCGAGATGCTAGGCTGCGGAGATCGCCAGCCCCGCCAAGGGAGCCGATCGTGGCACTTCCCAAGCCCGATCCGATGCTTTTTGCGGCGTCCTCACCACGGCCCATAGGAGCCGCGCCGTAAGCTTTCATCAAGTCGGTATCAGACATACTGCTAAGATCAGGCGCAGCCTGTGGCTGGCCGTAGAGCGCCTGCAATTGAGCGTCTGAAAGCGCCGAAAGGTCGGTCATTTCAGAAGTCCTCGCCGCTTCATCTCAGCCTCAATGGCCGACCTTTCGACGCCGGCAGGTTTTGCGGCATCTGAAGGATTGCCCTTTACCCAGCTATCCACGCGCTCAAGCACCTTCTTTCCCTCTTCACCAATAATCGGCGGTGCTTTCGCCGCGGCCATCGGCCCAAGAGCATCAGCACGCTTTTTCTCAAGTGCCTCAAGAGACCCGTGCAGCAGCTCGGACAGTTTTGATACTGCCGCCCTCTGTTGCGTGGGTGACATATTTTCACTGAGGTTATGCTCCCAACTCCTGATTTCTGAATCGGAAAGGTTCGCTCCCTTGAAAACTTTAGACATTTCTTCTGCAACGGCATGAGCGTTGAGACGGAACGAGGTCTGTTCGCCTGTCCCGAACTGTTCGCTTGCCGTATTTGCGATGGCATTCCATGCCGGCATCGCCCGGTTTTTTAGAGCGTCCATCGACTTCATCAGCGCGTCAACGTGGCCGAGAGTTTGGTTCGCGGCGCGCACCATTTCCGAGCTTTTTCCCTTGCTCCAGTCCGGGCCCGCCTCGTTGCGGGACTTCCATACCGTCGCGTCAAAGCTGGGATCGATAGCATGAGCTGCGTCGATAAGGGCGAGCGTTGCCGGGCTCCGCATCGCGGTCGTAGACGGCAGTGGTTGACGGCCTTCGACCATCGCCTTGACCGTATTCCGCATGGCGACTGGCAAGTGCTCGTACAAAGCAGGGCCTGTTACACCGGCATTCTGAGCGGCCTGAAGTGCACCCATGCTGCCGCTGGTCTCTGGCTGCTGAGAGATTGGCTTACCGTTAACCGTCTGGTCGCGTTCGTTGATGAACCCATACTTCTTGCCTGCAAGCGGGTCATCGCTGACAACGCCGTACTTTTCTTTGCTGGTGAATAGTTCCGGCAAGATTGTCTTCGCGGCCTCCGGATTCATGACCGCAACCATAGCCTTCGACGCAGCGGCCTGCGGGTTCTCACCATTGGTGATGAGCACCTGACGAATTGCATGGTATTGCGCGGCAAGATTCTTCTGCTGGGTTGTATCCCCCAACATAGAGCCAATGAGACCGCCGCCAGCATTTAACCGCTCCAGATAACTCGTACCGCCGAAGGCAGGCGGTAGTTCCTGCGGAGCTTGCGGAGCTTGTTGTGGCATAGGCGCCCGCTGGCCCTGCGGAAGCTGTCCCTGTGCGGCCTGTGCGTTCGGCGGCAGCATGGACTGGCTGGGCTGAAATTGCCCGGCGTCGCCTATGCGCGGCATCTGGTAATTATTGCCCACAGCAATCGGCTGCGCTTGGTTTGGCGCGAACGTCTGCGGATCGAATTGGGCGCTGTCAAAACTACGCCCTGACGGCGCTACCGGCTGTGGCGCACCCGGCATCGCATTGAAGCGGTCGGCAAAATTGGCCGGGGGCTGCTCCTGTGGAAACCCAGCACTCGGCTGATACTGGTCCTGCTGCATCTGGCTTTGACGCAGGAAATCCAGTATGCCGCCACCGCTGTAAGTATCGGAAGAAAAAAGAGAGTCGAGGAGACCCATCTAGCTTAGCTCCCGAACAGCTTGATTGGAGAGAACAGTTTTCCGATATTGCCGATGCCGCCCGCTATTGTTGCGAACTGCTGCGCGCCGGACATCTGCTGCGTGCCCTGCGACTGGCCTGTGGACTGGCTTCCAAGTCCCGCAATCGGAATACCGATCTGAGCGAGAAGCCCGAGCGCCTGAACCGGGATTCCACGACGCTTGGCTTCTGCTTCCAAGGTCGCGTTGGCGCCGGCATTGGCGGCCTCGTTGGCCGCTCCCGCTGCAGTGATTCCCTGCGCCTGGTTGGAAAGCTTCTGTTGGTTCAGGCCGGACAAGATCCCCGCATTGGTGTTGCCAGCGTTGTAGAGGTTGCCGGCCGCGCCCTGCTGGTTGTTGACGTTCTGATTGTACTGGGCGGCGATCGTCGGCGCCAAACCTTGGGTAAGACCCCGCCCGAGCGCCATCGAGTTTGCGCCGCTGAAATCCCGACCCGCCGCCGCAAACGTCCCGTTGGTGTTATTCGTAATGTCGGACGTTGCCGTGTTGATGGCATCGCGGAATCCCGGCGTGTCATAGGGATTATAGTTCGTGTTCGACGCGAGCGGGTTGGTTTGGTCAACGTAGCGCTGATAGTTGGCGTTGACGTTGCCGGCCTGATCGGTCGCGCCGCCGCCGCTCAATAGCGTCTTGGCATAGTCAGCGATCGGCTGGCCATATTGCGAAGTGAAGTTATTTCCGTTGGCTGTCAGCGTGTCCAGCGCGCCGCTTTCGCCGCCGGTAACACCCGTCTTGCTGAGGTTTCCGGTTAACTGGCTGAGGATGCCCTGCAGGGCAGGCTGCGCTTCAGCCCACGGGGCCGTCGTGCTGCTCTGCGTCTGGCTGGTTTTGCTCTCACCGCCCATTATTTGGCCTCCTTGAACGCGGCTTTGAGTTCTTCGGCAGTAACAATTACGGGTCCGAACCGGACTTCCTTGCCGTCCATCATGAATACCTGAACCTTCCCGCCATCTTCGTACCGCATCGTAATGCCCTGCAGGCCCTGCTCTCGGAGCGTATGAATGCTCATAGCGCCTTCTCCAAAATGACATGCTCGACGTGATATCCGTTAAGCACGCGCTGCCAGCCGGGCCTGCCATAGATCCGCATTTTGCAGCCTTCGTCCTTTGCGTATTTCTCAATTCGCTCAAACAGGGGAAGCCAACGTTCCATCTGATGACCGCTGCATGCCGTCAGCGTGCACACGTTACGCGATAGGTGCGTTGTTGCTGCGGCTTCGACGTGATCGCTGATCGCCAGCCAGAGCAACTGGTCGCCCGAAAGGACATCCGTCTCAACATCGGCGAATTCGCTCAGCTTCGTTCGCTCGATCGCGGAGCGGATCAAATCGCGTGCCAGCGGCCATACCTTTTGAACGTCGGCGGGGTTAACGCAAACAAGGTCACACGACATAATTAACCGATCCGCCGAGCGCGACGCCGCCACCTGTCGGCATGTCGGCCGTGGTTACGTTGGCGACTGCAACGCCTGACCCGGAGGCCAGCACCTGGATTGACGATGAGTTTCCAATCAGCGCCGAGCTGAACGCAGCGTACCCCGCCTTGGTAATTCCGCTGTAGAGAACGGGCGCATAGGCGCGATAGCTTGCATCTGTCGTAACCGGCGTGAACGGCAAGCCTGTGATTAGCAGGTTTCCCGAGGCCGTCGTATGCGTAAAGGTCGAGGTCACCATGGCGAAGCTGATGGAGACGAGGCGGCCGATCTTGGTATAGTAAGCGCTCCGCAGCGAGTAGGCGACGGTGAGGTCTCCGGGCGTTGCGAAGGTGATAGCCGGCGTCCAAGTGCCTTCCTCGTAATCGTCCAGCGTATTGGGGTCGGTGGACCCATCAGGCGATGCAGGAAACGAGAAATTCCCCTTCGTCAGGTAGGCGCCGATCGCCTGAAGCGACAGGATTATCTTTTTGAGATCCCGCTCCTCAGTCCCCGGAACATAGATGGTCGCCGTCATGATTGGCCATCGGGCTTGATGGCCGGGATAACCCCAGCCGCGAATGACCAGATCGTTGATGCCGGGATGCGAACCTTCATCCGAGAAAATTTCGTGGACCTGCGAAGATCGCAATTGCCGGTTCTGGCATTCCGCGCGATTTCAGGAAGCGATGTCGTCGCGTCGGATATCAGGTTCCGATATGAGAGCGAGCCGTAGACCGTGGGCGCATCCGTAACGGGGCGGAAGCCGCTCACAAAAACCTGCTCTCCATCCGCACCCTGCTCCGATGTCTCAAGCGTTGCCTCCAGGGCCGCGCCGGAGAAAAACCCCATCTTGTGGGCACTGGAAAACTGCGCGATCAACGGCTGAGTAGAGACCGCAAACGAGTCCAGCGAGGCCGCAAGCGCATCGATCGATGCCGAAAGTATGTCCAGATTTTCCAGCGTAATGCCGGGCTGGGACATGCCAAGCAGGTACTCTCCAACCATCGAGACTGGAAAGAACCTATCGAGCGCGTAATCGTATCCCATGATCTTATCGTAAAGTCCGGTCGTTCCTGCCGTGGACTTGTAGGCCCAGAATGCTCGCGTCGATCGCGGATCGGACGCACCGATAAACATCCGCAACTCGGTCTTGTCGAGTTCGTCAAAGAATGTCCGGTCAACCTTTTCACGGCCGATCTGCTCAGGAAGCCCGCCGGGCGCAATCTTGTAAAAACCCTGCGCCGAATGGAAGAAGATCAGGCTTCCCGCGCGAACAATGCTGTAGGGCGCGAACAATCCCAGATCCTGTGCGATACGCTCAATTTGAAAGATCAGCGGTGAGCCCGGGATATAGGACATTCTCCGGATGGCCTGATCCTGAAACACCGTTCCGAATTCACCACCGGCAACCCCACGGACAATGCCGCCGTCCGGGAAATCCTGAAAGTCGGAACTGTTGGTTCCGCTGGTCCAAGTCGTCGTTGCGTTGAGTCCGGACCAATGGATTCGGAACGGGAAATCCAGCAAACCCGACAGCACGAGGAAACGGCCCACCACGCTGATATAAGCGGCCGGCGGCGGCGAGCCCGCGCAATCGGCAAACGATGACGACGAAGCCAGGTTGTAGACCTGAAGCGGAGCATTCTTCTGCGTCGCAAAGACGAGGTTGCCGAACTGGGCGAACTGCCATTGCGCGTCGCTCGACAAGGACGGGTAGACCGAGGTTACTGAATGCGTTCCAGTTCCTGTTGTCGCCGTATTAATGGCGGCCCCACCGGGCGTTGCCGAGCCGGTGAAGTGGTCCGCGTCGGTTACCGTTTTGACGTAATATTTCGTGCCCGCGGTGTATGCGGCAGGCAGCGCGCCTCCGGTGTTATAGGGAATGAAGGGGTCATTGGCCGCCAGGCCGTGAGCGGTGACGTTCCAAACACCGGGGCTTGCCGCTGTGATAGTTGCCGTCTTGACCTTGGAAACCGGCGTCCACGAATAGTCCGTGTTGCTTGCGAGCCAAAGCCTGTCGGCCGTGCCGGCGAAGACCGCAACCGAGCCGTCCGACTTAAGGGCGTAGAAGCCGCCGCGGCAAGTTGCAATCAGCGCCTGAGAGAGAATCGCAAAGTCAGGGAACGGGCCGTAACCATCCCCCCTCGGGATGACGTTGCGCACGTTCTTGGTTGCCGAGCCCTCAAAGTCCGAAACATCGGGCTTGAACTCCCCCCAAGCCAGCAATGGCATTATGGAGTCCGCCCCATCACGCGAACCGACATTCCCTGCCGTTCGTTGAAATCGAGCGACTGGATTTCCTTGAAGATCTGATCGCAGCGGGCAAGCCAGGTTCCGGCGATGTCAAATCCCTTGTTGAAAGCCGCGGCCTGCGCGAGCGAGCCCGCCAGATAGGCATCAACATGGTTGGTGAACAACCAGTTGAGCAAGCCCGAGACGGCCGGCGTTTTCTGGAAATAGGAAAACGTCAGGTCGGAATCGTCAGAAGGAGCGACCTTGAGATTAGCGCCTTCAATCGTGAATACCGTTGGCGTTCCGCTACCGGAATCCAGATATGAGGCATAAAGAGCCGGTGCCACATACTCCAGCCCCTGAATTGGCGAGCCGGTCCACGTCACGCGCTGGAAGCCGAGATAGTCGGTCGGAAGTGCCGCAACGCCGCTGGCTGGCGTTAGCGTCGTGGTCGTAGCCTGCGGCCGCACCTTCAATCGGCGTGCCGCATCGCATTCGAACAGCGTGATGTAGTCCGGAATAAAGGCCGTGAGATCATCCCGCGACAGCCAGTCGGCGATGGCTGACTTAAGCAGATCGTAGGTGGTGATCGCCATTTACCGCCATCCCGTGACGAGCGCCGGACGGTCGGTGCGCAAATACGCCCATTCCGGGTCTTGAAGCTTCTTCTGCACGATTATGTCGAATTCAGGGGAGAACATGCGCAACGAGGTGTTGCCCCTCGCATGCTCTTCGTCCAGCCACTTCACGTAGATCACGTTGGGGATGGAGGCGACATGCCGGCCCCAGTCCGAACGCTGTTCCTCGCCTCGAAGCGCCTTGTTGCGCTCAAGGATCGGCTCAACGTCCTGAATATGTTCGATAGCGACGGTATCGCCGTGGCTATGGAAGCGGATGTCCATCAGGAAATCTCGGTTACGTTGATGGTGCCTGCGCTGGCGCCGACCGCCGACAGGACCTCCCCCGGATACGCCGTGAAATACTCGACCGAGCCCAACGGAAGGAACGTATCCGTCGTAACGGCAACCGCCGATTTTCCGATCCTGATCCGGCAATCGATCGAACCGCCCGCAACCCGCACCTTGTAAGTGCCGGCCGCAAACGGGGTGGAGTTCTCGCCATGCGTGGCCGAGAACGTCACATCCTGCGACAGGCCAAGCCTGCCGACTCCGATGTATTGCGACATGATCACATTGCCTGAATGACTGCTGAGAACGTTCCGCCGATCGTGGTCCCCGTCGAACCCGAAGGCGTGAAGACGATAAGGTCACCCTCATCGACGAAGGTATTGGCGCTGGGTACCATCGACGTGCTGGTGCCGGCTGCGCTGTTCGAGGCCGTCAGCGTCATCGGTGAGCCCGAGACAGCCGTCCCTGCGCCGGGGGCAGTGCCACCGGCCACCGCCTTGATGATTGCGACGGCAACCGAGCAGTTCGTGGTGAAGGCGCCGTGGGAAACTGCGCCAAGTCTTGCGATCCGTCCGCGAAACGATACGCGGATAGCCGCCGCAAGCGGCGTGCTCGCGATTGAGTTGGTGGAGGTGTCAAGGGTCTGTTCGTCGAGCGGATGGTTCTCGGGAAGTGGCATTTGAGTTGTCTCCAAAAGAGAGTGGCCGCCCCGTTAGAGGCGGCCTCGTTGGGTTAGACCGCCGCCGAGAACGGCGTGGCAAACGCCGCGCCAGTCGCAGTCAGCATGCCACGGACTTGCCATGTGGCCGTTGCCACATCCTCGACCTCGATCCATTCACCAACATTCACCGAACCGGTCGTGGTGCGGTTAAGCGTGATGGTGTCAGAGTTTGTCGCAACCGTGCCGCTGTTGGCGGCACAGAAGCCAAGGACGGCGTTGCCAGAATCGGTGCGGGCGCCCATGATCTCGCCGACGAAGAAATCGGTGGCGCTCGCGACCTTAACGATATGCGAGTTCGATGTAGCCAGAACGGAGACGTAGAACTTGAACTTGGCTCCGGTCCCGGTCGCGGCCGGCAGAGTCACCACGGAACCAGTCAACGTATCCAACTGGATCGTCTTGCCGCCATGCGTGGCTTTGGTGAGCGTCAGGGTTGAACCCGCCGCTACCGGGGCATTGCCGAACGATCCCATGTCAGACACCAGAACGCGCTTCGTGGTGCCAGCGCTAGTATCGTAAAGCAACATCAGATCGTTGGCCGCGAGGCCATCGGCAGCCAATGCCGGGCACTCCGTGTGGAAGGTGTAAATCGTGCTCATGTGGAGTGCTCCTTACGAAGTGGTGTTGTCGAACACGCCGCCAGACGATTTCTCGTTCCTGGCTACCAGCGTGTATTCGGAAAGCATGGCCCGACGATCGGAATCGCCGTTCTTGGCCAGCGGGATCGAGGTCATGTTGCGGCCGGGCAGGAAGGCGACCGCCCACTTGTCCATCTCCAGCACCAGAACGTCGCGCGCGCGCTGGAAGCGGTTCGCAACCACCTTGAGCTTGCCGAAGTCAGACTCGTAGGCATCGACCGAGGCCACGATTTTCTTCGTGCTGGCCTGCTCCATCGGCGTAGACCGGCCGGTGAAGGTCGAAAACACCTGCTTGTTGTAGGAGCCGGTGAAGATGGTGCCCGGCCGCCCGCCGTTCTCCCAGCACGCCGCCAGTACGATCTTCAGCCGCGCTTCCGTGAACGCGATCTGGGTGCCGTCCGTTCGGGTGCCGGCGCCGTCCGCCGTGGTCGGGTCAGCCGCGCCGCCGGCCGTGCCCTTGCTGGTATTGCTCTTGATCCACGACAGGACCGAGGCCAGCTTTGGCGCCGTTGCCGCAGCGCCGGTAACCTTGGCCTGGTTGGTGCCGACAAGGATGGTCTCGATGTCCCGCTTCAGTTCAAGGCCCTTCAGCATTTCCTGATAGGCCATCTCATTGCCGCGGCCGGCGTGGTCAACCGCCTGCTGCGTTCCGGAAACCCGCGCCACCTTGCGGGAGATCTGGGTGCGGTTGCCCAGACGAACCGTCGGCGTGGTGGCGTCGGTGGCGAAGTCGTCGCCCTCAAGCTGGGCATTCGCGCTGTCGGGCGAAGCCAGCGCCTGGGTCTGCCATTCGTGGTTGACGGCATCGGCCTTTTCACGATCGACGCCCGTGATGAACGGGGTATCGGTCGGGTCGATGCGGTAGATCATGTCCGAGAGGTCTTCTCGGTTGCCGACCGCAAGCGGTACGGTAAAGGTATTGGCAGGAGTGGACATTTTCGTTCCTTATGATGCCCGGCGAGCCTGCAAAGCGCGAAGCTGTTGAGCAAACTTGATATCGCCGGTCTCGTTGAGTTTTCGGGTGAGGTCTTTGACTTGTTCGGATTGGTCAGAGCCCGCAGGCTTCGACGTTCCGGGCCGCACGACGGGCGGGAGGTCAGATTTGGCTACAGCCTTCGGGGCCTTCTGCAGGTCGCGGTATTTCATGCCGTCGAGGATGAGTGACTGAATGCGGTGGTCGTGGAGGGTGATCTTCTCCCCTTCCATCCACATCTTGTTCAGTTCCTGACGGGTGAACCCGCGTTCTTCCAGAAATTCCGGCGCGGCGGCCATCAGATCGTTGATTTTGGCTTTGTCCGCGGCGGAAAGAGATTCGGCAAACTTGGCGCCCTCAGTGCGGACATGATCCGCCCATTTGGTGCGCTCTTCGCTTGTCTGGCGCTGCTTGGCGTCTTCCAGTCCGGCCCGCACGCTCGCGATCTTCTGCGAATGCGTGTTGAAGGCCATCAGGTAGGCCTGAATTTGCGCAGCACGAGTCGCATCGCCCTCATTCGAGGCCCGAAGCGCTTCGTTTGCGAGAAATTCCAGATCCGCCATCGATTTGATGTTCGGGAATCTCTCCACCATCTCCTGCTCAAGGATTTTGTCCTGAGCGGTTAGCCCGTTGATGTAGTTCTTCCGTTCTTCCGCAATCGTGGCTCGCTCGGCTTCGGCTGCCTTGCGAGCTTCGGCGGCATCTTGCTGGCTTCGGGTGACGCCTTTGTCGCGCTCCGATTCGCGTGCAACGATCTTCTGCTGCATGGCGCGGGGAAGGGATTGCCACTCGGCATCTTCATCCTTAGACCAAGATTTCGGTCGCTCGATGGGCGGATCTTTTACCGCTTCGGCTTCCTTCGTCTCGCCGGGGTCCTTTTCAGGGTCGGCGTTGTCCTCACCGGACAATTCGGGGTCCGCGGTCGCCGTCTCGGCGCCCTCGGCAGATGATTCGTTGTTGCGCTTCCAGCGCAGATCGGCCAGCGCTTTCGCGGCCTGATTGGTCGTGAACTCGGCCGGCGCATCGGCAGCAAGCGTATTGGAAACGACAGGCGCGTCATTACCGCCGATGACTTCGGCTGATTCGTCACTCATGAATTGTCCTTTGGGTTATCGAACGTCTTGCCAGCGCTTCTGGCGCTCGGCGGTTTCGGCGAGGTCGCGGAGTTCACGCGCGGCAAGCGCGCCGTTCGAAACTATCGCGTGGAGGTGATCCCGAACCTTGCCAACGATATTGATCGCGAGGAACAGCTTCTCACGGCCCACCATGTCGTCGATGGTGGTTGACCGCCAGGCGCTGGTGTAGGCGCTCTCCAGCGATGTAAACGCTTCCTTCAGCAACTCGTCTTCAAGCAGCCCCTGCGCACGTGCGGCCTTGGCTGCGGCTCTCTGGAGAGCGAATTCGTCGGTCATTTGTGTTTGACTGGCTGTCGGTGGCGTGCAGGCTCAGGCTTCGCCGGATGCAACATCGGGTCTTCAACGGGCGGCTCGGGCGGCTTTTCCGCAATCGGCTCCGGCGCCTTCTGCTCGACAACGGGCCGTTTCACGATGTCATAGCCCATCTCGACCAACCGATCGAAGCAGGCGGTGATTTCGCCGGCCGTCAGGCGGCCCATTGGCGTCTTATCGCTCATCGCGGCAACAAGTGTGCCGCGCTCTTCCGGAGTCATGCTAGTCATTGGGCTTATCTTTCGCTCTGGCCTGCTCCATTTTTGCTTCGTGGGCATCGGCTGACTGTTCCATCTTCGCGTCGTGCGTGACAGCCGTGGTGATAAGCCCCATTTCAGTTTCGGTGACCTTGTGCCGGTGCAATTGGTCCTGCATGGCCATCTTGTGCTGCAGCTCCTGCACCTTCAGCTCGTGCTCTTTCAGCTTGAACTGATGTTCCAGGATGGCCAGCTTGGCGTCCAGATCGGCCTTCTTGTCGGCCAAGGAGATTTCGGCCTGCGTCTTCTGCTGCTGCGTGGCGATGTCCGCCTGCGCCTGCAGCTTCTCAATCTCGGCCTTCATCGTCAGGGCTTTTTCGTCCTGCTGGGCCTTGAGCTTCAGCGCTGTAACCTTCGGGTCTTCCGGGGTCGGTGCAGGCGGGTGCATCAGCTCGCCGGTCTGCGGATTCTTCGCGCTCGGATCGTTCAGGAACTTGTCGGGGTTCTTATGCCCCAGGATCTTCGTCAGCTCGGCGCCGGTATTGTACAGCGCCTTGTCGTCAACGAGGTTGGTCTTGCCGCCGAGCAGCAATTCCTTCTGGAAGTTGGCCAGCGCCATCATCTGCGCGAACTGCTGCGCCTTGCCCCCTGAGCCGAGCCCGACCGCGATCGTCATGTCGTTGCGGGTTTTCCAGTCCCGCGGGTTGACCTCAACCCATGAATTCCGAAGCCTGACGGTTTCCTGCTTCTGGCCATGCCGGCGGATCGTGCCATGCAACAGCGAGAAGATGTCCCGCACGCCCTCCGCCATGATGCGGGCGATCAGCTTGACCCGCATTTGCGAGGCCGAGAATACCTGTGCAACAGCCGTTGCCGACTGGTTCTGTAGCGCATTGGCGTCCACGCCCTGCATTTGCTTGGATAGGCCGGTGCGGGTTTCCAGTTCCGCATCGATGTATTGCATCATCGGATAGACCGAGCCCGTGATGTCAGGCACACCCTGCCAGTTCAGCCCGCCCGCCGTCTTTGTGCGAACCACGCCACCAGGGCGGCTAACCAGAAGATCATCGAGAGTATTCGGTCCAGCATTGGCTTCCGCGACCTCCACCCGTGGATTATTGTGAAGATAGAGGTTGTCCAGCGCCCCCCTTTTGAGGGCGGTCTTCTCTCGCTGCGCCGGCATGACGAGATCGGCGATCGAACGGCCGAAGAATCGATGGGTGATTGGAACCGGCGTGGTCGCCGCGAACGGAATGGCGTCAAACGGGGTTACGCAGTCCTTGCCATCCTTCTTGAGGAGTTCGCCCTGATCGCCCCCGGTAATGACCTGATACAGGCATGGCTTGCCGTTGCCCTCGTAATCCATCCTGACGTAGTGTTCGGTGATCTTGACCAGTCGCGTGGCAGTGTTCACGCCAGAGCCGGTACCGCTACTCTCCCAGACCGAATCCCGGGCGGTGGTTTCAATCTCGCTGTTGCCGCGGTAATCGCTCAGCGCCTTGACCTGATCTTCGTCAAAGCCTTCCGCGATCAACTGGCATTCGGTCTTGGTGACGACCTCGTGGAAGCAGTAGTTGCAATCCTTGATGTTCCGAGCGCCGCGCTCAATCCCGAATTCCTCGGGGGGGACGCCCATGACCTTGGCGGATGCTAGCTTTTTAGTGGTCACCACTGTGACATCGTGGGTAACCGGAACGGGCTGCGGAACGAGCGCCTGCGCCATCATGGCCTGCGGAGCCTGGTCCTGCAGCATGCCGGGAGGCGTAAGGGCATCCATCAAGCAGACTTCTTCCGTTGCTCAAGGAATGCATCAAACAGCCCTGCATGATGGATCGCATCCCGCGCCAGTTCCGCTCCAATCATTTTGCCCTTGGCTTCCGTCGCAAGTAGTTCTTCGGGCCAAATAGTAAGCGTCCGCAAAAACAGCGGCGTATGCCCATCCATGACGACGATTTTATAGGTTTTTGAAGCCATCAGTAAGCCGCCTCTGCCGCTTCAGCAGGCTCGCTGGCCTCGCCATGCGCCGTATGCGCAACGATCTTCATCGCCCCCTTGGATTCCTCAACGGCCATCGACAACAGCGCGAACTGATCGTCGGTCAGGTCATAATACGTCTCGCGTTCTTCCTGCTCGGTCTCTTCCCACCACACTTTCACAATTCCGACCTTGGAAAGCAGCGCATCCTTGATGAACGAGTACAGCGCCATGAAGCCGGGATTCTGCTGCATGAACACATGGTTCACGTAGTCGGTTTCCTGCTGGGCAGCTTCCTCGTCCTCGGGGCCAACGGGCTCGAACCGGACAACCTCGTCAGAGCCTGCGAAGATGTCCATTAGGCTCGGCATCAGGCCCTCGATCGTGTCCGCCACATCAGTTGACACGGCCCTCGAACGGCCGTCCTGCGCCGGCATGTCCTTGGACATATCGCCCAGGTAATAATCCATCGCGTCCGCGCGCTCTTCAGCGAGCTTGGCGGCCGAGATAGCTGCAAGCGCGTCCGCCTTCTCGGCGGCGATCATGGATTTGAGATCGGATGCGCTCATTTTGGGCATCAGGCGTAGCCCTGCTGACGATACTGGATCACGCGATTGAAGTTCGCAGCCCTTCCCGGCTCCTCGTAACAAATTGCCATCAAGCCGAGCCCATCCGCAGCGTGTGACGACCAATCATGGTCCGGCCCAAGACCGACATTTCGCTGTTCATCCTTGCGTTCATGATAGAACCCGATCGCATCGCGGCCCGCCTCTGTGGTGGATTCGTTCCAGTACATCTTGGGGCCAAGGCGCCGGACTGCTTCAATGCGCAGTGACGCAGCGCCCTTGCCCTGGTTCTTGACCGGCGGCTCGACGTTGAATCCGGCTTCTCTCAAATGGTCTTCGTAGCGCTTGCCAGTGATGTTGTTCTCGTTCACGCCGTCGTGCGGCAGATAGAGAATAGCGTTTTCATAGCCCTGTTTGCGCAGCCAGTTGACGTGATAGGCTAGGACTTGTCCGACGCTTTCGTAATAGTCGAGGATTCGGATTTCCTGCCCGACCCATTGAACGATCCAGATGGTGAAGGCGTCTGCTGTTGCTCCGCTCCCTCCAATGTCGATAAAAGCTCTGAGGGGTAGGAGCGGATCAGCGGTAACCCTACCGATACGGCCCGATCGACGGGCTTCTGAGAGCAGGCTGGCAAAATACGCTCCCTCGAATGCCTTGGCGTAATCACCTTCCCAAATGTGATCGTAACGTTCTGGGTATAGCTCAAGGTCAAGTCTCCGCTCGTCCGCCAGAACGCTGGGAAACCAAGGATTGTCTCTCCAGTTCGCTTTGACGACGATAGACCCGGTAGGCTTCTTCGCTCTCAAGAAGTCGTCTATCGCGTCGCTCTTGCGCCTCGGGTTCCAGCTTGCCCACAGCTCCGAGTTCTCGGCACGGATAGTTGGTCGCAGCAGCGATAGCGATCGGGCTGACAGGGTTTGCGCTTCGTCGATCCATGCGATCCGAAAACCTTCCAGCGACTTGATGCTGTCCGCGGTGTGGTCCTGCATGCCGGTGAACATGATCAGGCCGTCGCCTGGCGTTTCAATCCGGTCATTCCAGACCTTGAATTCGTTTTGGAGGCTTAGCTCCCTGATCTTGGTTTCAATCAGATGCTTGGACGATTGCGCCAGCGTCCTTTGAACCTCGCGAATACAAACCGCCCGCGTTCCCTTCACCAGCATGCATTCTTCGCAAACCATCTCGCCGAAGAAATGCGACTTGCCTGAGCCTCGGCCTCCCCATGCGCCCTTGTAGCGGGCCGGCTCAAGAAGTGGTTGGAAGACCTTCGCTGTCGGAATCCGAAGAGTTGACAATCGCCCGCTCGATTCTGTGGATTATGCTGATGGCCGGATCATCCTCGCCGCCGCCGATAATGGTTTGAGCCGGCTTGCCCCACCCGCGATCGAGCAGCGCAACGGCCGCGGAAATGCGAGCAGCTTCAGGCGCCGAATCCTTGTTCATGATCCCGGCAAGGCAATTGATCGCGGATTCCGTGTGACCGCGCGCCAAAGACCGGATTTCAGTTGGTGTCTTGGCCATTTAGTCGCTTTCGGTTTCCGCCTGTGGATAGTCCCCACCACACGCCCTGCACGGCATCGCCGCCCCTCCGCAATGACAGGCGTCAGGACGATCGCTTGTGATGTCAGAAGGCTTGTCGGGATGGGCTTCACATACCCAGTTGTTGTCGCAGATGTCGCAGGGCATGTTGACCTAGTTGGTTGCAGGGGCGGGATTCGAACCCGCGACCTCTTGGTTATGAGCCAAGCGAGCTGCCAGACTGCTCCACCCTACGAAAAAGCCCGCCGCGGATTTCTCCGGACGGGCGCAAATCAAGATGTTGCCCCATAAGGGGGTGATTTGGTTTTACTGTCAAGGGGGTTGGTGTTGTGCACATGTCGGGCAATAGCCTCTGCCAACCTCACCTTAAATTCGGCGAAACGCTCGTCAAGTGACCGTTGCGGCGGCTGATACTGATTTGCCATCATCAAATACGAAAACATATCCCGAGGCGGCCACACGTTCTGCATTGCAGCTTGCTGGCTAAGCTGCATCTGCAGAATATCATCCGCGGTCATGGCCCTACAGTCTCCGGCAAACCCGTACATTGGATAGGTTGTTTTGAAAATTCGAAAGATGTCCATCACCCGATTCCCCACAATTTTGCCAACCGATACCCGGCATCTTTCACCAGTTCAGCCGCTCCCGCAATCGCCTGCGGCTTTGAGTTCCAGCCCAGCATCTGCCCGCAGATTTCCAGATTGCCTTCATGGCACACGAACATCTCTACAACGGGCGTAGAGCGCGCTCCGAGCTTCTCCTGTGCTTCCAACCATCGTTGGCGATGAAACACCTGCCCTTCGCTTTTAGGCATGCCGTGAACGCCCCCAGACTCTCCTGAGAATACGCGGTCGAGGTCGAGCGAACTAATTGCTGGCGCCTGTCCGGAATGATACCAGTGATGTCTGAACTTCTGGAGCGCAGAATGCTCGGCGCCCGAGATTATTCCCTTTTTATGGGCTCGATCGAGCGGGCTGTCTCGCATGGTGTAGGTCTTGATGCCGCGATCTTCTCCGCCGAGGGCGAAGTTTCCTCCAGCCATCCGCAGCCGCTCAGGTGTTGGGGAGCCGTGGATCTCGATCGACGGATAGGCCGGATTCGGCTGACCTTTGACCGTCGCCGGAATGCCGATCTTGCGCGGATTTCTCATTGAGGCCTCGGGCATGTTAGGTTCCTTCGGATTTCTTTGCGCGATATTCGGCTATCCATGTTCGCGATTTCTCCAGCCTGGCTAGGTTCTCAGGCTTGCTGCTGCCGGTCTGGAGGCCGGAGGTGGTCGGTTCAATCAGAGACGGAGCAGGTTGGATCTGGTTTGCGTTCACCAACCCAGCCTGCCCGCTGCCATTTAGCGCGGTGCTCCGTCCGGCTGGCGCGTTATCGCAACGTTCACCCACATCGCGTTCGAGCGGTGAGCGCGCATCACGAACGTCTTGTCCGGGCCGTCTGGCAGCAGCGCATCCAGCGCCTCGCCGTAGACCTTGGCGGCCTCGCGAGCCTTCGTCATTTGTGCCATCTGTTCGTCGGTCGGCTTCAGGTAATCGTACGTCGAAGAGTGCATCTTGGTCTCCGTGGTGGTCGGGCTTGCTCGCCCGTGTTGCGGCATCAGAGGATTCTGATGACCGATAGGTGTTGACGCTTGCGCGGTGTTCAGGTGAACCAATCTTCTCCCTTACCGAGCCGTCTGAGGGGTCGCGGATCATTGCATCCTCCGCATTCCAGGTGTTTGAATTCCGTGCTTTGTGAGGATTTCAGGCGGACATCGGCAACCAATCATCCCCGGTTCCGGGCCAGCATATTTCGACCAAACGCCAGTTTCTTTGAACATCTTGGCGACCTTATCCATGTCCACCTTTGCGGCCGCGCGCTCGGATGGCGTTTCCTGCCGGGTAGCGTGACGCTCGGCAAGCATCATGTCGAAGTAGTTCAAGCTGCCAACGTCGGTTCCCCTTGCTGACACCTCCTTCACGACTTCAAGAATCATCGTTGAGGAATACCCCTTGGAGAGCCAAAGCGCCGTTCTCGAAACGTCGAGTAGGCCGAGGGCTTCGGAAATATCGTTTCTGAGTTCCTTCTCAGATTGTGAAATCGCGGCGGCCGGCTCGTCTGCTCTGCTCTGCTTCTGCTCTGTAGTCTGCTTCTGCTCTGGGGGCGTTTCTGAAACGGTCGATGAAACGTTTCGCTGTTGTTTCCTGAAACGTTTCACTCTCTCAGTTGAAACGTCCGATTTATATTGCCGACCGTTCCAGTTGTGAGGTGTAAAGCTGGTTTCGGTCTTATCGAGCAGGCCGTGGCCGTGGAGTTGGGTAAGGACCTTGGCGACTTGCTCGGGCTTCATGCGTAGTGTGAACGAAAGGTCATTGACCGGTGGCAAGATTCCGTCATTTGCCGAAGTAATGCACATCAGATTGAACCACGCCCGGAACAGCGCGTCAGAAATAAGCTGAAGCTTCGGATCGTTGACAGCTTCGTTATAGGCTCGCCACCAGTGGTTCACAGCATCCCCATGGCGTGCATATAGGTCTCCAGGATGGTCTCCTGCTCGGCGCGCTCGTTGGCGTCCTGCTTGCGCATTCGAATGATCGTGCGCAGCGCCTTCACGTCGTAGCCGTTGCCCTTGGCCTCGACATAGACATCGCGAACGTCGTCGGAGATTGTTTTCTTTTCTTCCTCCAGACGCTCAATGCGCTCGATGACGGATCGTAGCTGGTCTTTTGAGAATTTGGTGACAGCGGATTCGGCCTCGCTGTTGTGTCCTATGCTAGGCTCGCTCATGCTACGCTCTCGGTTGGAGTGGATGGAACGCGGCTCAAAAACTGATCTTCGCGGAGAACTGTCGTCACGCCATCGACCAAGATATTCACGACGTGATGCCTGGCGATCTCAATCCTCAGCAATTCATCCGATCCGAATAGTTGGATGTTGAGCATGTGGCGGCCGGGCGCTGGGGTGGTCAGATAGGCGAGCTTGGCGATCATGCCGCCCTCGTCTTGGCGCCGACCCAAACATTCAGCCATCCATCCTTGTTCGTCGATCGGCGGAGCATCGAGCACGTGCCGAAGGCGTCGAAATCGCAGAACGGATCGTGTCGGATCGCCTCCTTCTTGACCGGGTCAACCATCTGCAACGCTTCTTCATGCGTTGCGAATGGGCCGGCCATCAGCGCATAGCGGCTGTCACGAACCATTGAAACGTAGTAATCTCTGGCTTCGGTCATGGCGCGGTCCACGTCTGCGAAAACTCGGAGCCGAACAAGCCATCATTAGATGGAACGAGAAGACCATGCTTGATTGCGTTCTCTGCGGACTTGCGCCCGACCGGGTAGCCGCCAGGCTCCAGAAAATACACAACCTCGGTGCCCTGCTCCTCCGTCTGGCGATTGAAGCAACAAAGCTTCTTACCGTTTTTACATTTGCTGGCGATGAGCTGCGCTCGTTTCCATGGTTTCTCAGACTTCATGCGGACCTCCGCTTTCTCGGCGCCTCAATCCTCAACTGCCTCAGCAGCAAATTCCCCAGCTTGGCTTCAAGTTTTGTCTTGCGCTGTGAACGGGGTTTGGCTCGGCGGGCGGCGGCCAGCGTTGCGAAATATTGGGATGCGATGGTTTTCACTGGAGCACCTCCATGGCCGCTGTGTTTTGAACAGCAAGCGTGAGCATGGCGCGCATCTCGTTTTTTGTGAGATTGTGCTTCAGCGGATGCTTCTTGAAGTTTATGAAAGCTCCCGTCCTCGGAGATACGGCGGTGATAATCTTCGGCGGCGGCTGATCCTTCAGCCTGCGAATCTCCCGCTCGCGTGACTTGAATACCGGCCGGCTGCGCGGTGTGTCAGCGGGGATTGGGTTGATGATCCGGGAATATCCGTTGCCCCAGTATCGCCTCGTCAGCTTGAGGCGCGTCACCTTGCCGATGACGGCATTGCGCGTAAGGCCACGGCCCATTTCAGCGGCGATCTGCGAGCATGTGTAGCCGTCGTCCCAGAGTTTTTTGAGTTCGGCGACGACATCATCAGTCCAGATTGAATTACCTATGCTTCTCACGATTCATCCTCCAGCCACGGTGCGATTTTTACCGCCAAGCTGGCGCACCATGTCCCCAGCGTGATCAATCGACGGGCGATAGAAGTCCGAATCCCCCGCAGACAATGACGCTTCGAGCCGGGTGAGCCGTAGCTTGAGGTCGTGGAGTTCATTGCGCGCCGCTCTTTCGGTTTTGATCTGCAACGCTTGCGCGATCTGCTCGATCTCATGCGGCTCAATGCGGCGAGCCTTGCCGTACCAAATGTCGTAGGTCCGCCAGTATGTGAGCTTGGCCATCCTCGACGTTCTGTCGAGAACACTTTTCATCCGCTCACCTGAAGCCCAAGGAAGCGAAAGCTCCCGAAGCATCACCGCCGCTTCACTCATTTCATTCCGCTCCCATCATTATTGGGAGCGCTCCCAACGTTTGATCTGCACTGTTTACCCATGACGCAACGCCTTGTTTTTGTGGGGACTTAAGATGGCCTTCGAGACGATCGGCTTTCACGCCGCGCTAATCCTGAATCGACTCCGCAATGAACGCGTCAAATCCGCATCCGACGATAAAGAGGATGACCGCCGCCAAGCCGAGCAGCGTAAGGAAGACGAGGCACGCGCGAAGCTCGCGCTCGTTAATCAGCGCCTGCGAGACCTCGCCGCGTTCGAGCGACGAGCCAGGGGAAAGGATTGAGTGTTGCGGCAGTGCGTATTTGCTGTCGTATGGAGAGCCGGGCGACTGCCTACCGCCCCCGCATGGAGTTGCCCGGCTCGTCCTCCAATGCTGACCCATCATGTGTCCTCCCCCTTGGAGACGAGCGAAAGATCATCACGATTCCGATGCCAGAGTTTCCCGCGGTCATCGCTTACGTGGTAGTATCCACTGCCAACAAACACGATGACCCCGGCGAACTCTGGCTTGCTACCAACTGGTTTTGACACCACGCGATCGTACAAATCATAAGTCTTGCCCATCAGCGCCTCGCAATGTCTGGAATGCTGTTGATGGAAATTATTGCGGCGACCGCAGCCGGGAGGTGGGGGAGGATGCCCACGGTCGCCGCTTCATCGGCACGTGAGCCGACGAACTCAATGCATGTTGCTGTGGTGTTCAATTTTGACCATTGATCGCGTGCGAAAAAACGTGATGAAGCTAGAGCGTGATTCCGCTGGCCACGTGTCAGGTTTCCGACATAAAATACCCTCAGGGACGCCACGTGTTTGTTGCGGGGGTATTCATGAGCGACGAGGAACTCTTGCTGCAGGCCGCGAGCCTTCCGCCCGTTTACGTCGATGGATTCGGCGCTTTCCGCAAAGTGAATGGAGTGCTGCGCTGCGTCGGCTGGGTGATCGATGCCGGCGCGCAGTTGAATTTGATCGTCTCGCTGGTCGGCGCCGAGCACAGCACGCGTGCAATCCAGCATGTGCTCGACGGCAAGGCCGTCGCGTGCGCCCATATCTGGAACGGGGTGCATCTGCATCACTGAGCTGCCTCATGTGCTGCCGCCTGCATCAGGTCGGTTGGCGTGACCTCGCCATTCGTCTCGTCAAAGATCTTCTGCGCGTTGTCCTTGTCGATCCAAAAAGTTCCCTTGCACCAACCAGTAATGGCTTGCGGTGAGACGCCAATCCGCGCCGCAAAGTCATTACGTTTGATTTTGTTCTGATCTAACCAGGCTGAAAGCTGCATTCCGAACCCATAGCACCACTGAAATTGCGGCGCAAGCCCTTTCTTCAGTGATGCTGTGTTCCGCAGTTCCGCGATGCAGCAGATAATTTCAGTATGGCTAAGAGAGTAGTTCCCAGATTCAAGAAACCCGCCGTCCGGCGCCGGATTTTCCTCAAGCAATGGCGGGAGTTTCGGGGGTTGACCCAAGAACAGCTCGCGGATCGCGTCGGATGGTCCGTAGGGAACGTTTCCCAGCTCGAACGGGGATTGCAGGGGTACAGCCAAGAGGGCCTGGAAGCCCTCGCCGAGGCCCTGCAATGCGACCCGGGCCAGATCCTGACGGTCGATCCAACCGGCGACGACGCCATATGGTCAATCTGGGAGCGGGCCAAGCCCGGCGAGCGCCAGATGATCGTGGAACTTGCAAAAACTGTCGTTAAAACCGGAACTTAAGGCCAAGTCCAGCGAATCATAACAGCCCGGCTCGGAGCCGGGTTTTTCTTTGCCCGAAATTATTTTCAGCATTGCTATGGATTTCGCTTGCGGGTCAACTTCAGTGCTGCTATGGGTTTGTTTATCGAAAACCCAAACGATGGAGCGCCTTCATGGTCACCGATCCCGCCAGGTTCTACGGCACCGCCTACACCCCCGAACGTGCCGAGCAGCTTTCCAAGGCCACGAAGTATCTCGACATGGCGCTGCGCGCCGAGACCGAGAACAAGCAGGAAATGGCGTTCAACGCCGCGCTGAAAGCTGAAGCCGCCGCGTTCGCCTGATCGGTGCGGGGCGCGAATGCCCCTCTCCTTTTCCGTTATCGAAGCCGCCCTGATGGAGAGCGCAGATGACCAACCTTTACCTCGTGATTTGCGGCCACCGCGAACCCTACGTCGCCGAACGTAACCTCAAGGACATGGGCCGCGAGGAAACCATTCGCGACCTCGCCCGCGGTGAGTGGGGCAACCTCATGACCGGAGATCGGGTCAGCCTCTCCAGCATCATCGAGATCGGCAGCGACCGTGATGTGACCGACGAGTTCAAGGCTGCGGCGCTCCTGCAGATGGAGCCGGCATGACACCCCGCGATCAGGAAGCCCTCGCCCTCTATCAGTCCACCAAGGGCCAAGACCGCGCCGTCGCGGAGAGCCTGTTGGATCAGTTCTTCAACTTCCCGTCTCAGGACGAATACGAGCGGGATCTGAATGTCATTAGGAAGTGTTTGGAGCGCAAGTAATGGCCGAAGTCTCCAATGATCTGCACCGCTCGATCAAGGCCGCCAAGAGTCTTCGCTTTGATCTGGCGCGCATGCTGGCCGGCGACGAACAGGCGCTGACCGACACCTTCGACGGCGAGACGACGCTGGACGCGGAAATCCGCGCAGCGGTCCTTGCGATCGAGGAAGACGAGATTTTCGTGGCCGGCATCAAGGCGCGTGAGGCCGAACTCAAGAACCGCCGGCTTCGCTTTGAAAAGCGGATCGAGGCAACGCGCGGCCTGATTGAACAGGCCATGACCGTTGCGAACTGGCCCAAGCTGGAAATGGATATCGGCACAGTTTCAGTCGGCAAGGCCACGCCTCGGATCGAGATCGACGACGAGAGCGAGATACCCACCCAGTTCTGGAAGCGCGAAGATCCAACTTTGGACAAGGCGGGACTCACCAAGGTTTTGCGCGAGCGGCAGAAGGCACTGGACAACGTTCTGAAAATCGGAGTCCCGGAAGAACGAGCCCGCGCCCTCGGAAAGCTCAACGAGGAAATGCCGCCCATTCCAGGCTGCCACATCGAAACCGGCGGCGTCGCCCTGACCATTCGGAGAGCCTGACATGAACCAGATTGCCCGCATTCACCCGACCAACGCCGTTGCAGCATGGACCTCGCGCCAGCTTGACACCATCAAGCGGACAGTGGCGAAGGACACCAACGAGGACGAGTTTAACCTGTTCATCGAGTATGCGCGCTCGAAGCAGCTAGATCCGTTCTCGAAGCAGGTCATCGCGATTGTCTTCTCGAAGAACGACGACGCCAAGCGTCAGATGACGATCATCACGACGCAGGACGGTTGCCGAGTGCTGGCCTCCCGCTGCCGCGACTACCGGCCGGAAGAGACCGAACCGGACTACCTGTACGATCCTGCCTTGATCGGCCCGGCAAATCCGATCGGCATCGTCAAGTGCACGGTAAAGCTCTGGAAGCAGGATAATGCCGGCACGTGGCATCCGGTCAACGGGACCGCCTACTGGGACGAATTTGTCCCGCTGAAAACCAATCCTGACGCCTTCCGTTGGGAGGATACTGGCGAGGTTTGGCCGGACACCAAGAAGCCCAAGAAGCGCAAGGTTGCCATCGAGGGCGCCGACGCCGGGCTAGCGGTAGACCCTTCCGGCCAGTGGGCAAAGATGCCCCGTAACCAGATTGCGAAATGCGCCCGCATGCAGGCGCTGCGCGGCGGCTGGCCCGAAACCTTCTCCGGCGTCTATGCGCCCGAGGAAATGGACCGCGCGGTCGCCCAGGATCTGACCGCCTCCGAAATGGTCGAGATGGAACGCGAGCAGCGGCGCATGAAGGTCATTGCCATGTCTGACGACGAATACCCGTTCGTCGATAACGAGGGAACGCTTTCGTTCATCGCCGCCGGCCGGTACGGCGACCACATCATCAGTTCCGCTCGCTGCTACGAGAAGGCGTCCGATATCGAGGCGATGCTGATCCGCAACCGCGACGGAATGCAACGCTATTGGGCGAAGCACAAGGACGACGCCCTCAGCATCCGGGCCGAACTCGACAAGCTCATGATGGCGACCAAGAAGGATTCTGCCGCGTGAGAGACCGCATCGACACAAGAGAGGCTTTGCGCCTGTGGCTGATCTGGCGGAATTGGCGCGAGGTTGCTTGCCGCCTGATCCGCGAGAGCGGGCAGGTTTATACCGCGGAAGCCGCTCGCAAGGCTGTCTGGGAATATCACAGGGGTTTGAGATGACTGCTTTCCGCGCAACGTTCGCCGATATGAAGCTGGTCAAGACGCGCCAGGTTGCGCAGTTGATCTTCGAAATTCCGATCGAGGATTTTGATGCTGCATATGAAGTTCTCGGCGGCATGCCTGTTCCCGCCAAGGAGCGATGGTTCGGCATCGCCGCCATCAAATCACCCGAGGAGAAGGAGACCGCAGCAAAGCCCCGTCAGAGCAATCCCCCAAGCACCCACCCTGACGGGGCAAAGCGCGATTGGCGAGATATCCCTCCGGCACAGCAGGCAGGCATGCGGTGCGACCAGCCGGCTTTCTCTGTTTTCCTGAAAGAGCAGCGCTCTGATGACTGGCACGAAACCCCGAACGCGGTTGATTGCGTCTATCTGATTTGCGGAATTACGTCACGCTCCGAACTCGGCACAAACCACCGCGCCAGAATGATTTGGAAGGCGTTAGACGACCAGTTCCAAGCATGGAAGGCCCTAGAGCATGCGTGAGCTACCGGAATGGATTGGGAAAACCCCCGACACTCCGGCGCCGCCGCGAGTGAGGCTCCGCGTCTTCGAAAAGTACAAAGGCGTCTGCTACCTGTCCGGCCGGAAGATCATGCCCGGCGACAAGTGGCAGCTCGAGCACCCGCAGGCGCTTATCAACGGCGGCGAGAACCGGGAGAGCAACATGGCTCCGGCCCTAGTCGAGCCGCACAAGGTCAAGACCGCGCAGGATCTGGCGCAGAAGTCCAAGGACTACCGCGTTCGCGCAAAGCACAACGGCATCAGGAAGCCAAGCCGCTTCCCAGGCAGCCGAGACAGCAGGTTCAAGAAGCGGATGGATGGAACGGTGGTGCTGCGATGATCCCCAGCGCCGCCGCGATCTCCATCATCCTGTTCTGCATCTACAGCTTCAGCGGCTGGGCGAATGGAAGGATTCCGCTATGAGCGAGACAAAGCCGATGAGCGCAAGAGCGACGCCCAGGCCGTGGGCTGCTCAGGAGCCTGACGAGGATGGCATTGCCATTATCGGGCTGCGCACCAATAACGGATTGCCGTATGACAGCCCGACTAATGGGATTGTCGCGCTAGTCGTCATGTGGCCAACGGAAGTTGACGCTAACGATACTGAACGAGCAAAAGCCAACGCCGCCTTCATCGTCGAGGCCGTGAACTCACACGAAGCCCTTAAGGAACAAGTGGCGTGGTGGGAGGAGCAAGGTC
>Ga0070704_100000162_pt1 | contig 26273 bp, 19 predicted proteins | sample KBSK5252metaG_FD_65467 | JGI IMG/M metagenome (GOLD analysis project Ga0070704, IMG submission 65467) | Corn, switchgrass and miscanthus rhizosphere microbial communities from Kellogg Biological Station, Michigan, USA - KBS K5-25-2 metaG | ecosystem: Host-associated > Plants > Roots >...
GGCGGTTTCAAAGTAATAGCGTGCTTCATATGGTTCTGCTCTGCGTAAAGAGATTACATGTAGATCATCGTCCCGATCAGTGTGCACCAGGACAACGACTTCGGCATTCAAGTTGACTGACGCGCTCGTCCGACGAGGAGGCGAGGTCTAACTACGCTACTTCTGCCACCGCGCCTTCCGCTTCTCCCGGAACGCCGCGATCCCCTCTCTCGCCTCGTCCGACGCGCGTGCACGTGCAATCACACCGGCGGTGTGTGAGATGAGTTGCGGCGTGATTGGTGCGCCGACCACATGTCGCAAGAGTTTCTTTGCTTCGGCAAGCGCATTGGGTGCGCACGCGACGAAGGCCTGAGCAACTCGCTCCACTGCTGCGTCGAGCTCCGCAGCAGGCGCGAGCTCGTGCACCATTCCCATCGCCCTGGCGGCCTGAGCCGAAAAGCGCTCGCCGGATAGCAGGTACCTGCGCGCGGCATTCGCGCCCATCGCGCGCGTGACGTACGGGCTGATCATCGCTGGTACGAGACCGATCCGCGTCTCCGGCAGGCAGAAGACCGCTTCCTCGCTCGCGACCACGACATCGCATGCACAGACGAGGCCCATGCCGCCCGCGAACGCCGGGCCGTGAATGCGCGCAATCGTCGGTTTCGGGAAAACGTACAGGTCGTGAAAGAACTTCGCCGAGCGCAGGGCCTGCGCGCGGTTCTTTGTGCCGGTGGCACGCCCGGCCTTGTCCATGCGCCCGAGATCGGCGCCGGCGCAGAACGCGCTGCCCCGGCCGCCGAGCACGACGACGCGCACCGACGGATCCTTCTCCAGGGACTTGAAGACGCGCGGCAGCTCCTTCGTCATGTCGTCGTTCATCGCATTGCGCGCGTCCGGCCGGTTCAGCCACACGTGCGCGACAGCGCCACGCCGTTCCAATTCAAGGGCTTGAAAAATGGGGTCGGACCCCATTTTCAGGAGGCGAGCGAGAGACGTTGGCGCGCGGCCGTGTACTCGCGCGCAAGCTGCGCGACCACGTCCGCCACCGGCACGACCTGGTCGATCTGCCCCACGCCCTGCCCGGCGCTCCAGATGTCGCGCCAGACCTTCTTCTCGGCGCCGGAGTCGGCGCCGAAATTCATCTTCTTCGGATCGGACTTCGGCAGGTTTAGCGGGTCGAACCCCGCCGCGATCACGCTGTGCTTGAGGTAGTTGCCGTGCACGCCGGAGAAAAGGTCGGTGTAGACGATGTCCCCCGCGGCCGCACGCAGGATTTCCTGCTTATATCGATCCGGGACGCTCGCTTCGGGTGTAGCGAGAAAGCGCGTGCCTATATAAGCGAGGTCCGCGCCCGCAGCCAGCGCCGCGAGAATCGAGTTGCCGCTCGCGATCGCCCCAGAGAGCACGATCGGACCGTCGAAGAAGCGCCGCACTTCGCCGATCAGAGCGAACGGGGAAAGCGTGCCGGCGTGTCCGCCAGCGCCTGCGCAAACGAGAATCAACCCGTCGACGCCGGCCTCGAGCGCCTTCTCCGCGTGGCGCACATTGATCACGTCGTGCAGCACAATGCCGCCGTACGCGTGGATATGCGGGATGACGTCGTTCGGTGCCCGCAGGCTCGTGATGGTGATCGGCACTTTGTGCCGGATGCAGACCTCGACGTCGTGCTCGAGCCGGTCATTCGACCTGTGCACGATCTGGTTGACCGCGTAGGGCGCGGCGTCGGGGCTCCCTGCCAGCGCGCTTTCGATCTCGCTCAGCCAATCATCGAGCGCTTCCTTCGGGCGCGCGTTCAGCGCTGGAAACGAGCCGACGATCCCCGCCTTGCACTGCTCGATCACGAGCTTCGGGTTGCCGGCGATGAACATCGGCGCGCCGATTACAGGGATGCGCAGGCGCTGCAGAACTGGAGGAAGAGACATGCGCGCGGGAGCGTATCATGGCGCGCTTTGCCGCGCGTGCCCCGCATTCCCGCAATTTGAATACTCTCACCGTCTTCGCCGGCTGCGTCGCCATCTGGGGGACGACGTGGCTCGCGATCACCTACCAGCTCGGCAGCGTCGCGGTCGAAGCGAGCGTCGCCTATCGCTTCCTGCTCGCGGCGGCCCTGCTCACTGCTTACTGCAAGCTACGGCGACTTCCGATGCGCTTCACCGTCGCGGAGCACGCGATCCTCGCGTTGCTTGGCTTCCTTATGTACAGCATTGGATATCTTTTCGTGTACCGCGCAGAGATGCACGTTGCCTCCGGTCTCGTTGCCATCGGCTACTCCGCGAGCCCGCTGCTCGCGATGTTCGGCATGCGCATCGCGTTCGGCCAGGCGATGAACGCGCGAATGATGGTCGGTGCGCTGCTAGGTATCGCAGGCGTCGCGCTCGTTTACTGGCCTGAGCTCGATCACGCCACCCATCGCGGCAGCGTGATGGTGGGAGCGGTATTCACCGCCGGCGCCGTGCTCGTGACCACGCTCGGCAACCTGGTCGCCCACCGCAACCACGAACGCAACCTGCACGGCTGGGCGACCATGGCATGGAGCATGGGGTATGGCGGTGTTGCCTCCCTCGCCGCGGCGGTCGCGCTCGGCGAGCCCCTGACATTCGATGCCTCACCCGCGTACGTGCTCTCGCTTCTCTACCTTACCGTCTTCGGCTCGATCCTCGCGTTCGCTGGATTCCTCGAGCTGCTCGGCAGGATCGGTCCTTCGCGGGCGTCCTACATAGGGGTGATGGTGCCGATCGTCGCCTTGCTCATCTCCTCGGTGTTCGAGGGATTTGCCTGGCAGGCGCTCACGTTCGTCGGCGTGGCGATCTCAGTGGCGGGGAACGTTCTGGTGCTGCGGAAGTAGCTAGGACTTCATGAAGACGATCGGTTCCGCTACGATTGGTCTCGGGTCCGCCGTTTGAAAGACAACGACATCAAGAGGTCTGCAGAGCACCCTGAGGCAAACGTAAGGCAACCTAACAGCCGGTCTTGCAAGCTTGGCGCGCTTCCGCTCGCCCAGATGGGCGCGGCGACATCAGTCGCATGCGACGGCCTTTGCCCCCCGGAGCTGAGCGATTGCACGATTCAGCCGTTCGGCGTTGCGCGGGCTTCGCCCGAGGTGCAGAGTTTCTTCCGCTACCCGGCGTGGAGTGCGATCAGGCAAGCGACCCACCTTTCGCTGCAAGGTCCCTCAGCATCTTCGGCACCTCGAACCGCGCCCCAAACTTCTTCGCCAGCTCGTCCGCCCGCTTGACGAACTTCGCTGCGCCGACGTGGTTCACGTACTGCAGCGCTCCGCCGGTCCACGCCGGGAATCCGATGCCGAAGATCGACCCGATGTTCGCATCATGCACCGTGGTCAGCACGCCCTCTTCCAGGCAGCGCGCGGTCTCGATCGACTGGCGGTAGAGGATCCGCTCCTTCAGCTCCTCGATGTCGTACGAGACGCCCGGCTTGCCGAACGCCTTCGCCAGCCCCGGCCAGAGGAATTTTTTTCCGTCCTTCGGATATTCGTAGAAGCCGCGGCCCGCGGCGCGACCGGGCCGCTCGATCTCCTTCACCATGCGCAGGATCACTTCCTGCCCCGGATGCACCGGCGGTAATGGCTTGCCTTCGGCTTTCAGGTCGGCGGCAGTCTGCTCCATCACATGCACCGAGAGCGACATCGAGGTCTCGTCGATCACGGCGAGCGGCCCGACCGGCATGCCGGCGAAGCGCGCCGCGTTCTCGATCACGGCGGCGGGGATGCCTTCGGCGAGCATTGCGCAGCCTTCCTGCACAAACGTGCCGAACGTGCGGCTCGTATAGAAGCCCCGCGCGTCGTTCACGACGATCGGCGTTTTCCCGATCTGCAGTACGTAGTCGTAGGCACGCGCCAGCGTGTCGGGCGAGGTCTTCGAGCCCCTGATGATCTCGACCAGCTGCATCTTGTCGACCGGCGAGAAGAAGTGCAGGCCGATGAAGTTCTCGGGCTTCCGCGAGGCCACCGCAAGTCCGCTGATCGGCAGTGTCGACGTGTTCGAAGCGAAAATACCGTTCGCGGCGAGCATCGGCTCGGCTTCCTTCGTGACCTGCGCCTTCAGGTCGCGTTTCTCGAACACGGCCTCGATGATGAGATCGCAGCCGGAAAGGTCCTTCACGTTCTCCGTCGGCTGGATCAGCGACAGCGTCTTTCCGGCTTCCGCCTGCGTGGTGCGGCCCTGCTTCACGCGCCGCTCGAGTAGCTTCGCGCTGTAGCCCTTGCCGGCCTGCGCCTTCTCGCCCGAAACGTCCTTCAGCACGCACGGGACGCCACGCGTGGCATTCGCCCACGCGATGCCGGCGCCCATCATGCCCGCGCCGAGAACACCGACTTTCTGCGCCGTCCAGCGCGGCGCGTCGGCGGGACGCAGGCCCTTCACGCTCGCGCCCGATTTGATCGCGGTGCGGTTGAAGAAGAGCGTGATCAGGTTCTTCGCGACCTGTCCGACCGCGAGCTTTGCGAGGTAGCGCGATTCGATCCGCAGCGCCGTATCGAAGTCGACGTAGGCGCCTTCCACCGCGCACGACATGATCGCTTCGGGCGCGGGCAGCAGGCCGCGCGTCTTCTCGGTCAGCATCGCCGGCGCGATCGCCAGCATCTGCGAGATCTGCGGGCTCGAGGGCGACCCGCCCGGCATGCGGTATTTCTCGTCGTCCCAGGGCTGGACCGGCGAAGGGTTCGCGCGGATCCATTCGCGCGCCATCCGAAAGAGCTCCTCGTTGTTTGCCGCCAGGCCCTGGATGAGGCCGAGCTTCGCCGCTTCCTGCGGGCGCAGCGTCTTGCCTTCGATCAGGTAGGGGAACGCGCCCTGCAGGCCGAGCAGGCGCACCATCTTGGTCACGCCTCCGGCGCCCGGGAGCAGGCCGAGCGTGACTTCGGGTAGACCGAGCTCGATCCGCGGATCGTCGAGGACGATCCTGCACTGCGCGGTGAGAGCAATTTCCCAACCGCCGCCGAGGGCGGTGCCGCCAACCGCCGCCACCACGGGCCTACCGAGCTTCTCCAGTGCGCGCATGTGCTTCTTTACGCCTTGGATCCATTCGAACACCTGCGGGCCGTCGTCCGGACCAAACTTCAGGACGTCTTTCAGCTCGGCGCCGGCAAAGAACGTCTTCTTTGCCGAAGCGAGGATCACGCCGGCGATCGAGTCCTTTTCCTTCTGCAGTCGCGCGACTGACTCGGCGAATGCGGACTGCCACGCCTCGGTCATCGTGTTCACCGGCGCGCCGGGCGCGTCGAACGTCAGCGTGACGATGTTCTCGGCGTCTTTCTCGTAGCGGATGGGAGACATGGAAATGGGGTCCGACCCCTCTTTACAGCCGCTCGACGATCGTCGCGATCCCCATGCCGCCGCCGACGCACAGCGTGGCGAGGCCGTAGCGGAGCTTGCGACGTTCGAGCTCGTCGATCAGCGTGCCGAGGATCATCGCACCGGTCGCGCCGAGCGGATGTCCCATCGCGATCGAGCCGCCGTTGACGTTCACTTTCTCGGCGGGGACGCCCAGCTCCTTCATGAACTTCATCGGCACGACGGCGAACGCTTCGTTGACTTCGAAGAGGTCGATCTGGTCGATCGTCATCTTCGCTTTCGCAAGCGCCTTGCGCGCCGCGGGCATCGGCCCCGTCAGCATGATCGTCGGATCGGCACCGGAGAGCGCCGTCGCGAGAACGCGCGCACGCGGCGTGAGGCCAAGCGCCTTGCCCTTTTCCTCGCTGCCGAGCAGCATCGCGGCCGCGCCATCGACGATGCCGGACGAGTTGCCGGCGGTGTGCACGTGGCGGATGCGCTCGACCTGCGGGTAGCGCCGGATGGCGACCGCGTCGTAGCCCATCTCGCCCATCCGGTCGAAGGAGAGCTTGAGCGAGGCGAGACCTTCGAGCGTGGTGTGCGGCTTGATGAATTCGTCGTGGTCGAGAATCGTGCCGCCGAGCGAATCCTGCACTGGAACGACCGAGCGCTTGAAGAGACCGCTGTCGCGGGCGGCGGCGGCCTTCTTCTGCGAGCCGAGCGCGAATTCGTCAATCGCGTCGCGTGAGAATTCTTCCAGCGTCGCGATCAGGTCCGCACTGATGCCTTGCGGAATGAACGCCGTCTCGAAGCTGGTCTCGGGGTCGCACGCCCATGCGCCGCGATCGGTGCCGAGCGGAACGCGCGACATCGACTCGACGCCGCCCGCCACTACGAGATCTTCCCAGCCGGAGCGCACCTTTTGCGCCGCGATATTGACGGCCTCGAGACCGGATGCGCAGAAGCGATTGAGCTGCATGCCGGCGGCATGCCAGTCCCAGCCCGCCGCGAGCGCCGCGGTCTTGGCGATGCACGAGCCCTGCTCGCCGACCGGCGTCACGCAACCCATGACCACGTCGTCGACCTGCGAGGTATCGAGATCGTGGCGCTTCTGCAGCTCTTTCAATACTCCGGTGAGGAGCGAGATCGGCTTCACCTCGTGCAGCGAGCCGTCCTTCTTGCCCTTGCCGCGCGGCGTGCGCAGCGCGTCGAAAATCATCGCTTCGGCCATCTCGATCTCCTGCAAAAAATAGGGACGGACCCCATTATTTCGCTATGCTGAAAATAGGGTCCGTCCCTATTTTTCTCCCAGCCCGAGCGAGCGGGAGATCACTTCCTTCATGATTTCATTGGTGCCGCCGTAGATGCGCGCAACGCGCGCGTCGACATAGGCGCGCGCGATCGGGAACTCCCACATGAAGCCGTAGCCGCCGTGCAGCTGCAGGCACTCGTCGATGATCTTGTTCTCGAGATCCGAGGTCCAGTACTTCGCCATCGACGCGGTCGCGGTGTCGAGCTTCTTTTCCAGCAGCAGCTCGATGCAGCGGTCGACGAAGACGCGCGCGACCTGCGCCTCGGTGGCGAGCTCGGCGAGCTTGAAGCGCGTGTTCTGGAAGCTCGCGACGGGCTTGCCGAACGCCTTGCGCTCGCGCACGTAGTCGGTCGTCCATGAGATCGCGGCTTCGGCCTTGGCGACCGCGCCGATCGCGATCTGCATGCGCTCCCACGGAAGCTCCTGCATCAGGTAGATGAACCCGTTGTTCTCCTGGCCGAGCAGGTTTTCCGCAGGCACTTCGACGTTGTCGAAGAAGAGCTCGGACGTGTCCTGCCCCTTCAGGCCCATCTTCTTCAGGCGCTTGCCCTTGGAAAAGCCCTTCATCGAAGTGTCGACGACTACGAGGCTCGTGCCTTTCGCGCCTTTCGCCGGGTCGGTCTTTGCGACCACGATGACGAGATCGCAGTTCCAGCCGTTGGTGATGAACGTCTTCGAGCCGTTGACGATGTAGCGATCGCCTTTGCCGCCGTTGGTGCGGCTCGCGGTTGTCTTCACGCTCTGCAGGTCGGACCCGGCACCCGGCTCGCTCATCGCGATTGCGCCGATCATCTCGCCGGCGGCCATTTTCGGCAGGTATTTCTTCTTCAGCGCCGCGGTTCCGTAGTTGAAGAGGTACGGAGCGACGATCTCGGAGTGCAGCCCCCAGCCGAGCGATGAGTTGTTCGCGCGCGCCTGCTCTTCCATCAGCACCACGCTGTAGAGCTTGTCCGCGCCCGAGCCGCCGTACTCTTCGGGCATCGTGCAGCACAGAAAACCGTTCGTGCCCGCCTTCTTCCACACGTCCTTGTCGACGTAGCCCTGCTCCTGCCAGCGCTCGTCGTGCGGCGCCACTTCCTGCTGCATGAAGCGGCGCACGCTGTCGCGGAAAGTCTCGTGCTCGGGAGTGAAAAGGGTCCTGGGAATCATTGCGGATCGCTCGCTGCGCGCAATTGACGGATGATATCCCATGCGGGACACTCGTCGGCCCGCTTTCCGGCCGCGCGCAATGCCTTCCAGCGAACGCTACGACACGATCTTCCGCCCCGGCCTTTTCGAGCGCCGCGTCGCGATCGTGACTGGCGGCGGTTCGGGTATCGGTCGATGCACCGCGCATGAGCTCGCGGCGCTGGGCGCGCGCGTCGCGCTCATCGGCCGCAAGCTCGAGAAACTGCAGGCCGTTTCAAACGAGATTTCGCAAACCGGAGAAGCGAAGTGCTATGCCTGCGACATTCGCGAGGAGGATCGGGTGCGCGACACCGTCGCGGCGATCCTCACCGACTTCGGCAGGATCGACGCGCTCGTCAACAACGCAGGCGGCCAGTTCGCCTCTCCGCTGGAGAACATCTCGGCCAAAGGCTGGGACACGGTGGTGCGCAACAACCTGACGGGCGGCTTCCTCGTCGCACGCGAGTGCTACGCGCAGCACATGAAAGCGGCCGGTGACGGAGCGATCGTCAACATCATCGCCGACATGTGGAACGGAATGCCCGGCATGGCGCATTCGGGTGCTGCGCGCGCCGGCATGCTCAACTTCACCGAGACCGCAGCGTTCGAATGGGCGCCGGTGCGCGTCAATGCGATAGCGCCTGGGTGGATCGCATCCAGCGGGCTGGATCACTATCCGCCCGAGATGGCTGCGCATATCCGCTCGCTCCACCGCCATGTACCGCTGGGACGGCTCGGCACCGAATCCGAGGTGTCGGCGGCCATTTGCTTCCTCCTTTCACCGGCGGCGGCTTTCATTTCCGGATCGTGCCTGCGCGTCGATGGCGCAGTACCGAACGCGAAGCGCCACCAGACGCCGCAGCAGGAGAAGCGCGGTGCGCAGTTCGACGGCTTTCATCTCGCCAGAAAGCCCAAGGTACTCGAGTAATGCCTTCGATCGAATCGAAGCTGGACACCGGGTCGGAGGTCTACCGGCGCAATCGCGATCACATGCTCGGGCTGATCGCGCGGCTGCGCGCGCTCGAAGCGCGCACGCGTGACGAATCGGCGAAGGCCAAGGGCCTGTTCGAGAAGCGCGGCCAGATCCTGCCGCGCGAGCGAATCGCGCGGCTGCTCGATCCGGGCGCGCCGTGGCTCGAGCTCTGCTCGATGGCGGGGTTCTGCCTCGACGATCCCGATCCGGAGAAGTCGATTCCCGGCGGCGGCATGATCGCGGGAATCGGTCATGTGTCGGGCGTGCGCGCGATGATCGTGGCGAGCGACGCCGGCATCGACGCGGGTGCGATCCAGCACATGGGGCGCGAGAAGCTGCTGCGCATGCAGCACCTTGCGGCTGCTAACAAGCTGCCGTTCGTCCACCTCGTCGAATCGGCCGGCGCGAACCTGCTCAAGTACCGCGTCGAGGGGTTCATCCATGGCGGCGCGATCTTCTGCAACCTGGCGAGGCTCTCGGCTGCCGGCTGCCCGGTCGTCACCGTCGTACATGGGTCGTCGACCGCAGGCGGCGCGTATATGCCGGGGCTGTCCGACTACGTGATCATGGTGCGCGGGCGGGCGAAGGCGTTTCTTGCCGGCCCCCCTCTCTTGAAGGCAGCGACCGGCGAGATTGCGACCGACGAAGAGCTCGGCGGTGCGGTGATGCACACGCACGTCTCCGGACTCGGCGAGTACCTCGCCGAAGACGATTCGGACGGCGTGCGGATCGCGCGCGAGGTATTGGCGCGCCTCGGATGGAAAACCGCAGCGCTGCCACACGGCAAACCGCCGCGCTACCCGGCCGACGAGTTGCTGGGCGTGATGCCCTCCGATTACCGCAAGCCGGTCGACATGCGCGAAGCGATCGCGCGTTTCGCCGATGATTCGGATTTTCTCGATTTCAAGGCCGACTACGGCGCAGCGACCGTGTGCGGGCACGCGTCGATCCACGGCATGCCGGTCGGCATCGTCACCAACAACGGGCCGCTCGACCCGGCGGGCTCGAACAAGGCGACGCACTTCATCCAGTCGTGCTGCCAGGCGGGGCTGCCGATCGTCTACCTGCAGAACACGACCGGGTACATCGTCGGCAAGGCGTCGGAAGAGGCCGGCATGATCAAGCACGGCTCGAAGATGATCCAGGCAGTCGCCAACGCGAACGTTCCGCAGATCACGCTGATGTGCGGCGCGTCGTTCGGCGCCGGCAACTACGGCATGTGCGGCCGCGCCTACGATCCGCGCTTTCTCTTTTCCTGGCCGAACGCGCAGACCGCGGTGATGGGCGCCGAGCAGGCCGCGCTCACGATGGCGATCGTGATGGAAGGCGGGGCGCGGCGCAAAGGATTGCCGGTCGACGACGCCAAGATCCAGGACCTGAAAAAGCGCATCATCGAGAACTTCGAGCGCCAGCAAAGCGCGTTCATCACGAGCGGGCTGATGCTCGATGACGGCATCATCGATCCGCGCGACACGCGCAACGTGCTCGGCCTCGCGCTGACGATTTGCAAGGACGCGGACGCGCGCAGCCTGCGCCCGGTGCAGTTCGGGGTGGCGAGGCCCTAGCAACCAACGAGTTAAAAAATGGGGACGGACCCCATTTTTGGAGGTGGTCATGCAATTCACGCAGGAGCACGAAGAGATCCGCCGCACGATGAAGCGGTTCATCGATGCCGAAATCAACCCGCATGTCGACGCATGGGAGGAAGCCGAGCAGTTTCCGGCGCACGAGGTGTTCAAGAAGCTCGGCGATCTGGGCATGCTCGGGCTGACGAAGCCCGAGGCGTACGGCGGCGCCGCGCTCGACTACAGCTACTCGATGGTGTTCGCCGAGACGCTCGGGCAGATCCGCTGCGGCGGCGTGCCGATGGCGATCGGCGTGCAGACCGACATGGCGACGCCGGCGCTCGCACGCTTCGGCTCCGACGAGCTTAGGAGGGAGTTCCTTGCGCCCGCGATTTCCGGGGACTACGTGACCTGCATCGGCGTCTCGGAACCGGGCGCAGGCTCCGACGTCGCCTCGATCAAGACCACGGCGAAGAAGGACGGCGGCGACTACGTGATCAACGGCGCGAAGATGTGGATCACGAACAGCCTGCAGGCCGACTGGATGTGCCTGCTCGCGAACACCTCCGAAGGCGCGCCCCACAAGAACAAGACGCTGATCATCCTGCCGATGAAGACGAAGGGCGTCAGCGTCGCCAAGAAGATCCGCAAGATCGGCATGATGTCGTCCGACACGGGCCTGATTCACTTCGACGACGTGCGCGTGCCGCAGCGCTACCGCATCGGCGAGGAGGGCCTGGGCTTCACCTATCAGATGCAGCAGTTCCAGGAAGAGCGCCTGTGGGCCGCGTCGAGCTCGGTGAACGGCATGCTGCGCACGCTGAACGACACGATCGAATACATCCGCGAGCGCAAGATGTTCGGCCAGACGGTGCTCGACTTCCAATACGTCCACTACCGCCTCGCCGAGCTGAAGACCGAGATCGAGGCGCTGCGGGCGCTGACCTACCGCGCCTGCGAGATGTACGTGCGGGGCGAGGACGTAACCGAGCTCGCCTCGATGGCGAAGCTGAAGAGCGGGCGCCTGCGTCGCGAGGTCTCGGACGCTTGCGTGCAGTACTGGGGCGGCATGGGCTTCACGTGGGACAACCCGGCCTCGCGCGCCTACCGCGACGGGCGTCTCGGGTCGATCGGCGGCGGCGCCGACGAAGTGATGCTCGGCATCATCTGCAAGTACATGGGCATCCTGCCCTCGCGCTACGTGAAGAAAGACTAGCGGCGGGGAATGTTCCGCTCGCTCCTGATCGCCAACCGCGGCGAAATCGCGCTGCGCGTGATGCGCACCGCGCGCGCGATGGGCTTGCGCACGATCGCGGTGTATTCGGAAGCGGACCGCGACGCGCGCCACACGCGCGAGGCCGATGCGTCGGTCTGCATTGGCGGTTCGGCGCCGAGCGACTCGTACCTGAATGTGGATTCGATCATTGCGGCGGCGAAGCAAAGCAGCGCCGAGGCCATTCATCCGGGCTACGGATTCCTCGCCGAGAGCGCTCCGTTCGCGCAGGCAGTGCTCGATGCGGCTCTCGTGTGGGTCGGCCCGCCGCCGGCGGCGATCCGCGCGATGGGTGACAAGAGAGAGGCGAAGCGCCTGATGAGCGCCGCGGGCGTGCCGGTGCTCGCGACCTACGCGCAAGGCGACAAGCTCGAATATCCGGTGATGGTGAAGGCGACGGCGGGAGGCGGCGGGCGCGGCATGCGCCTGGTCCGCTCCAAGAACGAGCTCGCCGGAGCGCTCGCGCAGGCGCGCTCGGAAGCCGAGCACGCGTTCGGCGACGGCCGGTTGCTGATCGAGCGCGCGCTCGAAGGCGCTCGCCACGTAGAGGTGCAGGTCTTCGCCGACGCCCATGGAAACGTCGTTCACCTTGGCGAGCGGGATTGCTCGGTACAGCGCCGGCATCAGAAGCTGATCGAGGAGTCCCCCTCTCCCGTCGTGGGCGCTGCGCTGCGCGAGCAGATGGGCAGGGCTGCAATCGCCGCTGCCCGTGCGGTCGGCTACGTGGGCGCAGGCACGGTCGAATTCCTGCTCGGCGCGGACCGGAAGTTCTGGTTCATGGAAATGAATACCCGCCTGCAGGTCGAGCATCCGGCGACCGAGGCGATCACCGGCCTCGATCTGGTCGAGTGGCAGCTGCGAGTCGCGCGTGGAGAGACTTTGCCGTTACGCCAGGAGGAGATTCGCTTCACCGGGCACGCGATCGAAGTGCGCCTCTGCGCCGAGGATCCTGCGCAGGATTTTCTTCCTCAAGCGGGAACGCTCGCGGTGTGGGAGGCGGCACCGGGGGTCAGGACGGACCACGCGCTCGAATCCGCGCTGGAGATCCCGCCGTGGTACGACTCGATGATCGCCAAGGTCATTGCCCACGGGGTAAGCCGCGACGAGGCGCGCGAGAAGCTGGCGCAGGCGCTCGACGCGACCGTCGCGCTCGGCATCCCGACGAATAAGACATTTCTGGCAGCGGTGCTGCGCGAAGAGTCGTTTGCCCGCGGCGAGGCGACGACTCAGTACCTGTCGCAGTATGAATTCGCCACTCCACCACCGCACGCATCGACGTACGCGATCGCCGCGGCGCTGCTTGCGCACATTTCCGGCTTCGGCGAGTGGACCCGCTGGAGCAATAACCCGGCGCACCGAATGCGCGCACGCTTCGGGAAGACCGACGTGGCGCTCGCAAGCAGCGATGTTTCGGTACGCGTTCTCGACGTCGCAGGGCACGCGGCGCGAATCGAAGCTGGAGGTCGAGAAGAGGTGGTTCAATTCGCACTCGACGGAAGAATTCTTCACCTCGCGCGCGCCGGCGCAAGCTACCGGCTGGAGAACACGCTGCTCGCGCCGCCCGCCAAGCGCGCCGGACACGTTGGCGACGGACGGCTCGCAGCACCGATGAACGGCCGCGTCGTCGCCGTGCACGCAAAGGTAGGTGAGCGCTTCGACACGGGGAGCCTGCTCGTCGTCCTCGAAGCGATGAAGATGGAGCATGGGCTTTCGTTGCCGGCGCCAGTGAAGGTGAAAGCGGTGCACGTCTCGGCCGGGATCCAGGTCTCGCCCGGACAGCTGCTCGTGGAGTTCGACCCTGCATGAAAGCGCATCCTGCGCTCACCGAGGAGCACGAGGCGTTCCGCGCGACGATGCGGCGCTTCGTCGCGCGCGAGATCGTCCCGCACGTCAACGACTGGGACGAAGCGGGCGAATTTCCGCGCGAGATGTACCGCAAGGCGGCGGCCGCCGGGCTGCTCGGTGTCGGATTTCCCGAAGAGTACGGCGGCACGCCGGCCGATCTGCTGATGCACGTGGTGCTCTCGGAGGAAATCGCGCTCGCGGGCTCCGGCGGCGTGCACGCCAGCCTCTTCTCCCACCAGATCGGCTCGCCGCCGGTCGCCAGCGCCGGCAGCGCGGAGCTGAAGGCGCGCGTCCTTCCCGGAGTGCTCGCGGGCGAGAAGATCAGCGCCCTCGCAATCACCGAGCCGGGCGGCGGGTCGGACGTCGCGCACCTGAAGACGAGCGCGCGGCGCGACGGCGGCGAGTACGTCGTCGACGGTGAGAAGACGTTCATTACGTCGGGCGTACGCGCCGACTACTACACGGTTGCGGTGCGGACCGGCGGGCCGGGCGCAGGCGGCGTCTCGTTGCTGCTCATCGAGCGTGACCGGCCCGGCTTTTCGCGCTACCCGCTGAAGAAGATGGGTTGGTGGTGCTCGGACACCGCGACGCTGCGATTCGACGCGTGCCGCGTACCGGCCGCGAACCTGATCGGCGAGGAGAACACCGGATTCCGCATCATCATGCGCAATTTCAACGCCGAGCGCCTCGGCATGTCGGCGGCCGCGGTCGGCTATGCGCAGGCCTGCGTCGACGACGCGCTTGCGTGGGCGCAGGAGCGCAAGACATTCGGCAAGCGCCTGGTCGAGCACCAGGTGATCGCGCACAAGCTGGTCGAGATGCAGACCCGGCTGCACGCCGCCCGCTCGCTCGTCTACGACACCGCCTGGAAGCTGACGCTGGCCCCGCGCGAGCCGCAATGGATCGCGCAGCTCGCGATGACGAAGAACTTCGCGACGCGCGCGATGGGCTTCTGCGCCGACGAAGCGGTGCAGACACTGGGCGGCGCCGGGTTCATCCGCGGCACGCGCGCCGAGCGGATCTACCGCGAGGTGAAGGTGATGCAGATCGGCGGCGGCGCCGAGGAGATCATGAAAGACCTCGCCGCAAGGCAGCTGGGATGGTCATGACAAAGAAAGCCGAGTACATCGCGCTGGTTTCGAACATCATCGAACACCATATCCCGTTCAACAAGCTGCTCGGCCTGCGGCTCGAGTCGATGGATCCGAAGGCGCCGAAGCTCGCGTTCGACATGCGGCCCGAGCTCGTCGGCAATTCGCGCCGCGGAATCCTGCACGGCGGAGTGATTTCCGCCGTGCTCGACGCGACCGGCGGCTTCGCGATCATGCTCGCGCTCGCCAAGGAGCCCAAGCCCGGCGAAAAAATATCGTTCCCGAACATGGGCACGATCGACCTGCGCGTTGACTATTTGCGCCCGGGCCGGGGCAAGCACTTCATCTCGGCCGCGAAGGTCGTGCGCCTGGGCAACCGCATCGCCGTCACCCACATGGAGCTCACGAACGACGAGGGCGAGCTGATCTCGACTGGAGCAGCCGCCTACGTCGTGGGGTAGTTCTGCTAGTCGGCGAAGAAATCCGTCAGGCAGACCCACTTCTGGCTCTGGATCTGGCACATCTTCGCCCGGTTCGAGCCCTGGTGCTTGTTCGGCCGGTAGGTCTGCTCGTCCGCGCCGAACATGTCGCGCGGGATCGTCATGCTGTCGAGCGCCTTGACCAGCGAATCCACGTTCAGGTTCGGCCCGGCCTTGTCCGCCGCCAGCGCGAAGCCGGTGATGATCTGATAGCCGTATACCGACGACAGGTTCGGGTCCTCCTTGAACTTGTCCTTGTAGCGCTGGTACCAGGCCCGCACGTTCGCCGACGGGTCGTCCGCGTAGGGGTAGTTCATCGTTCCCGTCGCATAGAGCCCGTTCATCGCCGGTCCGCCGAGCTTGTGGATCAGATCGAGGTAGGCCGCGCCTGACGCGAGGAACTCGGGGTTCCAGCCGAGCTTGCGCGCGGTCGCGATCGCGCCGATCGTCTCGCGGATGATCGTGCCGAGCACGACGATCTCGCAGTTTGCCGCCTGCATCTTCTGCACCTGGGACGAGAAATCGGTCGCGCCGCGCTTGTACGTCGTGACCTCGGTGTACTTCATGCCGAGGTCCTTGAGCGCATCCTCGCCGCCGGCTTTCACCTCGAGGCCGAAGTCGTCGTCCTGGTAGAGCGTGCAGATTCGCTTCGCGCCTTTTTCCTTGATCAGGCGCTTGAGGCCTGACCGCGTGGCCTCGTGGTAGGTCGCGAACCCCGAATACTTCAGCTTGTGCAGCGGCTCGAACATCTGCCGCGCAGCCGACAGCGGAAACAGGTGCGGCACGTTCTTCTCGAGGTAGATCGGCATGCCCGCCATCGCAGTCGGGGTACCGATCGGGCCGACCACCGCGAAGATCCTGTCTTTCTGGATCAGCTTCTGCGCAGCGAGCGCAGCCTTCTTCGGGTCATAGCCGTGGTCTTCGACGACGAGCTTGATCTTGCGGCCGTGGATGCCGCCCGAGTCGTTGATCTCGTCGATGCGCATCCGCATGCCGTTCACGGCCGGCTTGGAGAATGGGACGACCGGCCCGGACAGGTCCTGCGCGGTGCCGAGCACGATCTCGGTCTTGGAAACGCCCGATGTCTGGGCAAATGCAAGCGGTGCGCACAACGCAAGCGCGGCTGCAACGGTGACTCTCCTCATGATCTCCCTCCTCAGGGTCTGAACGGGGGCTACTGTAGCATTCACGCCGCTTCCTTCAGGTACATCGACTCGATCAGGTCGCGGTACTTCTCGTTCACCAGCTTCCTTTTCAGCTTCATCGTCGGCGTGAGCTCTTCGTCTTCGGGCGACAGCTTCTGCTCGATCAGGCGGAACTTCTTCACCTGCTCGACGCGGGCAAAGTGCTTGTTCACCTTGTCGAGCTCGCCCTGGATCAGCTCCTGGATCTCGGGCCTGCGGCACAGGCTCGCAAAGTTCGAGAACGGGATCGCCTGATCCTGCGCGTAGCGCTCGACGTTCTCGTGGTCGATCATCACCAGCGCGACGAGGTACGGCCGCTTGTCGCCGATGACCACTGCGTCGGTGATGAACGGCGAGAACTTCAGCTGGTTCTCGAATTCGGAGGGCGTCACGTTCTTGCCGCCCGCAGTGATGATGATGTCCTTCATCCGGTCGGTGATGTAGAAGTAGCCGTCGGCGTCGACCCGGCCGACGTCGCCGGTGTGCAGCCACCCGTCCTTCAGCGTCTCGGCGGTCTTTTCCGGCAGATTCAGGTATCCCATGAACACGGTCGGCCCGCGCACCAGCAACTCGCCATCGGGCGCGACCGCCACCTCGGACGGAGCCATCTGCGTGCCGATCGAGCCGGGCTTGACCCGGTCGCGCGGATTCGCGGTCACCGCGCCGCACGATTCGGTCTGCCCCCAGACTTCGCCCATGTCCAGGCCGAGCGCCATGTACCAGCGGATCAGGTCCGGCGAGATCGGCGCCGCGCCGGTGATGAGCACGCGTGCCCGATTCGCGCCGATGACCTTGCGCACATTGTTCAGCACGAGCAGCCGAGCGAGCCAGAACGCCGCGGCCAGGGTGGCGGGAATCGGCTTCCCGTCCTCGCGCAGCTTGGCTCGCTGGTAGCCGATGTCGATCGCAACCTTGTAAGCCCACTGCTGGAGCGCGCTCGATTGCTTGAGGCCGATCAGCACGCCGGAGTAGAACTTCTCCCATACGCGCGGCACCGCGGTGAGGATCGTCGGCGAGATCTCGCGGACGTTCTCCGGGACCGTGTCCGGGTTCTCGACGAAGTTCAGCACCGCTCCGGCGTAAAGCCCATGGTATTCGCCGCCGACGCGCTCGCCGATGTGGCAAAGCGGCAGGAACGCCATTCGCTCGTCGTTCTCCTCCTGGCGGAAGGTCTCCTGGTAGCTGCGCACCGTGGCGATGATGTTCGCGTGCGAGATCATCGCGCCCTTGGGCTTTCCGGTCGTGCCTGACGTGTATACGAGGATCGCCAGGTCTTCAGGCCTGCGCAGGCCGATCCTCCGCTCCCACTCGCCGGCGTGCGCCCGCTCGTACTCGCGCCCGAGACCGCGCAACGCATCCAGGCTCATCACCTGCGGGTCGGACAGCTCGCGCAGCCCTTCCATGTCGAACACGATGATCTTCGCGAGCTTCGCCACGCGGGCGCGAATCTCGAGCACCTTGTCTAGCTGCTCGTCGTCCTCGACGAAGATGAATGTCGAACCCGAGTCCGTGAGCAGGTACTCGACCTGCGCCGCCGAGTCGGTCGGATAGATGCCGTTCACGACGCCGGCCGCGCCCAGCGCACCGAGGTCGGCGAACACCCATTCCTTGTTGGTGTTGGAAAGGATAGACACGACGTCACCTGGTTGATAGCCGGCCGATACGAGACCCATGCCGATCTCGCGCGCGATGGCGCCGAGCTCCTGCCAGCTGATTGCGCGCCAGATCCCCAGCTCCTTCTGGCGGCAGAACGTCTTCCGCCCACGAGTCTGCACGCCATGCCAGAACATCTTCGGCACCGTATCGGTCATCGCCACTGCTTGCGTTTCTTCCATCTGCGCTGTCCCCTTACGCCTTGCGCCTTCATGCCGAGGTAGAACTCCTGCACGTCCTCCTTGGCCGCGAGCTTCGCGCACGTATCATCCATGACGATCCGGCCGACTTCAAGCACGTAGCCGTGGCTCGCGACCTCGAGCGCCATGTGCGCGTTCTGCTCGACCAGCAGGATCGTCGTGCCGTGCTCCTGGTTGATGCGTTGGATGATGCGGAAGATCTCCTGCGTGAGGAGCGGTGAAAGCCCGAGGCTCGGCTCGTCCATCAGCATCAGCTTCGGGTGCGACAGCAGCGCGCGGCTGATCGCCAGCATCTGCTGCTGGCCTCCGGAGAGCTTGCCGGCCTCCTGTTTCGAACGTTCCCTCAGGATCGGAAAGTAGCCATAGACCACCTCGAGGTCGCGCGCGACGCCGTCGGCATCGCGCCGCGTGTAGGCGCCCATGCGAAGGTTTTCCTCCACGGTGAGCAGCGGAAAGATTTCGCGTCCCTCCGGCACATGCACGATTCCGCGGCGCACGATCCAGTCCGGATCGCGTCCCTGGATCTCCTCGCCATCGAAGCGGATCTGCCCCTTGTGCGGATCGAGAATCCCGGAGATCGTCTTCAGGATCGTCGACTTTCCCGCGCCGTTCGCGCCGAGCACCGTGACGATGCGGCCGCGCTCGACCGCGAGGCTCACGCCGCGCAGCGCCTGCACGGGCCCGTAGCTCGCTTCAACGTTCGTCAGCTCGAGGATGGTCTCGCTCACTGCATCGGCTGCCGATTCCTGGGTGGCAAGCGTTCAATCCAGAGGGTAGTGATCACGATACGCATAGCCGCCCGGAATGCCGCCTTTGGAGAAAGCGAACTGCCAGACGCGCATGCGGCCCGCCCGAAAGCCGCCTGCGCATCCCTGCAGGTAGAGCTTCCACATGCGGTAGAACCGCTCGTCGTAGCGATCCTTGATCCGCTCCCAGCCGCGGTTGAAGCGCTCGAACCAAGCCATCAGGGTACGGTCGTAATGGCTCCCCTCCCAGGCGTGAAAGTCCTCGAGCACCAGATTAGGGCCGGTGCTGTTCGCGACATTGGCAATCGTCGGAAACTCGACGCCCGGCATCACGTACTTGTCGTACCAGGGATTGATCGATTCCTCCTCCTGGTATCCCACGGTGTGGAGAAGGAAGATGCCCGTTTCCTTCAGGCACCGATCGCAGGCGGCGAAAAAATCGCGGTAATACGTGCGGCCCACATGCTCGAACATCCCGACCGAGACGACGCGGTCGAACGATTCGTCAAGGTCGCGGTAGTCTGCTAGCCGGAACTCGACGGGCAAGCCTGCGCAGAGGCGCTTGCCCAGCTCCATTTGCCTCGCCGATACGGTTATGCCGACGACATGCACACCGCGGCGCTCGGCAGCATAACGGGCCAGGCCGCCGAACCCGCACCCGATGTCAAGCAAGCGCATTCCGGGCTCGAGCTGCAGCTTGCGGCAGATCAGCTCGAGCTTGTCCGCCTGCGCCTCGTCGAGCGACTGCGCGCGCAGCCAGTAGGCGCATGAATAGATCATGTACGGGTCGAGCATGACCTCGAACAGATCGTTGCCGACGTCATAATGATTCTTCCCGATCTCGAACGAACGCGAGCGGGAGCCGAACGGACTGAGCCGGGCCTTGAGCGCCTCGAAAAACGCGGTCGCCGTTTCGAGGCGGACTGCCAGCTTGCCGCGATAGACGCGGTCGGCGAATTGGTCCATTCGGTCGCAATCGAGCCAACCGTCCATGAACGCTTCGCCAAAACCGACGGTGCCGTCTCGCAGGATCCGTTCGTAAGCCCTTGGCTCGAGCACCCGCAGATCCCACGGCTCGGCACCATTGATCGCGATCCCTACAGTCGCAAGCGCGTCGCGCAACAAGCTCTCGGCGGCCATGGGTCCCTCCCGTCGCTGGTGAAACTCAGTTTTGCAGAGGCGAACGGTCGCCGTGCCGGCCGGCTCCGCCTGCAAAGCGTGCAGCGCCGTGAACACCCTCGGCCTCCAGAACCGCGATACCGTTGCGCCACTCCCTCTTCATTGCTTCCTCCACGCTCGCACCCTGTTGCAGATAAACGGAGCGCCGATCAGCGCGCACGCATTGCTGTGGGTAGCGCGCGATCTCGTGCGCCAGGGCTTCCGCTTCGCGTCGCGCTGCGCCGCGCGGTACCACCCGCTCGCAGGCGCCGATCCGCAAGCACTCCTCGGCCGGCACCTTTCGGCCCGTCAGGATAATCTCCAGCGCCCGCCCCTCGCCGACGAGCCGCGGAAGTCGAACCGTGCCGCCGTCGAGCAGAGGGATGCCCCAGCGACGGCAGTACACGCCCAGGTACGCGTCCTCTTCCATGACCCGAATGTCGCACCACAGGGCGAGCTCCATGCCGCCTGCGACCGCCGGCCCCGCGACCGCCGCGATTACCGGCTTGTCCAGGCGCATGCGCGTCGGCCCTAGCGGACCGCGCGGGGGAGGGACGGCATCCGGCGGAAAGTCGAGGTCGCGCAGCGGGGAGGCCCGTTCGCGCAGCGACGCGCCGTACTTGAGGTCCCAGCCCGCGCAGAACGCTCCCCCTTCACCGAACAATACGGCGACGTCCGCGTCCGGATCCGCATCGAACGCCAGAAACGCTTCCACCAGCGCGTCCGCCGAGACCGGATCCATGGCGTTGCGTGCTTGAGGGCGATGATGGATTACGGTCGTCACCCTGCCTGACTTCTCGATTGTTACGGTCATCGTCTCAGCCCCCTTCTCGTCCGCTTCCCCAGTGCTCGACCCTCGTCGTCGTCATGGTACTTACAGGCGCTCTGCGCTATCCTATCTCAAGGGGGGAACGGCTGGCGGACGGCGCCGGCGTCCCGGAAAGCAAGGCTCCAGGAGTCGAACGATGACGACCGGATGGGAGTCCGTGGAAGTGCGTCCTTATTCGTTGCGGCACCTCGCTTTTGTGTTGCCGCTTGTCCTGTTGCACGTCGCGTGTGGTCTCGTAATTGTGGTCGGCGCAAGCAGGCTGGCGGTGACAGCCTTCCTGATCACGATCACGCTTCAGATCTTTGGCATTACCGTGGGCTACCACAGACTGCTCGCTCACCGATCCTTCAAAACGACCCGCGGGTTTCAACTGGTCCTCGCCACGCTCGGAGTCTTGGCGGGCCAGAACGGGCCGCTTTGGTGGGTCGGGCATCACAGACATCACCATCGATTTGCCGACCGCGAGGGCGACACCCATTCGCCGCGGGCAAGTTTCTTGTGGGGGCACATCGGGTGGCTGTTCTGCCCCCGGCACATTCCGGTGCGCAGCAATCTGGTTCGCGATTTGAATCGACTGCCCGAGTTGCGTTGGCTTGAGCGCTACTACTACGTGGTCAGTCTGTGCTATGGCGCGCTTCTGTACTTGCTGGGCGAGGCGTGGGCACGCATCGATCCCCAGGCGGGAACGAGCGGCGCGCAGCTTGCCGTCTGGGGAAGCGTGCTCGGCACGGTCTGCGTGTATCACATCATCTGGTCGGCAAACTCCGTCTGCCACCGCTACGGTACGCGCCACTATCCAACGCCGGATAACAGCCGGAATAACCTGATCGTTTCGTTGCTGACGCTTGGAGACGGCTGGCATAACAACCATCACTACTATCCGTCCTCGGCGAGTCATGGATTCCGTCGATGGGAAATCGACATCAATTACTCCATCCTGAAACTACTCGCCTGCTTCGGACTGGTATGGGGCCTCCGGCCGCCGCCGCTCGGCACGGATCGCTGACCCCGGGCGCGCAGCCGGACCAGCGCGCGTGCCGGAGCAGGTAGCGCACTGATGAAGTGCGCGAACTGCCAGAGCGAAAATTCGAGCGCCAGCAAATTCTGCGCGGCTTGCGGTGCGCGACTCGGCCTGCGCTGCCTCAGGTGCAATCAAACCAACGATCCTGCGAGCAAATATTGCAGCGGCTGCGGGATGCTGCTCAAGATCGGCGCAGAAACTGAGGAGCCGCCGCAGACCGCCCGCGCACCAGCTGCGGACCCTGCCGGAGAGCGGCGGCAGGCGACCGTCGTGTTCTCCGACCTGGCCGGCTACACATCCCTCGCGGAGCAGGTCGATCCCGAAGAGGTCAACGAACTCCTCGGTTTGTTAAGGCAGGCCGCCGCGCGGGTCGTCGAGCGGCACGGCGGAACCATCAATCAATTCGTAGGCGACGAAGTCATGTTGGTATTCGGCATTCCGAACGCCGAAGAGGACGACCCCGTGCGGGCGATCAAGGCGACGCGGGAATTGCACGCCGAAATCCGCAGGAGTACCGCTCATCTACCGACTCGCACCGGCGACCCTCTTATCATTCACTCCGGAATCAGCACCGGTCTCGTGTTTGCGCAGTACCGAAACGATCGGGAGGGGCTCTACCAGTTGACCGGCGACACAGTGAACACGGCAGCACGGCTGCGCTCGCTCGCGAGCGCCGGTGAAGTGCTTGTCGGCCCCTCCACGCAGCGCCTCGTCAGGCCTTATTTCGAGATGCAGCCGCTGGCACCGGTTGCGGTCAAGGGCAAATCGGCTCCGCTCGTTCCGTACCGCGTCATCGCGGAATCCCAGATCAGGTCGCGCTTCGAAGCTGCGCGGGAGCGCGGCCTCCAAACTCACGTCGGTCGGGCGCAGGAGCTGGGGGTGTTGCGAACCTGCCTGTCTCGCGCGCTCGCGAGCGAAGGGCAGCTCGTGACGGTCGAGGGTGAACCGGGAATCGGCAAGAGCCGGCTGCTGTACGAGTTTCTGGGCGGTCTCGACCGCGAGGGCATCAGCGCGCCGCAGGGCCGCTGCCAATCGCATGCCCGCGACATCCCGTACTTCCCCTTCCTCGACAGCCTGCGCCGCGGCCTGCACTTGAGCGAACACGACGGGCTCGAACAGTCGCTCGAAAAAGCGGTATCCAACATCCGGCAAATCGACGTTTCGCTCGAGCGTTTTCTGCCGATCTATCTGCATCTGCTTGCGATCCCGGGTCCGTACCCGCTGCCGCCCGAGCTGAAGGGCGAAACGCTTCGCCGCACAACGGAGGAGTCGCTTGTCGCGATCATCACCGCGGTGACCAAGACCCAGCCGATGGTGTTCGTTATCGAGGACTGGCATTGGAGCGACGCGGCGTCGCAATCCGCGCTGCGCCGTTTGCTGCGTGTCATCGCGTCTCACCGGCTCATGGTGATCGTGTCGTATCGCCCCGGTTACAGTTTCGATTTCGCGCCTGCAGGGCCGCGCACCACGATCCGGCTCAATCCACTGAGCGAATCGGAGGCCGAGGTTCTTATCCGCAACGCAACCGCCTCGGCAGCGACACCAGCCGGACTGGCGGCGCTGATTTGCCGCAACGCCGATGGGAATCCTCTCTTTGTCGAAGAAACGTGCTACTCGCTGCTCGAGTCGGGCACGATCTCGGTCGTCGACGGCCGGCTCACCCTGCACCAGGCGTTGGATCGGCTGCTCCTGCCGGATACTGTCCAGGCCGTGATCCGGGCGCGGCTGGACAGGCTGGACGAAAACGCCAGGGAGATCGCCGGGCGCGCAGCCGTCGTCGGTCGCGCCTTCACGCAGCGTGTCCTTACGCGCATCTGCCCGAGCCGGATCAACCTCAACGAATCGCTTGACGCGCTCCTTGACCAGGAAATCGTGCACCAGACCAATATCCTTCCCGAGCCGGAATACACGTTTAAGCACGTGCTGACGCGGGAAGTGGCCTACGATTCCCTATCTCTCCAGCAGCGCAAGCAGCTTCACGAGGAAGTCGGTCGGGCGCTCGAGGAACTCTACCCGGACCGGATCGAGAACGCACCGATCCTGTTCCATCACTATGCGCGCAGCGCGGAGGCGAGCAAGGCGGTTCGATTCGCACTGCTTGCTGGCGAGCGTGCGGGGGAACTGTACGCGAATGCAGAGGCGGGCACCTATTTCAACGACGCGCTCGCGCTAGCAGATTCGTTGTCCGCCTCGCCCGACGCTGAGCGCTGGCAGATCGACGCGATCGTCGGGCTCGCCGCCACCGGGACGGTGCCGCGCGGCGCCGTTCCAGAACGAGAGCTCCTAGAACGAGCACGCGGACTTGCGGACCACCTGAACGATCGACGACGCTTGACGCAGGTCCTGTACTGGCTCGGCAGAAACTACTACGTCGCGGCAGACCTGCAGCGGGCGATCGAGTACGCACAGCGTAGTCTGGAGATCGCCGACGAGTCCGGTGATCCCGGCCTCGCGGCGCCTCCGGTGAATCTGATGGGCCGCGTCTACTGGCAACTATCGGACTTCGCGAGATCAGCCGAGATGATGGAGCGCAGCGTAGAACAGATGCGAGTGCTCGGCAATCGCAACGAGGAATCCACTGCGGCCGGGTTCGTAAGCGCGCTGTTCGGATACATGGGGGAGTTCCCGAAGGCTCTGTCTTACTCAGAGCGCGGGCTCAAGCTTGCCAAAGAACTCAAGAACCCCTACGCAGAGGCGGCGAGCTACCACTATCGCGGGATTATCCGAGACCAGCAGGGCATGTGGGGAGAGGCAGTCGCCGACTACGCGGCCGCCCAAAGGGTCGCGGAGGCGGCGGGCGACATGTTCCGGATCTACATCGCGAGATTCATGGAGGGGCGCGCCCACCATATGGCGGGCGACATTGCGCGTGGCCGCAAGCTTCTGGAAGACGGAATCGCGCTTGCGACTCAGCTGCGTACCACGTTTCTGCTCGGGCAGGCCAAAGGCTACCTCGCGGCCTGCCGTTTGGCGCAGAAGGACCTCGCCGAACTCCCGGCGCTTTGCAACGATGCGATCGACTTGGCGAAAAAAGCAGGAGATGGATTCACCGAGGCTCTCGCGCTGAGGACCCTGGCCGAAGTCCTGAGCGGTATTGGGCCGGCTGAACGCTCGAACGAAGCAACCGACGCTGTCACCCGTGCGATCGGAATGCAAGAGGGCATCGGTGCGAAACCGGAACTTGGGCGCAGCTACGCTACGCTGGCGTTCATTCTGCGCGCTCAGGGCAAGGCGCGCGATGCGGACGCCTGTCTGGAAAAGGCGATGGCGCTGTTTGATGCACTCGGTATGGCGTGGGATCGCGATTACGCGGCAACCCGCTGATCATCGCGCGCCGAGTGCCCTTGGCCGACCGCGCAACGCGGCCCGACTTCAGTTCGACTCAGAGCGGCCGACTAAGGAGCTCGCGCGCATCCCGCAAATCGAGGGTATCGAATCCTTCGGTAAAAGACTCGTAGACGGCGGCCAGCGTGCGCCCGGCCTCACGACGCTCGCCGCGGTTTCGCAGCAGGCGGCCGAGGCTGATGGTCGCTCGCAGCTCCCATGACTTCGCACCGCGATCACTGGCCACGCTGATCGCTTTGCGGAAGCACGATTCCGCTTCCTCGCCCGCCCCGGGACCCAATGCCAACAAGCATTCTCCCTTCAGGCGATACACCTCGGGCTCCCAGATCCTGTCCTTGAGGCTCTCGACCGCGTGCATTGCCAAGGCGACCTCGGACATCGCGCCGTCGGCGTCGCCCGCTCGTAAGCACGCGTCCGCGAGCATGGAACGAAACGCCACACCCGGAAGCTCGGCCCCCGTCGCCCGGTACGACTCGAGCGCGTTGCGCAACTCTCCGATCGCCGCGCGGCTGGCGTCCCGCCGCGCGACTGCCCAAGCCTGCAGAACACGATCAAACACAGACCAGAAACCGAGGCCGTTTTCTTCCGTGAAAGCGATTGACGCCGCAGCGCGATCAAGCAAAGTGTCGACGGCACCTCGAAGCTGAAGACCGAACAGGCGAGCACCGTCGGCGTAAGCGATGCTGTGCGCATGCTTTCGCTCTTCGGCGACGCGCACGGCTTCGTCGTGATACCGCAGCGCCTGGTCCGGATAGCCCTGATACCAGAGGGTCCAAGCGAGGTATGTAAGCGCAGACATGCGAATATCCTGACCGTAGAAGTCTGCGAGCCGGTCGTGGCGGGCGGGATCGTAGCGGGCGATGCTGGTCTCGACGTGCATCCGTGTTTGCGACAACGCCCCTGTCCAGAAGAGCGTGTTGCCCATCAGGAACTCACCAACCAATCGTGCCCCATCATCCTCGGCGTGCCCGGCCAGATCGAGAAATCGTGTCGCGGCAACCACTGCGCGCTCGATACGACTCCGGATCAGGAAGAAGGTTGCGATGCCCCAGAGCACCGGGAAGATGCGCGGTGTGTGTCCTACGGCATCGCACAGCGTCAGCGCGGTCGTGTATGTGCGCTCGACCTCGGGAGCCGCCCAGCCCCGCGTCGCAAGCAG
>Ga0070704_100000164_pt1 | contig 26234 bp, 15 predicted proteins | sample KBSK5252metaG_FD_65467 | JGI IMG/M metagenome (GOLD analysis project Ga0070704, IMG submission 65467) | Corn, switchgrass and miscanthus rhizosphere microbial communities from Kellogg Biological Station, Michigan, USA - KBS K5-25-2 metaG | ecosystem: Host-associated > Plants > Roots >...
CCCCAATCGGTTTCCTCCACAGAGCGCGTTACCTCCAAGGTGCACCCGTCGAGGTCCAAGACCGACCACGCCAGGGCAAGCAGCTCCCCGCGGCGCATCCCCGTGGCAAGGTCCAACTCCACGAAGGGATGCAGGACATGGCCTTCAAGGGCTTTGAGGACAAGCGCAAGCTGGCCAGCCTCCAGGATCTCGACTTCCCCGTCCTCCACGGGCGGCGGGCTCACGCCGCTGGCCACGTTGCGGGTCAAGATCTCGACCCTTACGGCCCGCTCTAAGCCACGGTGCAGGAGCCGGTGGACGTGACCCACGGTCCGGGCCGCCAGCGGCTTCCCGGTCTTGCCGCCGCGCTCCAGTAGCGTCTTGTGCAGGTTCTCGACGTGGATCGGCTTCAACTTCTGGAGCGCCATGGTGCCGAGATGGGGAAAGACCTGGTCCGCGGCCAATTGCCTGTAGCGCTCGGCAACCTTCAACGACTTGAGCCCTGCCGGCAGCACGGGCTCTTTGCCAGGCTCCGGTGCCGGCCCAAGCCACGACTCGAACCATTCTTTGACCGTGGTCTTGTTCGGGTCGACGAGCGTGCCCTTATCCAACTCGGCGAGCAGCTCGGTCAGCCGCTTCTGCGCATCCCGCTTTGTGCCGTGCGCGGTGTGGTAACGGGTGTCCCGCCTGCCGTTGGGCAGGGTGCCGGCGTCGAACTTGATTTCCCATGACTTTCCCGACTTGCCGCGGGCGCGGATGGTTCCCCGGCTCATGGCTTCTTGCCCCCCAGCTTGGACTGGTTGGCTTCGGCTCGTTCAAAGTTGGCCTTGACCCGCTTCATGGTCTCTGAGCGGAACATTTGCCAGATATCGCGATCGAGACGCGGAAATGGTATGGAGGGGTGATCATCGGGCAGCAACTCCGGCCCGCTAAGTTCGATCTCTCCCGCCGGCCGAAACATGTCCAGGATTAGGTGCGCGCGCCTAGCGGCGGCGTCATAGCCTGTCGGGTTGGTCATCCAGGCGTCGCCCTGCCAGCACGTAACGTCGTTCGTGGCCTGCCACGCGGCAAACCTGCCATCAGTCTGCATGCGGTAGGCCAACAAGAGAACGACCAAGCCGAACTCCCCAAAAGCGAGCCTGAGCGTATCGAGCAAAAGGTCCTCGTGATCGAACGACCGCTCGATGCGCCAAGTCGCTTCCTCAGATTGACTGCGGCCGCTCCTGTATGCCGCGTCATCGATGCGGGCCTTTGTGTCTGCAGTCACACGCAGCCCAAGAGAGACCTTGGTTCCTGGCGGCGCTACCTTCCGCGAGGGGCCTGATTTCTTTCCTCTGCTCAACGGCTTGACGGTCATGGCTGTTCTCCACAGTGTGCGCGACGCTGAGCTACTAGAAATGTCTAGCATCATCTTGCGTGCAAGGCCAGGACCCATTAGGTTATGTGAATCCACAGAAGCTCACACGAGGCGTTTGCGAAATGACACCGCAGGGGAAAGAGACAATACGGAAGACCGGACCGAAAGGCCCGCGGCCGATCCGGACGGTGGAGGAGATACTGGCCTCACCTATGTGCATCGTGCCGGAAGCGGCACGTGTGCTCGGCCTCAAAGGTCCCGGCTATTTGGAGGCGCAGCGCGGCGATATCCCGACAATCAAGATCGGCCGGCGTAAGCTGGTGCCCACCGCGCTGCTCAAGCGCATGCTCCACGGCGAGCAACTGGAGCGGCCGGGCGGGGAGGCCCACTGATGCCGGCGCCCGATGCGAAGCACCTCGCCTGGTTCCGGGCCGAGATCGCTGCGCGGTGCGCGACCCATCGCTGGTTCATCCGACTGGAGCAGGCGCTGCAGCGCTTCATCAGGCGCAAGGCGCGCGCCGCCGCGGTTCGCCAGGACTGCGCCCCCGCAGATCCTGAGCTGGCGTTGGCCGCCGGCTCAGCAGTAAACCCCAACAGACGAGACGCCCGATGGCCGCAGTCGGCTCCATCGTTCTCGTTCGGCTCTACACCCCGCACGGCTTTGATCGGCCAGGCGCACCGTGGGACTCGGTCGAGTACCCCGCCATCGTCACCGGCATCGGTGGCGACCCCAACATCCTCGATCTCGCGATCTTCCCGCAATGGCGCACCCGTGCTGAAGGCGGGAGTCCCGAACGAGAGCGTCGCCAACCCGCCTTCGGTTGCTTACGCGCCCTGGGCAACCTGGCGGGAGCTGCCCGAGTAGCGCCGGAAATGCGAGCGCCGCCCGAAGGCGGCGCGCTGAGTAGTGTGAGTGGCGTCCCTAGCCAGCCTCTCGATCCGCTCCGTGCCAGGAATGATCGAGCGACCTGGAAATCTCAGGACAAGGGATAACTGCCATGCGCGGCAACATGCCAGATCCGATTCGCTCGGTCAATACGTGCACGTCCATCGCTGCCACCCTGGGCATTGGCGGCATCCAACTGGCGGCGATGGCGCGGCCGGGGGGCAGCGGCCGTGTCGGCGGGACAGCGCCTACGCCCCCAGGACCCCGCAGTGGGGCCGGGCAGCCGGCCGACGACGATGCTGTGGCTCGCAAAGCCTACTTCGTGGAGGCGATCACGGACTGGGTTGCTAGTCGCAGGCAGCGGGCCGCCGATTACATGCAGCCCAACGAGATCGGGGCCGCCAAGCGTCGGGCGTTTCTGTTGTTGCGCGCCATCGTCGACGGCATCGCGTTCATCTACCGCGAGCGCATCGGCGCCGACGAACGCGGCAACAGCTATCTGGCTGGCGTCTACATCGTCGATACGATCCTTTCGGACAACGAGAACGGCTGCAGCACCGTGTCTGCCCGGCGGGTCGCGGCCCTGCTCGATTGCGCCGAGAAGAGCGTGCGACGCGCCCGCGAGCTGCTCGTCAAGAACAGCGTGCTGGGCTGCGAGAAGCGGCAAGGCATCGAGGACCGCTACTGGCCCATCATCAGTCGGAAGCTGGCGACAGAGGAGAACCACGCGACGTGGTGGCTCGACGCGACCAGTAGGGCCACCAGGCGAGGCCGCCCGCCCGAAAAACCCCGGACCCATACGGACCAGGCTTTTGAGACAGAAAACCCCGGACCCGAGCCGACAACCTCGGACCCATGCGGTCCGCGCTTAAAGAAAACCCCGGACCCAAAACGGAAAACCCCGGACCCTGATTTTGAAAAAAGGCCAGCATCTCAAGCGGTTGAGGCTGTAGATCTCGTGTATACTTCGAAGAAAGAGGATGGCGCTGACGCGCCTGTGCCTGTGTTTGGCAAACCCAAGGGGATGCCGACCAATCCGAAGGCGACGGCGGAGCAGTTTGACCAGTTCTGGACGGCCTACCCCAAGAAGGCAGGCAAGGTAGCTGCACAGAAGAAATTTTTCGAGCTGACGCGAGAAGATGCCGAGCGGGCGATTTCCGGCGCGGCAAGGTACGCGGCGGAGTGCAAGTGCGAGCACCGCGAGCAGCGCTACATCAAATGGCCCCAGGGCTGGCTCAGCGAGCGCAGGTTTGAGGACTACGCCGGCGCGTCCTCCCCTGCCGCCGTCATTGACCCAGAAACCGCCTTACAGCAACTCGCGGCGAGCCCGGATGGCAGGCGCGTGCTCGAACGGTACGGCCACGATGCGGGGATGCGACGCCTGCGCGAGATCGCCGCCGGCATCACGAGGGGAGATGCCTGATGCGTGACAGCAATCCGCTCCAGCTCGCACGGGCTGCTCCCCACAACCTGGAAGCCGAGCAAGCACTGCTCGGCGCCATCCTCATCAACAACGAGGCGCACGACCGCGTCTCCGGATTCCTGGAACCTTACCAATTCTTCGATCCGTTGCATCAGCTGATCTATGAGACGGCGGCCAAGCTGATCGCCGCCGGCAAGCAGGTGACGCCCATCACGCTCAAGACCTTCTTCGAGAGCGCCGAGCCGATCGGCTCCGGCTTGAGCGCGCCGGCCTACCTCGGGCAGCTGGCGACCAACGCCACAACCATCATCAACGTGCGTGACTACGGTCAGACGATCCGCGATCTATGGACCCGCCGGCAAATGATCCTGATCGGCGAGGATATGGTGAATGCAGCCTATGACAGCCCGGTCGATTTCCCGCCGAAAGAGCAGATCGAGGAGGCCGAGACCCGGCTTTTCGCTCTTGCCGAGCGTGGGCAAGGTGACAAGGCGGAGGTTGACCATCCCACGCTGCTCTCCGGTGCGATGCGCGTGGTCGGCGACGCATACCGTAACCGCGGCGCTCCTGTCGGTCTCTCCACCGGCCTCACTGATCTCGACCGCAGGATCGGCGGGTTGCGACGCGGCCACTTGATAATCGTGGGCGGCCGGCCCTCGATGGGCAAGACCAGTCTCGGCACCAATCTCTTGGATGCTCAGACGGTACCCAAGATGTTCTTTTCGATGGAAATGACGGGTGAAGAGGTAGGTCTTCGGGAGCTGGCCAGCGAAACAGGCCTGGCCTCGGGTCAACTCATCCGCGGCGAACTCGACGAGGAGCAATGGCGCCGGCTCATTGCCGCCGAGGCGAAGCTCAGTCGACGGCCTCTTATCGTCGACCAGTCGAGCGGGCTCACCATCGCCCAGCTCTCCGCGCGTGCCCGGCGCGCCAAGCGTCAGCACGGCATTGAGCTGATCGTGGTCGATTACCTGCAGCTCATGCAGGGCTCCAAGCGCAACAACCGCGTTGAGGAAGTGACGGAGATCACGGTCGGGCTCAAGGCGTTGGCGAAGGAGTTGAGTATCCCAGTGGTGGCGCTTTCGCAACTCTCCCGCAAGGTCGAGGAGCGGCAGGACAAGCGCCCGCAGCTCGCCGATCTGCGCGAGTCCGGCAGCATCGAGCAGGATGCAGACGAAGTGCTGCTTGTGTTCAGGGAGGAGTACTACCTGGAGCGCGCGAAGCCGGAGACAGGTACGCCGGAGTACAAGACCTGGGCGACCAAGCTGGCCGCCTGCAAGGGCCTCGCCGAGATCATCATCGCGAAGAATAGGCACGGCCAAGTCGGCATCATCGAAGTCCAATTCGATGGGCCGACGACGCGCTTCTCAAATCCGGCCGGCAACATCTAGCGAAAGGGGGCGGGGCGCAGCGCCGGCCGACGCCTCCCTGGCGAGCGGCGCGGATGCCTTGCGGCAGCCACCCGCTCCAGGCATCGCGCGGGCCGCGTAGTGTGGCCACCACCGACCGACCGGCACTTCGGATGGCGCCCCCCAGGTAGCGGCGCGGGCAAGAAGCCGCCCACGGGCCTCCCCAGGCGCTCCGGCTGAGTTGAGCCATGCAACCTGTCAACGGGCCCTGGCCAGGTAATCGGCCCACGCCTGCACGAGCTCGCTTCTACCATAGAAATCGGGGCCAAGAGGAGGCGGCTGCAGGTGCCCCGTGTCCCGCGAGTGCCGGGCGATCTGGCGCCAGGGGATGGCGCGACAGCCGCTGAGTTGCACGGGCTCCAGAGGGGCGCAAGTACGACGGCAGTGCTGTATCCGGGGGGCTCAACCGGCGAACTAGGCGCGCTTGCGTGCCATGTCGAAATCCACCACGGCGGCGCGCGCATCGGGCAGCCGATACACGTGCTTCTTGACGCGTCGGTGTTCATCGTCGGTGTCGATGTGCTGTGCATACCGCAGGACACCGGGCAGCGCGTCCAGCGCCTTGGCTACCGCACGCCATGGGAAGGGCTTGAGCCCCAGAGCTGGGCAAAAGGTCTCAAGATAGAGCCTTCCGACCAGGTCGTAGAGCACGGGCCCGCTGGTGAACCCCTGCTGTTCTGCGAGCCATTCCAGGAAAGCTGCCGCGTGCGTCTGCGCGGTCTCCTGGAGCACTGGCTTCGTCGAGGCGCCGACCACTACTCCGCGCCGGTCGGTGACCGCCCAGAGCTTCTTGGCGGGCTTCCTGATGCGTTTCGTCGTGCGCATGGTGTGGACAGTCTCTGTGTCCACCGGGACGGAGATTGCCTCTGACACCAGATCGAGCATCGGGCTGGGTGCTGAGACGGGTGCCGTCGCGGGTGCCGTCTCGGCTCTTCGTAGCAGCTTCCCCAGCATCTCTCCGGCCTTCTTGTGCGCTCCCTACGCTGCGAACCATCCACAGCAGGATCTCGCACGGCCTGGGCTTTGCGGCAAGCGGCGTTAGACAGTCTTACGTCGGCGTGACCCATCGGCAAGGGAGGGGCAGGAGCAGGTTCAGGAAGCCCGACGAATGCCATAGGAATCTGAACGCCGCGGTGCGCCACCCTGTACACGGGCACCTCCCAACTCGCGACTGCCCGAAGGTCAGCGAAAAGGAGACCGCCACGGGCATGTGCGGTGTGAAACTATCCCAAGAATAGGCTGGCTTCGCCGTTTGCCATCGTTTCAACGATAAAGGCCCGGTCGAGGAATACATTGTGCATCTCACAGCTCGTCTCGGCGATGAGAAGGCACCCGTGGCAGGCGGCGCCATGTAGCGCGCGATCGTCGGTGCGGTTGCCTGGATCATGATCGGCACAGACGGGGTCGTTGGAGCAAATCTGCAGCCGGCCAAGTGCGGCGGCGAGGATACGGGCGAAGCGCGGTGCAGTGCCCACCAGGCCACCCAAGGTGCCGAAGCTGCCCGCCGTTGCGGTGTAGATGAGAATGCCACACCGGTTCACCTGGCCCGGATTGCTGGGATCGGAAAGGGCGTAAACGCGCTCCTTCAGGGAGCTGGCAGGATAACCGCAATCCAACGCAATCTCGCTGATGAGGGCGTGCGAGAGCGTATGTAGGAGGACATATACCGCGCCTGGAAGCTCGGGCGCGTGCGCCCCATACTTGGCCCGCGCCCATGCAGCACTGCTGCCGAGGATGACGCCGACGCGCTCCTGAACGGGCCTGCGAGCAAGCCAGCGCCCGATGGCGTCGGGATCGACGTGGATGAACAACCCCTCTCCGAATTGCTCGATGGCGGGCAGCCAGTCGGTGGCGAGACCGAGCGGGGCTCCGTCGACTGCCAAACGCACATCCTCGATGTCGCCGTCAGCGGAGGTGGGCGCCGCTTCGAACCGCGTGAAGCCGTAGAGGCACATGACCTCGCGCAGGCGATGCACGGCAACGAGGCTCCTGATGAACCCTAGGTCGACCCCGACGTTGGCCTCCCAGACATCGCGCCGCAGTGTCTCGGCAAACAGCCGGGCGTCGAGGCGGTTCTCGCCGATGAGTTGATTGCCGGAGGCCAGGATGTCGAACTCCGCGTACTTCGGCTTGATCGAGGTGTTAGACTGGGCGAGGGAGCGCATCAGTTCAAGGCGGGAAAAGATGTCATCGGGTGTCCAGCCCCTCAACGCCTCTCGCAACCTTGAATTGAACTTGAGGGCTTGCGCCACGTCTGCCGGCGAGGCGGCGTCCTTCAAGTCGTCAGCGTGAACCGCGAGCAGCTTGCCGAGCTCGTCCTCAGCGGCCGGCAACGAGATGACCGTCGCTACCTGCGGGAAGTAGGTGTTGGTGGCCGTGCGCGTCAGGAGGCGCAGGTCCTTGTCACACGCTTCCCTGCCATCACGGCCAAGCCAGGGTCGCTCGCCTCCGCACTTGCCGAGGCGACCGGGTGCAAAGGCCTGCTGAAGAGATAGGGGCTCGGTATTGCAGTCGCAGACAATGTAGGTATCCGCAGGATCGGCGCTCGTGCCTCGCTCTTCAAGGTACAGAGGCTCCTGGCAGCGCTTTGGGCCGTGGAGGACCCAGCGCCAGTCGATGTCCTGGATGTGACCACGCTCGCAGGCCCCTACGAAGCGGATCGGCGTGACCTCCGTGGGCTTGCCGTCATCGTCGTGGAAGTAGCGCCGTCCCTTGCCGGGCTCCAGGTCTTGCCAGCGAACCAGTCTGCGCCTGTGGCGACGTCCAATGGGGGCCTGCTCAACTTTCTCGCACACGAACCACGTCGGGAACACTGAAACCGGAACGCCGGGAGGCTCGCCAAACCCGTTGCCGTCCTTAGCGAGCGGCGGCGTGCGTAGCGATAGCCTGGTCCCCTCCGGCATCCGGGGAGTCTCGCCGTTAGGGCCAGGGCTCGTGAGGCGCCGTTGCAGCATCTCGACGAGACGCGGCTCATCGATAGTCGTCCAGGTGCCCTGGCGCATCTCCCAGCGGTCGAGCCCGCCAACCATGACGGAGCGTGTTGGAAGGTCGAGCATCGAGCCCGGACCAAACGTGGTGATCAGTTGGCTGAGGCGCTGGAGGTTCCGGCTCATTCCAAGTCTCCAGCGTTGCGAATCTCGCCACCCCAGGGATCGCGCACCTTAAGCACCACGTTGGGCTCGACATCGCGCATGGAGCGTCCCGCGACGAAGCGGCGGTGCTCCTCAGTGAGGTTCTCAAGTGCGGGGTCGAGCGGGTTGTGGAGCAGGTGGTTGGAGGCGCCTCGCCGCGAGTAAGCAAAGGGCACGCCATTGGCCGTCTGCTCGTCCGCGGTGGTCATCCACGCCTCCAGAAGCGTTGTAACCGCATCGCGGAGCTGGTCGTCACCACCTACGACTCGACCCTTGGCGCGCGCGACAATGCCGTCGATCACCTGGGTGCGCAACAGATCGTGATCGCGCAGCGCGCGGACGGCATTCTCGGGCGTCAACTTGGGCTCGAGATGGCGGGCGACGGCCACGACGATGGCGGCCAATGCTCGGTCGAGTGCGCGGGCGGCCCAGGGCGTGACGCTGGTGGCCTCGACGGCTCGGTAGAACGTGCAATGAAACTGGCGAAAGCTCTCGTAGTGCGTCCGATCGCGCGGCTTGTGGAGGTTCAGGACGGTGACCACGAGGCCGGCGCGTTTGTGATCTCGGCCGACGCGACTTGTCGCCTGAATGTACTCTGCCGCGGTCTTCGGCTGGCCCAGTACGAGCATGAGCCCGAGCCGCGTGATGTCGAGGCCGACCGAGATCATATTGGTGGCAAGCGCCACATCTACGGAATCGGCGCCGCCGGAGAAATCTGCCTCGAGGCGCTGCTTGGCTTCCGCGACCTTGTCGGTCGAGACCCGGGATGTGAGTTCCAGCGGCTCCCTAATCCTGCGGTCCTTGAAGGGGCGCGAATCTGGCGAAACGCGCACGCGCTCCGAGCCATAGCTTGCCGCACGAACCCGCACGTCGTCCTCGACAATGCGGCGGGCGCCGCCCAGCTCGCGCAGCGCATTGAAGTAGCAGAGGGCGGTCATATAGGGGTCGGCGGGGTTCGGCTTCGCCCCCGCGGCCTCGGCGGCCTCGTACTCGGCTTGCGCGGCCGCCACGAGCGTGGTGAGGGCGCGCAGGAACACGAGCTTGGGGCCGCGTCCCTGGGCAGCCACGCCCATGTAGAGCCTTGCAGGATCCTCGAAGGAGGGCACGGTGACCGCGAAGAAGCTGTCCTTGCGGTCCACGGCGGGGGGCGGAAAGATGTTGGTCGTGTCACGGTCGAAGAGCAGCCGGATCTGATCGGCGGCGCGCCGTACCGTGGCGGTGGAGGCGACGATCTTGGGCCGGATCGGCTTATCGTTCCGGACACGCGTTGCCAGAGCGTCGATGGCTGTCTCGTAGAGACCAGCAACCGTCCCAAGTGGTCCCGAGATAAGGTGCAGCTCGTCCTGGATGATGAGGTCGGGGGGCAGGAGAGCATCGCCGTTGAAGAGGGGTTTCCCGGGCCCGGGCTCGGCGGCGCCGTAGAAGCCGACGCCGTCTTCGACACGGTCGACATGCCCAAAGAACGCGCCGCATTCGCCAACCCACGGCAGGCTCGCGAATTTATCCACGGTAGCGATCAGGAAAGCCGGAAGGCGCCGATAGATCGGCTCGTCGACCGTCAGGATCGGCAGCGCACGATTGCCGGTGAAGTCGCAGTCGGCGTTCGTGCAGCGGATTTCAAGATTGCGGGGCGCGTTGTTGTTGGGAACGCACTGGAAGGACTCAGGCGTGAAGGCCGTGCCGCACCAGGGGCAGGCCTTGATCGGCGCGGGGGCCCTGACCCTTTGCGGGCTATTGCGGTACTTGCGCACGCGTGTCACGGCGGTGTCGTCGCCGGTGTCGCCCTTGCCACCGAGGCGGTTTGGCGAGGCGTCGGAGCCGACCCAGAGTCCGATCTCGATCGGCCAAGTGCCGAGCAGCGGGCGGCCGTTGGCATTGGCGTTCTTGGGATCGGTGCGGGCGAGCTCAAGCGCGCAGACTACGCCGGCGGCACGGGAGAGCTGGTCGAGCGTCAGCAGGCGCAGGGTGTAGCGCATGATGACGGTCACGCCGGCGCCCGCCACACCGGCGGTTAGCCGCCGGTGCGCGATGGCGAAGGCAGCGAGGCCGAGATAGGCCTCGGTCTTGCCGCCGCCGGTGGGGAAGAACAGCAGGTCCACCGCCTCGCGATCGGGGTGGGCCTTATCGACGAGGCCAGCGAGATTGAGCAGGATGAAGGCGAGCTGGAATGGGCGCCACTTGGGCGGTAGCTGGTCCTTGGGATTGCCGCTTGGCCCAGCATTCCTTCGCCTCGCCGCCGTTGCGACCGACTCGTTCATGAAGCGGAAGGCGCGGCGCGCGTGCTCGTCCTTGCCTAGCAGAGAAATGCCCTCGACGATGCGCCAGCAGGCACCCTCCATGCCGGCGAGGAGCTTGTTGGCGGTCTCTTGGCGCGGGCGCTCCAGCGTGGCGGCGAGGACGTTCTGACCCTTAACCCAAGCGCGATAGAGGTCGGGCAGCGGGGAGAGCGCGGACATGAGATCGGCGCTGCTCTTCTCGGCGAGCTCGGCGAGGTCCTCCATGGCGGAGACGACGCCGGGCAGCTTGGCCTCGGGGGTGGGGGCAACGCGCTCGACCTCGGCGGTGGGGAGCGGGTCGGTCCACGCCGCGGTGACCCTGCCGGCGCTCTCGGACGCCCAGCCGGCGGAAGTGCTGCGGCCAACGGCGTATTCGGCAACGTCGCGATAGTGGAGGTCGGCGATGCGCACGTCCTCGTCGTCGAGGCGATAGCCGGAGAGGTCGTGGCGGGCGACGATGCCCTCGGGGCAGCGCAGCTCGATGCGGGCCTGGAAGGCATAGCTCAGGTCGCCGTAGCGTCGACGGGAAATTGCGCGGCGGTTGACCAGGAATACCGTGACGGCGCGCACCGTCTGGCGGGCGCCGCTCGGCGTGTCGAAGTCGTACTTGCGCGCGAGCACATCCAGCTCCAGCCGTCCACCACCGAGCTGCGGGGTGGTGCTCTCCGGCACGGCCAAGGTGTGGCGGGCCTGGTCCAAGGGGATGCGGAGGGTGCGCTCCTGGGGTTTGCGTATCCACTCGACCTCGGGGGCCTTGCGCCGGTCGGGAACACTGCCGTCATCAGGCGGGGTGAGGAGTTCCGGAGGCAGAGGAGGCTCGGTTCGGTAGTCGCCCCAGGTAATGACGGCATCGACCGCGTGCACGGTAGGCGGAAGGAGGACGGTGAGGCCGATGGACGAGGGGTGGAAGCGACGCTTGGCAACCGGGGCTTCGGGCAGCGCCTGGTCACCGGCTGCGCCGCCGGAGCCGGCGGTTTGCGGCTCCTCGGCGCCCAGCTCCATATCCTCCTGGGTGGCTGGGTCGTCCTCAGCGGCCTCGGGAGATTCGGCCGCGGGGGCGATGAAACCCGTGAGGTACCAGCGGGAGGGCGCCTCGCTCAGGCGCTCCTCGGCCAGATCAGCGTCCTCGGGACCTGGGCCGGGGCCGACGAGGTCGCGGCGGAAGGCGTTGACGATCTCGCTGCGGACATCGACCGACTTACGGGGCTCGCTCACGGCTTCTTCCCCCTCTCCATCAGCGCGAGGTCGCCGATCGTCTGACTGTGCCATTTCGAGGTGTATGCGGGCTTCAGGCCGGAGGGCTTGTAGCCGGCATCCTTGAGCAGACCCTCCAGCGCGACCAGCCGGTCGCGCAAGCCGCAGCGGATGCCGAAGCGCAGGCTGGCCTTATCTGGGCCGCTGAGCACCCAGGCGTCGCTGCGGGTAAGCGCGTGAGCCCACAGCGAGCGCTCGCCGACATCGAGAAACGAGAACAGCGGATCGCGCACGATAGCCTTGGCCAACTCGGTGTCCGTCACGTTGTGGATAGCCTTGAGTGAGGAGCGTAGCTCCTTATTGTCGATCTGCTGCGCGGCCCTGCGGCGCTGAAATCCGGTCTGGGTCTCCACTACGCAGTCCTCCACGGTCTCGACCGCATAACCGTTGGATAGCGCGCGCCAGGCGCCGATGCGCCAGCACTCGATCATGACGTTGGTGTCCACCAGGACGGGGCCGCGATGCCGGGCCATGGTCCTCACAGCTCGGCAGGGGGTGAAATTTCATACGCGGTGCACAGGTCGGAAAGGTCGTCGATGGTTGTGTCGAGGAGGTCGGCGGCGCGGCGCGCCGAGAGCCGGCCCTCGTCGATGGCGAGGGCAAGCACCTCCATAAAGGGCTTGGAGAAGGGGAGCGGCGGCTTGGGCCTAACGGCCTTGCGGCCGTTGTTGCGGAGCTTGGCGTCGGTGAGCTTCTTCGCCGCGGCGGGGTCGAGCGTGCCGATGGCGACGAGGCGCCACTTAAGGGCGGTGGCCGTCACGCCCAGGGCCTCGGCGGTATCGTTGAGGCGTCCAATGAGGTCGCGGTCCGCAGCGGTGTCCCAGGGCCCGTGCTGGGCGAGCACCACCTTCGGCATCAGGACGGCGGAGGCAAAGGCGTTGGCGAGTTGCTCAACGCGGATCTTGCTGTGCTCGGCCGACTCCTCGATGCGGGCTGGGGGCATGGTGTCCCAGGTGAGGATGTGGAACAACTCGTGGCCCAAGTCGAAGTTGCGGCGGCCGGGGACCTCGTGGCGGTTGATGAGCACGGTGTCGAGATCGGGGAGGCGGCAGGCGGCACCGGAGACGCCCTTGATCGCGTCGACCATGAGCACGAGGATGCCGAGACCGCGCTCCATAACCTCGCCGAGGCACGCAGACGGGACAGCGCCCAGATCGAAGTCGGCGGCGAAGCGCTCGCCGGCCTCCATGGCGTCCTCGAAGGTGCCCTTGGGGGTGAGCTTGAGGGACTGGCGCAGGACCGGGGTGGGGCGGCCGACCTGGGGGGCCAGCGCTCGGAGGGCGGCGATCCAGCGGCCGGAGACGCGCTCGAAGGAGTCGAGCTGGGGCATGGAGACGCCGGATTGGCGCCAGGAGAACTTGCCCTCGCCGGCCAACAGAAAGGGGTCAGTGAAGTAGTCGAGGGAGGCGCCGAGCTTCTCCACCGCCAGCAACAGCTCCTCGGCCGAGAGCCGGCGCTCGCCGGTCTCAATGGCCGAGACTGTCTGACGGTCCTTGAAGCCGAACACGCGCGCAAGGTCGTCCTGCGAGAGCTTGCGATCCTCCCGCAGGGCCTTGAGCCGGGCGCCGATGACGCTGGTGTTCATGCGATCTATGTAATCTTGCTGATGGCCACTTGCAAGAAAATCTTGCATGACATACAGATGTACGAGAAATGCCTTAAGTTCAGCAGCTTGCGCCGCTTGGCGATGGGGATCAGGTGATTTCTACCTGCTCCATCTCATAGTTGCCGATCACCCACATAGAGCTTTGCACGTCGATCCGGTCGTGCGGCTTCAGCTCTGCGACCTCCTCGGCAGTAAGGGAGGAGAGGTCGCGCAGGCTCTGTTGATGGGCCCTTCAATTGCTGGTGAGCAAGCGTGCTCCTAAGCGGCTGATGCGCCTTTGGCGAAATTGCAGTCCGGGCAGGCCACCTGACCATTCGTGACCGTCGTCTTGCCGCCGCGCGCATGCGCGACCTTATGATCGGCATGCCAGTTTGCCCAGCTCACCTTCGCGCCGTCGCAACGCAGCCGCAGCTGACAGAGGCCACCGTCGCGGCGGAATATCGCCAGCCTCTGCCCGTGTGAGTAGCCTCGTTGCGGGTCCTTTGGCTCGATATCAGGATACGCCTCGAAGAATCGCTTCTCGAATACGTCGAGCCGGGCGCGGATGCTCTCCTGGCTGTCCGTCGATTGGCTGATCAGACGCCGATACTCGACGAGCTGGTAGTCCTTGCTTTCGTCATCCTTGGTCTCGTTGGCGGCCCGCTCGCCCTCCAACCCGATGAACCACGTGTTCAGCTTCGGCTCAAGACCGTTCGCGACGTATCCTTCGATCAGCACCGAGGAGAGGCAATACAGGTTATGACGTTGTAGCGCTCCAGCTCCGGCGTCTCCTCCGGAAAGCTGCGCAGCAGAAAATCGTACACGCGCCTCACTTTCTTCGCGACGGGGCCTGCCGAATCGAACGACTTATTCTCCTCGTACATATCGTTCAGCTCAGCGTCGCGCACGCTGGTAGGTCCGCCCGCGATCTCGATGAGAACCGTCTGCGCAGCGAGGTGATCATACGTCAAGCGGGAGTTCGAGAAACGGCAGTTCTTGAAAAACGGGTGAGCGGCGACGGTCTTGACGAAGTCGCGCATGGCGCCCGTCATCGCGTTGCGCTTCTCCTGCGCCTTGAGCGTCGTGCCGTTCTGGAGGCGCAGGAACATGTCCCGGACTTCGTCCTCCTGGTCGTTCTGCGTCGCCTCCTCGACGATGACCACATCGACGGGATAGGCATCGAAGATGGTGCGGACGTCGAGCGGCAGAGCCGAATATTTCATGCCGCCGACTTTGTGCCCCCGCACAGGTTCAATGTCCTTCGCCAGCGGGAACTTGTCGGCCCTGAATTCCCAAATCGTTCTCAGGCGCTGCTGACCATCGACGACCTCGTACTCAATCCCGTCCGAGCGCTTGACGGCGCGCCAGTACATCTTGGGGATGTCGTACTCGCGCAGGATAGAGTCGAGGAGGAGCTGCTTTTGCTTGCGCGACCAGGCTGGCGGCCTCTGGTAGTCCGGCGTGGGATCAATGCGTGGCTCATAGCTACAGATTGTTGCCAAGGGCAGTGGGCGCTTGTTCATCTTCATGCGGCGAATCCTCCCCCTTCCATGCTTGTGAATCTTCGCGCACTTGTCCACGTGGTCGCACGATCAGATTGTCATAGAGCTGGATTGCGCGTGCTCGTGTTGTTGCGATTTCCTGTGACATCGCCCAGGTAGACGGCGTTCTGCGTGCGGCTCTTGGGGTTGCTCATTGGCGCTGCTGGATAGCCGGCCAGTAGGACATTACCGCTGGACAGAGACTCCGGGTTCACTACTGCCCAGTCCACCTGGTCGTCGGAAATTCCCCCATCCATCGCACGGGCTCCTCAAGTTGCGTCGCTGTCGTCCGCTTCATCATCATCGCTATCCTGACCCTTGCCCCTCATCCCCGGCGCGATGCCGCGGCGAACCTCCTCCGCGTGGCGCTCGGCGTTGAGGGCGAGGAGGCGGGAGAGGAGCTCGTCGCGGAAGGGGGAGGGCCAGAACAGGCGACCTTGGTAGGTGTGGTCGTCCTCGTTGGACTCGTCGAGGAAGATGGGCTCGGCGCGCTCCGCGAGGTCGCCCCAGCCGTAGGCCTCCAGGACGGCGCGGTCCATGGCGGCGTGCAGCTCCCGAAGGCGGACGATATCTGCGGCGGTCTCGCCGCGGTCGTGGAAGCGGTTGTAGGTCTTGGTCATCCCCTCGTTGCGCGCGACCATGAGCTGGGCGCGGTGGTCGTGGTAGGCCTGCCCTGCGACCTCCAGGGCGGGATCGGTCTCGAAGCCGGGCGTGAAAGGGAACGTTGCAAAACAATCGGTCGGAGTATATACTAGGTCATCTTTCATGGTGCTGCTGAAAAAACGTGCCCACACTTCGTGTGCTCGACCCTGGAGCACCGAAAATGCCGAGGCTTGGTCCATCAAAAAGGTGATCAGCTTATCATTCAGGACTTGGCCTTTACCTATGAACGCAAACGCGCACGTTTTGCTAACGCGAGCCATAGCGATGCATCGCTCGTGAGTTTCGAGGTACTGCCATAGCTCTGGCGAGCGCGTAGAGTGTAGCCACCACAACTCTCTGCGATCACGTTGCGTTACATGCTGTCGAGCAGGCTTAACCTTGGCTTCTACTATCGCGAACAACTCGGGTGATTGCCGGGCTTCGCTCTCGCTCATTACTCCGAAATCAATAACGAAGCGGGACGGACTTAGTGTTGGGCTTGTGTTAAATTCCTCACCACCTAGGTAGGGCCGAACTCGAAGCTTATACTGTGGATTTTTCTGTAATATCCTATGCATCTCCGCGAGAGGCGAAGCCGCAGCGTTGCTGTCATCAAACAGAAACCCAATTCCAAGAATCTTGCTGCCTAGAAACGCCTTGTCCCTATTGTCGTGAAGGGGCGCTGGGTTTTCGTCCACTCCGGCGTGAAAAAGGAATGCTGTAATTCTTTCGACCGGCTTCCCATCGAGAAGCACGAATGCCGGCGCGTAGGTATACTTAGCTATGTGAATAACGCTGACAACCACCGAGGCAGTACCCGGCCAGGGAAGCCTCCTCGTGGCACGGTAGATTATGCCACTGTTCTTCAGAATCCATCCCAAACCTCCTGACCGAGTATCTCCCTGGGAAATCGTATTCGTCGCGACCAAGCCCAACGTTCCACCTCGTCGAACATTTAGGTATGAGCGCCGAAAGAAGTGAGCTGCCAAGTCGACGAGACTCGTGCAGCCGGAATGTAGGGTGACGAGCCAATCGCGATAGCCAAGGCCGTTGGAGGTGCTGACCTTAGTGCCTCCGAGGAACGGCGGATTCCCCACAATCGCATCGAACCCCCCGTTGTCGCGGGCGAACACCTCGGGGAACTCGATCTGCCAGTGGAAGGGGCGGAGGGGGTGCTCGCCCTGGCGCAGCGTCGCGGCAAACTCGGTGAGCTTGTCCCAGTCCGCCTCCAGTTTGCCCGACGGCATCAGCCAGCTCTCGACGTCGGCGCGCCGCTTCTCCCGCGCCTTGAGCTTGTCCTCGGCGAAGAAGGCTGCGATCACGGCATCGCCGATGACGCGGACATGCTTGATGCGATCCTCGACGAACCGGTGCTTCTGCTCCTGGATCGCGCGCGTGGTGTCGTCGGGGGCGGACTGGATGTCGGCGCGGCCCTTCATGGACTCGACCACGCGATCCTTCACCAGCGATCGGAACAGCGGCAGGCCGGGCTTCGACACGTCCCAATGGGTGGCGGCGATCTGCTCCTGGGAGAGCCCCACCAAGCTGTCGCCCGATTTCAGCGCATGGTCCAGGAACGTGAACTCGTGGTCGCGCGCCAGCGTCGCGAGCCACAGGGAGAGGCGGGCGAGGTCGCAGGCCAGCGGGTTCTTGTCCACGCCGTAGAGGCAGCGCTGGGCGACGAGGCGGCGCGCGTGCAGCTCCTCGTCCTCGTCGGGCGGGATGGCGGGCTTCTTCTCCTTGTGCCGCTCCCACGCCTGCACCAGCCGCGTGGCCAGTGCCCGGCACGCCTCCACCAGGAAGGCGCCCGAGCCCATGGCCGGGTCGCACACCTTCAAGGCGAGCACCCGCTCCGGCGTGGCACCCGGCCCCAGCCGCGCGAACGCCGGCTCCAGGGCGTGGCGCACGATCGGCTCGGTGAGGCTGCGCGGCGTGTAGTGGCTCCCGGTGCGGCGCCGCTCGTCGGTGGGCTGCAGGAGGGGCGTGCCGGCCGGGACGGAGCGGCGCATGGGCGAGCCGCGCTCGTCGACGATGGCATCGAGCGCGGCGGCCAGCTCGTCCGCCGACCGCGCCTGCTCCACCGCCTTGGCCACGTTTGCCGAAAGCTGGCCGCGGTTCGCCTCCTCCTTGAGGAACTTGATGCGGTCCTTGCCCCTGGCGGCGGCAAGCGCGTCGAGGTCGACGAACACGGGCGTGCGGTTGTTCTTGCCGGCCCGGATGGCGAGCGCGCGCCCGGAGGCCGGCTCCACCGTGAAGCCCATCACGGTCTCGTACACCGAGCCGATCTCCTGCACGTCGAGGGTGCGGTAGGAGATGCGCTCGCCGTCCACCACCATCAGCCCGCGCAGGATGCGCAGGATGGTGCCGTCGGAGACGGGCAGTACGCGCGGCGGTTCCACATTTGTGCCGCGGCCTTCGAGGAAGGGGAAGGCATCGGGGTCGAACAGCTTGCCGCCGCGGCCCTTGATCCAGCCGGAGGGGTGGCCACGGTGCACCAAGCGGAACAGGGCGAGCAGCCAGCCCCAGGCGCCGACGCGCTCGTCCATGGTGTCGGGGTAGCGCGCCTCGTCCTCGGCGAGCTTGGCGTAGAGGCCGCGCACGGAGTAGCCCTGGGTGTAGAGGGCGCGGGCGCGCGCGTCTGTCATGGAGGGGATGAGGTCGCGCTCCTCGGCGTAGAGGATGAAGACGAGGCGCATGAGGACGGTGAGCAAGCCCTCGTAGAGGTGCTGCGCGCTGTTGGCGGCGAGGGCGCCGATGCGCTTCGGGTCGGCCGCCTGCAGGCCGCGCAGCAGGTCGTGCAGCGCGCCAAGGACCTGGGCGGAGAGGTTGGTGGAGACCTGCGCCTGAGCCTCGCGGCTCGCTTTGAGGAGGGCCGGGAGGCGGCGCTCGGGGCTGTCGTTGAACAGGCGGAACGAGCCCAGGGCCAGCTTCAGCCCGCCCAGCATCGGCCGGCCGGCCACGGTCCCCAGCGCCTTGAGCGGGAAGCCCAGCCAGCCTGAGGATTCCCCCTTCGGCCGGTAGACAGCACGCAACTCCGCATCGGTGACGAGCACGCCGGCGGGCACCTGGGTCTCCTGCAAGAGGCGCTCGAAGCGCTGATGCGGTGTCGCCTCCCAGCCCGCCAGCGCGCCGCGCTGGTCAGGGTCGATCCCGGCGGTCTCGCAGCGGACGAGCAGCTGCCAGGGGGCCTCGCCCTTGAGGCCGCACACGGCCCAGGTGGGAGAGAGCGCCGTGTCATAGTCGGGGAGCGAGACCGTGAGGTCGTGCGGCAGCGCCGGTCCTCCCGGCGCGCCCGCGACATTGGCGGGCTGCCAGCCGAGTACGCCGTGGAAGAAGGCCCACGGATCTTTCAGGGCCGGCTTGTCCGGTGCAGGATCGATGAAGGCCGCGACCACCTCATCGTCCAACTTGGTTTGCCGCTCCGGCGAAAGCGTGAGCGACTTGAGCAGGCCGCGCGCGAACACGAGGCCCACGGGCTGGACGTGATCGAGCCATTCGAAATCGGTGTCGGCGGGCAATAGATCTTGAGCCATAGGGTTTCAGGTTCTAGGGGTCTATCGGACAAGTGTTATACTGAGTATTCTCTGAAATCTCAGCCCGACGCTGGCCAGAGATAGACGAGGCCAATGGGCTCGAGGCGGTGGGCACGGACCTCGTAGGACTGGCGCACGCGGGCGGGCTCGTCGCGCAGCTCCTGCTGCAGGCGCTCCAGGCGGAGGGACCAGTGGCGTCGATTCGCTTCGAGCTGGCGACGCTCGTCCTCGTTGAAGAGTTCGTACTGATCCGGGTTGCCGGTGTCACGCGCCTTGCCGATGCGGGCGCGCTGGGCCTCCAGCAGCTTTTGGAGGGAGGCCGCCTCGGTCTCGCCGCGCTTGGCCAGCTCCTTAGCGATATGCTCGATCTGGGAGGCTGCGCGGCGCTCCAGCTCCGCGCGCAGGTCGGCGACATCCTGCTTGGCGAGCAGAGTGACGCGTGCGGTTACGGTGGCGGGGACGGGGCGGGCGTCGCGGATCGCCTCCTCCAGCTGCTCCAGCGTGGTGTCCTCGCCGCGCTCGCCCAGGGGCTTGAGCGGCTTCTTGGGGCGGTCGGCCTCGCTCCAAAGGGCGGTGACGGGGATGATCTCCTCGTGCAGGCGCGCAGCGCCGGGGCCATAGAGCGAGAGGCGGCCGAGGAGAACCACGCGCGGCTGTGCGCCCTTGCCCCGGATGACAACAGCGCGGTTGAGGTCGGCCTGGAAGCCATGCGACTGGAAGCGCGAGAGCAGACGGCGCACCAGTCGGTGCTCCAAGTGGACCTGCACCACGTCGCTGGCATCGGCGCCGTTTGGTAGGATGGGAGGCTCGAAGGCGATGGCGCGAACGGGATTGTCGCGGCGCCACTCGGAAAGGCGCTGGCGCCGGGCGCGGCGGCGCGGGCGCAGGTCGTCGAAGGCGTCCGCCCAGGTTGGGTCGTGGGCGAAGGCCTCGTGGTCCGTGTCGAGGCGGTAGGTGTCGACTTGGGCAAGGCGGCCGGCTTTGGCCCGGTCGAGGTCGATGCCGATGCGGGCGAGCGCCGCGGCGACCACGCGGGTGAGGTCCTTGGGGTCGACGCCCACGCGCTTCCTGGCGTGCTCCAGGTCGGCGCGCAGCTTGTCCTGATCGGCGAGCAGGCGGGCGTGGCGCTCCTTCTCCTCGTCGTCCATCTCGGCGCGGGCGCGGGCCAGCCGGTCCGCATCGGATTCCCTAGCCACGGCTTGGGCCAGGGCCTTGGCGGTGTCGCGCTCGATGCCGCGGGCGGCGAGGCGCTCGGCGATGCGAGTCTCGATCACCTCGCCGATGGCGCCGAGCTCTGAGCGCATGGTCTCGGTCTTGCGCACCAGGGCGTCGAGGACGATGTCTTCCGGGCGCTGGCTGTAGATGAAGTATCGGCAGGTGACTTGGGCCGCCGGCTGCAGCTTGCGGTCGATGCGGCCGTTGCGCTGCTCCAGGCGCGAGGGGTTCCAGGGCAGGTCGAGATGGATAAGGTCGGCGCACCGCATCTGCAGGTTGATGCCTTCGCGTGCCGCGTCGGTGCAAATGAGGATGCGCAGGGGCTCCTTGGCGGGGTCCGTATTGAAGGCCTCCTTGAGGGCCTCCCGGCGCTTTGCGCTGGTGGGGCCGGTGAAGACGCCGATGCGGTCGTCGGCCTGGTCGGTGTCGGCGATGGCCTCGCGCAGGCGCCGCTCCAGCCAGCGCCGGGTGTCCTCGAACTCAGTGAAGATGATGACGCGCCGCTCGTTCCAACGGCCGTTGGGGACGAGGTTCTCATTGATCCATTTGGTCAGCCACCGGACTCGGGCATCCGGCTTAGTGGCGTGTGGCTCGGCGACGGCAAGCATGGCGTCCACCGCCGCCAGCTCGGATTTGAGCTGGGTGGCGGTGGTATTGCGCTCCGCAACGACCGTTGCTGCCGCAACGGCGGCTTCATCCTCCGCGATCAAAGCGTCGGCACCGGCCTCGTCCTCCAAGTCTAGCTCGGATGGATCGGGGGAAGATTGACTCGTGAGGAGCGCCGCGGCGGAGGCGGCGGGAGCGCCCACGTCCTGAACTCCGTCGGCAAGGCGGGCCAGGGTCTTGCGGTGGACTTTCAGGGTGCCGGCGAAGGCGGCGATGGAGGAAAGCAGCCGCTGCTGCAGTCCGACCAGAAGAATGCGGGCTTGTGCGGCATCATGCGGAGGCAGAGCCCCGATGCGCCCCTCGCGCAAACGGGCATAGTCGGCCAGAGAACGGGCGAGCGAAAGCTCCGGAGCGTCGGGAGAAAGGCCCTCGATACGGATCGCCTCCACGATGCGCTCGGGGAAACTCTCGCCGATGCGGCGCAGATCCGCCTTGAGGCGGCGCACCATAACGGGCTCCAGCTCTTTGGGATTGATGTCGACGCCGCGCGTGAAGCGCTGCGGATCGAGCATATCTAGCAGCGCCGAGAAGCTATTGGAATGGCCGTTGTGCGGGGTGGCGGTGAGGAACAGGCGGTGCTCGAACCGGGCGGAAAGGTCGCGCACCGCACGCGTGATCTGGCTGTCGATGGCATAGCGGCCGCCGCTCGCGGGGGCCGCGTGGTGCGCCTCGTCGAGGATCAGAAGGGCGCGCGGGCGGAAATCGCCGAGCAGATCGCGCAGGGGCGCGACGTAGGTCTCCTCGGTGAGCAGGCGGTGCGAGATGATGAAACGGGAGCCGGTCGCCCAGGGATTGACGGAAAACCCGTGCAGGCGGCGCAGCTCGGCTAGGCGCTCGCGGTCGATGATGTCGAAGGACAGACCGAACTTGGCCTCCAGCTCGTCCTGCCACTGCAGCGTCATGGACGGTGGCGCGGCCACCAGAACGAGGTCGATGCGGCGCCGCAGCAGGAGCTCGCGCAGGATCAGGCCGGCCTCCACGGTCTTGCCGAGACCCACGTCGTCGGCGATCAGCAGGTTGACGCGCGGCAGGCGCAGCGCTTTGCGCAGGGGCAGAAGCTGGTAGGCGTCGAGCCGGATGCCAGCCCGGAAGGGGGCCTGGAACAGGTCGCGATCGGCGGCGGTAGCGGTGTTCCAACCCACCGTGCGCAGGTAGGCGCCAAACGCTTCCGGGTCGTCGGCGCCCTTTGCTGCCAGCGCCTCCCAGGCGTCGTCCCGATGCACGGACGCCGCAATCTCGGCATCCCACAAGACATCGAGGATCTCGCCCTGGGCATCGTCGGCGACGCACGCAAGGCGCAGTGGGGTCAAGCTGCCCTGCACCTGTGCCACACCCTCGACCAGCCAGGTGCGGCCTCGCAGTTGTACGAACGCGCCGAATTCCGGAACGGACATGATCCCCCGCTAGGGCAGCCGTACACCCTCCTCCTGGCCACCCGGAAAGTTTATTCTATACCGATGTTGCTCGTTACTGAAACCGGGCAGCACCGGCCTGCTACGCGAGGTGGCGATCGATGAGTTCGTGGCCGGAACGAGCGAACGGAAATGGCATAGGAATGGAAACATATGGAATCAAATCATGGGTCGGACCAGGCCGTGAGCAGGGCGATGCTCACCCGGCTGCCGCGGGGAGCGTCGTGCCAGAAGATCAGGCCGCGTCGCGACATCCCGGAGGTAGTGCCTCTCCGCGCTGCTTACCGCTCGCAGGAACATCATTCTACGTTCTTCGCGCGCTCCTCGGCGTTCTCACACGGTCAAGGCCCAAAATTGAACTTGACCATCGATACCGAAAAAGCCGCTTCTCCCTCAGTGAGCAGTCCTTGCAAGGCTAGGCACCCCGGCTAAGCTTGCGGCCTTCCGATCAGGGATGGTTTTGGTATGACCAAGCTGACGACGGCGCGCATTTTTATCTCATACTCTCGCAAGGATGGTGCGGTCCTTGCCGCGCAGCTTCGCCGCGACCTGGAAGGAAAGGGGTTCACCATCTGGCAGGACCTCGTGGCGCTCGAAGGCGGGCGCGACTGGTGGAGCCAGATCGAGGGGGCGCTGAAGTCCAGGGCGCTGCAGCATTTCATCCTGGTGGTGACGCCGGCCGCGTTGGTGAGTCCGGTGGTGCGGCGCGAGATCCGATTGGCGCGGCAGGAGGGCAAGACCTTCCTGCCGATCAAGGGGCCCGGACTCAAAGAATGGCTCGGCGACCTCAACGCGCTGCCGCGCTGGCTTGGCCAGCTCACAGACCTCGACATCCCCGAGCATTGGCTCACCTTGCAGCGCATCCTGGAGGCCCCGAGCAGCGCCAAGCGCGTGCCGATGATGGCGCCGGAGCCGCCGGCCGACTTCGTCCCGCGGCCCGTCGAGTCCGATGGCCTGAAGCGCCGGCTGCTGGACGCCAAGGGCGATGCGGTGGCCATCACGGCTGCCCTGCGCGGGGCCGGCGGCTACGGTAAAACCACGCTGGCCAGGGCGCTGGCGCACGATCCCGACATCCAGGACGCCTACTTCGACGGCGTGCTGTGGGTGGAGCTGGGCGAGCAGGGCGGCCCGCGCGTCATTTCGCTGATCAACGACCTGGTGGGTCTGCTTACCGGCACACCGGCGCAGACGACCACCCTGGAGGCCGCCCGCACAGCGCTGGCCAACGCCCTGGGCGAGCTGCGAATCCTGCTCATCGTCGATGATGTGTGGCAGCGGTCACATCTCGACCCGTTCCTCCACGGCGGCCGCCACACCACGCGGCTCGTCACCACGCGCTTCGACAAGGAGCTGCCCGAGGCGGCCGTGCGCCAGCCGGTGGACGCCATGCAGGCGGCCGAGGCGCTGGCGCTGCTGGCGCACGGGCTGCCGCCGGACCAAGCCAAGGCCTCAGAGCGCGAGCTGGCCGACCTCGCCAGGCGCCTGCACGAGTGGGCGCAGCTGCTGAAGCTCGCCAACGGCTTCCTGCGCGACCGCGTGCTCAAGTTCCGCCAGCCACTGACCACAGCCATTGCCGAGGCGGTGCAGCGACTTGCAGCGCGCGGCCTGCCGGCGTTCGACGACCCCAAGGCTAAGGACTACCAGGGGCGACACAAGTCAGTGGCAGCGCTGATCGGCCTCAACCTCGACCTGCTCGATGCGGAGCGGAGGGTGCGCTTCGGTGAGCTTGGCATCCTCCCCGAGGACGTGGACGTGCCGGTCGGCATCGTGGCGCGGCTGTGGCACGCCACCGGCGGCCTCGACGCGTTTGCAACAGACGACCTCCTGTCGGATCTGTTCGATCTGTCGCTGCTGCTCGATCTCGACTTGGGTACGCGCACGCTGCGCTTCCACGACACTACGCGCCAGTTCCTGCAGGACGGTGCGCGCAAGGCGGGCCAGCTCGCCGCCCAGCACGCGCGCCTCGCCGCGGCGATTGCCGGCATCGGCGATGCGAAGGACGCGGAGGCAGCGGAGACGGATTATTTCTACCGCTACCTGCCAGAGCACCTCCACGCGGCGGGTGACCGCGACGGCTTGGACGCCAGGCTGCTCGATCCGGGGTGGATGCAGGCAAAGCTTGCCGCCACGGCAAGTCCGCTTGCGTTGGTCAGCGACTACGAGAAATTCGGCCAGGGCCAGCTCCAGAGCCTCATCGGCCGCACGCTGCGGCTGACCTCTGGCATCTGCGCGCGCGATCCGCGCCAGCTCATGCCACAGCTGCTCGGCCGTCTGATGACTGCGGCCGACCCAGCCGCCCCGGCGTTCCTAGCCGCCGCGCGCCGGAACATCGTACGGCCGGCGCTACTCACCCAGCACCCGAGCCTGACTCCGCCCGGCGCCGAGACGGCGCGCCTAGATGTGGATGCCCCCGCCACCTGCCTCGGAACCCTCCCCGACGGCCAGATTGCCTCTGGCAGCCTCGACGGCACAATCCGGGTGTGGGACCCTGCGCGCGGCACCGAAACCGCGCGCCTCCAGGGCTATGGTCCGGTGGAGGCACTGGTGGCTCTGCCCGATGGCCGCCTCGCCTTCTCCAGCGCCGAAGTCAACATCCGGGTGTGGAACCCCGCTGGCGGCGCTGAGACCATGCGTCTGGAGGGCCACCACCGCCCCGTGCAGGCGTTGGCGGCGCTGCCCGACGGCCGCCTCGCCTCCTGCAGCGACGACGGCACCGTCCGGCTGTGGGACCTCGCGAGCGGCGCCGAGACCGCGCGACTGGAGGGGCATGTCGGCTTGGTGCGGACGCTGGCGATGCTGCCCGACGGCCGCCTCGCCTTCGGCGACGGCGACGGCAGCGTGCGGCTGTGGGACCCCGCGCACGGTACGGAGACCGCGCGCGTGCAGGATCACAACATCTGGGCGAGGGCGCTGGCGGTGCTGCCCGATGGCCGCCTCGCTTCCGGCGACGGCGATGGCACCATCCGGCTGTGGGACCTCGCGCGCGGTGCCGAGACCGCACGCTTGCAGGGTCAGGGCGACCGAGTGCACGCTCTGGCAGCACTGCCTGACGGCCGCCTTGCCTTCGTCGGTGACGATCGTACCATCGGGCTGTGGGACCCGGCACGCGACGCCGAGATCGAGCGCTTGGAAGGCCATGGCGGACGGGTGCTGGCGCTGGCGGTACTGCCCGACGGCCGTCTCGTCTCCTGCGGCGACGACCGCACCATCCGGTTGTGGGACCTCGCGCGTGGCACTCGGATCACGTGCCCGGAGTGTCTCGACGGCCCGGTGCTGGCGCTTGCGGTACTGCCCAGCGGTCTCCTCGCCTCCGGCGGGTTCGGCCACACCATCTGGCTGTGGGACCTCGGGCGCGGCGCCGTGACGGCGCACCTGGAGGGCCTCGACAGCCCGGTGCTGGCGCTTGCGGTACTGCCCAGCGGTCTCCTCGCCTCCGGCGGGTTCGGCCACACCGTCTGGTTGTGGGACCTCGCGCGCGGCGTCGTCGCAGCGCACCTCGAGGGCCACCGTAGCCGGGTGCGGGCACTTGCAGCGCTCCCCGACGGCCGAATTGCCTCCGGCGGTGACGACGGCACCATCCGGATGTGGGATCCCGCGCGTGGCGCCGAAATCTTCCGCTTGGAGGGTTGGGCCGTGGAGCTGGCGGTACTGCCTGACGGCTGCCTCGCCTCCAGTGGCCACGAGGGCATCGTCCGTCTGTGGGACACGGCGCGCGGCACCGAGGCCGCGCTCTTGGAGGGCCACGGCGGCTGGGTGTGGGCGCTGGCGGCGCTGCCCGACGGCCGCCTCGCCTCCGGCGGCGACGACCGCTCCATCCGGCTGTGGGACCCGGAGCGCGCCACCGAAATCGGCCGCCTGGAGGGACACGCCGGCCTAGTGCAGACACTGGCGGCGCTGCCCGACGGCCGCCTCGCCTCCGGCGGCG
>Ga0070704_100000175_pt1 | contig 25716 bp, 38 predicted proteins | sample KBSK5252metaG_FD_65467 | JGI IMG/M metagenome (GOLD analysis project Ga0070704, IMG submission 65467) | Corn, switchgrass and miscanthus rhizosphere microbial communities from Kellogg Biological Station, Michigan, USA - KBS K5-25-2 metaG | ecosystem: Host-associated > Plants > Roots >...
CTGGCAGGGGTAGTTGACCGGGTAGGCGGCCTGCTGCGCGTCGAGCGCGCCGACCGAGAACAGGCAGCCCTGGCGGACCTTCGTGGTGTAGTTCACGAGGATCACGCCCGCGACGACGTTCAGGTCGCCGCCGCCGCTGGGGATGTTGTCCAGCGACGCGTTGATCTCGGTGCCGTTCGGCAGGAAGAACATCTGGCACATGCCGAGCAGGCCGAGCTCGCAGTCGCAGCCGAGGAGGATGGTCAGCGCATCCGTCGGCTGGCGGGCGATCAGGCACGCCGGGCACAGCAGGTGGTTGTTGATCGCGCTGTTCTTGATGACGGGCTCGCCGTCGATGTCGAAGTTCAGCAGCGACGTGACGAACTGGCTCGCGTAGTCGAGCGTCAGGTCGTTGTACAGCTCGACGAACGGCATGACGAACATCTGGGCGTCGCAGACCTGGCTCTTGGTGGTGTGCGACAGGATCGACGTCTTGGACAGGGTGGTGCCGGACGTGGTGCCGGTCGCGATGACCGTGCGCTGCTTGACGTCCGCGCGGCCCTCGCACCGCATCGCGTAGGCGGCGCAGGCGTTGGGGTTGATCAGCGCGGCGTATTCCGGGCTGATGAAGCGGTAGTTGTTGTTCTGCATCGTGCCCTCAAAGCGAAAGAGACTTTGCGTGGGTTCTTCAACGTCACGAACGGCACGTCTCCGGCGCAGCTAAGGCGGCCGCCACAACTTCAGGCGGGCGCTTTCACTGCGCCGACTTCACTTCACGGCACTGCGGAGAAAACTGCGGAAGTCGCCTTACGCGACGCGCTGCGCGGGAACGCGCGGCACGCCGGCGGCCTGCCGGGCCTGCGCGATGCGAGCCTGGACCTCGGCCAGCTTGCGCCGGGCCGCCAGAACCGCGTCGCCTCCTGCCAGATTGGCCGGAGCCGCGCCCGAAAGCGCGGGCTTCGCGCCGAGCAGGTTCGTCTTCCCGATGCCCCACTCCGTCAGGGCTCCGGCCAGGAAGAAGAGACCCGGGAGCGCGACGCCGACGGTCATGGCGTTCTGCTTCACCAGGTAGGGGATGAGCCCCACCCCGAAGCCGATCGCCTCCGTGGCGAGCTTGGACTGGGTCTTCACGAGACCCGGAACGACCCAGGTGACGACGCGGTTGGCCACCGTGCCGACCAGGCCGCCGACCAGGAGATCCTTGCCCGTCTCCCGCATGTTCGCCGGGAGCTTCAGGATCTCGCCGAGCTTCCAGTTCCCCGAGCCCAGCCCGGACGCGAACCGGTTCGCCCACGACGGCCGATAGCCGCCGTACATGCCGGGACGGTAACCGCCGGAGAACCGCGACAGCCGCGACGAGCCCGTGACGTTCGCGCCACGCGCCTTGTCGTTTCCGGCCATCCGGACCTGCTCGGCGATCTGCGTCCTGATCGCGGCGGAAGTTTCTCCGCCGTCCTCGGTGACGTTCACGCCACCCTGCAGCTTGTTCTTCATGCTGCCCTCCTAATGCGAGCCGGACTACAGGTCCGACCGTGAGTTAATATTATGCTATGTGACCGCCATAAAAACAAGTGCTGCCGCACCAGCAATCGGAAGGCCGACCGTGACGACTTTGTCGAGGTCGGCGTCGCCCGTGATGGATCCGGCTCCGGGCCCGATTTGATCCGCGCCGGGCGGAAGCGGATTCGGCGGATGCGGCGGCGGGGTCGTGTTGGAGGGCGGTTTCCCCAGGAGAACGTCCTTCACCGCCGCCATGAGAGGGTCGCCGCCTTTGTCCTTGGCCTTGTTCAGGATGTTGGTCTCCGCGGCCTTCGAGTCGGCGGCTTTCTGCGCCGGCGTCTTCGTCGCGTCGAGGGCGTTCTTCACTTCTCCGAAAATATTTCCGATTCCGTTGAGCAGAAGGCCGGGAACCGAGAGGCCGAACTGGATGACGGCCTTCCCGACGAGAAGCAGTTCCGATGCGAGAACTCCGACGATCGGGATGTTGACGAGGAATCCTGCTAGACCATCGAAGAGAACGCCGATTCCCCTCGACGCCAAGTCAAGCGGCACGCTGATGAGCGCCGCCAGATTCTTGAAGAGGAATTCGAATGCGCCGGCGAGGAAGGAGCCCACGCTCGCCAGAAAGTCGAGGATCCCGAGCATCGGGCCGGAGCTGCGCGCGCGCGGATACCGCGACGAGAGGAATGGACGTCGACGCGGATCTACGATGTAAGGACGCTCGACGCGCGGGATCGGACTGCCTAGCTCGATCAGCTCGATCGCACCCAGACGTACTGGTGGCGACGGGATGCGGGGCGCCGCATTGGTGAGCATCACAGCGGCACCTCATATTCTTCATAGTGATCGAACCGGGACTTGTCTCCGAGACGGAAGCTCGGCTCCGTGACATCGGAGTCGTACCACTCCCCGTCGGCCTTCACCTTGGCCCAGGTGTGGTGAAGCGTGCCGCCGTCTCCGCCGAACGCGAACGCGACGGGCGTGATGTCGATCGCGGCCGCCATCGCGCAAATGATGGTCGCCGCTTCGTCGCAGTCTCCGGCGAAGAGCGGCTGCGGAGGAAACATCCTGCGGTCGAACTTCGGGTCTTCCTGCTCGAGAGCCCGGTAGAAGGGCTCCATGAAGTGCTCGAGGACTTCCCTCGAGACATTCGTAGAGCGGATCATGCGTCGCGGCGTCTGCAACATCTCGATGCCCGCTGGGTCGTTCTGGTAGCAGAAGTTCGCCCGACACCACATGTCGATCCCCTCGAGGGCGATCGTCTTGTTGTTATGAACGTCGATCGGATTTCCTTCCCGCTCTGAAATCTGGGCGACGAGACGTCCCCACTGCGACGCCGCCAGTCGCGCGGCGTCGATCACCACGGGATCGCGGCGGGCTTCCGCGACGTACTTGGCCATGCGGCCGATTTCGAAGCGGATCCCGTCGAAGGTGTCCGGAAGCGCCGTTCGAACGATCTGGCCTCTTCCTGGTGCTGGCGCGTCGATCGCCTTCCTCCGCTCGCTTTGGTAGACGGCTTGCGGAGCGGGGGCCGCGATCGGGGCCCGGCCCAGGCGGTAGGCCACGCCATAACGTCCAGCCAAATGGCGCATGGTGATCCCCTTTGTTAGGCCGCGTCGACGGTGACCTCAGACTTCGGCTCCTCGACCTTGAGAGTCGGAGCCGTAGGAACGGGAACCGAAGGCTGCTGCTGAGGCTGAGCCTCGGGCTGAGCCGGAGGAGTCGGCGCCCCCTGACCCGCCTGCTTGGCCGCTTCGATCTCCGCCTGCTTCTGGGCGAAGTACATCCGCCAGTAGTCGCGAACGCTCTCAACCACCATCATCTTGAACTGATCGTAGAACACCTCCGCGTGAGGCGTCTCGAACGTGGCGTAGAGGTTCTGCGGAATCGCAGGCTTCAGGAAGTCATACATCTCCGCCCAAGGCTTGGTCGACATCTCGTCGACGAACCAGCTGCACGCCTTCCGGACCTTGAGCGCCTCGGCCGTGCCGTCGTCGCGCATCAGCTCCATGAACATGTTGGAGAAGATGCCTGCGTCGTTCCCGGCCTGGACCTGCTTGGCCCACTTCGAGATCATGTTGACGAAAACCTGCTCGCGCGCGAGCTGGCGGATCATGACCTCGGGAGTCTGGTCCTGGCCTCCGGCAGCCGCCTGAGTCTCCTGGGGCTGCTGCGCGGGCTGGCCGGCGGGATGACCGTTGCCGGTCTTCTGCCCCTGCATGGCCGCAGGCTGCTCGGGCACCGTCTTCTGCGCGGCGGGCTGCTGGGTGACGTTGACTCCCGGCGCGGGAGACCCGCCTGCCTGCCCGACCCTGCCGAGCCGCTCCTCGGTGCTCACAGCCTCGATCTTCTTCAGGTCGACGACCTCCTTCACGGTGCGCTCGATGCCTTCCACGAGCTTCGAAAGCACCTTCGAGATGTCCTCGCCCTGCTGGCCCTTGACGATCTCCTCGCGGAGCTTGAGCATGTCTTCCTTGAGCTTCTGTTCGTTGTCGAGATACTTCTCCTTGAGCTCGTGCTCGCGCTTCAGGCCCTCGCGCTCCTTCTCGAGCTCCTCCTTGACGGAGGTCTGGACGGCTTCGATCTGCTCCTCGGTCTCTTCCTTGGTCTCCTTGAGCTGAGCCAGGAACGTGGCGCGCTCTTCCTTGGCCTCGGTGCGGATCCGTTCGAGTTCGCCCTTCAGAGCATTCTCCCGGATCTGAGCCTCTTCGCGCATGAGCGCGAGACGTTGCTTCTCGAGTTCCATCAGACCGTTTCTGGCTTCGCGCTCCTGCGCGATCCGCGCATCGTTCTCGATCTTGATCCGCTCCATGTCGCGCTTGTGCTGGTTCTCGCGCTCCTGCTCGCGGCGATCGTACTCGGCGCGCTCTTCCTTCCGCTCTTCGTCGCGACGCTTCCGCTCGTCTTCAAGGCGCTTGTCGTCCGAAGCCCGCTGCTCCTTGAGGAAGTCGGTGACAACGGACTGCGGCTCGCGTTCGCGGTCGCGATCCTTCTCCATGCGATCGAGCTGCTTCTCGTTGATCTCGGCCAGCTTGTTCACGGCCGTGACCGCGATCGATTCCTGGGCGCTGAGGCCGCGGCTGGCGACATCGGCCATCTGCCGGTTGTCGGGCTGGTATGGACGCACGTCCATCTGGGGGCGATAGAAGGGACGCGCCGGCAGCCGGTCTTCATCTTCATCGTTTCGACCGGCAAGAAAACGGCCCCCTTGACGGACCGGGGGCGGCTGTTCGGTACGGCGATTCGGATAGCGCGTCAGTCCGTAGGCCTCGGAGATGATGATGTCCCGGCAGACCGGAAGCTTCGTCCCCTCCCGCTTGGTGAGCCGGTATTGTCCGCAGCCGAAGCGCTTCCCGATCTCGTCTTCATCCGGCTCGATGGAAGTGACTTCCAAAATTCCATCGCGCGGCTCGATGCGTTCGAGCTTGAACTCGATCGCCTGAGTCGGATGAGTGAAACCTCCGCTCTGACCGGCCGGACGCCAGCCTTCGTCGGAATGCAGCGGAGCATCCGGGGCAGCAGCAGGAACAGGCGAAGTCATCGAAGCCTCCGATGATTGATCTTTCGACGGAAACGGAGAAGGTCCGGCAGGCGGCTGTTTTTCCGGGGGACGCCGGGTACCCTCACGCGCGGCAGGCAGCCTGCCTTGGCGAACGGCGTAACTGACCGATCCCGAAACGCGAGACGGTTTAATGTCGAGCTGCTTGCCGATCTCGGTGGGCGAGAGACCTTGGCCCGCGAGCTCGATGATCTGCTCGCTTTGTTCATGCGTCAGCTTGTTCTTCGTCGCCAACTCTACCTCCAGGATTGAACTCGAGGTCGACCTACGGGTTCTACCACTACTCCACCTTCGAGGTCAAGCCTCACTTCATCGGCTAGTCGACCAGGTCGACGAAGAGGAACGTCAAGCCGACCCCGACGACGCTCGCCGCGGCGCCAAAAGCCAAAGCGCCGAGAGGTTTCGATCGGCGCGAATAGGTGGTGAGGGCGAGAGCCGCGCCAGCGCCGATCACCGCCAGATTGACCCAGCGGGGCCACCAGGGGGCAGGCTTCTCGGCGACGATGCTCTGCTTGAGACTCGGACGAAAACTATGAGCGATACGAGCGGGCCGAAACGCCGCGACATAAGACCCCGGCGTGAAGACCGGAACAGTGACCACGGTTGGATTCTAGCCTAAGGTATGTCGACAAGCAAGGAGGTTGAGGCAAAAGGTTCGAGCCTTTGCTTGAAAGAACCCTCGAGGGTAGGGCTCGAACCTCTTTCGAAAGAGTCTCGAAAGAGGTTCGAGCCTCGAGAATGCTGAACCTTTAAGCCCCGTCCCGTTCCCTCTGGAAATCCGGCAGATCTTTCCACATCTTCCACTTCTTGAGGGCCTCAAGGAGGCGCTCCGCATCCTCGGGATCGATCTTCAGGGTCAGCTCCTTCTTGACGATGCTGAACGGCGACGGGACTTTGATGTCCACTTCTGCGTGAGCATCCTTGTACCCGTAGCGCCCCTTGAGCTCCTTCGAGATCTCCACCTCAAAGGGCGTCGTCAGCTTGATCTCGGCCTGGGGAGTGCTCATCGCCGGGCTCCTTCCTCGAACTTCACTTTCCTGCCTTCACGCCACATTTCGATCGCCCGGCCGAGAGGCAGGGTGCCGTGCCAGACGATCTCTCCAGGACATCTCCCGCCGGCGCAGTCCGCGCGCAGCAGGGTGATTGCTTCTTTCCCCGTCGTCTCATAATCCTCACGGACGGTTTTGATGGCGTCCTCAAGTTCCCTACGAGCGTCATCGGCGGAGTCGTAAGTCAAACACGCAACCTTCCCGACCGCGCGCGCATAGTAGCCCAGCATATCCCGTGACCTATACCGAGCCCCGGACGACAGAAGATCTACGGCGTCGAAAACAAATCCATTCTCGACACTATACCAATCCCCCACTGACAGGAAAACTCTCTCGAAGTCCCCGGCGATCAGGTCCAGGCAGTTGAACATCGTATGAGTACTGCCGTCCACCGGAAGAAGATTGATTTTTTCTTGCGCCATGACCATCAATGCTTCGCGAACCTCCGGGCTTGAGCTGTCAGATAAAAGCTCACGAACGCTGTGGGCGCCCTGCGACTCGACCGTGAAGCACTCGTTGTACATCTCCTGGCGCTGGACGCGCTTGATCGCGGGAATGATCCCACCAAGATCGAGAATCTGGTCAAGAAAGGATTTCCGCTTGGCCGGCGTCTGGTCGTCCCCGCCGACCTGGTGGAAGGCTTTGATCAATCTCACCATGAATCCTCGGATTGTAACACAGCTTCCTGTAGAATCCATCCTGATGACGGATCCCCAGAAATGCTCCGGCTGCCAGAAGCCCCTGGACGAGAAAGAGGGGGTCCAGGTCTGGAAGTCCCACCTATGCTCAACATGCTTCATCGACAGCGCCGCGAAGTTCCACCAACCGCTCACGCCCGACCAGGTCGCGCTGTTGCGAGTGATGGGAAAACAGCTGGCCGGACACCTTCCGCCGGAATTCCTGGAGATCATCGTCGTTGGATTCTGGAGAAGAGCTACGGGACGGCAAGATGCCCCTCCCGCCGAAGAGCTCGCGCTCGTGATCGGCGAGATCCAACGTCTCGCCGCCTTCTCCAATCTTAATAAGACCATGAGCCTGCTCAAGAACTGGCACGCCATCTTCAACGAGTTCATCGAAGAGCAGGAAGAAGAGATCCGCTCGACAATCAAGCGCCTCACCGACGGCGGATAATCGGATTCGAATTCGAAATTACTTGACAGGCACACGTATACGGCGTAGATTTGACCTTGTGAGCACCAGACGTTTGATCGCGTTTCCCAAAGGCTGCACCGCCAACAATCCCATCTTGTGTCCGGTGCTCACATCCCGCGACGAAGGTGGCGGGGAAGTGACGGTGCAGTCTTTGGAAGGCGCGTCGGACCTGGGCCGGGCGTAGGAGGAACGCCCGGCCGGGTTCGCCCGGAAACTCCCAAATGACGTGGAGCCGTGATGTCGAACAGTGCTAGGCCGAACGCCGTACCGCAGGGCCATCAGGAGCCTGCGAAGAGCCGCGCCAAGGACATCAGCGCCAAACTCACCGGGCCGTGGAAGTGGTCCCCGGCCGACGTGATGAAGTTCTTCCCGAAGGGCTTCACTCCTCGTGAACAGCAAATCACCGCTATCGACCAGATCGCCAAGGCATTCTCAGCTGGCAAGAAGTACGCCGTGCTCGAGATGCCGACCGGCGGCGGCAAGAGCTTCATCTGCTACTCGTTCGCGGACCTCCTGCGCGAGAACGGAGGAACCCACTTTCTTACTATACAAAAAACGCTCCAGGACCAGTATCAGCGGGACTTCCCCGCACCTCAGATCGAGGCGCTCAAGGGCCGCGCGAACTACGCCTGCACGCACCCAAAGGCTGATGAGGGGGCGGATGCCGCGCATGGCGTCTGCACCAAGAAGAACAAGGGCATCCTGATTGACTGCGTCGACGACATCAAAGCCGGATGGACCGACTACGACGAAGATGGAGAGCCCAGAGGACTTCTTAAGGCTGCAGGAAGCCTGGAACTTCCACCCTGCGCCCACCTCTGCCCGTACTGGGAGCAGCTTCAGAAGGTGAACGACTCTGGCGTATCCCTCTTCAATTTCTCAAGCTTCCTGTTTCAGACTCGCATCGGCCGCTTTGGAAAGCGGGCGCTGATGATCATCGACGAGGGCCACAACGTCGAAGCGCAACTCATGTCCTTCGTTGCGGTAGAACTCACCGAACAGAATCTCGACATCGTCGGCGTGAAGATCGGAAAGACCATCTCCAGTAAAGCCCAGTTCGTGGAATGGCTCCGCGAGACGGACCTACTTCGCCTGCTACAGGAAGCTGTAAAAGCCGCCCAGAGCAGGGAGGTGAATGACAAAGAGCAGGAGAGCTTCGCCAAAGCCGACCTTGACACGCTTCGCGAACTGGAAATGAAGCTTTCTAACTTCATGGCCTACCTTGAGAAAACTCAGTGGGTACTCGAAACTGTCGCATACCAGGATTGGAACGGCAACGACCGCCGGAAGATCCTGGCGCGCCCGCTCCATGCTAGAGACTTCGCAGAAGATCTGCTCTTCAAGTACGCTGATCGTGTGCTCTTCATGTCAGCGACAATCCTTGATACTCAGGTCTGGGCCACAAATCTGGGCATCAAATCAACCGACCTTGAGCACGTCCAGAGCCCCTGCGACTTTCCCGTGGAGAACCGCCCAATTTTTCTCGAATATGCCGGAAATCTTGGATTTAAATACTTCACTCCCGAGCAAAATCCCTCCAATCCCACCAAGCCAAAGTTCATCAACAAGATCAAACAAATCATGGCACGTCACCAGGGACAGCGCGGCATCATCCACTGCCACTCGTTCGAGCTCTCCAAGATCCTGAAGTACGACGTAGCCGATTCACGCTTCCTGTTCCAGGGGGATTTCAAGGGTGGAAAGGAAGAGATGCTCAAGGAGCATGCCGAGCGCACCGATAGCGTAATCGTCGCGCCCGCGCTTCACGAGGGTTTGGACCTCAGGGATGACCTTGCTCGCTTCGCCGTGATCGCCAAAGTCCCCTGGCCAAGCATGATGGACAAGGTGATCAAGGAACGCATGGCACTCGACCAGAAATGGTATGGATGGTTGACCGCGCTCAAGACAGTGCAAAGTCTTGGGCGGGCCGTTCGCTCAAAAAACGACTGGGCATACTCCTATATCATCGACCAAGGCTTCGATGGGTTCCTCGCTCGCAACGGACAGATGATCCCTCGCTACATCAAGGACGCGTTCCAGAAGTACGCGCCCAAGGAGATTCGGAGAGCCTGATGGGTCGCCGCCTTGAAATGCCCCCGACGTGCGCGCGCTGCGGAAAACCGAACCCGCAATACGGCGGTTACTGCAGGAAGTGCATCGGCCACGCAACGTGGCTTCACGCGATCCAGCACGCCTGGGAGCCGGCCCAGGCTCGGATCAAGGGGCATCTCTACGACATCCGTCCGGAACCGAAGCCGGACCCACGGTACCCGAACTACACGGGAGGCCGTGGGCACGCTGGAAGAAAATTCAAGGTCCGGTTCTTCTCCGACAAGCGTCTCGTAGAGACGACAAACCTCTGGAGCATCGGGCCGATCCCGGACGAGTACCGGGAGGCCCTGCCGGATAACGCAGAGTTCATCAAGTGAAAGGGGGTGCCTCGGAAATATCATGTCTCAAGGATCGATAACTCGAGGAGAGTCTGGGTTTTCTAGGTTCGGGGAAACTTAGGAGGATTCGCGTGACCGCAGTGCAGGAAATGTTCATCAAAGCGAAGAAGGTCAAGCGCTATGTCAAGGTCGCCCTTTGGGGCGACAAGAAGAGCGGCAAGACACGCTTCGCCTTGAGTTTTCCGAAGCCGTGCGTGATCGATACCGAGAGAGGTTCGCTCCTCTACGCCGACCGCTACGACTTTGACGTGAAGGACGCCAACCGCTGGCCCGAGCTCATGCAAGCGCTGGACGCGCTTGAAAATGGCGGCCACGACTACCAGACGCTCGTGATCGATTCGCTCACGATCTTCTGGCAGGATCTCATCGACATCCAGATCGAGTACATCAAGAACCGTCGCGGCAACGAGATCCTCACCAACGGAGATTGGGGGACGATCAAAAGGAGATGGAAGAGTTTTCTCAACAGACTCGTCGATCTCCCGATGCATGTGGTGTTGGTGATGCGCGAAAAGGACGAATACGTGAACGAAACCGACGCGCGCACCGGCGAAGACAAGAGCAAGAAGACGGGAGAACATCTTCCCGACGCCGAGAAGTCGACCGGCTACGTCTTCGACTTCATCCTTCACCTCATAACCCAGGAGGACAAGAAGAGCAAGACCTCCAAGCACAAAGTGATCGTGGACGGATCCCGGCGCGACGAGATCCCGAAGTACACCGAGTATGACATCACCGGAAAGCGCGGCTATGATGTCATCTTCAAGCCGATCGAAGCGAACATGCTCTCGGGTGGAGAAGCGAAGCCCCGCGCGAACCCCAAGGAGAGCACCCAGGTGACGGAGGCCCCGGCTTTGCCCCAGCAGACGGCTCCGGCAATCCCTCAACAAGCCGCTCCGGCGGCTGATCAGGGCGAAGGATCGGCGATCCCGCCCAAACAGTCCGTGGCAGAGTCGGTGGGAGATATCCTGCGGACATTCGCAGGGCCTCCGGCCGACCCCAGCCAGCCCATGGCATCGGGAGAGGACATCAAGGTGCTCATGACCCGCTGCGGACAGATGGCGTGGCCCAACGGGGAGCCGTTCAAGAGCGCCGATGGGAAAGCGCTCATCAAGACGGTGTTCAAAGTCGAAGGGACCAAGGAACTCCGCAAGCCGCAAGTCGACTGGCTCTATGAGCAGTTCGGCAAGGTGCTCGCGGGGCAGGCCTATCTCGTGCGGGACGAGAAGGAAATCCCGTACATCAGGGATGGAGCGCCGGTCGCGGCCGCATCCAAGTTCTAACTGGCCCTGCAGCTGAGGGTGAACAGAGCAAGAGGTAGTACCGGGACGTGATGTGTAGTTTTGTGGTTTTTTGGTGAACAAGGAGAGCCCATGACGAATCCCAGCGAATTCGGCGACTTCGAAGAAAGTTTCAAGACCGCTCCCAAGGCCGAAGCGGGCGGCGGCGGCGCAGACCTGATCCCCGAAGGGGTCTACAAGGTCGTCCTTTCCCAGCAGGACGTCCGCGGAGACGGCAAGCTGGTCGACCACGAGATCATCAAGTCGAAGGCGGAGAGCAAGGGCCTCAAGCTCTTCCTCGAGATCCTCGACCCCGAGACGATGAAGGCGGGCACCGAGACCGTCAAGACGCGCGGCCAGGTGGTCGAGCACGTCTTCTGGATCACCCAGAAGAACATGCCGTACCTGAAGCGCGACATCGCCACCCTCCTGGGCCGCGACCTGAAGAGCCTCAACGAGCTCCTCACGACGACCTGGGCCGGTCTCACCTGCGAAGTGGGCATCAAGCACGAGGTCTACCAGGGATTCAAGAACTCCCGCGTCTCGTTCTTCAACGCGTGGAGCCCCAAGAAGAGCGCCGACAAGGAGAAGAAGCCGGAGGGAACACCGCCGCCCAAGCAGCCGGCCCCCGTCCCCGATTTCTAGGCTAGAACCGGAGCGGCGTAGACCGACATCACCTGCGCCGCTCCGCCTCTCTCTCGCGCGCTCCGGTTCCTCCATTGCCGGAGCGCGCCCTTAGGGAGGCTTGTCTTCGGAAGGTTCTCGCTGACGACTGAGGGGGAAATCGTGCCGCGCATCATTGCCTGCTCGTCGAGGAGATCTCGATGAGCGAATACAATTCGAGCGTCGAAAGTCGCATCGAAGAGTCCTGGCGCTTCATCAAAGAGCTCTGGGGCAAATCCGATCCGAGCTGGCTGGTCGAAATCGACCTGCTCCAATACCGTCCCACCGCCGAAAACCCCGGCGCCCAGCGAATGCGGGGAGTCTTCTACACCATCGAGCAGACCCTGCGGGATTGGCCGCAGATCTTCGAGGTGATCGAGAAATACAATCGCACGCAGGTGGAAAACGTCCACCACGGTGTGAACCCGAGATTCCAGAAACCGAAGAAGCTCGGCAAGAACACCGACATCTCCCACTACGTGGCGGTCTGGGTCGACGAGGACTTCAAGGGACAGGAGACGATCGTCCGGAAGCACTTCGCCGACACGGTTGCCGCGATGAAAGAGGAGGGCCTAGAGCCGTCCGTGATCTTGGAAAGCGGCCGCGGCCTTCACGGCTACTGGCTCTTCGACATGCCGTACTCGGTGAAGGATGCCCGTCCGGTTTGCGCCGGAATCCAGAAGCACTTCAACCTTTCCGACACGGTCCACGATCCGCGCCGGGTCCTCAGGCTCCCCGGATTCATCAACCTCAAGGAACCCAAGGATCCGAAGTGGTGCCGCATCCTCGAAGCGACATGGAAACGCTACTCAATCCTCGACTTCAAGGACTACGTCGTCGAGCCCGAGAAGAGCGAAGAGGACAAGGAGCTGGAGGAGCTCGAGAAGAACAAGCCGAAGACCTTCTCCAGGGATCCGAAGATCGAAGAGATCAAAAAGGGCGTCCCCGAAGGCGGAGGCCCCCACGGCGGCCGCAATCAGTCCGCCGTTGCCCTCGCCGGGCACTACTGCACCAAGATGAAGGCCCGGAAGTATGTCCTCTATGCGATGCAGGAGTGGAACAAGCTCAATTCCCCTCCGCTCTCCGAGGAAGTGATCGAGGATATCGTCACCCGAATCTGGTCCCAGGAACAGGTCAAGCGCGCCGAGCAGGACAGCGACAAGAAAGCCGAAAAAAGCGCGGCTGAGCTCGAAAAGGAGCAGCGCCGCGCTGCGTCGCCCTGGTTCAACGAGGACGGAGACTTCAATCCTGCGATCATGGCGAATCACTTTAGGACTGAGTATCAAATTCTCTCCACGCCGATCTCCAGGGACGGACGCGGAATCGACCTGTACCTGTACAAGGACGGCGTCTACAAGCCAAACGGCGCGGAATTCATCCGCAAAGAGACGGCGCGCCTTCTGGGTCCCGGCTCACGCGATGGCCGCATCGACGAGGTCGTAAAGCTCATCACTGAATTCACCAAGATCCAGTATCGCGAGCTCAACAAGAGCGCCCGAGACTTGATCAACGTGAAGAATGGCATGCTCGAATGGAAGACGGGCCGACTTCTTCCCCACGACCACAAATACCTGTCGATCACCCAGATCGACACGGTCTACGACCCCAAGGCGAAGAGCGAGGATCTCGAAAAGTTCATGTCGGCGATCTTCCCCGGCGACTGCCTCCCGCTCGTCGAGGAATTCCTGGGCTATCTGCTGATCCCGTCCACGGCGCTCCAAAAGGCCTTCGTGGCCATCGGCGCCGGCGGAAACGGAAAGGGAACCTTCCTCAAGATCGTGAAAGCTCTGCTGGGCGAAGACAACGTCAGCGCGATCTCGATCCACCAGATCGAAGAGGATCGATTCGCCACGTCTGCGCTGATCGGAAAGCTCGCCAACATCTATCACGACCTGGACCCCCGAATCCTGCAGTCGACGGGCAAGTTCAAGTCGATTGTTTCGGGCGACCCCATCGGCGCGGAGCAGAAATTCAAGGATCACTACACGTTTGAACCCTACGCGCGACTCGTCTTCAGCGCCAACGAATTCCCGCGTTCCGCCGACAAGACGGAAGCCTACTTCGATCGCCTGATCTTCGTCGAGTTCCCCAATAAGTTCCGCGGAACCGAAGCCCAGATCCTGGACTACGACCAGATCCTCGTTCAGAAGCCTGGACTGCTGTCCACGCTTCTCAACCGAGCCCTGGCCGGACTCCAACGTCTGATGAAAAACCAGCGATTCTCCGATTCCGAAACTTCGAAGGCCGCGATCGAGGCCTACAAGCGCGAATGCTCAAACGCGCTCGACTTCATGATCGAAAACTGCGTAAAAAATCCCGTCGGAACAGTCACCCGGAAAGAAATCTACGAGAAGTACGTAGGCTGGTGCGCCGATCAGGGGGTCAGGCCGGTCAGCGCCAAGAATTTCGTCAAATCCGTCAGGGAATTCGGGGCTACCGAGCACAAAAAGGACGGGGTCCGGATGTGGACCGGACTGGCTTGGGCGAACGGAGGACCGCCTACGACGTCGAAGGATGAGATCACTCTCTTTGGTCAGAAGGCAGAGGAAGGGCAGGAGAGGCATGAGGAAGATCCTCATTTTTAGAGAAATTTTGAGGTTGAGGGCAGCCAGGGCACCTGCCTTCCTATAAGACTTCTTATCGCGGAAGAAAAAAAATAAGGGGGGAGAGGGGGGAGGAAGGAGGGCAGAAGAGGTGGAATATATCTGAAGAGGGGTGAGGAAGCTTATACAAGGAGACGTGCCCTGGCTGCCCTGGAGCCCTGGTTGTTACTGTATATTTTTTAGACAAAATGCTGATCAAGATACCTGACTTGCAGGAGTACCAGCACCTTTTGGAAGCTGTCGAAGGTGCGTTTTGGGGGCTCGTTTACAAGCGGGACGACTGCTGGTTTTGGTGTGGGGAAATTAACAAACAGGGGTACGGGATCTTTGAGCATCATTTCTCCAGGAGAGAGACGATGGTCATTGGAGCCCATCGCGTTGCATATTTTTTACAGCATCGTGTCGATCCGAAAGAAAAGCTGGTATGCCATCGGTGTGACAACAGACGTTGCGTTCGTGGAGACCATCTCTTTTTGGGAACTCAAGCTGACAATATGCGGGACTATTCTGAAAAATATCAGGCCAAGAAAAACGCGAGGTTTTCATGAGCGATGCTTTCGACCGGGTTGAAGCCATCAAAAAAGCGGCTCTTCCGCAACGACTTTCTGCTGGTGCGATCCACCTGGCCAACTTCTGGAGGGCCGGGACTCGATGCAAGTCCGGTTGGAGGTCGACCTGCGCTTGCGGCCTGGATCAGAACAGCTTCTGCAGGGTCAAGCTCAAATGGATCGGGATCCTGACGGAACTCCATGGAGGGTTCCCCTACGACCTGACCGGCAACGAGGAGTACTTCGTGATCGAGGCGATGACCCTTTCGACAGTCAAGGCCTCCGGCCTCACGATTCTGGTGGACGTGCCGGGCGCGAGCAGACCCGTCAAGCTCGGTGGTGATCGCGAGAACTGGAACCTGCTTCCGGAGCTGGCGGCGATGGACGAGGACAGTCGGCCGATGTTTCTTGAGACCGTGCTTCTGATGCAGGAGAAGCTCTGATGGCCGAGCTTTCGGAAAAGGATCTCGTGACGCGCGACGGGTGCTACGTCACCGTCCAGATCGGCGGCATCCGGGCGACGCGACTGTATGGCGACGGCTGGCAGGCCAAGCGCGCTGAGCGCCGGCTTCGAGAAAGCAAGAGGGGGCGGCTCAATTTTTTCAGACCGCTCCGGAAGTCTCCTTGAGGGTGGCGGCGACAATTTTCGAGACGACGTGACGGAGGATCGGATGTTCTGTAAAGTGACGAAGGACGAAGCCGTCCAGTTGAACCTGCTTTCAGACCAGGCGTTCAACACGTTCCAGAGCAGTATGGCAGCGGCGCTCGCGATGATGAGTCTGTCGGCAAAGCCCATGTGCATGCAGACGAGCGCCCTGGTCCAGGCTGTCACCAACCTGGGGATGGCGACCCTTTTGGCTCATCGGCAAAGTCACGGAGAGTTCCACGACGTCAAGAGCCTGGCCGACATGCGGAAGCGTCCCGACGTCTTTCTCGCCCTGGTCGGCGATCTCAACGAGCTCCTGGCGGCGGTCCTCCGAGGGATTGACCCGAAGAACGACTACATGCTCGATCTCTTCCAGATGGAGAAGAAGACCGGAGAGGTCGGAAAGGAGGGTGCGTAGGCGCGGCGATGTGTGGCAAGGGTGGGCAGTGCTGCGGCGAGGGGACGCCTCGGAAAGCGGGGCTGCGGCCCCGCACGACGGGGCCCCGCGGGGCGCGGCTGGGCGATGGAAAAGCAACCGTCGATCTTTGAAGGAAGCCACGGCTAGGCCTAGCCGGCTGGAGTGGCGCGGAGCCCTGGCGAAGCGACGCGAGGAGACGCGATGCGAGGGCATAGCCGGGTGGCGCAAAGCAGAGCTTCGGTAAAGCAACCGTCGATCTTTTTTTTTGTGTAAGTGAGCAATGGAAATAGAATCTGCAACTGAAGAGCAAACTAAACTCTTCTGGTCCCACGTCCAGAAGGCCGACGGCGACGCCTGCTGGATCTGGGCGGGCGGCTGGACCGACAAGGACGGTCGCGGCCGCTGGCGGGTGGGCGGGAAGAACATGATCTCTTCCAGGGCCGCGCTCCTTCTTTCGAAGGGCCCTCCGCCGAACAACGACTGGACGCTGCACGCCTGCCACACCTGTGACAATCCGGGCTGCTGCCGGCCTGAGCACCTTTTCTGGGGAACGCGCGAGCAGAACATGCAGGACATGGGCAAAAAGGGCCGCGCTGGGATCCAGCGGCACCCTGAACGCTACAAGCGTTCGCGCCGCCCTGACGTCAAGTACCGTCCGATCAAGCAACACGACGCCCCGAAAGGGATCGACCGGCGCACCTGGACGAGGGTTGCGACGCCCAAGGAGATCGCCCTCGCCAAGCGTGCGCTTGACGAGCTCGAGGTCCACTTCAACAAGATCGGATTCGCTCCTGCGCCGAGCCAGAATTTCGACGGTCACAAGATCCGCGTGATCGAAAGTCGGAATCCGGACTGGTACGTCGAGTTCGGCAAGAAGTTCTGGCGTGGTCCGCGCCAGTTCGACCTCAAGCGCGTGCGGGTCGTAAACGCGCTCAAGCGTGTCGCGCGCGGCCGTGTCCGCGGGAACGGTTACGAGCGGGAGATCCTTCCGTTTCTGGCCGATCGTTGGCCTGAGGTGCAGGGATGATCGCGACGAATTGCGCCATCCATCCGGACGTGATCGACGGCGGCGTCGACTGTCCGCTCTGCCGTCAGCTCGAGGCGGTGAAAGCCGAGCTGCGGAAACGCGTCCCGAAGGACGAAGATTCCCCCGGATGCCTCCTGTGCAAATGGATTCTGCTCGATCTCGAGGCTCACGGCGGGAAGCTGAAGGGTTGGAGTCTGGACTCGTTCAACAAGCCGGCCTTCCCAAGGGATGGGGAGATCGCTCATTTGAAGCTCGAAGGGATTGAATTTTTGGAGACCGTGCTGTGAGAAGACGCGACGATCCGATCATCTATCCGCCGCCCATGTGCGCGGCCGGTTGCCAGAAGCCGTATGAGCAGTGGTGCAGAGGGTGCAATCTCGTGTTCTGCGCCGACGACCTTCCACGCGAGAAGCACAACTGTGCGAACCGCGATCAGCGTCCGTCCGCCACGGTAAAGCCGAAGAAGCAGTCGAGGAAGATGCCGGAGTCTCCGGCTCCTGCCGCGATCGTTCCGCCGGTCGACGGTCCGGATCTTTTCGGCAAGCCGACTCCGAACGGCGTTGCGTCTACGCCTCATACCCACTAGAATTCGGACGACGCCATGAGCGAAGATCTCAAGGCCATGCTGGGCGACATCAAGCGAGCGATCGCCGATGATGAGTTCAGCCCGAGCAAATGGGAAGAGGAGTTTCTTGAGACCGTCACCGAACTCGTCAATTTCGAGCTCAAGCTCACAGACAAGCAGGATGACGCGCTCGAGAAGATCTGGAAGAAGGCGATGGGCCAGGATGACGACGACGATCCCAGCGAAGACGATTTCATGTGATGGGTAGTGACGTTGTCGTCTACACGGCGGTCTTTGGCGGTCGCGATACCTTCAGGCCCCCTCAGAATCTTCCTTACGATTTCAGGATCTTTACGGACAGTCCTGAGATTGCCGACAAGGACGATCGGGCGATCTATGTTCCGCTCCTTGTCCCCCGGGATCACATCCGAAGCGCCCGACTGGTCAAGGTCATGTCGCACGTATTTCTTCCGGGCTACAAGACTTGGATCTGGCAGGACAGTTCGTTCGACATCAAGCCGGAGGCTGACTTGGCCGAGCTGATCTTCCGCGCCGGCGAACTCGGCGTCTGGAAGCATACTCAGCGCAGCTGTATCTACGAGGAGGCAAGAGCTTGCATCGATCTCGGGAAGGATAACGAGGACGTTATCAAGGCTCAGATGCAGAAGTACATGAGCTACTACCAGCATCCGCCTGGAGCCGGCCTTGGGGAGACTGGCCTGCTGGTGCGCCAAAACACTCCTCGTATCCGTCGATTCAATGCGGAGTGGTGGAAGGAGATCGCTCTTCACTCGTGTCGGGATCAGCTGAGTTTTAACGTGATCGCGCGTCGGTTCAACTTGGAAGTAAACTACCTTGGAAATCTTAGGGAGAATCCATGGCTCGTCTACGTCGGCCACCGGCGGTGAAGGTCTCGTGTCCGCGCTGCGGTAAACCCGTCGCATCCGTCGACGGAGAGTACGCTCGGCACTACGTCAAGAGCCAGCTTTGTGCCGGATCCCGCAGAGAGATCAAGCAGCCCGTTCAGCTATAGCTTGCGCCAATTAGTATACGCAGTATACTTTGACTGACACGGCGAATTACTCCCCGCACTCTGCCCGAAGACCAAGAGCCGGTGCGGGTGTTAATGCGTCGGTGGCGCCCTCGAGAAGATCTAGAAGAGGGCGATGGGTCAGGATGACGATGGCGATCCCGGCGAAGATGATTTCATGTGAAATGGGGATGATGCCAATCCGGGCGCATCCTATCTGCGGGTAAAAAATGAGCGACGTTGTCCTCTATACGGTACTTTTCGGGGCTCGAGGCTCTTATAGAACTCCCCCAGAGATCCCCTTTGACTTCAGGATTTTTACGGATAATGCTGAGGTCATGAAGAAAGAGCCTCGTGCGATTTACGCTCCGCTTCTTGTCCCGGGGGATATCCCGCGAAGCGTGCGTCTCGTGAAGGCGATGCCTCAGCTGTTTCTTCCCGGCTATAAAACGTGGATCTGGCAGGACAATTGTTTCGACATCAAGCTGGGCGCAGACCTGGAAGCTATGGTTTCTGCGGCCGGCCAATTTGGCGCCTTCCGGCATCCGCAGCGAGATTGCATATATGCTGAGGCGAAGATCTGCATAGATTGGAATCTTGACGATCCCGATGTGATAGCCAGGCAGATGAAGAAATATCGGGATGAGTATCGGCATCCGGAGAAGGATGGCCTTGCTGCGGGAGGTCTTTTGGTCCGACAGAATAACCCGAAGATTTGTCAATTCAACGTAGAATGGTGGACGGAGATCGCCCTCCATTCCCGTCGAGATCAGCTGAGCTTAAACGTTGTCGCCCGTCACATAGGATTGCCGATTACGTATCTCGCCCTCTTGTCCGAGAATCCATGGTTCACTTATCTCGGCTATCCTCGATGATGGGAGTTTGGCGAATGGGGGGGGGTCTCGAAAAGGGACGAGCTCCTTTTCGCGTCGGCTTTCCGGCGCGGGAAGGAGCCAGGCCACCGCTTCGAGGTTTCACCCTTTCAAAGGCGGCCTGGCCCTGGAGAGAGGGGGAAACAGTCCAGACGTCCGTCGGGCGCCTGATGGTTTCCCGCCCTTGTGCTACCATCTCATGGATGTGACAATACGGGAAATCGCTTGACAAAGTCAAGAGGGGAAAGCAGCTCATGAGCACTAGGATATATGTCGACCTGGAGACCACCGGAATCGATCCCGAGAAGCACGAGATCATCGAGATTGGCGCCGTCGTCTTTCAGGGCGGTCTGGAGATCGCAACCTTCTCGGAGCTCGTGAATCCCGGGGAGGCGGCGCTTGCAGCGGCGTCCCGCCGGGCTATGGACGTGAACAAGATCGACGTGAACGAGATCCGGTCGGCGCGGCCTACGGCAGTGGTGGCGGAGGCGCTCCGGGAGTTCCTCAGGCGCTACCCCGGAGTGCTCTATGCTTTTCCGGTCGAGTTCGAGTCGTCCTTCTTGAGGCGGTCGCCCTGGCATTTGACTTCCTGGGGCGATTGTGTCATGAAGGCGGTCCAGGATGTGATGTTCTTCGAGGGCGCGCTCCCTGTCATGCCGGACGGGAAACCGAAGCGTCCAAGTTTGGGCGAGGCCGCCGCGTTCTACGGAGTGACCGGCTGCGGGCCGGCGCATCGTAGCTTGAGCGACGCCCGGAAGACCGGGCGGATTCATCACGAGTTTCTGTTGCGCCAGGAGTCCGAAGACGAGGCAAGGTCGATGGGTGAAGCATCATGAGCGAAACGCCGAAAGCGTCGGAAGTCCGGGTTCCCGATCGCCCGTCACCTCCCGCGGTTCGCGAGGAGGTCACGCTCGTCTTGGGCAAGACCGTTCCGATCCAGGTCGAGAATCCTGGGATGCTCTCCCGCCGCGCGCCGATCCGCGTCTCGTGCGCCCAGTGCGGGGAGCGGATGACGCGCGATCCGTCGGCGGCGCCCTTCCAGAACGGTCCGTTCAAGGGCGGCTTCTTCTGCCAGGAGTGCTGGATCCTGTACTGGGACGAGCATCCTGAGCTCCTGGCCGACGCGGCCAGCCGCCAGTGGGTGCGATCGGAGGCGCGGACGATTCGCGCCAAGCGCGCCGGGGCCGGATCCGAGCTCCTCTTTGAAGAAGATGGAAATCGCGCCTATCTCACCGAGCGCGGGACCGTCCTCATCGTTCTCAAGCGGCTCGCGTTTGGAGGCCCTGACGAATACGACGCTGGCCGTTTCCAGATGCTCCTCAAGATGGCGAAAGCCTTCGAGGCGAAGGGCGTCGACATGGGTCCCGAACGAGAAGTCAAAAAAGAGGGCACCTAGACAATCGTCGTGGAAGAAGATAAACGGAGGGTTTTATGGACGGCCTGACACCGGTATCAGTAGTGCTCACTCCGGAAGGGATGCTCATCACCTCCCTGAAGAACAAGGCGGCCTACCAGAAAACGATCACCTGGAAGGAGTTGCACAAGATCGGCCTGAAGGGGAAGAAGGTCTCCGGTGGCGAACTCCTGAAGAAGATCGCGAAGCGAGCGCAGGATGTGGTCAAGGGGAACCTCAAGAGCTTGGAGAGCCACAAGAAATTCATGAAGGACATGAACGACGCGAGAAGTCGGCGGGCGTCCGTTCCGCTCCCGCCGCCTCCGCCTTCCGTGGCGGCGACTCCCTAGGTAATCTTCTCGGCATACGATTTTAGCTTGACACGCACGTATACGCCGTATACACTCCTAAGGTCAGAGGTTAGGAGGGGTTATGACGGTGGAACGAGCGGCCAAGGTCTTCAACGGCATCTACACCATCAAGTCCGCCAGGACGGGCGATCACCGAACGTTCAAGATCAACACCCAGGGCGAAAAGGCTGAGTTCGCCCCCGGAAAGCGAGTCGTCTCCCTCTTCACCGGAACCGACAACACCGCCGACGAGCACTACACCGGCTTCGCCTTCATCGACGATCGTGGGATCCACGTCTGGGCTTCGAAAGCCAAGCCCGGCGCCCCTGCTGGCTCCGACGGGCACCGCTGGCTCCAGTTCGCCGACCTGCTCTGGACGCTGGCGCTCGACGGCGCCTTCTCGTCCTGGGCCGACAAGGGCTATACGATCATGAGCGAGGGGCGCTGCCTGCGCTGCAACCGGCTTCTCACCGAGCCGAACTCGATCAAGACCGGAATCGGACCGATCTGCGCTGGACTGTAAGGGAGGATCTATGAAGACGAAGTATTGGCTGGAAGGCGCGCAGGGCGAACACGATTTTTCGATTCTGGACGGCCAGCACACGGCAGAGGAGGTCGAAAGCCTTCTGGGGCTGAAGACCGGATCGGTGATCGACTACGAGTGGCGGCACGTCGATGAAGTCGAGCCTGACCATCAGGATTAGTAGTCCACGAAAGCTCACAAGGAAAGGTGACCGATGGCGAAGCGGCAACGTGGATCGAAGAGATTCTAGACGCGCAGAAGGATTGATCGGAGACACCAAATGGTCAACACGATTCCGGTGCCAACGGTTCATGGGATGATGCACGGCCTGAACATCATCAAGAAGTTCTTCCCGAATGCGAGGGAGGTGAATGGCCCGATGACTGACCCCGTGCGATTCGTCTACGCCACGCTTGGCGACATGGAGGAACCGACGCTCCGCGACGTAGCTGCCGTCTGTGACCGCTTCGGCGTTGGGATTTGGGAAGGCGAGTTCATTCGGACTCGCTGATCGACTGAAGCTGAGGAAGCAATGCTCAAGTATGCCGGCGACATGGAAGTCAGGAGCCTGAAGCAGGCCGCCGACGGTCACTGGTGGGGCCTTCTGACGGACCGGATCGTAGAAGGCATTCACAGCAAGCGGCGCTTCTTCGTGGTGACGTTATCTCTGGAAGGAAACGTGCCCCACGATGGACCGTTCGAGGATCTTCAGGTGGCGTGGAATCAGTTTCTGTCCCGCGTCAATCCAACTGAAGGATCCAGCGAACTGTGCGCTCAGGGCGATAGGAAAGCCGTCAAGCCCTGTTGATTTGAGACTTGACACGCACGTATACGGCGTATACACTACAACCAGGTCAATGGCAGGAGGGATTATGATGTACGAAGCCATCAAGCGTGCCGGGTCCCCGGAGCGGGCGACTGCGCGCGCCAAGCGGTATGTGCTTTTCGCTCAGAAAGCGATAGACGTTCAGAAGCTCGGGAAGGCCTACATCTTCCTTCAGAAGGCGGCCAAGCTCGTAGCGGAACTTGGGATACTTCAGGCTGAGTACAACAAGGAGGCTCGGAAGCTGGGGAAGCCGACGAGCCCTCCTGAGAAGTGCTCCAACTGCAAGAAGCAGAAGCTCGACGTCAAGCGTCGGATCGATCCATACCAGGAAGACGTGAAGGACAAGACGGTCTATCGGAACTTCTGCGACGACTGTCACAAGCAAGTTCAGGGAGAAATCTAGGAGGGGCCATGCTCAAGGAAATCGTCTGTCACGAGTTCAAGACGATCGGGAAGTATCGGGTTCGTCTGGTGAGGGCGGACCTCAAGTCTCCGGTCACGCTCGACGTGCGGGAGTACGTCGGCAATCCCAATGGCGGCAGTGGTCCGGTCCATGGCGCGAATGGCGCTCCGCCCCACGGCGCGAATGGCGGCTTGTCCAAGAGCCTGAGCAAGGACGGCTTCGAAGGCTTCACGCGGCGCGGTATCAAGCTGACCAGCCCGGAGGAGATGAAGAGTCTCCGAGACAGTCTCAACTGGGCGATTTCGATGCTCGAGATCAAGGGGAGCGAACTTTCCAAGCAATAATCCCTCCTCGGCCTCCCGGTCCATCTGTTCCCGGGAGGCCCCTTACGGGCGGCCGTGCGTCGACCGCCCATGAGGAATCTGGAGGAACGATGAAGAAGTTTCTGATCTGGGCGAAATGGCAGCTTTTCAGGCTCATGGGCTACGGCAGCTGCTGGGACTGCAAGGCCTTCGCGCCGCTCTCGTGGCTCAAGCAGACGTTCACCGACAAGGTGAAGCAGGTCACGGTCGAGTCTTCGGGGCATTTCTGCTCAGCTTGCTGGCACAAGCGCATGGATCCCTGGAAGAAGCAGATGGACGAGTTCACCAGGGACTTCGAGAAGAACTTTCATTGAAGGAGGGGTTATGCATTCGAGCGAGTTCAAGATCAAGGGCTACAAGGGCAAGGTGGTCGTGAGCCACAACGGCGACTGGTCTGGTGACGCGATCGTCTACTACCAGGAGAGCGGTGCCAAGGGCTTCACTCCTGAGGGAGAGCCCAAGGAGGTCACGGTGCCCGGCAAGCTGCTCATCGCGCTCGCCCTGCCGGTGGCGAAGAAATTCGTGGGGGACAAGATCATCTCCCAGATCGAGCAGATGGACGTGGACGCGTAGCCATGGGACTGAAGGACGTCGATCCCGTCAAGTGCCCGCGCCTCCATGCCGCGCTTCAGCGCGAGCGCGAGCGCCGCGAGGCGGCCTGGAAGCGCGTCCAGGAGCTCCGCGAAGAGGGCCGGGACAGTTCGGCCAGACGGGTGGTGAAGCAGATCCTGGGCGTCAAGAAGGGCCCTCCGATGAGCGACGATAAGAAGCAGGAACTCGCTCAATGGAAGGAAGAACACAAGGACGAGATCAAGGGACGGCATCAGCAGGAGCGCGAGATTCGCAGACGGACGATCGCGCTCCTCACGACCGGGAAGAGGAAGAAGCGGTAGGCCATGAGTCACGCAAGCGGCGCAGTTCGGTTCAAGGACGGGACGGTGATGTTCTACGAGTACAACGGCACCGTCGGCGTCTGCGTCTCCCACCTCTACGACAACATGCAGCAGGTCGCCGACAACTGGCGCAACGGCAAGTGGATGACCTGCTCGTGCCCTGGCGGCATGGAGGAGGTGGAGATCTACTCGAGCTACGGCGACGGCTTCAGCTGGGCAGGGTTCTCCTGTCGGAAGTGCCGTGCCGTCGACGGTCGAACTCTGGACGATTCGTATCTCGATAGTCAGATCCAGGGAGAACCTCAGTGGCACAAGGAGATCCCTCCAGAGCTGATGAAGTCTGATTTTTGAAGGGTGGAATATGACGGAAGTGACGAAGGTCGAGCTGCACGAGGTCACGAAGATCGGCATCTTCGACATCCAGGTCTGCTCGCTTGCGAGCGAGGATGACGCACTCGCCTGGGTCCGCGACGCGTGCCCGTCCGGGACGACCGGAAACTGGAAGAAGCAGCGGGATCAGAACCTGGGACCCGTCGCCTGCGCGAACGGCGGCGGCCGGATGCACTACGTGTTCATGGCGTGAAGGAGATAGGCAATGTTCTACTGCGATGCCTGCGGGAAGAAGCGCAGATGGCCCGTCGGCCTGGTCAGGTCTACCGGCCGCTGTGAAGTCTGCGGGAAGAGGGCGCACTGTAGCGACGTCCCGTCTTCGAAGCTTCCTGATCCGGCGCCGAAGCTCCACAACGATCTCGAGAGCGAGGCGCCGCCCTATTTCGAGAATCCGGATTTCGAGAGGTTTCATAGGGACTAAATATTGAGGTTGGGCAATAGTGCCCGGAAGGAGAAAGTCATGGCGAAGTTCACGATCACGGAGACCTTCACGACCCGGCTTCTGGGAAGCGCTCCGGCGAACAAAGAGGTGTACCGGGAGTACATCGCGAAGAAGAAACTCGAAGCCGAGGAGAAGCGCCGGAAGCATGCCGAGCGCACCGGGACGGCCTCCGTTCCTCCGTCGGGATCCGTCGAGGAGGAGGTCGATACCATCAACGAGGATGTCGGTCTGACGGTCTTTCACAATGACATTGGTCAGGTGACCGAGGCCGGCGAGCCTGGCCAGGGGCTCTTTCTGTTCGACTATCAGGTCTGCGGCTTCTGGAAGGAAGCGGCCGAGATCCTGGTCGAGGAGCACGGGATCAAGCAGCCCAGGTCGAAGCTCGACAACTACCTTCTGGTCGAGCCCCGCCGGATCTACATCCGGGACGATGCGGGCGTGGTCCTGACGAAGGCCGACCATCGGATCGAACGGCCTCTCCGGGCGATGACGATGCAGGGGCCGCGCGTCTCGCTGGCCTGCAGCGAAGTCGTCGAACCCGGTCGGACGGTTTCGTACACGGTCGACTTCCTTCCGTATCTGAAGCGTGGATCCGGAAAGGAGGCGAAGGCGGTCGATATCGGTCAGTTTGTCGAGATGATCGTCGCCTTCGCGCAGCGCAAGGGGCGCGGCCAGTGGCGGAATGGCGGGAACGGGAAATTCCGTGCGGTCGTGAAGCCGGTTCTTGAAGAGGCGAAGGCGTAGGGTCGCTTTCCGAAGCAGTGGAAATGCGACGCATTGCAGAGCTGCGCTT
>Ga0070704_100000176_pt1 | contig 25650 bp, 31 predicted proteins | sample KBSK5252metaG_FD_65467 | JGI IMG/M metagenome (GOLD analysis project Ga0070704, IMG submission 65467) | Corn, switchgrass and miscanthus rhizosphere microbial communities from Kellogg Biological Station, Michigan, USA - KBS K5-25-2 metaG | ecosystem: Host-associated > Plants > Roots >...
GGAAAACTCCCCAGGAGTGGTTGGAATACTACAACGGAGAGCGGATCCACACTACCCTAAAAGGACTAACCCCTAGAGAAAAACAAAAAGAAAGTGTAACCTTAAGGTGTTAACTCAACAAGTATTTGCCGACAAAAATAAAACCCCCTTTTCAGGGGGTTGATTGGTGGTTGGTACTGCTGCAAGTTATAGTGTCTTCTGCTTCAGGCTTTCTTCAAAACTTTCCAAAATGTCGCCTTCGGCGATTTTTACCGAAGTTTTAACTTTCATCCCAAACTCATGGCCTTTGGCAACTTCTTTGGTGGCGGTTTTACTTTGCTGGAGGTCAAGGATTTCGCCCCGCCCCAGTTCCCGCTCTTCGCCTTCGGCATCCTTGCGCCAAATTGCCACGGGTTTGCTTTTACGCAGTTCGCCTTCGTTGACCTTGCCGCCAATGATCATCTGTCCTTTTTCGGTGCGGAAAATTGCCAGCACAGAACCGCGCCCAAAGCTGACCTTTTCCATTTCAGGGGTAAACATTTTAATAACCGCGCTGGTAACATCTTCCAACAGTTCGTAAATGACCTCGTAGGTGTCTATAGCAACTTTTTTTTGCTTCGCGAGGTTAATAGCCTTCGGGTTGGTCTTGGCCCGGAACGCGATAATAGTGGCTTTGGAGTTTTCCGCAGATAAGACGTCTGTTTCGTTAATTTCGCCGATTCCCTCGCTCAAAATATTAATGGTAACCTCGTCGTTTTTAAGTTTGGCGAATGACTGCTTAATCGCTTCTAAAGAGCCGGCGGCGTCCGCTTTTAGTATCAGGTTCAAAGTTTTATTTTCCGTATCTCCCTCCAAAGTCGGTCGGTTGGCCAAACGGTGGCTGCGGTTTTTCTTTTGGATTTCCAAAGCAATTGCCCGGGCTTCCTCCAAAGTTTCGGTAGTCTGCAAAATGTCGCCGACTTCAGGCAATTCGGAAAAACCGGAGATCCGTACCGGCATAGAAGGCAAAGCTTGTTTTAACTTTTTTCCATGCTCATCTTCCAAGGTTTTTACCCGGCCGTGCGCCGCTCCAGCAACAATAATATCGCCGACTTTCAAAGTGCCGTTTTGGACAATTACCGTAGCAACCGTTCCTTTGCCGAGTACGGTGTGCGATTCAATGACAGTACCGAGAATTTTTCCGTTCGGGTTAGCTTTAAAATCTTCCACTTCAGCTTGAAGCAAAACCATTTCAAGTAAATTATCAATTCCCAAGTTTTGCTTGGCGGAAACTTCCACAGCAATGGTCTTGCCGCCCCATTCTTCGGTAAGTACACCGTGTTCGGCCAGTTCCTGTTTTACTTTTAGGACATTGGCGTTCTCCTTGTCAACTTTGTTGATGGCCACAATAAGCGGCGTATTAGTAAATTTGGCGCGGTTAATGACTTCAATTGTTTGCGGTCGCACGCTGTCGTCTGCGGCAACAACTAAAACAATTAAGTCGGTGACGTTGGCTCCGCGGGCGCGCATTTCTACGAACGCTTCGTGTCCCGGAGTATCTAAAAAGGTTATGCTCTTGCCGTCTTTTTTAGCTTGGTAAGCGCCAATGTGCTGGGTAATGCCGCCGGACTCGCCACCAACTACGTCTGTTTTCCTTATGGCGTCCAGCAGAGTGGTTTTACCATGGTCAACGTGTCCCATGACCGCTACAATCGGCGGCCGGCGGATTAAGTTTTCCGGTTTTTCTTCAGCCAAGGTTTTTTGCAAGAAAGCCAAACCATACTCTTCCGTCTCACGGGACTGTTCGGCGGAAACTTCAAACCCCAAGTCTTGGGCAATTATGGTAGCGGTTTCAAAATCCACTTCTTCGTTAATAGTGGCCATGACCCCGTTTTTGATGAGGACTTTGATAATGTCTACCGCGGGCAGTTCCAGCAAAGTGGCAAAGTCGCGCACCTTGATGTACGCGGGCAACGAAACTTTTTTTGGCTCGCCGGTAGTCGCGTCAACCGGTTTTGCTTTGACTTGCAAGCTGTTTAAAATCTGCTTCGCTAAATAATTATCAATCTTATTTGCCCGGGGAGATATGACAAAACCCTTCGCGCCAGCTTTGGAGCGAAGTTCTTGGATGGAAATATTTAACTGTGATGAGAGGCTGGACAAATTCATAACTGTTTGATTATACCGCAATTCGCCAATAAAATCAAGCGTTTTTATCTAAGTTTTATATTCTTTTTAACTTTGCTTGAACTGCCCCTATATAAAATATTTTAGTGTGGGCCTGGTCTTTGGTAGACGACCTGGCATTGAGATCTGGGTTTGCGAGTTCGAATCTCGTCAGGTCCACCACCTAGTGAATCAGTTCTGGCAGACCGAGAAGGTTGCCCATAGAAAAAAGAAGACACGGCTGATGCCGTATTTTCGATATTTACTATATTTAAAAATTGCTTGCGCAGTTTAACTCCAGACGACTGGAGCCAATCGTGAGGCCAGGAAAACCTATCTGGCTTTGGTAAGGAAGATTTATTTTCAACAGCCACTATAGGCTTAAATGTTTAAATAAATATGGCTTTTTTTGCCCGTGTGAGATAGCCTGATATATTGATCCTTATTTTTTTGGTCGGAAACGTCCCTTATCCGAGTTTTTAGGGGTAAAACCGCTAGAACTTTTCGGTCTGAAACTTTGTTTGCCTGCACCTTTGGGAGTAAAGTTATTAGGTTCGGCAGTTTCTGGTTTCGGAATTATTACTAAAACTCCACCTCCAGTGGTTCTATTCATTATAGTAGCTATCACGAAGGATTCGGTAAGTATATTTTGTTTTACGTTAGGATTTAAAGGATCTCGTTTTATCAAACTTGTCCCCGAGTTACCATACCCTATGAGCAGTACCGCGTGGCTTTCTCCGCCTCCTATAACAACACTTTCTTTATGGAGTTCTTGCAATACGATTTGACTGATTTGATCTCTGCTTAACCCCTTCAATTGTAAGCCTAATGCCGTAACTTTACGATTGACAGCATTGCTTACGAGAGTGGAAAAGTCGTTGGCGCTATTCTTAAATGATTTGTCTCCATCATCGTAAAACCGACTACGATTGCTAGTTGTAAAAGTATTTTGGATTTGTCGTGCTTCTTCTGAGGATAAAATACCTTGGTGTACCCATCCGTTTAATATTGATGTCGGGAAACACGAATTGACTTCATCAAGAATCTGCCTGTGATATTCTGGATTTGGAACGGAAGGTTCAATAAGTTTGTTCTGTTCTAGACGCTGAGGATTTTCTAAATCTTGATTTATAGCCTCTAGACTTAATCTGGCACCCTCAATTCTACCCTTTTTCCAGTCTGCAAGTGGATCAACTCCCGTTTGGTCAACAGAAGCCGATAGCTGTCTAGCGCCGGTTTTTGGTGTGAAACCTATCGTTGGATCGCCGTCTTCTGGATTCCTTGGTGACATAAGTTATAAGAGTTAATAGGCCTAATTATTATAACAAAATCAAAATTTTTAAGAAAGCTTTTTATTTAAAGCAAAATAGTTTGCCAAATTCAAACCCTCTATGATATTTGAAATGGGAAACTTTTAGAACCACTAATGTGTGAACAATTCTTTATTGTTGAATATTAGCTGACTCTTCATGCATCCCAGCAATTCCCGTTTCTCGGCTATTGTTCCTTCCCTCAGTACATACTTAGCATAATTTTTGCAGTCGATCTCAGACTGCTTGACTTGCTGTTCTTTGGATAATCCCAGCACGCCGTACCTGAATTTATTAAACCGCGCCAGTTCGTTGTCCAATTTTTCCCTGATGCCCAACTGGTCAAGGTCAACTTGATCGATGATTTTAAGCAATTGCTCTAGCAGTAGTTCTTCTCGAACGTATCCGGACTTACATTGGTGGTCTTTGCTACGATTACAGCCATAGTAGACGTACCTTGCTATTGTCCCATTTTTTAATTCCTTGAATTTTTCATCTGCGGTAATCCCTGATCCGCAAAGGCCACACTTTATTAATCTCGTGAAGGCGAACTCCTTGCCGTAAGTATTCTTTGTTTCTGACTGCTGACCCAGGTTTTCCTGCACTCTGTCGAATAGCTCCTTGGTAATGATCGGCTCGTGCTTGCCATGGTACCACTTACCGCTTTTCTGGGGGTATTCCATCATGCCATAGTAGAAGGAGTTTCTGAAGATCAGATAAATGTTACCTAAGGAGATAGACTTTCCATGTCTGGTCACGAACTTGAGGTCGTGCTTCAGCCAGCCGTAGACCTTTCTGCCGCTCTAGCCATTTTCACCGACCTTTTCAAACATCTGCTTTATGATTGGCGCCCTTAGGGGATCGGACAGCACACTACCAGGTTTGTCCTTGCGGTTTTCGTTAATATATCCTGTCGGTGCCACGCACGGCCAGTAGCCCATCTCAACACGGGTTCGCATGCCACGCTTGATGTTAATGCTCCTGTTATCATTTTCCAGTTTGGCCTGGCTTCCTAAAATCATTAACAAAAATTTCTCATTAGGAGAATCGCTGAATTTCTGGCTATAAGTCCTAATTTCAAGCAACAGCTTTTGATCCATCAAGTCTATGACGGAACCAAGATCGCCAGCGTTCCTTGAAAGCCTATCCGGTGCCCAAGTAATGATGCCGTTGAATAGTCCTGCTCTGATGTCCGCTATCAGCTGGTTGTAAACTGGCCTTTGGCCTGAAGCTTTGGCACTATGGCTTTCCTTGCGGATTTCTACCACCTGAAGATTTTCTCTTTGAGCAATCTGCAACATCTCTTTGATCTGCGAGTCTATGGATAGGATTTGTTTTTCCTCTTGCTCGGTGGACTTCCGGGCATAAAGACAATACCTAACTGGGGCGACTGGATCCGCTGTGCTTGTAGCTGTCCCATCCGGCACTCCCTGAGCTGTTTGATTTTCCATAGGGGTTAACAATGGTTACTGGTTATCGAGGTCAGGGAGACAGTACCGCCAGGGGCAAAGGAAGTCCAGGTTTTTGGAGCAGAAAATTCCTCAAAAACCCATAACAGGCCACACAAGGTCGGGGAAGGCAAATGAGACAGTGGAAATTCCACTGTCTCATTCATAAACCTCTTGATTCTATTGCTCAAAAGCCATAAAAATAGCCAAAATGATAAACTTTCAAATACCTCTTTATAGTGTCTCATTTGTCTCATTCTCACAAACGGGACAGTCCCATTAGTGCCTTTTGGTGTCCCGTTTGTCCCATTTGTAGACACTCAAATACCCCCTGATGTACTGTCTAAAAATGTCTAATAATCCCTTAAAATGTTACACTCTAAAACCCCAAAATAATGTAACATTTGTAACATTTTTTTCAGACCCGGCCCCCCGACCGAGAAGGTTCAAATCGCCTGCTGACGAAATTCCCCAAAACCCCTTATAATGTTGCTAGTTGGCCAGGTTACAACCGACGTGGTCCACCATATTAGGATTATTTTAGAAAGATTTTATTTTTTATATATTGACTTAAATTGTAAAGTAAATTAATATTTAGGCAGCGAGGTCTCAATTCCTAGCTTTTGGCTAGGAAATTCCTACGGGAATTGCCCGCAATGAAAATCTCGCCTTTTTTAGGCGGGATTTTTGTTAATAAATATTTGAAGGCTTGTAAAAATATTTATTACCGTGTTTTAACTACAACCTTACCTAGTCCTATTGTTTCGTATTTTTTAGGAAATTCATTTAGCTCAAAGGCAATTGCGGTCATGGCATCTATTCCCACTCCAATATGGGCGTTGGACTTTTCCATTGATTGCGTGAGCAATTCCTGCCGCCCCCGTTCCGTATAATGCGGTTCGATAATCGTATCTTTTATTATTCCCAGCCCCGAAATAATGCTGCTTTCCGGATTATTTCCTTTTGACCGCAGGTATTCGCCTAAAGCTTTGGATCCAGCAGCCTCTCCTATAATGTATGGAGAGTTGCTGATTAATTTCATTAGGCGATGATCACCTATAGTCTTTTCTATTAAACGCGGGCTATTGCTTCCGCCGCTTATAAAAATGAGAGGAGATTTAGCTTTGGCAATATCTTCCTCGTTTTCAGCATTCAAGTATTGCAGATTTCCTAATTCCATATATCGGTGGATCCAATCTCCGCTCCATTCGGTTTCCGTGGCAGTGGTTCTGGCAAAAGGGATATGCAGTATTTGTTTTACCGGCAAAGACTTGATTACACCCTCAATCAGTTTTAGTTCGGGCTCCACCTGGCCTAGCTCTACTTCCGCGCCGCCAAATAGATAAAGTTTCATAAATTTGCTATGCGTACCTTAAAAAGTCCTGTCTTTCCCAACAATCACCCGCAGCCGTTTTTGGATTACCTCCACCGTTGCCGGCAGCTTGGTAATAACTCGCCCGGAAATAGTTAACGGGAAACCTTCTGGCTCCAAAAATTCCAGCTTCCGGCACTTAATGACGCTGGTGCCGGGGATTTTTTCCAGCTGGCCCTGCAAAATGGCTTCTTTGTATTTAATAACTTGGTATTTATTCAGTTTTTCTATTACCAGCAAGTCCAGGAACCCGTCAGTAGGGTTGGCAATAGTTTCAGATTCAGAACTGGTAGACCGGGTGTTGGCGACAATTCCGCCCAGGCAATTTAAGTTCATTACGTACGAATTGTCTATGCGCACGGAGAGCTGCTGGCTTGGGGCGGACAAAGTTTTTATGCTGCTCCACCAGCTTAAGTCCTTAATTTTGGAACTGGCAATGCCGAACTCCAAATAAGAAACAAAATAACTTTTAGCCACGGTGGCCAGGTCAATTTTAACCACGCGCCGCGCCGCCAGCGTTTTAACCGAATTGTATAAGTTCTTTAAACCGAAAATTTTGGCTAGGTAGGAACTGTCATTCAGAGGGATGAAGCCAATGGTAAAGTCACGGCCTTGCAAATATGACAGCATCAGGTTAAAAGTTTCGTCTGTGCCGCACGCCACCAAAGTTTTTACTCCCCGCTCGCTCGCCGTCTCTACCAAGCTTTGGATAGAGCGCAGCGGAGTGACCCGCCCCATTTCCCCGTTTATCTTAAATTCCGCCAGGTACCCTTGCAGGGCAATCTGGCGTTCTTCAAATGCTTTCTCCCCTATATTTTGCGGATCTAAAATATAGTAATACATAAATAGCCGGCAGCCGACTTAATAGCTATTTATTTTTCCGGCTCCGGTTCCGCGGATTTGCTTTTTTTCTCCATTGGGGCAGCAGGAGCCGGGCTAGCGCTGCCGTTCATAGTGCATTTGCCGGTGTATTGGGCTCCGTCTTCCACGCGCAAAACAGCACAGCTAATGTCGCCGGTAACCCGCGCGGTGGCCTGCAAAATCAGGTTGCCGGAAATTTTCATGTTGCCCTGGACTTCGCCGGAAATAATAGCATTTCCCGCTGCAACATCAGCGCTTATTTTAGCCCCTTCGCTGACATGCACGCTTTGGCTGGTGTTTACCGTGCCAGCTACTTGCCCTTGGATCCTAATGTTGCCTTCAGAATTTAAATCACCCTGGATTTTTACTGAAGGGCCGACTACGGTTTCTGCCGGAGTATTGATATCTTCCATGTTTGGTTCCATATATTTGCTTTCTTAATTACTGTTGCTCTATAATGTTCGCGTTTTGTATTGCTTTTTGTTCTTCTTCGCTCAACTGGATTCGGCTGCTCCCGCGTTCCACCGGCTTGCTATATACCCGGTTATGCTGCCGCCCGTGCATACTGGTAATTACCAACCCCGAGTTGTGCCGGTTGAGCAGGGCCAGCGAAAAACTTAAGCTGCCGCCCTCATCCGACAAAGCGTTGAACCTGTGCACCCCAATTTTTTGGACTGCTTGGCTTAAATTTTCGTCCAAGCTGATTAACTCTTTATCGTGCCCCGAACTTTTTTGTTCTAAAGATTTTATTTTTTTGACCAGCCGGCTGATGATATCTTCCAGATTTTCTGGCTGCTGGCCGGTAATAAATTCTGTCCGCAAATCACGCAGCCGCTTTAACCAAATGAGTGTATATACTGCCATTCCCGCCGTAATTAAGGCCAGGACAATAGTAATTAAGAGCAGTATATTAGCATTCATCGTATACCTATATTAGCATTTGTGCCAGTTGCTTTCAAATGGCCAAAATTGCTATAATTCTGTTATGTCCAAAAAGAAAAGACGAAAATTTTATAACTCCCCTAACTATCGCCCCGCCCAGCCGTCTAATGTTCCTTCGGCCAATAATTCAGATGCTACGCCTGGCACGGCCGCGGTTTCCAACAGCTCTTTTAGTACCCCGAGCTTTTCTCCCGCGCCAACCGGCACCATAGCAACTCCAAATGTTAGCGATGCGCATGCCGAAGAATACCGGGTCATTAAGCACGACCTTATTAAAGTAGTAATTTTAAATACAGTATTTTTAGCGGCAGTGCTGACGCTATATTACACTAACCTGCACTCGCATTATTTGGAGCGCTGGTTCGGTCAGATACTGCATTTCTAAATAAAGTATAAAGATTTTTAAGGCCGCTTTTACCGGGCGGCTTTTTAATATTGAAACGGAATATGTAATTTGTTGCCTACCGGTTCGGCCCAACCTTCCAACCGTCGGATTCTATGGTTGGCAACTATCATCTCACTATTAGTTGATTCAACTTTTGTAGTTAAATTGGCAATCTGGTCTTTCATTTCCCGCAGTTCAGCGCGCACTTCTATTAAAATATCTTCCTTAAATTCAGCAAATTTAAGGTCTATATAGTCAAATACTGGTTGGAAGTTGATTTCCGTCATGTATTTAACTATAACAAACCAAAGTTCAAGAAAAAATAAAGTTTAAGGAAAATCTGTGGACAAGTTGGTGGACGCTAGTCAACGAAATCAAAATCAATATTATCAATTCAAAAGAGTATATCTACATCCCTGACTTAGCCGCACAGGTGTCTGTTTAGTTTGTTTATTATCTAAAATTAAGAAAATCAGCTATTATTCGGCTATGGGAACAACTCCTGAGAATACCGGAAAAAATACTATAGAAGAACAATATGGCGACTGGACAGCTCCTGATACTCAGTCTAGTAATTTAACTATGGAGGCATCAGTGGCAGACACTAGGTTGACAGATAAATTGACTTTATCAGAAGCTTTGAAAGACGAAGACTTGTTGAGATTCTTTTTGCTCCATGCACAAGAGTATGCTGGGGGAGATGAAAAAGTTACCCCCTATGCGCTGTCACAGTTCCAGTATTTTAAAAGACCTCGCGAAGGGCTCGAACCTCATATTTATGTAATTAAAAATGCTGATAACGTAGTTGCGGGAGCCTCGCTTACTATAGAAAATAGTGGAGATCAAAAATTAGCTTATCTTGGACAAAAAGTTGTCGCGCCAGATTCACGGCAACAAAATCTTGGACCGCAATTAGTAAAAAAGCGTTTGGACGTAGCACGCGAAGCAGGTTGTTCTCAGGCTTATTGTTATGTTACTAAAGACAATTCACGGGCCTTACGTTCCATTTTGAAGGGCGGCTTCGTGGTGGATGACTTTTTTGATGAACCGCCGCCGTCAGGACACGGCAAACCTCCTGAATTATGGAATGTCAGCAAAGATCTCAATAAACCTGAGTTGCCCGTTCCAGATTCCGAGACCATGAAAAATGCTCCTATAGTTAATTCATCGGAAGAATTTGGTGCGGCTCAAATTGCCATCCCTTTTGAGAATAAGGAATTAATTAAACTTGCTTTAAAAAATGGTTATGTGGGCAGGCAAATAATCCTCCCTGAACAGTTTAACCCTGAAGATCAAATACAAGTTAAAGAGTTGAAAATGTTTTTGGAAAAAATAGAACCTGAAAATCAGAAGTAAATACTAAGCAGCTTTTTTGTACTCGTTACCTTCAACCCGGTAGCCGGGTTGATACGCATCTATAATTTTTCGCACAGCATTTTCTCTGGCTTGGTTCAAATCTCCTAACCAGCCCGTTGCATTACCTGGAGAGGAACCATTCATGATGTCTTCGAGAATTTTGTATATAGCTTCTTCGTCCTGGTTCTCAAGCGCCATTCCTGCGTCAGAATCGACGCTTTTTATAAAATCCACGTTCATACTTTCACGGGTTTGGTTTCGAACCATTGCCATGTAAGTTAGATAATCTTCAAATATATCTCCGGTTGGTTCGAATCTTTTAAGGGCTTCGGCTTGCCGGTTATATTTTTCTAAACCAGCCCCGCCGGCTGAACGCTCATCGACATTGATCTCATTAACTGCATTCTCAAGTTTCCCATCAGGAGTATCTTTTGGAGCAACAAAGTCATAATCAGGGGGCTGTGTTCCATAATCTGATGTAGGCATAAATCTAGTATTAATTATTAATTGCTCTAATTATAGCAGAATAAGAGTCACATAGTTTGGATATTTTTTTCGGGTGGATAAAAATAATCGAATTTCATTGATGTTTTCCAGTCTGGTGGATCCCGCCGTCGCTGGACCGCTCCGGCATGCGTGCACCGTTCCTGGTGGACCCAGGGAGAATCGGACTCCCGCCTCAGCAATGCGAATGCCGTGTAATACCACTTTACTATGGGCCCATATACAATAAAGCTATTTTAGCATAGCTTTCAATATTTTTTTGACATTCACGCCGTTCTTCTCGATCTTGGTAAAATCAATTATAGTTTTCCAATGTTGCGGCTTCTTTGATCCAGTGGATGTAGTTTTTAAACGATGTTTTTTTGATTGCTTCATAGAATTTTTGATCCGCGGTTATTAATTTGCATGATAAAGAAAATGCTAGCGACAAATACATCCAATCATAAACAGTTTGTCCTGTTTTAACGGCTCCTTCAAAAGCATGCTTAAGCAAATTTTTTTGGGAATGCAGGATAATATTTTGCGCCGTAAAGGCGGCAATAATTTTCATTGCCTCTTGCCCGGTTGTTTGCCTGCTTCGCTGTTTTTTCCAGACTATGCTGCCAAACTCGGGAACAATGATTTCCGGAGCATGTAGCTGGTAGGACTTATTTAGGGCTAAATCGGCTTCTTCGTAATGGATTTCTTCCAAATACCATTTTATAGCAACACTGGCATCTATTACTAAGTTCATCTGTTCCTATCCTCTCTAAGGAGGATTACGCTGTCGGTTTGATGCTTATTGCGGATAGACTTCCTTATCTTTCGAGCCTTTTCAAGTTCAGATAAAGGATTACTGCCGGAGGCATCTTCTAAAATAAGATGCATTTGGCGCTGCAGGGAGCGGCCATTTTGTACAGCTTGTTTTTTTAGTTTGTTAAGAATGCCAGTAGGCACGTCGCGGACCAAAATGTCGGGCATAAAGTTTAATTAATGCTATCATAATGATAGCATCATATATTACTGTTGTCAAGCTTCTTATTATAGTGCCATATGTTATAGTAACCCCATGCTGAAAATCCAAATCATTACCCTAGGAAAATTTAAGGAAAAGGCTTTCACGGAGCTGGAGCGCGAATATTTAAAGCGCCTCTCCCCTTTCGCCAAGGTAAAAGTTATCGAACTCCCAGATGTTCTATATAAAACATCTACGCAGATGGAGGCGGCCAAACTTAAAGAAGCCGAAAGCATAAAAAAACACCTGCCAAAAGGTGGCCTAGTGATTTTATTAAAAGAAACCGGACAACTGCGTGATTCCAAAGAATTCGCGACTTTCCTGGAGCGAGTCGGCGGCATCGGGACTGAACTGGTATTTGTCATTGGCAGCGGCGCCGGCCTGCACCATTCCCTAAAAGAAGTGGCCAACTATGAAATGTCTTTGAGCCCCCTGACTTTTACGCATAATTTTGCCCGTATCCTGTTAGAAGAGCAAATTTACCGAGCCACAACCATTATGTCCGGCAAAAACTATCATAAGTAAAGCCTGTTATAAGTGAAACTTGGCACCCATGTTGCACGTGCAACTATAAATAAGCCGCATCATCCCGCTTAAGTTCGGCAAAAATTAGACCCAAAATTGCCCAAAGCAGCATTTGCGTAGACTGGATCGTGTAAAAATAGTGGTCAAATAGCATTAGCACCAAAATCCCCAGGAAAGTAGTGCCTAAAAATACGCGCCGCATGTAAATAGCCGAATCAACTGTCCCGGCTGTTTTTTTTACCAGCCTAACCGCGAGATAAACAAAAAACCCGATTAATAAGAGGAATCCAACTATTCCAGTTTCGGCTGCTGTTAATATATAGTAGTTATGGATTGGTTGGATTTCCCAAGGTTTCAAATCAGTATGGGCATATTGTTTCATGTGCAACACACTGGACCCCAGGCCAAGACCGCTTATTGGCCGGTCTTTTATCATTTCTAATCCGATTTTATTATAAAACATCCGTTCTTTAACTGCGCTGTCAGATATTGTAGCTCTGGTATCCAAAAACTCGTGGAACATGCCTACATTTAGGCCGGCAAACACTATTAGGGCAATAGCCAGGTTGCGGGACCGGTTGGTTACGCCATTTCTGACCACGTGAAACAGCCATAAAGCAATTAGTGAAACAATGGCCGCTAGGTATCCGGCACGAGAAAAGGTCAAGATTAAGCCAGTTATTGCAATAAATAAAGAAATATATAGAAAAATAAGGCGTTTTCTAGTTACAGAAACTAAAATTTGCCAGCAAATAAGCCCTAAACCCACTAAAATAAAGGCAGATAAGATGTTTGGATGGGGCAGGGTTCCATAGATTCGTAAAAATGATGTTTCATGGGAAACAATCTTTGCGACCCCCACAGTTAATAGGCCAAGTGGGGATTCCCCCAAAAAGCTCAAACCTACTGATTTTTGGGCAAAAAATTGATAAAACCCTATTAAACATTGGCTTAAAAGCAATCCAACATAGGTCCAGAGCATTATTTTGCCTCCTTTCCTAAGGTGCTTGATATCGGAAAAAAACAAGAAAACTATAAATAATTCCTGAAATTTTACTAGAAAATAGAGTTCCAAAGGTAAGTACCCTGTGGAACGCAGTATTGTTATTATTAGCCATAGCCCAACAATAGCGAAAAAATAGATAATATGATTATGATAAAATCTTTTCCAGTTAAAAAAGAAGAATATGGCAATTAAAATATCGCTTAAATATGAGGAAAAAGAGGTAAAATCAGAATAAGCCCCTGTGTAATAGGAGGAATTCGTAAAATAGATGTATCTAATTGGATAAAAGAGGGTAAAAAGGAAAAGAGAACCAAGAATTATCATTAAGGTTTCACGTGAAACAATACTTTGATAATTCTGAAGTTTTTCTAAACTTTTCATAAAGCCTAAAATCTTTATAAATTAAATCTAAAGTTGGTCGCTGCCCAGGCGCAATATTCCGAAAAATTTGTCCGGCAGTTCCCTTTCATTATACATGCATTTTTTAAGAAAAAAATAAATTTTAAATATGATATAATTTGTCTGCGCCCCTTTGTAGCTCAATGGATAGAGCTATCCCGTCCTAAGGGAGAGATGGGGGTTCGATTCCCTCCAAGGGGACCAACTCGCGCCAACCGGCGAAGCTAGCTAGAAATAAAATATAAAAATGGAACCAGAATTAAAAAGCCAACTGCAAAATATCCAGCACGAAATTACCGAAGTTTCCGACAAGCTTGGCGGCAACGGGTGGGCTTTTTTTCGCGGGCTGCTCGGCGGTTTCGGTTCGGTAATTGGCGCGTTCCTGGCTTTATTAATTATTGGTTGGGCGTTGAATATTATTGGGATCATTCCAGCGCTTAAAACCAAAGTTGAGCAGTGGCAGGGGACGCTGCAAAGCGCGCAGCAAGGGCAGTTGCCACAAGTCAAAGAATAAGGCAAGATTTTTTAACATTCGGGCCCATAGTATAGTGGTAATATGCATCCATGGCATGGATGAGTTCGGAGTTCGATTCTCCGTGGGTCCACCATAATAAACGGCACCCATTGGGGTGGCGTTTATTATTTAACGGTGCACGCATGCCGGAGCGGGTGCGGCTCCATAAACTTATAGCGCCGCAGTCCCTGAGCGAAGCGATTAGGGATTAGCGACGGCGGGGTCCACCATAAAATAGCATACTAAAAAACCGCCATTCGGCGGTTTTAAAATTTTTACGAAATTTTGGATTCTAGTTTTCCTACTCTATAATTCATTACTATAAATTCTTCTCGGAAATCCTTAACTTCTTTGGTTAAGTTATCTACGGAATTTTCAACCCCGCCAACTCTTACTGCTAAATTGGCGACCTCGGCCTTGATTTCGGCTTTAAAGTCGCCCAAGTATTCAAACAACGGTTCTAAATTTATTTCTTGCATAGTTCATCCCTCCCCATTAATAGTTTAAAAATAATAGCATGAATTTTTCGGGTGTGCAATTCTAATAGCGCCAATCCCTTATTCATGCGGGAAATTTTTAGGGCTCCTATGGCTATAGTTTTTATGCTTTTTAACAATAACAAAAAATGTTATTTTTTGTTATTGCAGAGGAATAAGAAAAATAGGGGACGGCCGTACTGACTGGATAGTTATGATGCGGAAATAATGACTAGCGCCTACTAAAACTTTAGTTTATACTTAAACTGTAATTATAAGTAATTTAAAAAATACTGTATGGAGTACTGGTTTTAAATAATCTAAATTATGCATCTTTTTTCCTGGATATTTACCATTGCTGGGCTGGCTTTATTTGAAACGGTAAGCAGCGTGGACAACGCGGTCATTAATGCCGAAGTGCTGGGCACTATGAGTAGGCGCGCGCGCCGTTGGTTTTTGTTTTGGGGGATTTTGTTTGCCGTATTTATAGTGCGAGGGGTTTTGCCGTGGCTTATTGTTTGGGTGTCTTTGCCGGCCCTGGGCCCGATTGGCGCTTTAACTGCCACCTTTAGCAATGATCCGCATATCTTGGAAGCGCTGGATGCCGCGGCGCCCATATTGCTTTCCGGGGGCGGCACATTTTTAATTTTCCTGTTCTTCCACTGGTTATTTTTGGAACCTAAAAATTTTGGCCTGCCCGGGGAAAGGTTCATCCATTCCCAAGGCGTCTGGTTTTATGCAGTAGTCTCGCTGCTGCTCTGTGTTTTGGTTTGGGGAGCAATAAAAACTAACCCGATTATGGCGTTTGGCATAGTGGTAGGCTCTACAGCGTTCTTTATCACCCATGGGTTTAAGGAGAACGCGGAGAAAAAAGAGAGCCAGCTTATGGGGGGCGCTATGTCAGACATCAGCAAAATTTTATATTTGGAAGTTATAGACACCACTTTTTCCATAGACGGCGTGCTGGGCGCGTTCGCGTTTACTTTGTCCGTGCCGCTGATTATCATCGGCAACGGGATTGGGGCCATTTTAGTGCGGCAACTTACAGTCGGAAATATTGAGCGGGTAAAGAAGTATATCTTTTTGAAAAACGGTGCCATGTATTCTATCTTAGTGCTCGGCGGCATTATGCTGTTGGATGCGTTCGGCATGCACATTCCGCCATGGGTATCGCCACTGGCCACATTTGCGGTTATTGGCTGGTTTTTGTTCAAGTCCAAGCGGCATTTAAAGTTGGCCGGCTTGATAGCAAATTAATTTACAGCCTTTATGGCGCATATTCCGGGCGGGGAATTCCCCGACGATGAAATAACGGACATTACCTACATGTTGGAGTCCAATGACAGTTTTGACGAGCTGCTGGCTGACTTAAAAAACGAAGATGACGATGAAGGTACAAAAGTTAGGTTAGGGGGACGGATATATTTGCTGGCAAATATATTTAAGGCTGTGGAAGGTTTACGGGCCAGTGCGGGAGACGTGTATCCAGTGGACGCTCCAGTTGAAAGTTTGTTAAGATACCTGAGGTAAAGTAAATTTCCGGGATGTAGTATACCGGTAGTACGCACGCTTCGGGTGCGTGTAGACCGGGTTCAATTCCCGGCATCCCGACCAACAGAGGGTAATTCGACTAGCAAGTCGAATTACATAGCGAGAGTGCAGGCGAAGGCCTGCCGACCATTGCGGCCACTAATATAGTTCGGAGTGCGTACCAATTTCAATAAAGATAAATAAATCGCCCTGTATGTAATACAGGGCGCGATAGTCTCCGGTAATGTTGATACTTCTACAGCCGGGGTACACTCCCTCCACAGAGTGATTGTTAAGCAATGGGTGGAATTGGTCTTCTTTAAAAATATTTAGTTTTAGCGCAAACCTTTTCTGAACCTTTTTAGGTAATTTACTTAATTGCTTAAAAGCCTTTTTCTTTACTAATACTTCCACTTTCCGCTCCTCAAGTATGCCAGCATTTCTTCACCGGACTTGAAAGCCGGGGACAAGTCCTTTCCTTCCCGTGCTTCGTTTAGCGCTTTCTGAACACGCCGGCGAGCACGTTCATTTAACCGTTCTGGTTTTCCAGACAACCCCACTGCCAAATCACCGTCCACAAACGCCTGGGTGGCAAGTTTGAGCACGGTAGATAAAGTGATTCCTTCTTGTTCGGCTTTCTTCATGGCTTGGGTTTTAAGTTTCTGGTCAACTTTGAACACTACTTGAGAGGTCATAAATTTAGGGGTTTAATGGCGTATAGATATTATATAACTTTTGTATAACCTGTCAAGAAAGGCTCTAAAAAGGCAAGGATGTTATAATTTAAGTAAATGGCAAAGCAGATTAACACAGCAAAGCAAAAAGCATGGAAGCGGGCGGAAGCCCGCGTTATTCAATTCGCGGACAAACTGGGCAAAGGCGTGGACAAAGGGATCCGTGAAACAGTTGTGGGGCTGAACGCGCTGGGAATTAATACCAGTTCTTCCTGCGAAGGGCATTTAAATTGGGGCACTGGCGCGCCTTATATAGATATTGAAGCAAACAACAAAGGCCCGGCCAAGCTCAAGAAGAATGTGAAACGGAACCAGCGGGAGATACAAAAGGTTTTGCTGCTGTTGGATAAGTTTTATAACAACCACAAGGCGCCGTTTGACCGTCGGCTGACAATTCAGGCTTGGGGCTGGAGCATTGGAAGATTGGAAAGTCAGGGAGTGGCCGTGCTGGATGCTTTGCCTAAAGCCGCCAAAGCCAAGAAGCTGAAAGAGTACCAGAAAGAAATGACCTCATTCGGCAAGTTTTTAAAGAAGCAATAATGTTAATAATCGGCTGTGATGAAGCCGGACGCGGCGCTTTGGCCGGGCCCATAGTGGCCGCGGCTATTATTTTAGGGCCGCAAGCCGGGAAACAAATTCCACATTGGTACGTGGATATTAAAGACAGCAAGCAGCTGTCGCCTGTTAAACGTTTCACGCTGGAGCCGCTCCTGCGCCGCTACGCCCTGGCGTGGGGCATTGGCGCGGTAAGCTCCGCGGTTATTGACCGGATCAACATCCACCAAGCCAACTTGCTGGCCATGAGGCGCGCGGTGGCATCTGTACAGCAAAAGCTTTCACATGCAACATATGGTAAGTTATGTGTACTTGTGGATGGCCGCTTCACCATTCCCAATTTAGATATAGCGCAGGAAGCAGTAGTGCATGGTGACAGCACCGTGTTTGCCATCAGCGCCGCTTCCATTTTGGCCAAAACCTACCGCGACCGCTTGATGACGCGCCTGGCCAAGCAGTTCCCCCAATACGGATTTGACCGCCACAAAGGGTACGGCACCGCAAACCACCTGGAAAGCCTGCGCCAGCATGGTGTTTCCACCGCGCATCGGCAAAGCTTTTGCCATATTGATTAGAGATGCGGCCATGGAACATCGTGAAACACTATTTGTTAACATAAGTATATAAATCTATACTATAATATAGTGACTAAACAAGAGACCCATGGAGAGGTCGCATAGTGGTCTAGTGCGGTGGTCTCGAAAACCGCTAGCTCCGCAAGGGGCTCGAGGGTTCGAATCCCTCCCTCTCCGCCAGGAAACGTGGCACTGTGGCGAAGTCACAGTGACAGGTTTCTGGGTAGTGGGAGTGCCCGAAGGGCGACCCTCTCCGAACTAATATCTAAAATATTACAATGAGCTTATTAGGAAAACTTAAAAAAATAGAATTAAGGGAAGGTTGGAAACACGAGGCCAATGATTTTACAAGATGGCTTGCTCTTGAAGAAAATTTGAGATTGCTCAGTGACGAAATCGGCTTTGATATTAAACTTGTACAAACTGAAGCAAAAGTTGGTAGTTTTAATGTGGATGTTTTAGCCGAAGAAGAAACAACAGGCCATAAAATTATTATTGAAAACCAACTAGAGGTAACTAATCACGATCACTTAGGAAAGTTGTTAACATATGCGTCAGGTTATGATGCTAGAATTATTATTTGGATTGTTAAGGATGTACGAGAAGAGCACAGACAAGCAATAGATTGGCTTAACGAAAATACAAATGAAGACATTGGTTTTTACCTATTGAAATTGGAATTATGGCAAATTGCTGATTCGCCATTCGCCCCGAAGTTTGAAATGATATCAAAACCAAACGATTGGGCAAAAGCAGTTAAAAGTTCTGCCGAAAGTGCAACTCTTACAGCTACCAAATTAAAACAATTACAATTTTGGGATGCTTTCAAAAGTTACGGAAAACAAAATAATACCAGTTTACGTTTTCAAAAAAGCCACCCCCAGCACTGGACTGATGCCAGCATTGGGAAAAGTGGGTGCCATATTTCAATGACTATAAACTCCCGTGATAAATTGTTTGCCTGCGAAATCTATATCAACGACAATAAGGAGCTTTTTCATCACTTGTACGAGAACAAGGACAAAATTGAAAGTGAATTAGGTGAAAAACTTGAATGGATGGAACTTCCCAAGAAAAAGGCAAGTAGAATCAAGCTTTCTATTACGGGAGATTTTGAAAAAGAACAGGAATGGGAAAAATATTTTGAGTGGATGCAAAATGCGGCTGAAAAATTTCAAACAGTGTTCCCAAAATATGTTAACAGTTTTTAAGCGAGTGGAAGTGCGGAAAGTATAAACAGCCGATTTTAGGTATAAAATTAAAAAATATATGGCCACAGGTAGAACAATTAGTGCAAGCTTTTTGACAGACAAAGACAAGCAAGTTATAGAACTTTGTAATTCCATTTCGACAGTAATATATACTAATATACCCAATGAAGAGTCCAAAGAAAAATTCAAAAAGGAATACGGTAAAATTCATCTTAGTAGAGACGGAGGCTTAGGATTGGGGGGAGGAAAATTACAGAGAGATGCTGTTTGTACCAGGGGTAGAGGGGGAAAAGCACCTTTTTCAAACAGAAATTTAAGGTGGCATCCGCTAGTAGTGGCCGAAAATAAGCCAGATAATGCTAAAAAAATTGAAAGAATTGAAATCGAAGGTGAAGGTGATACACAGATTTTGATCTTCGTTATCAAAGATTCCAATGGAAATGAAGTTAAGTATCCTTCTGATAAGGTGCATGAAATTAAAGAAAGATTTGTGGTTTTGCCAGAACATTGGATTCCACATATTGATCGGTTAAAACTTTGGTCTGATTTGCTATGGACCCAAAATTCTTGTGTTATCCCTGCCCTGGAGGCATGTGATTGGACTGCATCGGTTGAAAGTTATGCAGTTTTGGGTATTGCGGTGGCAGTTGATTTGTTTGGTGCTAACTTCGAAATACTTTATAATGAAGTAAGTGAAGTCATCCATAATCAAGATATTGATCCTTCAATTATTTTACCGAGTACCACTTTCCCTACTGATAAACATGAAATAATTGAATGCCCAGTATGCAAATTAAATATTTCACAAAATCTTGAGAGATTTCGAAAGTTAACTCGGGGCGCGACTTGGCAACCTGCATGGCGATCTTCAAAGAAAGGCGAAGGTGATGATTCAAGCATTCAAGTAATGCATGTTAATCCTTTGTTGGAAATTGAAAGCAAGCATGATGGAGATAATGTTAGATATGGCCATAGATGGTGTAACGTTGCAATGACCGACCATTCTTTAGAAGAAACTCTAGATTTTATGGAGTTCGTAATTAAGGCCCATGATAGATGCAATTAATTTAGTTATGCAAAAATCAACTCTATTTGAATTTGCCGAAAAAAATAAACCCAAAAAATTTATTAAGATTGTTGATTTAAAACCGATCAACAATCTTAAATTAATATTTAGAGAAATAAGAGATTATTTTGCTGGCAATGTTACAGGGATAACCAGAGATGAAAAAATCGCCCAAAATATAATGAGGCTTTTATTTTGTAAAATATATGATGAAAAAAATACTCAAGATATAACCGAATTTTCAAATCATCCGAATGAGGATTTAAAGTTATTTAACGAACGTATAAATTTGTTGTTTGAAAAGGTTAAAAAACATTATCCTGACATTTTTGAAAAAACTGAAAAGTTGGAAATACAAGCAGAGCAACTTTCCTTTATAGTATCTAAACTAGAAGATTATTCTGTTTTAAATGCTGATAGAGATGTGATAGGTGATGCTTTTGAAGAGTTAATAGGAACATCATTTAGAGGTGGCGAGGGTCAATTTTTTACCCCTAGAAATGTTGTACAGATGATGATTGATGTTTTACAACCCAAGGAAGGAGAAAGTATCATTGATCCTGCTTGTGGAACCGGAGGTTTTTTAGCTTATACAATTAGATCTCTTAGTGCAAGAAATCAAAATAATTTTCATCTTGCTGGCATTGATAAAGATTCGTTTTTAGCTAAAATTGCTAAAATTTATCTCTCGTTAATTGGAGACGAGGATTATCATATTTACTGCGAAAATAGTTTAGAGTCTCCTTTAAAATGGAGCAAGGAAACACACGAAAATATCAAGCTTGGAACTTTTGATGTTGTTTTAACAAATCCACCTTTTGGATCTAAAATACCCGTTGTAGGTGAGGAACTACTTGCTCAGTATAAATTGGGGCATAGATGGGAAAACGCTAAGGAATGGACTGTATCTAAAGAAATTTTAGATAAACAACCTCCGCAGGTGTTATTTATAGAGAGATGCCTGCAGTTATTGAAAGAAGGGGGTCGTATGGGGATTGTTTTACCAGAAGGAATTTTTGGAAACCCATCTGATAAGTATATATGGGAGTATATTTCTAGCGTGGCTTCGGTTATAGGGGTGGTTAGTTTATCTCAAGAAACATTTCAACCCAGTACTCATACCAAAACCACAGTACTGTTTCTGAAAAAGGAGACGAAAAGGCCAAAATCAATTTTTATGGCTATTGCTCATAGTATCGGCCACAATAAAAATGGAAAGCCTACTTATAAAATTGATAGCGTTGGTAAAGAAATTTTAGACGATGATTTACCAGCTATCTCTGATAACTTTATAGAGCATAATAATAAAGGTAAAAAAATAGCCAGTCACCTAGGATTTTCAATTGGTTATCGAGATTTAAATGATCATATATTTATCCCTGAGTATTATAATCCGGAAATTCAAAAAGAACTTGAAACACTAAAAAATAGTGGGAAGTACAACTTATCTTCCGTAGGAGAATTACTGGATAAAGGGATTTTGCAAGTGCGGCGAGGCAATGAGATTGGTTCTCAATTTTATGGTACAGGCAATATACCGTTTGTCAGGACAAGCGATATTGTAAATTGGGAAATTAAATCCGATCCTATAAAGGCTGTTTCTGAAGATGTATATCAAGAATATAAACACTCTCAAGATATGAGAGAAAAAGATATTTTGTTCGTTAATGATGGAACATTCTTAATTGGGCGTACTGCAATGATTACAAAATTGGATACCAAAATAATTATTCAAAGCCATGTAAGGAAGCTAAGAGTGCTCGATACTCATTTTATTGATCCGTATTATTTATTTTATCTTTTAAATAGCAAAATTGTAAGAAAACAAATTGATTCAAAAACATTTGTTCAAGCAACTATATCGACTATGGGGAATCGATTAAGAGAAGTAATATTGCCAATAAGTAGTAATAAGGCTGAAATAGCAGAGATTACAGAAGAAATAAAAGATATTATTGAAAAAAAAGCAAAATTGAGAGAAAAGTCAGTTAAAATTGTGGAGGAAAGTATCTAAGTTATCACATGCCCACCCCAAAACCACCCCTCAAAAAACACACCCACTACCACAAAGATGGCAGCATCTGGGCCAAAGGCCAACTATCAGGCACCAAAATGGAAGGGTATTGGGAATGGTTCCGGAAAGACGGCAGTATCATGCGTTCCGGCCATTTCAAAAACGGAAAACAAACCGGCCAATGGACAACCTATGACAAGACAGGGAAAGTAGTGAAAGTTACCGAAATGAAATAATAAAAAAACCCGCAGAGATGCGGGTTTTTGAGGTTCCAAATTGGCACCTCAAAGCAAGGTATCACATTTTGTGATGCCTTTATCTTTTCTTGAGGTATGGTTCTGTATAATGCCGTACATGAGCGTAAAAGAAGAGAAAAACCTAGCTTTTATTGATGGTCAGAACTTATATATGGGGACTACCAAGAATATTGCCCATCCTTGGACTATTGATTTGCGCAAATTTAGGGTTTATTTAGAGGCTAAGTACCAGGTGTCGGTGGCTTATTATTTCTTGGGTTATATTAACGAAAACAATCAAGATTTATACGAAACCATCCAAAAGGCAGGTTTCCTATTGAGATTCCGCCAACACAATTCAGCTATGCTGGGAAATAAAAAGGGAAATGTCGATTCAGAGATTATCTTTAACATTATGAAAAAACTTTATAAAAAAGAGAAGTTTAGTAAGATTATTCTTGTCACAGGAGATGGCGATTATAAAATGTTAGTGGATTTTTTGGTTGAAGAAAATAGGCTGGAGAAAATTCTTTTTCCAAATCGAAGGTTTGCATCCTCTTTGTATAAAAAATTAGGAAACCAGTACTATGATTATTTAGACAGCCCCGCGATACAAAGAAAAATTAAGCAAAAAGAAAAGGGTGCCTTAGGTATTTAGCCGTTCGGACCCCTTTTCGTATGTATGTTTATAGTTTACAAGGATAATTTGAATCTGTCAACAAGACATAATTCACTAACTAACCCGCAACAATGCGGGTTTTTTAGTTCCAGTTCCTTTTGGTATATAATAAACTCACTAACCAAAAACCCATGCCCAACCACCCCTGGTCCCGCAACCACACCCTCCTATTAGTCTCCTTCCTTCTTGCCGCCGCCCTCTTGTTCCTTGGCGGCCTCAAAGAAAAGGAAAATACCGACATCGTTAACCTGGTCATCGTCCTGGCCGCCACCATGGCCGGCTTCGGCCTGGTCGCCTTCCAAATTGGCCGGTCTTCCAACGAGCTCAAAACCGACTTCATAGATACCAGCATAATAATGATCGTTAGCACTATATTAGGTTTCTTCTATGTCGTTTACCCGACCACCCACATCTTCGGTGTTAATTTCGGCGAAGCCAGCATCTTCGTGTTCTTCTGGTCCTTTATCATGTTCCTAATTGTGCTTATAGATCGAAGGTTCAATATTCTGAAATAAGGCTTGACATAGTAATACAGCTGTATTACAATACGGCTATGAGATCCATCTTAAATTTATCATTGCCGAAAGAAACTTTTGAAACAGTTAAAAAGCGGGTTAAGACCGGCGGCTTTGAGTCTGCCAGCCAGTACATCCGTTTATTGCTGGAAATGGATGAAGGCCTTATTTCCGCCGATGAGCTCCTAAAAATGTCCGCCCAAGCTGACCGAGAGTACCCGCAAGGCAAATTAATTAAACGCAAATCATTAGCTGAACTTATGTAAACTCGTGGTAATTGAAACCTTGTACTACAGCTCGGGCTTTGTGAAACAGTTTCGGAAACTTCCCAAAATCGTCCAAAAGCTGGCAGTAAGAAAAGAAGCCATATTTAAAGATAACCCCCTACACCCGTCCCTGCGTTTCCACGCGCTTAGCGGCAAGCTTAAGGGGTTGTTTTCTATTTCGGTGACAATGAATTATCGGATAATCTTCAAGCGCCAAGAACGCGGCGATATTATTTTTATCTCTATTGGCAAACATGATATTTATAATGCTTAACAACGGATTGAGCAGGTTAGAGGTTATTTAAAACAAAAAAGAAAGAAACCCGATATGCATTGCGCACGTCGGGCTTCCCCTGGTTTTTAAAGCTATGTTGTGTTGCTGTCAGGGACAAAGGCCCCGAGGACAGGCATAAATTTCGTAAGTGGTGCCAATCCGCCCCAGTTTCGGAGATTCTAGTGCCTCTGTGACCATGACGGCGTCAAAAATTATATGGCCACTGCTTCTTCCAATGGACTGATCCGAGTCCATGATCACACTGCGCATCACATGCCTTATAGTGCGGTTATGGCCACTAACTCCGCGCACAAACTTCTCAAATGGTTGGCCGTAGCGCTCGTGATACAAGACAGTGACGGTAATGGTGTGCTCGCATTCTCCCCCGAACATTTCCTTTTTGCTCGGCTTGGGAAGAACATAGTCCAAGTTTAGAGAAAACTCATGGGATAGAGGGTAAACTTCAAGAGCGAGCACACGCCTTGTTCTAATCCTTTGACTTAAAGATATGTTTAACCCCCATATCTTGGCTTGCAAACCCGGCAACACAGCTAATTTTTTTTCAACTATTTTAGCTTTGATCATCGTAGCCTTCCTACTGACCCGAAGGTGTTTGGAAACGTTATTCTTCCGAAGAGAAATAACGCCTATTCTGCCATCAACCCTTTGTTGATAGAATAGATTAGTATCGCTATTTTGTCTCAGTTTGTCAACGTCGCCAAGAATTGGTTTGTATAATATAATGACAGAACTATGGCGAAACGCATTCTCATTTTCTACACCTCAGTCGGCCTCGGCCACAAAATAATTGCCGAGAATATTGGGTACCATTTGTCTGCCGCCGGGTTTGAAGTTAAACTAGCTGACATTTTGGAAGTGCAGTCCGGTTTTTTAGTTAGCGCCGGCACTTGGCTGCACCAATTAATTAATACGCGACTGCCTTTCGTATGGCGGTTTTTGTATACCAGTCCGGGATTTACCAAATTGACTTTGCGCTTTCGCGTGCCTGCCGCAGCCAAAAATTCTGCCCGGGCCGCCAGCCTCATTGCCGAGTTCAAACCCGACTTAGTTATTACAACTCAGACTACCGCGTCAGCAATAGTTAGTTATTTAAAACAACAAGGAATTTATAAAGGCAAGTTTGCCATTGCGTTCAGCGACTATCATTTGCATCCGTATTGGCTGTACGGCCAGCCGGATTTATATTTTGCTAATATTGAGGAACAGAAGTCGGAAATGGTTCGGCAGGGGATTCCGGCCGAAAAAATTGTTGTAGCCGGCATAACTTTACAGCCGCGCCCGCAAATTGACCCGCAAGCTGTGCGCGCCAAGCTCGGCATTAGCGCGGGCGAGCCAGTGGTGCTTATGGCCAGCGGTTCGCTTGGCACTGGCGTGTCGCCAAAGCGGCTGCAGGAGTTTGTCCGGCTCCTCAAAGCGGAGTCGCCCGATGCCCGGGTGATTATAGTCTGCGGGAAAAATGAACAGCTTCGCGATCGGCTTTCAGAAATACTCAAAGGCACCAACGCCCTGGTCTTCGGCTATTATTCTCCATTAGTCGAGCTTTACTCTATCGCCGATATCTTTGTTACTAAGCCCGGCGGCCTGTCGGTGGCGGAAAGCTTGGCTTGGCAGCTGCCCTTGCTCATCACCCATTGGCTCCCTGGCGGGGAGGATTTGAACTACGCCTATCTCCGGGATAAAAAGCTCCTAATGCCAGTAAGCCTGCCTGTGAAACAATCTGAATTAACTGCCATTGTGGCTCGCGAATTGGCCGACCAC
>Ga0070704_100000181_pt1 | contig 25481 bp, 25 predicted proteins | sample KBSK5252metaG_FD_65467 | JGI IMG/M metagenome (GOLD analysis project Ga0070704, IMG submission 65467) | Corn, switchgrass and miscanthus rhizosphere microbial communities from Kellogg Biological Station, Michigan, USA - KBS K5-25-2 metaG | ecosystem: Host-associated > Plants > Roots >...
GTCGTTCGTCGTGCGTGGTCGCCCGACCGAAACTGCCGACGTGCGACGCACGACGGACGACGCACGGGTTTCCAGACGGCAGTTCCTCGCGCGCGCCACGTACGCCTACGGCGCGATTGGTGTCGGCTTCTCCGCGTACGGAATCTGGAACGCCGAGCGCCTACCCACGGTCACGCGCCAAACCCTCGTGTTCCCGGATTTGCCGGCGGGACTGAACGGGCTGCGCATCGCGCATCTCTCCGACGTCCATGCCGGTATCCACATGTCCGGCGACAAAATGGCCGAGATCGCGAAGCTGACGAACGCGCTCGGCGCCGATCTTATCGTGCAGACCGGCGACATGATCGATATCTCGCAGTCCTACATCCCCGACTACGTGCGCGCATTTCGCGACCTCCACGCCCCACTCGGCGTCGTCACCTGTCTCGGCAACCACGATCGCTACACGGGCGAGGACGCGGTGATTCGCGGCGTGAAAGAGGCGGGGCAGGTGTTCGTGAAAAACGGCGCCCATGTGATCGAGCGGGGCGGCGCGGCGCTCGCCCTCGTCGGCATCGACGACCCGAGGAATTGGCGCGCGGACGATCCGCAGGACGACGACCTCGACGCCGCGCTGCGCCTCACGCCGCCGGCCAAAGACGCGTTCCGCATCCTGCTCGCGCATCGCCCCGGCGCCTTCGACGGCGCCGCACCGCGCGGCATCCCCCTCACCCTCGCCGGCCACATCCACGGCGGCCAGTTCTACCTGCCGGTCGTCGGCTGGTCACCGGGGCGGCTGATCACGAAGTACGTGATGGGGCATTTCTCGCAGGGGAGTAGTCAGCTGTACGTCAGTCGTGGAATCGGGGTCGTGGGTGTTCCGTTGCGCGTGTTTGTTCCCCCGGAGATCGCGCTGTTTGAATTGAGACGGGGATAGGAGCAGCCGTGTAGACGATGGGCCCCGCGTAGCACTGTGCGGTTTTGTGGGGAGCGGGGCCCATCGTTTACACGCTAGTAGCTCGTCTAGACGCTAATAGCTCTCCATGCAGCGTCTATCACTAACCGCACGCCTGTATCTCCTGGCTTCCAATCGCCTGCAACGACTTTCACCAGTGCGTGACTGACGGTAGCCAGCCAGACCCCTGCCCAAATCTCGACCGCGCCTGTTCGCACTGCATTCTGCGCCTTGCCTTCGGCCACCATTCGCTCCAGCGCCACGCGAAACTCGCGCCGCGCCTTGCGACTGTCTTCATCCAACACGGGATCGAGCGGCTCGAGCAGTCCAAGCTTCACGACGCCGCCGTCGTTGACCGCACCGTCGATCAGTCCGTGCGCCACCGCCGTCAGCTGCGCGCGGGCGGTTCCGGCATCGGGATTGCGCGCTGCCTCCTGTACCACCTTTGCCGCCCAGCGCTGAGCGGCGCGATACAGCTCGTTCACCAGCTGCTGTTTGCTCGCGAAATGCCGGTAAATCGTGCCCTCGGCGATTCCGGCCTTCTTCGCGATCTGCGCCGTGGTCGTGTCGTGATAGCCGCGCGTCGTAAACAGCTCCAGCGCGGCGCGAATCAACCGCTGGCGGGTGAGTTCCGCCGCGCCCGCCGGTGGAGTCGGAGCATGCGAGGGGTGTAACACGGTGGCCGAATCTACTAGCTTTCGCGCCGCTTCATCTCCCCACAATCACAGGAGGCGTGGACGTAATGCGCATGCTCGTGCTGGGCGCTGGGCTGCAGGGTTCTGCCTGCGCATTTGACCTGCTGCGCCGCCCGGAGGTCGAGCGTGTCACGCTGGCCGATCTGCATCCGCAACATCTCCCTGCCTTTCTCAAAAAAAAGAGGGACAAGCGGCTCGTAACCGCCCGGCTCGATGCCAAGCGCGGGCAAGAGCTGCGCAAGCTCCTCCGCGGCCACGACGCGGTCATGAATGCGCTTCCTTATTACTTCAATTATCCGGTCGCCAAGGCGGCCGTCGCGCTGGGACTGCATTGCGCGGACTTGGGCGGCAATACCGAAATCGTCCAGAAGCAGAAGACGTTGCACGCCGCCGCGCGGAAGAAAAAGGTCTCGGTTATCCCCGACTGCGGGCTGGCGCCGGGCATGGTCAACATCATCGCCGCCGAGGGCATCCGGCGGGTCGGCGATGCCGAAAGCGTGAAGATTTTTGTCGGTGGCCTGCCGCAGACCCCCGAGCCGCCGCTCAACTATCAGATCGTCTACTCGCTCGAAGGCGCGCTCGACTATTACACCACGCCGTCGTGGGTGCTGCGCGAGGGCCGTCCCGAGCGCGTCGACGCGCTGTCGGAGGTCGAGGCTGTTGAATTCCCCGCGCCGGTGGGAACACTCGAGGCATTCCATACCGGCGGCGGGATTTCCACCATGCCGTGGGCGTATCGCGGTCGCGTGCGGACGATGGAATACAAAACGCTGCGGTATCCGGGACACGTCGCGATCATGCGTCCGATCCGCGAGCTCGGGCTCTTGGCGCTGGATCCCGTCGATGTAAAGGGCACGGATGTCGTGCCGCGCGACGCCTTCATTGCGACCGTCTCGCCGCAGCTCACCAAGCCCGACGGGCACGACCTCGTCGCGCTGCGCGTTGAAGTCCAGGGCCGCAACGGCCGCCGTGTGGCCTGGCAGCTCCTGGACTACTACGACGAGGCGACCGGAATCAGCGCGATGATGCGGGCGACGGGATTCTCCCTTGCGATCACGGGTGTGATGCAAGTGGACGGGCGGATCAGCTCAGCGGGAGTCTACACGCCGGATGAGGCTGTGCCGTTCGATGCGTACGTCGCTGAGCTGCGGAATAGGGGTATTGAAGTACGAGAAGTATGATCTTTGTCTGCTGGCGCCCCCGAAGCGACTGCAGCTTTTTGTCGCGGAGGGGGCGCTAGCAGACAAGATTAAAAGCTCCAGGTCGTCGCGAACGAGAACACCCCACGTTCCGACCCTTTGCCCCAAACGAATGTCGCGACGGTGTTTCGCATCACCGCCGCTGCGACACCGCCTCCCCACGCTGAGTGCAACCCCTGACGCGTGAGCCGCACCTCCTCGCCCGGACCGAACACCCGCCCCGCATCGTAAAACGCGATCAGCTTCACCTCGAGCAGCCGCGGCGCCCAGAGCACACCGTAGCGAGCCTCGACTCCTCCCACGAGCTTGCCAGGTCCCACAAAGCGGCTGTCGTAATAGCCGCGCAGCGAGCGGTAGCCGCCGAGCGCGAGGACCGGACCCTCGCTCGTCTCCATGATCTGCTGCGCTTCGAGCGGCGGCGTGCCGGTCATCTTTTCGCCCGCGACGCGCGCCGCAAGAATCAGCCGATCGAGCGGGTGGACGTACGCGCGCACCGTGGCGGTCGTCCGGGTGTAGCCGCGACCGCGCCCCACGAGGGCTTCCGCGAAGATCCCGCGATGCGGGTCCGCCTCGAGATCGCGGGAGTCGAACACGATCCCGGCGCGGGCGACCGCGTCGGTAAAAGGACCCACGCTGTCGCGTTGGTACAGCGACACGCCGGGGAGAACACGGTAGGCGGTGTGTGAGAGCGACCCGCCCACGAGCACGCGGAGCGGGCCCACGATGCGTCGCTGTACCGTGAGCCTGGCGGCACCCGTCTTTCTACTCATCCGATAGAAGTACGAGTGACCCGCGAGCTTGGTACTGTCGCGGTCGTAGGGAGTATCATTGCCCAGCCCGTAATAGCCGAGCCGATTGGCGCGCCCGAGGCTGAGCGTGAGGCCGAGTCGCCAGCCATCCCAGTACGCCGGCGCCTGGGCATCTGCCACCACCAGATAGCTGCCCTGCGTGCTCGCGCCGGCATCGAGCGCGACGCGTCCGAAGTTGGGCTCCGGCCGGTCGGCAAAGCCGATGGGACTCGACCAGTCATAGTGCCCCGCGGCCCAAAACCCGTCGATCGAGCTGTAATAGAAGAATGGATAGAGGTGATCCACCCATTCGCGCGGAGGTTGTGCCGCCGTCTGCGCCGCGACCGCAACCGGAGCCGCCAGCGCGACCAGCAGGAGGGTCAGGCGCGAGGAAATAGGTACGCCGTATCGCGGATCCTGGCATCGGTGCCGTCGTGAACCGCGAAGTGATTGGGATAGAGCGACGCGGCCCCGAATTCTCCTCGCTTCGTGACGGCGTAGAACACCAGATCGAACTTTGGCTTGCCCTGCGCATCGAGCAGCCGGGCTTCGGTCTCGGCCACCACGCGCTTCAACGTCTCGAGGCACGCGTCGGTCGGCTTCATGCCGCGCCGCAGGTGCTCGACGGTCAGAAATCCGCCGCACACTTTGATGTTCGCTTCGCCCAGTCCCGTCGATCCTGCCGCGCCCACGTCGTTGTCGCAGTACTGCCCCGCGCCGATGATTGGCGAGTCCCCGACGCGTCCGGGGATTTTCCAGGAGAGGCCGGCCGTCGTCGTGACGGATGAGAGGTCGCCCTGCGGCGTCACGGCGTCGCAGTTGATCGTTCCCGTCTTGGTTACGACCAGGTGATCGGTGTCGGGCACGTCGAGGTAGTTGTCGTTGGGACTCAGGTTGGCGCGCCAGCGCAGCCACGCCTCACGCGAGTGCTCCGTCAGCAGATCCTCTTCTTTGAACCCGAATGACAGCGCGAACTTCTTGGCGCCTTCACCGACGAGGAAAATGTGGGTCGTATACTTGAGGATGAGCTTCGCGACTTCCGACGGGGTCTTGATGTTCTCGAGCGCGCCGACCGCGCCGGCGCGTTTGGTCGGCCCGTGCATGCAGGACGCGTCGAGCTGCACCACGCCTTCGGCGTTGGGTAACCCGCCGTACCCGACCGAGTCGTCGTTGGGATCGAGCTCCTGGATCTTCACGCCTTCGACCACGGCATCGAGCGTGTCGGCGCCCTGCATCAGCAGGTCGAATGCCTTCTGAACCGCGCGCAAGCCGTTTGCGCTCGCGATCGCGACGGGCTTCGCCGCCCAGCGGGAAGTCGGCGGCAGCGGCCGCGGCGGCCGCATGGGATGCGGAATTCCCGTCACCGCGCCAGCGGCCACACTGCCGGCGGCGGAGCGCAGGAAGTCGCGACGCGACCAGGAATCAGCCATGAACCGTTTTACCCACTCGTCTAGCGACTGTCAACTTGCTATCGTTTTCACCCCGTGGAACTTTCGCTCGTGGTGCCCGCGTACAACGAGCGGGAAAACCTCGCGCCGTTGCTCGGCGAGATTAGGACCGCGCTCGCCGGCTCAAGCTACGAGGTGATCGTGGTGGACGACGGCTCGAACGACGGATCGTTGGATGCGCTCAAGGCCCTGCGACCGCAGTATCCCCAGCTGCGCGTCATCGCCTTCGAGCGCAATGCCGGGCAGACGGCGGCGTTCGCGGCGGGATTCCGCGCCGCGCGCGCGCCGATCGTCGTCACCCTCGACGCCGACCTGCAGAACGATCCTGCCGACATTCCCAAGCTCGTCGATACGTTGCGGCACAGCGGCGCAACGGCCGTCGCCGGCTACCGCGCCACGCGGCGTGACACGCCGTGGAAGCGGCTGCAGAGCCGGATCGCCAACGGCGTGCGGAACCGGCTCAATGGCGAGGTGATTCGCGATACGGGGTGCTCGCTCAAAGCCTTTCGCACCGAAGCCGTGAAGGATTTGCCGCTGTTCACCGGAATGCATCGTTTTCTCCCGACGCTGATCAAGATGCAGGGGGGAACCGTGACCGAAGTGGCCGTCAGCCACCGGCCGCGGAAACATGGCGTCACCAAGTACGGAATGTGGAATCGCGTGCTGCGATCCTTGATGGACGCGTTTGCGGTAAGGTGGATGCAGCGCCGCGCGCTGCGCTATCGCGTGAAGGAGGAGCTGTAAATGGGAGCTGATTCGTCGCACGAGCAATGGCTCGTGCAAATCGATGCCGAGCTGGACGGCGAGCTGTCGCTGGTCGAGCGCGCCGCGCTGGCCAAGCATCTGGCAACGTGCGGGCATTGCGCCGGCGCGCGCGCGAGCCAGCTCGAGGTACGCGTCGCGCTCGCGCGGTCGGCCGGCAATCCGCACGCGTTCGTGGTGCCGCGTCCCTCGATCCGGGCGGGCACACTCGCCCTCTGGGTCGTGATCGCGCTGGGGGCGGGTGTGGTCGGAGGGTGGGTCGCGCACCGCCAGTGGGGTGGACCCGGCAGCGGTAGCACGCTCGAGGAATCGCGTGGGACTATTGTCGTTCACTAGTCTGCTGCTCGGGCTGTCCGTTCTCCAAGGGCCGGGCACCCGGCTCACGTATCGGATCCGCGTCATTGAGCCTGCCGCTGTGACGCCCCGCGTCCTCGCGAGCGGCGCGGTGAGCGGTCCGCTGGACAGCGACATGCGGTTCACGCTCCGCACCGACACCACCGAAATCGAGGCACTGTTTCAGGTCACGCCGGTGGGCGACACCGTCACGCTCGGCGGCGAATTCTTTACGCGTCGCCAGGTGGGCCGCTCGCGCCGCGGCTTGCCGCTGTGGGAGGAAGACACCTATCGGCGCGTGGTCCGCCTCGCCTGGAGCGATACCGCGCGGATTTACCCCTTCGGGAGTGCGAAGGGGATCTGGGTGGAGCTGATTCTCGAGCGTGAATTCGCGGGGGGCGAGGCCCGGCCCGCGGAGGCGTTCGATCACGTCGATTCCACGCGCGACGTCCGGATGGAGGCCGTCGTTCGGCCCAGGCGCGCGCGCGTAATCTTGAATCTCGTGCGCGGTGATACGGTGAGCGCGCCGCGGCCCATGGACATGGTGCCCGACGAGCCGCCGCGCCTCGTGCAGCTCGTGCTCCGGGGGCGCGCGACCACGCTGGTGCTGAGTCTCACGAGACCCGATCCGGCGCGCTCGGCGCGCGAGCGCGCGCTCGCCTTGGATGCTGAGGTCGTGTGCCTCCGCGTCGCCCGCCCCGCTGATACCGAGCCGCTCGGCACGATCTGCGGCCGGCTCAACAACGTCGGGCGCCAGCTTCCGCTGCCGAGCGGCGACACACTCACGGCCACGTTCGTCTGGCCGGGCTGGCGCTGATGGCCGCGGTGCGCCGGAAGCGGCTCGATCCGTCCATCTTTCATCTTCCCGTCGAGAAAATGCGGGAAGGCTATTACTCCGACAAATACTTCGTGCGCGCGCGCGAGCTCCTGCGCAAAGACGAGCATCGCCCGCGCGTGACGATGCAGGTCTTCGGCAAGACTCACGCCTACCTCGGCGGCATCGACGAGGCGATCGCGATTCTGAAGCTCTGCTCGGAGACCTGGAACGAGCTGGTCGTCCATGCGCTCTACGATGGCGATGAGATCGAGCCGTGGGAGACCGTGCTGCTCATAGAGGGTCCCTACGACGCCTTCGCCGTACTCGAGACGCTGTACCTCGGCGTGCTCGCGCGGCGGACGCGCGTCGGCACCAACACGCACGAGGTCGTCGAGGCGGCGAAGCCGAAGGAAGTGATGTTCTTTCCCGCGCGGCACGACCACTGGCTGGTGCAAACCGGCGACGGCTACGCTGCGCATATCGCCGGCGCGATCGGCGTGTCGACGGATGCGCAGGCATCGTGGTGGGGCTCTGAAGGCATCGGCACCGTGCCGCACGCCCTCATCGCCGCATACAAAGGCGACACGATTCTCGCTTCTCGCAAGTTCGCCGAGCAGAGCGATCCGTCGATTCGGCTGATCACGCTCGTCGACTTCGACAACGACTGCGTCGGAACTTCGCTCGCCGTCGCGCGCGCGCTCGGCGACCGGCTGTACGGCGTCCGGCTCGACACATCCGAGACGCTCGTCGATAAGTCGGTGATTCCGCAGATGGGCACGTTCAAGCCGACAGGCGTGAATCCCCAGCTCGTGCGCAACGTGCGCGGCGCGCTCGATGCCGCCGGGTACCGCGACGTCAAAATCGTGGTGTCGGGCGGCTTCTCGGTCGAAAAGATCCGGCAGTTCGAGGAACAGCACGTTCCCGTCGATGTCTACGGTGTCGGCTCGAGCCTGTTCCAGGGCCGGTTCGATTTCACGGCCGACGTCGTGATGCTCGAGGGAAAGCCCTGCGCCAAGGTGGGCCGCTCGTATCGGCCCAATCCGCGGCTCGAACGCGTCCTCTAGAACGCCAGCCTGATCCGCAGTCCGGCCCTTCCTGCCCCTTCATACGTCGGCGTGAGGGACACTCTGTTCGTCGCCCGTTCCGCGTGCCGGCGAACGTTGTGGCGGACGTGCGAGATGTCATAGATCGCCGACGCCACGATCAGGCTGGCACCGCCGACCAGGATGACGTTGGCGACATCGTATTTGGACTGCCCCTGGGTGCAGTCCATGCCGCAAACGCCGACGGCGGCAAATACCGTGGCTACCGCCAGGCCCGCACGGACGCCCAGTCCCTTCAGTCCCCGTCCCCCGAGACCCGCCGAGAAGTAGCCCATCGACGGCCCAACGAACAGTCCGAGCGACATGAGGAAGTTGGGACCCCCTTGGTCGTCTTGCACCACCATGAGCGTCGTGGCGGCGGCGACGGGAACGACCGTTGCCCAGAGCGACACGCGATGGGCGGCGTCTTCGGAAATCGGGCTGGTGGGATCCTGCGCGACAAGCGGGGTCGTCACGAGCAGGGCAACGAGTGCGTAGCGCATGGGAGTCTCAGTGTGTGGGTCGCGCGGAGCATCGCACCGGCACGTCAAGCGCCCGTCAAGCTCGAACGGCTCTACATCTTGCGAACCCCCTCCCGACTGCATAATTTTCCGTCGAAATGAATAATCATGCATCCATCCCGGTCGGCGTGCTGGGCGCGTCCGGCTATGTGGGTCAGGAGTTGTTGCGGCTGCTGCACGGGCATCCCGGCGCGACCGTGGCGTTCGCGACGGCGGAGTCCGCGGCGGGCGAGTGGGTCGACGGGCACGAGCTGATCAAGGCGGACGACGCCCCGTGGCAGGAGGCCGAGATCATCCTGTCCGCGTTGCCGCACGGTGTGTCGGCGCGCTACGTCCACGAGGCGCGCGCCGGCGGCAAGCGCGCCGTCGATCTGTCGGCCGACTTCCGGTTATCGCCCGAGGCCGTCTACGGCCTGACCGAGTTCACCCGTCCGCGTCTTGCCGACGCGGAGCTGGTCGCCAATCCAGGCTGCTATCCCACTGCCGCGCTGCTCGCGCTGATTCCGCTGGCGCAGCTCGGCCTGATCGATCCTTCACGCGAGGTCATCATCGATGCGGCGTCGGGTGTCACCGGCGCCGGACGCAATCCCAAGCGCGAGCTGTTGTTCGGTGAAGTCGCCGAAGACTATCGCGCGTACGCGATCGGCAACACGCACCGTCACCTCGCCGAGCTGAAGCAATCGCTCTCGCGCGAGGGCGGGTTCACCGGCGATCTCGTGTTCACCCCGCATCTGTTGCCTGTGAAGCGCGGCATTCTCGAAACGATTCACGTCCCGCTGACCCGCGTGCTCGATCAGTCGACGGCCGAAGGCCTCTACAGCGCGACCTACGACGCCGAGCCCTGCGTGCAGGTGATGCACGGCGCCCTGCCTTCGCTGAAGGACGTCGTGTACCGCAACCGCGTCGCGATCGGGGTGGCGGAAGTGCAGGACGTCCGCCGGCCGCGTCTGACGGTGATCGCCGCGATCGACAATCTCGTAAAGGGCGCCGCGGGGCAGGCAATCCAGAACATGAACGTCATGCTGGGGCTCCCCGAAACGGCGGGGCTCTCGTGCTGACGCGAGTCGTCAAGATCGGCGGCAACGAGCTTGATCGCCCCGAGTGGGTCGCCGCGTGCGCGCACGCGCTCGCGACGCTCGGCCCTTCGGTCGTCGTGCACGGCGGTGGACGGGCGGTGAGCGACTGGTCGCGGCGGCTCGGCTTGCCCGTCGAGCAGCGCGACGGCCTCCGCGTCACGACGCCCGAAATCGCGCAGGTCGTGGAAATGGTGCTGGGCGGCCCGATGAACCGGCTCCTCGTGACGGCGCTCCGGACGGCCGGCCTCGACGCGATTGGCCTGTCGGGCGTCGACGGCGGCCTCCTGAGTGCCCAGCCGCTTCAGAACGGAACGGCGCTCGGCGAGGTCGGCGAGATCGTGAATGTCAGAGCGTCTCTCCTTCATAGCCTGTTGCTGGCGGGACTTACGCCCGTGGTTGCCCCCGTCGCGCCGTCTGTCACGGCGCCGGTCCGGCCGCTCAACGTCAATGCCGACCAGGCGGCTTCCGCGATCGCCGTCGCCCTCGAGGCGGAGGAGCTGCTCTTCGTCTCCGACGTGCCGGGGGTCGCGGTCGACGGAGTCGCCCAGCCCACCCTTGCGGCCGGCGATATCGAGACAATGATTGAAGCAGGCGTCGCGACCGGCGGCATGGCCGCCAAATTGCGCGCCGCTGCGCAGGCTTTGCGGGCGGGTGTTCGGGCCGTACGGATTGGTGATCTCGATATGTTCGAGCATGCCACCGCCGGCACCCGCCTGCTCGCGGTCCCACCCGCCTCCGTCGTCCCATCCGCGTGACCACGTCGCTCACCGCTTCGGACGCCACGGCGCTGCTGGGCGTCTACGCGCGCGTCGGCCCGGTCTTCGCGGCGGGCGAAGGCTCCGAGCTGATCGCGGAGGACGGGACGCGCTATTTGGACTTCGTCGCGGGTATCGCCGTGAACGCGCTCGGCTACAACAGCCCCGTTGTTCGCGAGGCGGTGCTGCGCGCGCTCGACTCCGGTTTGATTCACGTCTCGAACCTCTATCGCACCGAGCCCGGAGAGCGCCTGGCCGCGGAGCTGACGAAATCCTTCGCCGGCCAGGCGTTCTTCTGCAATTCAGGCGCGGAGGCGAACGAGGGCGCGTTCAAGTTCGTGCGCAAGTGGTCCAAGAAAACAGAGATCGTGGCGTTCAGCGGATCGTTTCACGGACGGTTGTTCGCGTCGCTCGCGGCCACCGATCGGCCGGACTATCGCCGCCCGTTCGAGCCGCTGCTCGCCGGCGTGCAGATCATCCCGCTCGGCGACAAGGATGCGGCGCGGCGCGCGATTAGCAGCGAGCGCACGGCTGCCGTCATCATCGAGCCGGTGCAGGGTGAAGGGGGCGTACGGCCCGTCGCTGCTGACTTCCTCGCGTTCCTGCGGGGACTGTGTGATGAGACTCGGGCCGCGTTGATCTTCGATGAAGTGCAATGCGGCTTGGGACGGACCGGGACCTTCTTCGCCTCCGAGCTCTCCGGCGTGGTTCCCGACATCTACACGCTCGCGAAACCGCTCGGCGGCGGACTACCCATGGGCGCGATTCTCGTGAACGACCGCATCGCGGCCGCACTCGCGCCTGGCGACCACGCGACCACGTTCGGAGGCGGCCCGTTTGTCGCTACCATCGCGCTCGACGTCGTGCGCACGATCGCGGAGCCTGAGTTCCTGGCCGCCGTGCGCGCCAAGGGGGAATGGTTTGGCGCGCGCCTGCACGCGCTGGCGACGCGGAGCGCGCGGGTGAAGGAAGCGCGCGGCCGCGGGCTGATGTGGGGGCTCGAGCTCGGCGAAGCGGCGGCGCCGTTCGTCGCGGCCGCGCGCGAGCGGCACCTCCTGGTGCTCAGCGCAGGACCCAACGTCGTTCGCATTGTCCCGCCGCTCACGATCACGCGTGAGGATCTCGCGCGGGGCGCCACGATTCTCGAAGAGGTCCTCGCGTGACGAGTCTATCGATCGGCACCGGAACGAAACTGCGCCCCGCCGGTCTGTCGGATGTTGTGGCCATGGAAGAGCTGATGGCGCCGTTTGTCGCCTCGGGCGACCTCCTGCCGCGCTCGAACTACGATCTGTGTCGCCACATCAAGGAATACGTTGTGGCGACCACGCCCGACGGCAGCCTCGTGGGTACCGGCAGCCTCAAGGTCTACAGCACCGGCCTCGCCGAGATCGCCGGGCTCGCGGTGCGCGACGATTATCAGGGGCGCGGCGTCGGCAAGGTTCTCGTCGAGGCGTTACTCGTGGACGCCCGCGCGTTGGGTCTGAATGAAGTGTTCGGCCTGACCCGCAAACCCCTATTCTTCCTGCGACTTGGCTTTCGTGTTGCGGAGAAGGAACAGTTCCCGCTGAAAGTCTGGGCGGACTGCGCGCGCTGCCCGCGCCAGCACGCCTGCGACGAGGTGGCGGTGGCGCTGACGCTTTAAGCTCCCCCTGTCTAGATTTCGCGGTCCATGCCCACATCGCGCGTCATCTTCTGGGACGTCGACACCCAATACGACTTCATGAAGGCGGACGGCAAGCTCTACGTGCCCGACGCCGAGCAGCTCATTCCCAATCTCAAAAAGCTCACGGACTTTGCGCACGGTCACGGGATCCGGATCGTGGCCAGCGCCGATGATCACGTGCGGGAGCATCCCGAGATCTCGGCGAACCCCGATTGGAAAACCACGTTTCCGCCGCACTGCCTGCGAGGCACCCCCGGCCAGCGCAAGATCCCGGAAACCGCCCTGCGGGACCCTCTCGTCATCGAGCCGGAGCCACAGGACGGCACGGCGTTTGCGAATAGCGTGCGCAACCATCGTGGCGACATTCTCTTTCACAAGCACAGGTTCGATGTCTTTTCAAACCGCAACGTTCTCCCGGTCGTCGACGTCCTCAACCCACACGACATCGTGCTCTACGGTGTCGCGCTCGACGTGTGCGACAAGTACGCGATCGAAGGTCTCTTGCAGCACCGGCCCCAGGTTCGCCTCTTTGCCGTCGTGGATGCGATGAAGCCGATCGACCGCGACGTCGCCGAGCATCTGCTCAAGGAATGGGGCGAGGAAGGCGTGCGGCTCGTCAAGACGAGCGAGGTGGTGATGGGCGGGCTGGTGGAAGAGCTCGAACGAGCCAGCGCATGACATCGACCGCGTCCGCACCCACGCACGGCGTCGCCGTGCCGAAATTCGGCAAGTTCTTCCTCCCCGGACCGACCGACGTCCATCCCGAGGTCCTCGACGCGATGGTCCGACCGATGATCGGGCATCGGTCGTCCGCGATGGAGAAGTTGCTTCAGACCATCGCTCCCAAGCTCGGCGCCATCGCGCGGACCGCGCGCCCCGTGTTCGTCGGCACGACGTCGGCGACGGGATTCATGGAAATGGCGGTGCGCAACGGCGTGCGCCGGCGCGCCCTCTCGTTGGTCAACGGCGCCTTCAGCGAGCGCTTCGCAGGCATCGTCGGGGCATGCGGCAAAGAGAGCATTCGCCTCGATGTGCCGCTCGGCACCGCGATCGAGCCGGACATGTTGCGCGATCAGCTGAAGCGCACTCCGGTCGACGCGGTGACCTGCGTGCACTCGGAGACGTCGACGGGCGTGCTGCAGGACGTCGCCGCCTATGCCGAAGTCGTCAAGGACTTCGACGACGTGCTGCTGCTCGTCGATGCCGTGACGTCAATGTGCGGCTCGCCCGTGGAGACCGACGCGTGGAAACTCGACTTCGTGTTCACCGGCTCGCAGAAGGCGCTCGCGCTGCCGCCGGGCCTGGCGCTTGGTGTCGCGTCGGAGCGGATGGTCAACCGCGCCAAGACCCTGGAGGAGCGCGGGGCCTATTTCGATCTGATCGGTTTCCTCAACGCCACGACGAAGTTTCAGCCGACCAACACGCCGGCCATCTCGCTCTTCTACGCGCTCGAGGTGCAGCTCGCGCGGATCGAGCGCGAAGGCGGCATCGAAGCGCGCTGGAAGCGGCATGACGCGATGCGGCGCCGCGTCGAGGCCTGGGCCGCCGAGCACGGCGTGCCGTTCTTGCCGCGCGAAGGCCGGCATAGCTGGACCGTATCGTGCCTGCGACTTCCGGACGGCAAGCAGGCGAAGGACGTCGTCGGCGCGCTCAAGCAGCAGGGGTGGACTATCGGTTCCGGGTACGGCGCGCTCAAGGATTCGACCATCCGCATCGGCCACATGGGAGATCACACCGTCGCGGCGCTGGACGAGCTGCTCCCGCTCATCGGCCAGGCGCTGGAATGACGTGGCGCGTCGTCGTCGCCGACCGCGTAGCCGGAAGCGGTCTCGATCTCCTTTCCAAGACACCTGACATCGAAGTCGTCGACGTCGCCGGGAAACCGGCGGAGCTGGACAAGGCGATCGCCGGCGCCCACGCCCTCATCGTCCGCAGCGAAACGCGCGTCACCGCCACCCTGATGGCGCGGGCGCCGCACCTGCGCGTGGTGGCGCGAGCCGGCACCGGCGTCGATACGATCGACGTGCCTTCCGCCACGCGCCGCGGCATCGCCGTCATGAACACCCCGGGTGCCAACACCGTCAGCGCCGGCGAGCACGCGCTGGGGCTGCTGCTCGCGCTGGTCCGGCGCATCTCCGATGCGGCGGCGGCGATGCGGCGTGGTGAGTGGGACCGCAAGCGGTTCGAGGGCACCGAGCTCCGCGGCAAGATCATGGGGGTGGTCGGGCTCGGTCGCATCGGCGGGCACGTCGCCCAACTGGCGCGGGCGTTCGGCATGCAGGTCGTCGGCCACGATCCCTACCTGCCACCGGAGCGCGCCGGCGAGCTGCATGTCCGGTTGCTCCCGATCGATCAGCTCCTGCGCACCGCGGACGTCGTGACCCTGCACGTCGCGCTGACCGACGACACGCATCATCTCATCGATGCGAATCGGCTGAAGTTGATGAAACCCACCGCCGTCCTGATCAACACGGCGCGCGGCGAGCTGGTCGACGAAGTGGCGCTCGCCGAGGCGATCAAGGAGAAACGGATCGGCGGCGCGGCGATCGATGTGTTCGCGGTCGAGCCGCTCCCGGCGGATTCACCGCTGCGGACGCTGGACCGCGTGATCCTGACGCCCCACCTCGCGGCGTCGACCTCCGAGGCGCAGGAGCGCGTCGCGATGGAGATCTGCAGCGCCGTGCGCGAAGCATTGGTCGCGGGCGATCTCTCGACGGCGATCAACGTGCCCGGAATGGGCGGCGACCTGCTGCGGCGGCTCGCGCCGATGCTCGATCTCGCGCGCCGGCTCGGCCGCCTGGCGCTCGCCCTTGCCGACGGACCCGTGAAAGCCGTCGAGGTCGCTTATGGTGGCAAGGAAGAAGGCGCGCAGCGTCCCGTCCTTGTGGCGGCGCTCGAGGGGCTCCTCACGGCGATGAACGCCGGCCCGGTCAGCCTCGTGAACGCGCAAGTGCTGGCAGAAGAGAAGGGCATCCAGCTCGGCACAAAGACCGGGGCGCCGGAAACCGGGTTCGAGACTTCGATCGGCGTGAAAATCGACACGGCACGTGGCCGCGTGCGGGTGACTGGCGCGCTCATCGGCGACAGCCATGGCCGCGTCATCCGCATCGACGACTTCCATGTGGACGTCGTCCCCGACGGCTGGATGCTTGTGGTTCGCAATCGCGACGTCCCAGGGGTGATCGGACGGGTGGGCAGTGCGCTCGGCAGCGCCGGCATCAACATCGCGAGCTATCACCAGGCGCGGCGCGCGCCGCAGGCCGGCGGCGGGCCGAGTGACGCGCTGGCCGCGATCAACGTCGATCAGGCGCTCACGAACGGCGTGCTGGATAAACTCCAGGGCCTGCCGGACGTGCTCGACGTCCGGCTGGCCAACTTCGGAGACTAGAAAATCGTGTAGATGAACGGTGCCAGTGCGGACCCGTGAGCGAACACCAGCAGCGCGCCAACCACCAGCAGCACCGCGATGACCGGCAGCAACCACCATTTGCGTTCGGCCTTGACGTACCCGAACACCTGACTCAACACGCTACGCGCCACGGTGCACCCTCCTAGAACTGAGTCTCGAGATCGCTCCGCCCGTCACCGGTTGCCGGCAGCCAGTAGCCGCCGTTCTGCTCGCGATGGCGTAGCGGGTTGCGCCCCAGCAGGCGCATCAGGCCGCCGATCGGGGTCAAGATGAGATAGTAGACCGCGCCAACCATGATCGGCGCTGTCACCTTCGAAATCGCGGTCGCCAACTTCATCCAGCCGTTGTAGACGCCGGTGAGGCGGCCCGGGACGAACAGGCCGGCGAGCAGCAACGCGCCGCCCAGCCCCCAGAGGATTTTCGGCGGCAGCTGGTGGCCGCGCCAGGCGGAAATGCCGCCCAGCACGAGGAACGCGATTCCGACGGTGAACGCGAACCGTCGCCCCTCTTGGGGGGTCAGTCGAGCTCGAACTGCCATCGCCAATCCTCCGTCTCCTTCCACTCGTCTTGTTCTTCCTTGTGCAGCAGGAACGGCCCCAGCACGAGCGCGTCGATGTGGGTCCGCATGAAGCAGGTGTGCGCGTCTTTGGGCGTGCAGACGATCGGCTCGCCGCGCACGTTGAACGAAGTGTTCACGAGCAACCCGCACCCCGTGATCTTCTCGAATTCCCGAATCAGGCTGTGGTAATCCGGATTCACGTCACGGCTGACGGTCTGCACGCGCGCCGAGTAATCGATGTGCGTGACCGCCGGAATGTCTGAGCGCACGACGTTCAGCTGGTCGATTCCCCAGAGCCCGCGTTGCTCGGGCGTCGTCGAGAGGCGGCGCTCCTCTTTGACCGGAGCCACCAGCAGCATATACGGTGATTCCTCAGCGAGATCGAAGTAGTCGGCGCAGCGCTCGCGCAGGACGCTCGGCGCGAACGGGCGGAACCCCTCGCGGAACTTGATCTTGATATTCATTTGCGCCTGCATCTGCGGGCTCCGCGGGTCGCCGAGAATGGATCGGGAGCCGAGCGCGCGCGGGCCAAATTCCATGCGGCCGTTGAACCAGCCCACGACCTTCTCTTCCGACAGGAGGCGTGCGGTGGTTTCCAGCAAGCAGCTGCGGTCGAGCTTGTGATAGACGGCACCCACCTGGTCGAGAAATGTCTGGATCTCTGCGTCGCTGAACTGGGGGCCGAGATACGCGCCCTTCATCGTATCCTTGCGCCCGTCCGCGGTGCGCGGTCCGTTGAACTTCCGATGCCAAATGAGCTGGGCCACACCCAGCGCTCCGCCGGCATCGCCGGCCGCGGGTTGGATCCAGAGACGCTTGAACGGTCCCTCGCGCAGCAGTCGTCCATTGCCGACGCAGTTCAGCGCCACGCCACCCGCCAGGCACAGGTTCTCCATGCTCGTCTCGCGATGGACGGTCCGCGCCATGCGCAGCATGATCTCTTCGCAGACGTCCTGCACCGAGCGCGCGAGATCCATCTCCTTCTGGGTGAGCTTCGACTCCGGGTCTCGGGGCGGCCCGCCGAACAGCCGATCGAACCGCGGGTTGGTCATGGTCATGCCGTCGAGGAAGCCGAAGTACTCCTGATTCAGCCGGAAGGAGCCGTCCTCGCGCAGATCGACGAGGTGGTCGTAGATCGTCTGGACGTACTTCGGCTCGCCGTACGGCGCGAGCCCCATGACCTTGTACTCGCCCGAATTGACCTTGAAGCCCGTGTAGTAAGTGAACGCCGAATAGAGGAGCCCGAGCGAGTCGGGATAGCGCATTTCCTTGAGCAGCTGGATGTCGGCGCCACGTCCCACGCCGTAGGACGCCGTGGCCCATTCGCCGACGCCGTCCATCGTGAGGATGGCCGCTTCCTGGAAGGGCGAAGGAAAGAACGCGCTCGCGGCGTGCGACTCATGATGCTGCGAGTAGAGCAGGTCGCCGTCATAGCCGCCCAGCTCCTGGCGCAGATTGCGATCCATCCAGAGCTTGTCCTTGACCCATAGGGGACCGGCCATCAAGAACTGGCGGATGCCGCGGGGCACAACCCCTAGATAGGACTCGACGATGCGGCCGAACTTGCGGATGGGTTTGTCGTAGAAGCCGACCGCGGTCAGGTCGCCGAGGCGGATACCGCCCTCGCGCAGGCAGTAGGCGACCGCCTGACTCGGGAATCGCGCGTCGCCCTTCTTGCGGGTGAACCGCTCCTCGGAGGCGGCAGCGACAATCTCGCCGTCTTGAATCAAGGCAGCCGCGCTGTCATGGTAATACGCCGAGATGCCCAGAATCTTTACAGACGCCATGTTACTCCACGTCGGGTTTCGGTTGGCTGCGAGCTCAGGTGGAGGCGCGGAGCCGCAAGTCTCACGCCCCAGATGCCGCTTCGCGAGGGTCAGCCTGAGCGTCCGAGGGCAGATGGAGTGTTGCAGTTATGTGACAACCAGGGGCAGGTTTTGCGTGCTAACAGGCATCACTTCAGTCCCAAAGATGGCGCGCCTGTTGCATCTGGCGCGCGCGCAATTTGGGCCGTTCCACGGATCATCGTGAGGTTCGATGGCGACTGCGGAACCCAACGGTAGAGCGTCTGCCCCGTTGTTCGACGCAGGCAGTCCTTCGTTCGCGCCCACGCCCAAACGTCTCGGCTACCGCCGGGTCTATTACTTCCTCGTCAACGTCGAAGAACATCCCGAAGTCCTGCCGCTGGCGTACGACCTCGTGACCACGCGGCTGCGCGATGCCACCGCGGCGTACAACTTCGCCCCCGCGGTTCCGGCCTCGCCGGCCGACGCGCCCGCCCGCCTTACCGAGCTGCTCGATCGCGTGGCGGCAGGTCGCGGCCGGTTCTCACGTCCCTGGCGCCAAGCCACCGCCGACCTCACTCGGCGTCAGGTGCTGCACTACTTCGTCCAGTACATGCCGACGGCGTTCGTCGACGGCAGCTGGTTGCAATGCGGACTGCGGGTCTCCACCGCGCATACACAGATCGGTAGCTCCCTGACCGGGTTGTATCAGCATCAGGTCCGCGCTTTCGTCGCCGATCCCGGCCGGCACTTCGTCGCCGACTATCGCGACGTGTACACGCGCCTCGGATCGCCCGTCGAGGAAGTCTCGTCGCACTCGTTCGCCGAGCGATCGGATTTCTTAGAGGCGAGCTTCGCGCTCCCGATGTTCCAGCTCGCGCTGGCCCAATTCACCCGCACGTATGCTGCCGAGGTCTTGGGACTGAACCTCGCGTGGCAGTACCTCGATCTCTCGGCGTTCGGTCCCGATCTGATTCGCGACACCTGCGAGGCATACGGCCTGCCGCCGATGGGTCAGGACCTGGGCGATCCGCAACATCTCGAGACCGGACGCGACATGGCGCGCGACGCGGCGTTGCGGTTTCTGGAGGATGCGGGCGCCGCGCGCCTCGACGACAGCTGGCGCGGTCTGGTCCGCGGGGTCGCCGCCGGTGTCGCCGCGTGGACGGAGTGGTTCGAGGGCACCAAGGCCGCGGCGCCGACCGGATCACCTGATCCACGCCAGGAGATGCTCGATCTCATCTGGCGGAAGGCTCCCCATGCGCGCGGCTACCACGCCAACCGCCGCTTGGGTGCAAAGCGGATCGATGAGTTTTTCGATCCCCAGCGATTCGACGGCCCCGGACTCCTCGACGCGCTCGCCAACTCGCCCTGGGTGAAGACCGGCAAATCCGGCCAGAGCGTGTTCCTGAGCCGGCTCACCGGGTTCGGCGGGCCGATGCTGGCGGTGTTCTCGCCGGTCGAGCAGCAGATCGTCCAGAATTGGGTCGACAGCCTCCCCGCGAAATACGCGCCGGCCGCCGTCACACCCGCTCGGAGCGCTCCGTCGGTCCAGGAGGAGCGCCAGGTCGAGGGGCGGGGGTGGGAAGCGGCCGACTTTCGGGCGCGGAGCAAGCGTCTCTACGGACGGTGCTCGATCCGCGATCTCTACCACTACCTGGTCAACGTCGAGTTTCATCCGGACATTCTGCCCGTCGCGGAGCGGTTCGCGCACGATCGACTCGAGCGGTCGATGGCGATGCTGTGGAAAGGCGAGCGTCCGATCCCCTCGCGTCGCTACGATCCGGAGGCGCTGGAGCGCTGGGTCTTCAAGAAACACCGCGAGCAGGTGGACTCCTACCGCCCCCCCGACAAGCGGCCGGAGGCTCCGAAGGACGCGTTCATCGAGGCCACCGTCCAGCTTGCGCCGTTGATTCTCATCGATGGCGGCTGGCTTCAGGGTATGGCGTCACCGGCGCTCATTCACACGACGGTGGGCCGGATGCTCTTTCATGTGCTCGTTGAAGAGCTCGGCGAGGGCAAACCCAAGGAGCATCACGCCAACGTGTACCGTGATCTCCTGAAAGCGATGGGCGAGGCTGCGCCGCCCGTCGAAACACGGGAGTTTGCGGACTGGCCGCGTCTGCTCGATTCGTCGTTCGAGGTCCCGGCACTTTGGCTCAGCATCTCCTGCTTCCCGCGACACTTCCTGCCCGAGATCCTGGGCTTGAACCTGGCAGTCGAGCTGGCGGGTGTGGGCGGCCCGTACATGGAGGCGCGCGACACCCTGCGCCATTTCCATTATCCGACGCTCTTTGTAGATGTCCACAATGCAGCCGACAACGTCTCGGTGGGCCACTCGGCGTGGGCGATGAACGCGATCAAGCGACACATGGATGAGGTCGCCAGCCGTGACGGTCCACACAACGTCGATCGCATCTGGCATCGCGTATGGGCCGGCGTGCGCGCGACGCTACCCCAAATCGGTCGCGTCCGCCTGATGGCGCACCGCATCCGCCGCCGATTCTTTGGCGAAGACCCAACACTCGTGCCGCTGATCTTCCCATCATGAGCGTTTCATCGCTGAGCGTCCCCACCGTCCCCGCCGCACGTCGCGGCTTGTTCGCTCTAGTCGTTCGCCGGTTGGTGGCCATGGGTATCAGCCTCGTGGTCGCGCTTGCGATCGTCGAGGTGGTGCTGCGGTTGTTTCACCTGGCCCCGGCGCAGGGCATCGCCACGGTGAACGCCAAGCAATTCCAGCGCATACCGGGCATGTTCGCGCCGAACCAGCGCATCCGAGATCTCCAGAAGCCGGCCCTCCCGTACGTCGTCACGATCGATAGCCTGGGTTTTCGCGGCGGCGAGTTCACGCGCGCCAAGCCCGCGAATCAACTGCGTGTCGTCATGCTGGGGGACTCGTACGTGTACGGGGACTTCGTCGACGACGATCAGACGTTCCCGGTCCAGCTCGAGCAGCGCTTGCGGCGCGCCTGTGGCGACGCGCTCGTCATCAATGCAGGTTTGGGCGGAACGACGATCGTCGATCAGGCCCAGGAGCTCCAGCGGACACTGCCGCTCGCTAGCGACGTCGTGGTGCTCGTCTACGTAGCCGACGACATCGCGAATCTGGCGGGTTCAAAAACCTCGTGGGAGCTGCTCGCCGAGAATCGCCGAAGCAAGTCCCGCTTCCCGTTGTCGATCGTCTATCCGGTGCTGCGCAGTACCGCGCTTTGGAACCTCGCGTTGAAAGCGCGGGCGAACAGGCTCAACCGAGCGGGCGAAACGTCGCTGTCCCAGGACTACTCGCGCGACAGCGCCAGCACTCTGGACCGCCTGCGGAACCGCTACGGCGAGGCGCTCGTGGCGCTTCGTGATACGCTCAAGGCGCATGGCGTGCGGTTTGTCTTCACCATGTACCCCTCGTACGCCGAGCTGCGAGGTGGCTCGGCCAACCTGACTTGGCTGGAGGGGTTCGCGAGGTCGCATGGCATCGCAGCCCTGAACTTCTCGGCCGCACTCCAAGCTTCAGGTTTGCCGAACACCACGCTGTACCGGCTTCCCGAGGATGGCCACCCCGGACCCACCGGCTACGCGATCGCCGCCGACACACTGGGGAAACGTATGCTTGCGCTTGGCGGGCTGCCTCTATGCAAGGGAGGTCAGGGCGATCATGTCCACTAAACCGCTGGCCCCGGCTCCGGACACCGGGGAGGTGGTGTCCGGCAAATATGTCGGCCACCTGCTGCTGTTCGGCGCGATCTTCCTCTTCCTCTACATCGTCCCCGAGCTCCTCATCTTCAAGCAGAGCGGATTCGCTCCGGTAGAGCATCTCGTCGAGAGCGGCCCCAATCCGTCGTTGCGGGATATCGTGTCGGATCTGTGGCGCGATCGAGCTCAGCTACTCAATCCGTTCAACAATCCCCTCGTGCGGTTCTTCCTGGTGACCATCTTGGCTGGCGCTGAGCTCGATCAGGTCAAGAAGTACGCCCCGCGGGACCCCGCATGAGCGGGACCAGCATCATTCTGACCGTCGCGCTCTGGGTCCTGTTCGGCTTGCAGCATTCAGTCCTGGCTCAGGGGTTCGTCAAGAGCTTCGCGGGTCGCGTATTCGGGCCGGCCTTCGTGGATTACGGCTACCGCTTCGTCTATTTCGTGAGCCAATGTTTCGTCTATCCGGTCTTCTGGTACGTCGTGTCCCATTTCGAGTCGGGCAGCACTCTGTGGACGGTGCCAGCGGCGCTCTATCCGGTCCACTTCCTCCTCAAAGTGACTGGCCACTTGCTGATCGTCGTGACGTTCTTGGCGGCCGATATCAACACGTTCGTAGGCATCAAGCAGCTGTGGGTGTATCTCAGTGCCAAGGTCAGGGGCAAGCCGGTGGAACGCGTGGCGGTGTTTGGGCATAACAATCTCGTCGTCGGGTTCCCGTTCACGCTCGTGCGGCATCCGATGTACCTGGGGATCATCCTGAGCCTGGTGACGGCCACAGGCATTTACTCGGAGAAGATCGTCTTGAACCTGGTGTGTCTGCTGCTGTACGTGGAAGTGGGGTCGTATTACGAAGAGAAGCAGCTGGTACGGCTCTTCGGCAATGCGTATCGTCGGTATCAGGGGACGACGTCAAAGTACCTGCCCGTCTCGTGGCTGCGGCGCCTGTGGCGTCCCCCGGTCTCGCGGAGTAGTGAGGCGGGCTAGGCTGCGCTGAAGCCGGTCGGCTACCGCGCGCCGTATCAGGTCCCACAGCCAGCGCCATTGCATTCGCGACCACTCGGCCGCTGGAACCTGTCCGGCGACGCCCTGTCCCCGCAACCAATCGAGTAACTCGCCGACCGGCACAAACCAGCCCGGTCGCCGGCTCATTTCCTCGAGCAGGCGTTGGGTGTCCGGGTTGAGGCGCCCCGCCGTGACGAATCCCTTGCTGAAATGCGTCGCGACAATCGCGATGCCGCCCTCGCGCTCGAGGGCATCCTGCGCGCTCGAGCGCAGTAAATGGTTGAACGCGTCGCAGTGCTCCGCGTCGGCGGCCGAGAACCACCAGTTGACGAGCGGGCGGCGCGGGTCCCGGTAGGGCAGGGTGGGGTTGATTTTGCCCACGTTCAAACTCTCGAAGGTCAAATTCCGGACATAGCGAACGTGAGACTGCGCCAGGTCTCCCCACCAGAATGGCGAGCCGACGACGTGCCCGTCGAACTCATCTGGGCACCGCAAGGTGAGGCGATAGATCGCGCGAATCAGTGGCAGATCGACGCGCGCCGTGCCCCAGTACAGGTTCTCGCGGTTCGCATCGTGATTGGCGTGCACGACGGGGTATTGACCAAAAGTCGCACGCATTGCCTCGAGGCCGCGGCGCGTGCGCGCCCGGTCGCTCGATTGCATGGTGGCGCCGTGTGATGCGATTTCGAACCCGCGGCGCTGCAGGCCGAGCACGAAGTCGCGGTACTCCGGATCCTCGAGCGTCTGGGAGCCCTCGTGGTCTCCTCCGCCCTCAGGGCACCGGAGCGGCCAAACGGTCTTGGTGGTGCGCATCCCGAACCGCTCGAGCGCCGCGTAGATCGGGGCGACGTTGTCCACCGTCGCGACGTCGGTATCGTCGATAACCGTGAACGCGAACCGCTTACCCCCGGGGAATCGCGGCGGGCGCATCGGTTCAGAAGGAGCCATCACCGCCACTGTCGCCCCGCGTGAACCACCAGTGGTCAAGCGTCGGGGGACCGCCGGCGGTTACGCTGGCCATGACGCGAAGATTGGGCGGAGCGCGGAAGAAGCCCCGGCGCCGAACCAGGCGGCGAAACGCGTCGATACTGGCGCCAGAGAGTAGCGCATCGGCTCCCCACTCGTGCGCCGCCCACTCCGCGCCGCGCAACACGGCGAGTCCGGCTCGGGCTTCGCTCGGCCGGTACAGCAAATCGGCAAGGGTCGCGACGCGGACGCCCCGCAGGCGCGGGTCACCGTCCGCGGACGGTGGCCTCAGGACACCCAGGGCAGCCAGTCGATTGCCGTCACGCACGTGGACGAATGAGTATCCCGCTGCATACCGCGCGGCGAATTCGGCGCCGCCGCGCCGCGGGCCCGCGCGCACCTCGTCGCGCGCGGCCAGCCATAGACTCTCTGCCGCTGGGACATCAAGCTGATCGCTGACAGTCACGCTCAAGGATCCGAGTCGGCCGCCGGCGAGCGCCGCCCACGTCGTCATCGCGAGATCACATACGGGCCCGAAGAGGGCGGCGCCGCGAATGGCGAGGCGCAGACCGCCGGAGCGCGCGAGAGCACCGGCCGGCAGGGTGGCCGGATCGAGGCTGCCGAGCACGCGCCGCGCGTTGAGAACGCGGAGGTCGTTCGGGAGGCCTCCAAGATCCCGGAACCCGAGCGCGCCGAACAGACGGAGCGCCGCCGGGTCGTGTGCCAAGGCGAGCGCCGCCACGGGCCCCAGCTCCTGGACAGCCGCGCGGAGTACGAGAAACCCCACCGCGCTCCGCTGGAACTCGGGCAGCACCCAAAGGCCCTTGATCCAGTAGGCAGATCGTTCCACACCGTCGATCCAGAGGCTGATCGGGATCGTGGTGACGTGCCCGATCGCAAGTTGGTTGCGCAACACGATCCACGTAGGGGGTGGCTCTCCCGGGGTGACGGGATTGGCCGCCCCCGCTTGCCGCCGCGAGGTCCGCACCTTGTCGGCGGTGGCCGCGGGGTCCCAGACCGCGGCGTAGAACCCAGCCAGGGCGGTCAGGTGCTCGGTCTCGACCCGGACGACTTCGATCCGGCTCGCGGTGTCCGTCACATGGCCCACCTCATGCACCTTCCCAGCTCGCACCGTGTGAGCGTAGCACGCGCTTTATCGCCGCGACGTCGATCATGGACAGCGTTTCTTCCGCCGAGAACGAAACGCCGTAGGTCGTCTCGAGCTCGAGTATGAGCGAGACATGGTTGAGCGAATCCCATGCGGCGACGTTGGCGTTGGAGGTCGCGTCGGTCACAGCACTGCGGGACATTCCCAAGACCCGGGCGACGACGGCCTCAGGCACCATTGCCGGACCTCAGTGTGACCCAGGGAGGCATTTGCACGGCGTGTTCAGCCACGTTACGCCGCCAGCGCTCCGATTGTCCTTCGGGCGCGTCGCGCTCGAACTCGTGACGGGCGTAGAAGCCGCGGGCGGGCTCGTTCTTGAGGGTCGGCACGAATTCTCCTACGAGCCAGGTGGCCGAAGCGCTGCGCGCGTCGGCACTGAGCCGCGCCAGCAGGGCGTCCTCGACACCGTACCCGATTACGCGACAGCTCATCACGAGGTTTTCGATCACCCAGGTATCCTGCGAGACTTTGACGAGCGCCGTGGCCACGAGGCCATGATCGCCGAAGCGATCGCTGACCTGCGTCGTGTAGATGCGCCAGGCGTCATCGCCGGCCCGGCTCGTGAGCGCACCGAGCTCATACCGGCGACCGGTGAGGTTGAACTGATTGGTGCGCTGGAACAGCTGGTGCACGCGCGGCAGCGTTTTATCGGAGACGGGGGTGGTGTCGATGGTGATCCCAAGAGAATTCAGGTACTCAGCGACCGACTGCGTGGACACGCGCAATTGCTCACGCTCGCGACGCTCGACGTACTGGCGCGTCCGACTGCGGTCCTCGTCGGTAACGATGAGCGCTTGGAGTTGCGGGATGCGCTCCAGCGTCTCGCGGTA
>Ga0070704_100000187_pt1 | contig 25288 bp, 18 predicted proteins | sample KBSK5252metaG_FD_65467 | JGI IMG/M metagenome (GOLD analysis project Ga0070704, IMG submission 65467) | Corn, switchgrass and miscanthus rhizosphere microbial communities from Kellogg Biological Station, Michigan, USA - KBS K5-25-2 metaG | ecosystem: Host-associated > Plants > Roots >...
CCCTTCTTCTCCTCCCCCAGCTTGCGCGCCAGTCCCGGCTCCTTGTACACGTCGGGCGACGACATGGCGGCGTCGATCTCCTTGAGGCGGGTCTCGTGAGGCAGGATGGCAGCCTCGAGGGCGGCGATCCGCTCGCGGAACGAGCGCAGCTCGCGGTTCTTCTGGTTACGTGCCTCGGCATCGGTGCGCCGCTGCTCGCGCCCTCCTCCCGGTCGGGGGGGCGAGGGGGCGGCGGTCGGGCGCGCCTGGGGCGGGAGGCTGGCCTGCGGGCGGGCCGCTGCCGGGGCGGCGGCGTCCGGACGCGCCGCGCGCGGTGGGGCGGCGGCCGGGCGCGGCGAGCCTCGCTGGTCACCGGCCCTGAGGGCCGCCTGGTAATCGTCGTAGCCTCCGTCGTAGAGCCGCACCCGACCGTCGTCGAACGCCGCGACGCGCGTCGCCACGCGATTGATGAAATAGCGGTCGTGCGACACGAACAGCAGCGTGCCGCCGAAGCCGGCCAGGGCGTCTTCCAGCGCCTCGCGCGTCGGCAGGTCGAGATGGTTGGTCGGCTCGTCCAGCAGCAGGAAATTCCCGGGATCGAGCGTCAGGCGGGCGAGGGCCAGGCGGTTCTTCTCGCCGCCGCTCAGGACCTCGACCTTCTTGAACACCTCGTCGCCGGAGAACTGGAAGATGCCGAGCAGGGATCGCAGCTGCCCCGGGGCCTTCGACGGCGCCCAGGCCTGCATCTCCTCGAGAACGGTCCGGCCCCGGGTCAGGGTCTCGAGGACGTGCTGCGCGAAGTAATGCAGCACGACCTTCTCGCCGATCTCCACCCTGCCGGCCTCGCACGGCAGCCTGCCGGCGACCACCTGGAGGAGCGTACTCTTGCCGCAGCCGTTGGGCCCGACCAGGGCGATGCGGTCGCCGCGCCAGATCTCGAGATCGAGCCCCTTCAGCACCTGCCGCTCGCCGAAGCCCTTGCGCACGCCGGACAGCAGCGCCACGCGCTGCGCCGAGCGCGTCACGGGCGGGAAGGAGAAGCGCCACGTCAGGTCCTCGGCCATCACCTCGGTGCGCTCCATCTTCTCCAGCATCTTGATGCGGCTCTGCACCTGGCGCGCCTTGGTCGCCTTGTAGCGGAAGCGCTCGATGAAGCGCTCCACCTCCTCCACGCGGTGCGCCTCGCTTGCCGCCTTCTTCATCGCCAGCTCGCGGGCCTTCTCCTTGTCCTCGCGATAGCGGTCGTAGTTGCCCGGCCAGACGGTCACCCGGCCTGAGCTGATCTCGGCGATCGAGGTCGCCAGGCGGTTCAGGAAGGTCCGGTCGTGCGACACCACGACCAGCGCCGAGGGGATGTCCGACAGGAACCCCTCCAGCCAGGCGACCGCGTCCAGGTCGAGATGGTTGGTCGGCTCGTCGAGGAGCAGGTAGTCGGGGCGGCGCAGGAGGAGCGCGCCCAGCGCGGCGCGCATGCGGTAGCCGCCGGAGAACTCGCGCAACGGCCGGGCGTGGTCGTTCGGACCGAAGCCGAGCCCCCCCAGGATCACCTTGGCCCGGGCCTCCAGGTCGAAGCCTCCCGCCGCCTCGAAGCGGTGCTGCACCTCGCCGGCGCGCCGGGTCAGGTTGTCCATGCGCTCGCCCGTGGCCGTGGCCATCTCGTGGTGCAGCCTCTCCATCTCCTTCTCCATCTCGAGAATGGCGGCGAACGGGTGCAGGAGCGCCTCGAGCACCGTTCCTTCGGCCAGGCGCGCCCCTTCCTGGGGCAGGTACCCGAACGACGTGCCGCGCTGGAGGTTGATCGAGCCGCGATCCGGCTCCTCGACGCCGGCGATGAGCCTCAGAATCGTCGTCTTGCCCGCGCCGTTCGGACCGACCAGCCCGACCCGCGCGCGCGGCGGGATCGCCCAGTCCACGCCCTTCAGGACCTCATGGACTCCGTAGCTGCGGACCACTCCCTCGAGGCGGATCATGCGCCCAGTCTAGCAGGGAGTGAAAATGGCCTACAACCGTGGAGGTGGAGGGAATCTGCTCATAGGAGAATCGGGTCTTCAAGTCATGGTCTGGGCCCCACGCTGCAAGGACAACCCTTCAGGCCGAACATGTATTTGAAGATCAAGGGTTTAGCGGGGTCCCTCCCGACGCCACCTCCACGGAAGTAGGGCATTTTTCTACGGCATTACGGGGGGGGAGTATGGGAGAGTCTGGGCGAACAACCAGCAGAGGAAGAAGACGATCGGGGCGTGGACCAGGAGCTGCAGGATGGAGAACCCGGCCAGGTCGCGCGCCCGCACGTTCAGGATGCCCATCAGCGGCAGCATCCAGAAGGGGTTGATCAGGTTCGGCAGGGCCTCGGCGGCGTTGTAGATCTGCACGGTCCAGCCCAGGTGGACGTGCCAGGTGTTCGCCGCCGCCATGACGTACGGCGCCTCGATGATCCACTTCCCCCCGCCCGACGGCACGAAGATCCCCAGGACGGCGGAGTAGAGGGCGACGGCAAGCGGGAAGGTCCCCTGCGTCGAGAGGCGGACGAACAGGTCCGCCATGGCCGGCTGGATCGCCGTCTTCGAGATGATGCCGAACATGCCGCCGTAGAACGGGAACTGGATGAGGACCCCCGCGGTCGCCGGCACGGCGCGCGCCACCGCGGAGAGGAACGACGCCGGCCTTCGGTGCAGGAGGAGTCCGAGCGCCAGGAACCCGAAGTTGAAGTTGCCCAGATCGAGCGCCGCCACGAATCCCTTGTCCCGCAATTGCAGGACCAGGAACGCCAGCATCACCAGGGCGATGCCGACTCCCCAGACCGGGCTGCGCTCGATGCGCTCGGCGGGCGTGCGCGGTACGGGGGCCTCGATCCGGATCGGATCGAAGCGCACCCCCATCGACGCGGCGGTCCGGGCGCGGGCGGCGTCGGGGCAGGAGAACCAGGCGATCGCCACGGACACGGCAATCAGGACCAGGGCGAGGACCAGGCTCTGCCACAGGAAGACGGTCTGCGACAGCGGGATGACTCCGGTCACCGGCAAAAGCGCGGCGGGAATGGTCGAGGGGGACGCCTGCAGGAGCGCCGCGGAGGAGGACAACCCGAGGGCCCACACGCTTCCGAGCCCCAGGTAGGCCGCCGCCCCGATGGCGCGGTAGTCGATCCCCTCGATGCGGTTCGTCAGCTCGCGCACCAGGAGGCCCGTAAAGATCAGCGACAGGCCCCAGGACAGCAGGGACGACGCCATGGCGAAGAAGGCCACGAAGGCCACGGCCCCGCGCGGCGACTTCGGCGCGAGCGCCAGGCGGCGGATCAGGCGCTCCAGAGGGGGAGAGGAGGCGACCACGAACCCGCCGATGATGACCAGGGCCATCTGCATGGTGAAGGGGACGAGGGTCCAGAATCCGCCGCCGAACTCCGTGACCAGGCGCCGCGGCGACTCTCCCAGGGCCAGCCCGGCGACGAGCACGAAACCGACCGCGGCCAGGGCGAACACGAACGCGTCGGGAAACCAGCGCTCGCAGGCGTCGGCGAGCATCATGCCGGCGCGCGCCAGGGGCGTGTCGGGACGCGGGGAAGCGATGGCGGGATCGGTTCGGTTCAGCGGCTCACCTCAGGTGGGCAAGCCGGCGGATTGTAATACAATCCGGTGCATGGAAAGACTGCAGGAAAGCCTGCTCTCCCTGGTGGTCGAGACCTCGACGAACCTGCCGCCGGACGTGCGCCGGGCGATGGCCCGGGCGCTCCGCACGGAAGATCCCGAGACGCGATCATCGCAGGCCCTGCAGGTGATCGCCAGCAACATCGACATGGCGGCCGGCTGCGAGGGGCCCATCTGCCAGGACACCGGCTGGCCCACGTTCCTCGTCAAGACGCCGGTCGGGACCGACCAGATGCGGGTGCTCGAGGCGATCCGCCAGGCGATCGCCGAGGCGACCCGGCGCGGCAAGCTCCGTCCAAACTCCGTCGACTCCCTCACCGGCAGGAACAGCGGCGACAACCTGGGTCCGGGGACGCCGACCGTCCACTTCAGCCAGTGGCCCGAGGCCGGGGAGATCGAGGTGCGCCTCCTCCTCAAAGGGGGCGGATGCGAGAACAAGAACATCCAGTACTCGGTCCCGACGGAGCTCCCCAACCTCGGGCGCGCCGATCGGGACCTCGACGGAGTGCGCAAATGCCTGCTGCATGCCGTCTGGCAGGCGCAGGGACACGGCTGCAGTGTCGGAGCCCTGGGGGTGTGCATCGGCGGGGACCGGACCTCCGGCTACGAGCACGCGAAGACGCAGCTCTTCAGGACCCTGGACGACACCAACCCCGATCCCAGGCTGCGCGAGCTGGAGGACTACGTCCTGACGACCTCGAACGCCCTCGGCATCGGCACCATGGGGTTCGGGGGGGGCGTGACCCTGATCGGCTGCAAGATCGGCGCGATCAACCGCCTGCCGGCGTCGTTCTTCGTTACCGTCGCCTATGACTGCTGGGCCTTCCGGCGGCTGGGGGTGGTCCTCGACGCCCAAAGCGGCGCCATCAAGCGGTGGCTGTACAAGGAGGACGCTCCGGTCGAGCCGATGACCACCCGCGAGGGGTTCCCGCTGAGCGGGAGGGAGATCCCGCTGCACGCGCCCCTCAGCGAGGCGGACGCGCGCCGGCTGAAGGTCGGCGACGTCGTGCTGATCAGCGGCATGCTCCACACCGGTCGGGACGCCGTGCACCACCACCTCATGCGCCATGCGCCGCCGGTCGATCTGCGCGGCCAGATTCTCTATCACTGCGGCCCGGTGGTCCTGAAGGAAGGGGATCGGTGGCGCATGACCGCCGCGGGCCCCACCACCAGCATCCGCGAGGAGCCGTACGAGGCCGAGGTCATCGGCCGCTACGGCCTGCGCGCGGTGATGGGGAAGGGGGGAATGGGGGAAAAGACCCTGGCGGCGCTGAAGGAGCATGGGGCGGTCTACCTCAACGCCATAGGGGGCGCGGCGCAGTACTACGCCCGCTGCATCGAGGCGGTGGACGGGGTGGACCTGCTGGAGCTCGGCCTCCCCGAAGCGATGTGGCACCTGCGCGTCAAGGATTTCCCGGCGATCGTCACCATGGATGCCGCCGGCCACTCGCTGCACGCCGACGTCCAGGCCAGATCGGCCGAAGTCCTCAAGACGTTCGCCGCTCCCGTGTTTGGATGAGGCGGTCGAGCTCGCTCTTCAGGCGGACCAGCACCTCGTCGTAGCCGAACGTCCCGATCGTCTCCGCCTTGCGCTTCAAATTCACGTGCGTCGGGGCGCACCACAGCCCCAGGTCGGCGTCGTCCGTCTCGCCCGGGCCGTTCACCCGGCAGCCCATGACCGCGATGGTGATGGCGTGGTCGCGGGCGTACGCCGTGAACTCCCGCACGCGCTCGGCCAGATCGACGAAGGCCTCGTTCTCCACGCGCGAGCAGGACGGGCAGGAGATGATGTTGAGGCTCTTGCCGAGATTTTCGGGCACCGAGCGGAAACGGCCGTGGGCGATGTCGTCGAGAATCGCCCGGCCGGCGGCGATCTCCTCCCCCTTGCGGTCGTTGGGGACCGTGAGGGAGACGCGCAGCGTGTCGCCGATGCCGCGCGCCACGAGCTGCTCGAAGGCGATGCGCGTCTTGAGGATCCCCTCGGGCGGCAGGCCTGCCTCGGTGACCCCCAGGTGCAGGGGCACGTCCGGTCGCGCGGCCGCGAAGCGCCGGTTGGCGTCGATCACCTTCATCGGGTCGGAGTCCTTGAGCGACACGCAATAGCGCGTGAAGCCGAGCCCGTCGAGAAGCGCCGCGTGCTCCAGGGCGGATTCGACCATCTCCGCGGCCGAATCGTCGCCGAACCGCCCCGCCTTCTCCGGGTCGATGGAGCCGCAGTTCACCCCCACCCGGATGGCGCAGTCGTGCTGCGCGGCCACGCCGGCGAGGAACGCCACCTTGTCGCGCACCGGCCGGCGCTTCTCGTGGTGGTAAAGATGGCCGGGGTTGTAGCGGATCTTGTCGACGTGCGGGGCGACCGCTTCGGCCAGCCGGTAGTTCTCCTGCAGGTCGACCGACAGGCTCGCCCCGGTGCGCGCCCGGATGGCCGGGAGGGCGGCGGCGTCGCGCGGGCTGTCGACGGCGATGCGGATCACGTCGGCGCCGGCGCGCTCCAGATCCTGAATCTGCCGCACGGTCGCGTCGACGTCCCAGGTCTTGGTGGCGCACATGCTCTGGACGGCGATCGGATGGCCGCCGCCGATGGTGATTCGGCCGATGCGCACCGCCCGGGTGGGGTTCCGCGGCAGGACTTTCGGGTCGGGCATCATGCGGCGATCATAGCAGGGCCGAGCGCGCGGTCACAACCGGCGGCCGGTCCCCTTGGGCACCAGCCCCGCGCGCAGCTGGTCGAGCGCATAGAAGGTGTCGCGCCAGACGACCCCGCCACGGGACAGGATCCGGATCGCCGAGTTCCAGGCCGCGGCCAGGAGCAGCAGGATGGCGGCCGGGTAGAGCGCCGAGAGCAGGATCGCGCTTCCCCCCTGCCTCCCGGTCTGCACGCGCGAGCCGCTCCAGACGACCAGGGCCTGCAGGGCCAGGGGCAGCCAGCCGGCGAGGAGGACCGCCGGCCGGATCGGCGCGGCCGCGAGCAGGCTTCCGGCGATCGCGGTGGCGGCCGGACCGAACTCCAGGACGAGCCCCAGCACGGTGTGGGCGACCAGCTCGAAGAGGGAATAGTTGAATCCCGCGAAGAAGTTCTTCTCCAGGCCGCGCGCCACGTTCAGGGCCCCCTTGTGCCAGGGGCAGCGCACCAGCCCGACCGCGTCGAAGAACCGCTGGCGCGCACCGCTCTCCTTCAGGAGGCGGCCGAGCTTGAAGTCGTCGGCCGGATCCATCTTCAGGAGGAGGTGGCCCTGGACCCTGTCGTAGGCCGTCCGGCGCACCAGGTTGAACGCCCCGATCCCCCCGCCGCCACGCCGCCGGTCCCGGTCCATCTCGTGCAGTCGCGAGGCGAGCAGGTACATCTGCGCGAAGACCATGAGCAGGGCCGCCTGCAGGGCGGAGACCGGGCGCTGGTCCGGGACGAGTGCCATGTGGTCCAGCCGGCGCTCCTCCGCGAGGGCCACGACCCGGGCCAGGAGGTCGTCCCGGGCCAGCTCGACGTCGCCGTCCATGAAGAGGATCCATGCCCCCCGGGCCCGCGCGGCCCCCAGGTGGCAGGCGTGGCACTTCCCGAGCCATCCGGCGGGCAGGTCGCGGTTGTGGATGACCTCCAGGTCCGCGCCGCCGGTCTTCGCCTGCACTCGATCGAGGATGGCGGCGGTCCCGTCGGACGAGCGGTCGTCCACCACGACGATCTGCAGCCCGGCGTAGCGCTGCGCCAGGAGACGCCCGACGGTCGACTCGATGCCGGCGGCCTCGTCCCGGGCGGTGACCACGACCGAAAGCGAGGGCAGGGGAGGGGGCGCGGCCAGGGGCGCGGCAGCGAGCGTGTCCCTTAGAGTGGGGAGGTTGCGGGCCGCCCGGCGCAGGAGCAGGCCGAAGCCGGTCCACGCCATGGAGAGAAGCGCGGAGGAGATGGCGAGGGGCGCAACACCCGGGGTCACGGTGCTAGGATACTTGACTCAAGCCGGGTGTTGGATTTAACTAGCGCCGGGGTGCTCACCGAAACCACGATCCTCTAGGGGGAATGCATGAAGCGTCTCGCTCTTGTCGCCGCCGTCATCCTGTCGTCAGCTGTGGTCGCGATCGCAGGGACCCCGGGACCGCCGGCCGCGGCGGCAAACTGGAACTTCAACGCCACGATCATCGAGGCGTGCTCCTGCCCGATGTTCTGCCAGTGCTATTTCAACAGCCACCCTTCGGGCGCGCACGGCGAGGCCGGCGGGCACTACTGCAAGTTCAACAACGCCTTCAAGGTCAACAAGGGGTCCTACGGCGCCGTCAAGCTCGACGGAGCCAAGTTCTGGGTCGCCGGCGACCTGGGCGGAGATTTCACCACGGGGACGATGGAGTGGGCGATCGTGACCTTCGATCGCGCCACCAGCAAGGAGCAGCGGGACGCCATCGGCACCATCCTCGGCAGCGTCTACCCGGTCAAGTGGAACTCCTTCGCCACCGCCGAAGGGGACATGTCCTGGACGGCCACGAAGGACGAGGCGCGGGCCCTGCTCGACGGCGGCAAGACCGCCGAGGTGTCGCTCAAGCGGTTCCAGGGGAACACCAGCGACCCGATCGTCATCAAGAACCTGAAGTACTGGGGGGTGCCGCGCAACGACGGCTTCGTCCTGATGCCGAACGTCGTCGAGGCCTACCGGGCCGGCGACAAGGCGTTCGAGTACAAGGGCACGAACGGCTTCATGATCACGATCGACCAGAGCTCGAAGGACTCCGGAGCGGGGGCCAAGTCCGGCAAGTAGGCCCCGCTCAGGACGCCGGCGGGGCGGAGTACGCCGCCGTGCGGGCGATGTCCTCCTGGCGGATCTTGTTCACGTCGAACCCTTCGAGTGCGGCGATCAGCTTTCCCATCGCCTGATCGAACGTCGGGATCGTCTTGCGGGCGCGCGTGAGAGGGTTGCAGCGCGCCATGACGAAGTTCTTGACGAACGGGTGGTTGATCCCGCGCCGCTTCAGGCGCTCGACTATTTTCTTGAGGTGCCCGTCGGCCTCTTCCACGCGATCGGCCCGCTCCTGGCGGGTGGCGTAGGCCGATTTCAGGCCCGACCTCAGGAAGCGATCGACGCGCCTGAGGATGGGGGAGAAGGCGCCGCCCGCGAAGCGGGGGAACTTCTCGTAGAGCAGCCCCAGGGTGATGAAGTACGGTTCCTCGAACTGGAAGGCGTACTCCTCCTCCTCGCGCCTCACCCCCTGCTCCATCAGCCCCCGATACATCCGGATCACCTCGAGCGATTTCTCCTTGATGTTGTGCGCCTTCTCCGTGTTGAGGGCCAGGATCAGGAAAGCGACCTCCGGCTCCGGGATGACGATGGCGGGGACGAACGCGGCCTTGAGCTTTTCGAGGACGTGACGGCGATGGTTGCCGTTCGGCGTCCAGTACACGCCGTCGGTACGGACGGCCACGACCGGATCGACGAACCGATCGATCTTCCGGACGACGCGCAGCAGCCGCTCGGCGTGCGCCTTCGACAGGTCGCGCTGGTAGGGGGTCGGCTGCACCAGGGCGGCCGGCAGGAGCGCGAAGATCTGCCAGTGATCGCCGACCGGCTCGCGGTAGACGGCGAGGGCGCTGCCGCCGTCCTTCTCGATCGCCTCGGCGAGCCGCAGCACCTCGGGCGGCGGCTCCTTGTCCTCGGGGTGGACGGTGAACCGCAGGGGCGCCACGGGGCTAGCCCTCGGAGTGACAGATGGCCAGATTGCTCCTGACCCCGTGCACGCCTTTGACCCGCTTCGCCAGATTGCGCGCCCGCTTGATCTGGTCCTTCGAATCGACGCAGCCGTTCAGCGTCACGACGCACTCGTCCGTCTCGACGTTGATCTTGAACGCGCCGACGACGTCGTCGGCCATGAGACGAGTCTTGACGCCTGCGGTGATCAGCGCGTCGAGACACTGTGCCGCGCGCGCCGGAACCGTCGCGATCAGCAGGCCGCACAGAGCAGCGACGGCGAACAGGAAAACCGATGGCCGGCGCACCCGGGACGTGGCTTCAGACATGGAAGGCTCCTTCCCTGAACAGCGACACCTTACCGTGAACCCCGGTTCGAGACAAGAAGGACGCGCTACAATCACCCGCGGGAGGATGCCACGATGAGCCTGAGCATGAGGCTGCGGGAGCGGGCGGCGGGGGTGTGGGAGCGCGAGTTCGCGCACCCGTTCGTGCAGGGGCTTGGCGACGGCACGCTCGACGAAGCGCGCTTCCGGGTATGGCTGCGGCAGGACTACCTGTTCCTGGCGGAGTACGCCCGCGTCGTGGCCCTGGCCGTGGCGCGCGCGGAGGATCTCGAGAGCATGGGGCGCTTCGCCGACCTGCTGCAGTCGACCCTCAGGAGCGAGATGGACCTGCACCGCCGCTACGCGGCGCAGTTCGGACTGAGCACCGACGACCTGGAGGCGGCGGTGCCGCTGGTCGCGACCCGCGCCTACACCGATTTTCTCGTGCGCACCGCCTACGAGGGGCCCCTGGCGGCGATCGTCGCCGCCCTCCTGCCCTGCGCCTGGGGCTACGGGGAGATCGCCACGCGCCTGGCCGGCCGCGCGGATCCGCCTGCCGCGGATCGGTACCGGGAGTGGATCCGGACCTATTCCTCCCCGGAGTTCTCCGCCTACGCAGACTGGCTGCGCGGTCTCCTCGACATGCTCTCCGAATCACTCTCAGGGGCGGAGGAGCGGCGGCTGGAGGAGATCTTCATGACCGCCAGCGAGCACGAGGTGCGCTTCTGGGACATGGCCTGGGCGGGGGACGAGGGCGCGGCCGGGTGAGCCGGACGCTTTACTGCTGCGCCCCCTGGGGATACTGGTAGAAGGCGTTGTTGGTGTAGATGATGTCGCAGTTGAAGTCGCTGGTCGCGCCGCCGGGATTGCTCCCCGCGGCGCCGTCGGCGCCGAAGCTGGTGATCGTATAGACCGTCCCCGCCGAGTTGGTGTCGACGTGCCAGGGGTTGTTCCAGCCGTCGCTGGCCGGGACCGACTTCAGGTACCTGGAGAGGTAGCTGCTGAGCGCCGCGGCGTTCACGTCGCTCAGCCCCCGCGGGTAGAGGTTGTTGTCGATGGAATAGGTCTCCAGGGCGGAGCCGATCGTCCGCATGTCCGCCAGGGTGCGCCCCTGCTTCGCCTTGTTCATGGCGTTTCTCAGGTTCGGAATGGCGATTGCGGCAATCAAGCCGATGATCGCCACGACGATCAGGAGCTCGATGAGCGTGAAGCCGGCCTGCCGCCGCCTCGCGGCGCGGTCGTTCGATGTTCCTGATTCCGGCGACTGCATGCCGCGATGCCCTCCGAAAAACGCGTTAGTCTAGCACGCGGCCTTCCACGCGCAGGGGCCGTCGTGTCGTCTCCAATACGGAAGGACGGGCCGGGACGTCTAGAGAAGAAGGGCCGGGTCGGCGTTTCCTCCGCTCAGCACCACGGCCGTCGGGAGGTCGTGGGTCCGCGCCGCGCCCGAGAGCAGCGCCGCGACACCCACCGCGCCGCTCCACTCCACCAGCAGGTGCTCGGTCTTGAGGAGGAAGAGCGCCGCCTTCCGGATCGCCTCGTCCGGCACGGTCACGACCTCCGCCACGAACGACCGGGTGATGGCGTAGGTCAGGTCCCCGGGACGGGACGGCAGGAGCCCGTCGGCTATCGACCGGGCCGAGGCCAGGGTCTGGGGCCCCCCGGCCAGAAGCGACGAAGACATCTTCGCGGCCCCCTCCGGCTCGACCCCGATGACCCGGATGCCGGTCCGGTGGTAGGCGCAGGCCAGGGCAATTCCGGACACCAGGCCCCCCCCGCCGACGGGCACCAGGAGCGTGCCGACGTCCGGCATCTGCTCCAGGATCTCGACCCCGCAGGAGGCCTGCCCGGCGATGATCCAGGGGTGGTCGAAGGGGGGCACCATGGCGAGCCCGCGCTCCTTCTGCAGGGTCTCGGCGCGGTCCTTCCTCTCGAGCGACGTGGTGCCGGCCAGGTGCACCTCCGCCCCCAGGCCGCGCACGCGCTCGAGCTTCAGCGCGGGGGCGGTCGTCGGCATGACGACGACCGCGGCCGTTCCGGATCGTCGGGCGGCGTGGGCCACGGCGATCGCATGGTTGCCCGAGGAATAGGTGATGACGCCGCGCCCCCTCTCGTCGGGGCCCAGGCGCGCGATGAAGTTGGTCGCCCCCCGCATCTTGAACGCGCCGCCGACCTGGAGGTTCTCGCACTTGAGCGCCACCCTGACGCCGGCGTGCTCGGAGAGGCTCTCCGAAGCGAGCAGGGGGGTGACCCGCGCATTGCGGGCGACGCGCGGGCGCGCCTCCCGCAGGTCGGTGGGGCCCAGCCCTTCCTTCTCGAACCCGGCGGTGTCCGTCATGGGAACCCCTATCTTCTCCCAGTCCCGGACGTCCGGACAAGGCCCCGCCCAAGATCTCCCTCCCCGGGCCCCGTCGCAGGCCCTATAATGCTGGCGATCACGTCGCGGAACCACGGGGAGGTGGACCGGTGTTTGCCAAGGAAGGGCTGGAAGGGGTCGTCGCGGCGCGCACGGGGCTGAGCCTGATCGACGGTGAGAAGGGGCGCCTCAGCTACCGCGGCTACTCGATTCACGACCTGGCCGAGCACTCCACCTTCACGGAGGTGATTCACCTCCTGTGGTATGGCGAGCTGCCGACGCGCAGCCAGCTCGAGCAGACGCGCCAGGACCTGTCCTCGCAACGGGCGCTGCACCCGGACGCGCAGGATCTGCTGAAGCGCTTCGCGCGCGACGCTTCTCCCATGGACATGATGCGGACCGTCGTCTCCGCCCTGGCGGTCCACGACCCGGACGTGCACGAGTCGACCCGCGAGGCCAACCTGCGCAAGGGAATCCGCCTGACCGCGCAGCTGCCGACGATGGTCACGGCGCACGAACGCCTGCGCAAGGGACTCGACCCGATCCCCCCCGACCCGGGCCTGGGTCACGCCGCCAACTTCCTCTACATGCTCCACGGCAGGAAGCCGGACGACCTGGGGACGCGGGCGCTGGATGTGGCGATGATTCTGCAGATGGACCACGGGCTCAACGCCTCGACCTTCGCCGCGCGGGTCACGGCGGGGACGCTGGCCGACCTGCACGCGGCGGTCACCTCCGCCATCGGCACCCTGAAGGGTCCGTTGCACGGCGGCGCCAACCACGACGTGATGGTGATGTTACGGACCATCGGTGAAGTGGACAGGGCGGCGGAGTTCGTGCGTACGGAGCTCCTGCAGAAGAAGAAAATCCCCGGCTTCGGGCACCGGGTCTACAAGACCATCGATCCGCGCGCCATCCACCTGCGCAGCCTGTCCGAGAAGCTCGGCAAGGTGCGGGGCCAGGAGAAGTGGTCGCAGATGTCGGTGGTGATCGAGAAGACCTGCAAGGAGCTCAAGAACCTCAATCCGAACGTCGATTTCTACGCCGCCTCGGTCTACTACCTGCTGGGGTTCGAGATGGACCTGTTCACCCCCATCTTCGCCTGCAGCCGGGCCCCGGGCTGGATCGCGCACGTCATCGAGCAGCACACCGACAATCGCCTCATCCGGCCGCTCGAAGAGTACATCGGGCCCCCGGAGCGGCCGTACGTGCCGCTCGACAGGCGGGTCTGAACCCGGCACCGCCGGCCGCGACGGGGACTTGAACGCCGCCGGAATGATGTGAGAGGATGCATCGATGCCGGCTCCGACGGACTACCGAAACCAGTTCCTCAAGAAGCCGCCCAAGCGCCTGGCCGTCGTCGATCAGAACAGCTGCTCCGGATGCGCCAACTCTCCGGCCTGTGTGGCGTTCTGCGAGACCGTCACGGTGAAGGACCAGGTGGTGGACGCCATCCGCTACGTGTCGTCCCCGGACGCGCCGAACAACCTGGCGATCATCGAGTACGACAAGTGCATCGGCTGCGCCCTGTGCGCCGAGGTCTGTCCCTGGGAAGCGATCACCATGTACAACTTCGAGGAGGCCTGGGATCAGGCGCCCCAGGTGACGTACGTGGAGTACAGCCCCGAGCTCGACGTGAATCCCAAGCCGAAGGAGGCGGACGCAGCAGCAGTCCCCGCCGGCTAGTTCCTGGAGGAACGTCCCGATGGATGTGGTGGCACTGCTCCTCGCGGCCGGCGAATCCGAGCGCATGGGCGCCCCCAAGGCGTTCCTCGACTGGCACGGCCAGCCCCTCCTGTCGCACCAGCTGCAGCAGGTCCAGAAGAGCCGCCTGAAGGAGTGCGTCGTCGTCCTGGGCAAGGACGCGGCGAGACTCGAGAGGCTGGTGAACGGGCCGATGCGGCCGGGCTGGAAAGCGCGCTCCGTCTACAACCCCCGCTATCACGATGGCAAGTGCGCGTCGATCGAAGCCGGCCTGGCGGCGCTGCCGGCCCCGCCGGACGGCATCCTGATCGCCTCGGTCGACCAGCCGCTCAGCGCGCGCCTGCTCAACGCCCTCCTCCGGTCGGCCGAAGCGGAATGGGAGCGGTGCGAGGCGGCCGGCCGGCGCACGATCATCGTGCCGGCCTTCCATGGGAAACCCGGGCATCCGGTTCTGTTCGCCGCGTCCCTCTTCGGCGAGCTCCTGGGCATCTGCGAAGAGACCTCCGGTCTCAAGGCGGTCGTGCGGAGACATCCGGGCCGCGTCCTGCATCTCCCCTGGGACGACGCCGGCGTCCTCCTGAACCTGAACACCCCCTTGGACCTCGGGGCGATCGATCCACGCCGACAGCTTCACTGAGACCAGGGCAGGAGATCGGCACCGGCAGGCCTGATTCCGGCCTGCGCCCCGCCCCCGTTCCCCCGATCACAGATTCGTACGAAGGGCCCGCGGGACGCTGATTTCGCTCGACGGAGCGCCTCCTCGCGGTATATTTCCAGGCTCCATCATATGTATACGCCGCGCCGCGAACCGTTCCGGTGGTCCCTGCTCGCCCTCGTCCCTACCCTTCTGCTCACCATCCCGGCCCGCGGCCAGCAGCCCCAGGCCCCGGTCGCCCCGACAGGGCGCGTCCTGGTGCGCACCGGGGACCCCGCCCCCGCGACCGCCCGGTTCGGGAGCGCCTACGACAGCGTCGCCGTCGCCCCGGACGGGCTGGCGTTCATCGACCGGACCCGCAGCGCCCTGTTCCTGAAGGGGGTATCGGGAGTCCGGACCATCGCCTTCAGCGGGGAGGAGGTGGCCGGAGGCGCGCGGCTGGCCGCGCTGTCGCGTGTCTCCAGCGGCGCCGACGGGACCCTGGCCTTCCTGGCCGACCTGGCCGACTCCCGCCAGGGGATTTACCGCATCGGGCCCGATCGCACGCTGCTCGAGGAGGTGGTCGTCACCGGTGGCCTCCTCGACCCGGCGGACGGCGATCGGACCGTGGAGATGCTCTACGAGCCGGTGCTCGACGGCGAGGGGACCGTCGTGGCCGGAGTGCAGCTCTCCGATGGATCGTCGGCAGTCGTCCGGTACGGGCGCTCGGCCGATCCCGAAATCATCCTGAAGACCGGCGACCCGATCGGGCCCGAGTCGTTCTGGAGCCTTCTGGCCGGGCCGGCCGTCAACGCCACCGGCCGGGTCGCCGTCTCCGCGGGGCTCGAGTCGGGCGCCACGGCGGTGCTCGTCCTGCCGCCCGGTGAGCCGCCGACCGTCGCGTTCCTCCTGCCGGTCCCCCTTACCCCCCAGTCGCCGTTCATCGCCTACGCGTCACCCGCGGTCGGCGACGGGGGACAGGTGGCGTTCTTCTTCGTCGCCCAGGGGCAGCTGCGGCTCCGCCAGTTCGAGAACGGCTTCGGATTCAACGTCGCGGCGCCGGGAACGCCGGCGCCGGGCGGCGGGACGTTCACGGAGCTGACCGACGTCCGGCCGGGTCTCGACGCGCTCGGCCGGGTGTTCTTCGGCGCGCAGCGCTCGAACGGCCGCAAGGGGTTCTACCTGGCCGGCACGTCGATCACGCGGCTCGCCGAGACCGGCATGGCCGCGGGTGCGGCGGGGGTCCTGGACCGGATCGAGGTGCGGCAGCCGCTCGCGGTCGCGGTTCTGGACTCAGGGGGCGCGCTCCACCTCGCGGCCGAAGGGACGACGGCCGGCGGACTGCTCCGTACCACAGGGCAGGAGATCGGCATCGAGGTGCGCTCGGGCGATCCGATCGACGGGGCGCGCTTCGTCTCCTTCATCGAGGCCCGCGTGCCGTTCATGGGGGGCGGGCCGGCGCTGGCGCCGGGCGGCCTGATGATCTTCGACGCCCGGCTGACGGGTGGATCGCGCGGCCTGTTCGCGCGGGATCGCGACGGGGGGATCGTCACGGTCGCCATGGACGGGGACACGGCCCCCGGGGGCGGCCGCTTCGACGGCGAGCGCTTTGCCTTCCATTCGATCAACGCCTCGGGGACCTTCGCCTTCCTCGGCTCGGTCCTGGACGGGCCGTCGGCGCCCACCTACTCCCTGTTCTACGGCGGACTGCACGGTGACCCGATCCGGAAGGTCATCGACACGCAGCCTTCCATCGCCGCCGGCGGCAGCACGGGGGATCGTGTCGAGGCGGTGCCGTCCCGGATCAACGGCTCCGGCCGGATCGCCGTGACGGCGCGACAGCCGGACGGCACCTCGGTCCTGTGGGGCTACGACGGTGCGACGCTCTCACGCATCGCGGGGCCGGGCGACCCCGCCCCCGGCGGCTCCTTCACGTCGGCCTTCACCGGGTCGCTGTTCACCGGACAGCCGATCGCACCCGTCCTGGGAGAGGACGGGATCGTGCTCTTCGGCGCCCAGACTGGAAGCGGCGATTCGGCGCTCTTCGCGGCCGGCGTGTCGGCGGAGTCCGGCGGTCCGCCCGAGCGCGTGCTCGGCCTCGGCGACGATGTCGAAGGGGGGCGGCTGTCCCCCTTCGAGCTGCAGGCTCTCGACCGGGAGTCGTCCGGCCGCGTCGCCTTCCAGTCGATCTACAGCGACGAGTTCGATTTCGCGGACTTCCTGCGCGAGGCGGGACCGTCGGAGAGGATCGCGGCGCGCTTCGATCCGGTCCTCGACCTCGGCTTCGTCCTCCTGGTTTCCTCGCAGCTGGCGTTCACCGGCGACGGCGGCCTGGCCTACGGCGTCAACCTGTTCGACGGGAATGAGGCGGTCCTGCTCCGCCTCCCGGACGGCGGCGCGGATCCCGTGGTCCTGGCGGCCGGAGACCTGCCCTCCCCGGACGGCGGCGTCTACGTCTCGTTCCAGCCGGGGCGGCGGAGCCCCGCCCGCCTCGGAACGGACGGACGCGGCGGCCTGGCCCTCGCGGCCGCGACCACGGCCGGGCCCGAGGCGATCTTCCAGTTCGGAAATTCCAATTCTCCCCCCGTGGCGGACGCCGGTCCCGACCAGGTCGTCGAATGCGCCCGCCCCTCCGGCGCCGACGTCAGCCTGGACGGGCGCTCCTCCTCCGATCCGGAAGGGGCCGCGCTGCGCTACCACTGGTCGGGGCCGTTCGGGCAGATCGAGGGGGCCCAGCCGACCGTGTTCCTGCCGCTCGGGATCTCGACCGTGACGCTGGCGGTGGACGACGGGGAGGTGGTCTCGGAGACGGACGCCGTCGAGATCGTCGTGCGCGACACCCAGCCGCCCCGGATCGCCGCCATCGCCGCCTCGGGGATGCTGTGGCCCCCGGACGGGCGGATGGTCGACGTGTCGTTCACGGTGGCTGCCTCCGACCTGTGCGACCCTTCCCCCGCGATCGCGCTTCTGGAGGTCGCGAGCAGCGAGCCCGCCGGCGGCCGCGCCGGCGCGCAATTCGCGGGGGCGGTGATCGGGATCGACGATCGGCAGATGGCGCTGCGCGCCGATCGATCGGGAAGCGGCCCGGGTCGAACCTACCTCGTCACCTACGGCGCCCGGGACCGTGCCGGCAACGTCGGCACGGCCGGGGCGACGGTCTTCGTCCCGCACGACCGCGGACGCTAGAACCCCCGCAATCTGCTAGACTCGCCGCCCTGCGCCGCCGGTCGGAGCCGATCGGGTCTCGGCGGCGCACCTCGGGCACACCACAGCGATGCCGCGCACTCATCTCCTCGCCCTCTGCCTGGTGGCGGCGGGCACCCTGGCCGCGCCGGCCGGCCCCGTCCTGGGAGGCGAGCCTGAGCACGACTCGCTCCCGCTCGGCTTCAGCAGCCCCGCCTGGGACGGGGAACGGTCGATCGAGAAGCAGTTCGCCTCGCTCCTCGATCGGGAACGGATCTCCCGCACGCACCGGGAGCTGACCCGGGAGCCGCACCGCGCCGGGACCGACGGCTCGCAACGCGTGGCCCTGTTCATCCGGCAGGAGGCCGAGAAGGCCGGGTTCAAGCCGGAGGTCACTCCCTTTCTCTTCTACGGCTCCCATCCGGGCCCGCGATCGATCGCCCTGACCGCGCCCATCAGGAAATCGCTGTCGCTGGCGGAGGACATCGTCCCCGGCGACCCGTTCACGCAGCGCCCCGGCGACCATCTGGCGTTCTGCGCCTACAGCGGCTCGGGCAGCGTGGAAGCGGAGGTGGTCTACGCCGGCCAGGGGACGGTGGCGGAGTTCCGCGCCCTGGAGGATCGCGGTGTCGATCTCAAGGGACGCATCGTCCTGATGCGCTACTTCGGCGAAGGGGAGGGACGCAAGATCCTGCGCGCCGAGGCGAAGGGGGCCGTGGGGGCGATCCTGTACGCCGATCCGCAGGAGGACGGGTTCCTCTACGGCGCGGTCTATCCGCAGGGGGCCTGGCGCCCGCCCGGGTCGATCATGCGCCGCACGCTCGTCGACACCCCCTACGAAGGGGATCCGCTGAGCCCGGGATGGGCCGCCGTCCCGGGCGCGAAGCGACTCGACCCGCAGAAGATCGGGGGGCTGCCGAAAATACCGGTTCTGCCGATCTCCTATCGCGACGCGGCGCTTATCCTGGAATCCCTGGGAGGCCCGGAGGCGCCGGACCGGATGCAGGGCGGTCTGCGGAGGCGACCGAACGCGGCCGGCGTCCCGAAGGACCTCACGCTCGTCGAGTCGTATCACCTGGGACCGGGCCCGGCGAAAGTCAGGATGTCGGTCGAGATGCAGGGCAGGACCGATACCATCCGCAACGTCCTGGTGCGCATTCCCGGAAAGGAGGAGCCCGACTCGTGGGTGATCCTCGGGAACCATCACGACGCCTGGATCTACGGCGCCGGCGACCCATCCAGCGGCACCGCGGCGCTCCTCGAGATCGTGCGGGCGCTCGGCAGGATGCAGAGCCTCGGCTGGCAGCCGCGCCGCAGCCTCGTCATCGCCTTCTGGGACGCCGAGGAGATGAACCTGGGAGGATCGACCGAGTGGGCCGAGGCCAACGCCGAAGTCCTGCGGCGCAAGGGGGCGGCGGTGATCAACATGGACTCCGCCGTGTTCAACGGCGAGCGGCCGCTGTACGTCGGGGCCAGCCCCTGCCTGCACCGCCTGTTCCGCGAGACGGCGGCCGACGTTCCCGGACCCGCCGGGAAGGGGAGCCTGCTCGAGGAGTGGGTCCGGTTGCAGAACAGGACCCGCGGGGTCCCCTCGGCGGACGGCTTCGAGATTGGCGGGACCGCGGAGCGGCCCCTCGTGGAGCCCCAGATCGACGACGTCCCCCTGGGGGACGACCAGACATCGTTCGTGGAGTTCCTGGCGCTGCCGGGGAGCGACATGTACTACGGCGCCGATTACGGCATGTATCACTCGCTGTACGAGAACCGCCACTGGATGTCGACCGTGGTCGATCCGCAGTTCCACCTGCACCGCGTGATGGCGGAATTCCAGGGACGCCTCGGCCTGCGGCTGGCGATGGCCCCGATCCTGCCGCTCGATCCGGACGGCACGGCGGCCGCCTGGGGCCGGGCCTTCGAGGACCTGGAGGATCGGGCCGGCGAGCGCCGCGCCTCGCCGAAGCTCCTGCGTCCGGTGGAACGGGCGCTGAAGCGCTTCAGCGAGGCGGCCGGATCGTTCGCCCGCGAGCGCGACGAGATCCTGACCGTCATGGACTGGCCCCTTCGCCCCGTCCCCGATCGCCTCGCCGCCGTCAACCGCGAGGTGGCGGAGGCGGAACGGGCCTTCTACTCGGAGAGCGGACTGCCGGGCCATCCCTGGTACCGGGGCCTCTGGGTGGCGCCGCCGCGCGCCGTCCCGGGACTCACGGAAGCCCGCCTCCCCGGCCTGCGCTGGCCGCTCGAGCTGGACCAGGAGGGGACCCTCCTGCGCCAGGTGGACCTCTACACGCAGGCCCTCGACGAGGCGACCGCCCACCTGCACCGGGCCGAGGGCCTCCTGTCGATCACCGCCCGCCCCCCCGCGCAGGACGCTTCCGGTCGCTGAAGACTCCGGGACCTCGGTTGACAGACTTCCTCCGTGAGCGTATGAGAAGTTCATTGCCGCCACCGCCCGCGCACAGCGAGGAGGGACACCCATGGGACGCTCCAGCGTTTTGATCCCGGTCATGGTCTGCCTGTCCCTCCTTGCCGGCGGGACGACCGAGGCCCGCGAGCTGACATTCGCAGAGCGCGTGCGCGCCCAGACGGCGCTCGAGCGCGTCTATTACTCGCACCAGGTCGGGGCCAGGCGACCCTTCGACCAGGCGGTGCCCCGCGCGCTCATCGAGGGAAAGGTGCGGACCTACCTGCAGCAGTCCGCGGCACTGGAAGAGATCTGGCGGACGCGGATCACCGGCGGCATGCTGCGACGAGAGCTCGAACGCATGGCCGCGAAGACGCGCATGCCGGAGAGGCTCGGGCAGCTCTATGCCGCCCTTGGAGGGGACGCGGTCCTCGTCCAGGAGTGCCTGGCGCGGCCGGCCCTCGTGGATCGCCTGTCGCGCAACTTCTTCGCCAACGACTCGACGATCCACGCGGGACCGCTCAGGATGGCCGAATCCCTGCGCCGGGATCTCCTGGACGGACGGATCGATCCCCGGATCGAGCGAGCGGGACGGACGGTCACGGAGCTTGTGCGTCTCGATCGCGGCAACGAACAGCGGCCCGACGATCCGGTCGGATCCCGCCTCGAGCTCGATTCCCGGGAATTCGATCGCTATCGCTCGCGGCTTCCGGCTCGATCGGGAGACATCGGTCCCATCCAGAGGAACGGCGATGTGTTCGTCGTTCATGTTGTCCTTGACGCGGCCCCCGACACCGTGCGCTTCGCCGCGTATGCCGTTCCGAAGATCGGGTGGGATTCCTGGTGGGAAGGCGTGGCGCGCCGCCTGGATGAGGGATCGGTGAGAGTGGTGGCCGAGGACGGCTCACCGCTTCCCATCCCCTCGCCGGAGCATGACAGTTACCTGGCCGGCTCCGGGTGCGTGCTGGACGACACCTGGGACAACGGGTCCTTCGACGACTGGCCCGAGGCCCGGGTGAACCACAGCGCCGTCTGGACGGGCAGCCTGATGCTGGTCTGGGGGGGTGCGAACCCGGGCGGGCGGTACGATCCCGCCACCGACACCTGGAGCACGACGTCTGCGATCAACGCGCCCCAGACCCGATCCGAGCACACCGCGGTCTGGACCGGAAGCGAAATGATCGTCTGGGGTGGATGGAACGGGTCGACGGCCTTCGCCACGGGAGGACGATACAATCCAGCCGCTGACACGTGGACCGCGACGTCCGGCCTGAACGCCCCCTCGGCCCGCCTCCGGCACGTCGCGGTCTGGACGGGTAGCGAGATGATCGTCTGGGGCGGCCAGCAGAACGGCGGATCGCGCACCGACTCGGGCGGCCGGTACGATCCGGGCACGGACACCTGGACCGCCACCTCCCCGGTCGATGCTCCTTCCCCGCGTGTGGGCCGCGCCGTGTGGACCGGCAGTCGGATGATCGTGTGGGGAGGGGCCGATGGCTCGGTCTACTTCAACACCGGCGGGTCGTACGACCCGTCCACGAACTTCTGGACCCCCATCTCCGGGACGGATGCGCCCTCCGCACGATCCGGCCACAGCATGGTCTGGACCGGATCCGAAATGATCGTGTGGGGAGGGTCCACCGGAGCCTCTTCTCTGGCCGATGGAGGGAGGTACAGCCCCGCCACCGACGCATGGATCGCCACTGCGACGACAGACGCCCCTGCCCCCCGTTCTCAACATGCGACGATCTGGACCGGGACAGAAATGATCGTGTGGGGCGGGGCTCCAGGATCGGGGCCTCCTCTGCCCGAAGGGGCCCGGTACAATCCGGGCGCGAATACCTGGACCAGAGTCTCCACGAGCAACAGCCCGTCGGCCCGCACCGATCCGAGCGGAATCTGGACCGGCAGCGTCATGATCGTCTGGGGCGGTGTGGATGCCGGCAAAACCATCATGAGCAGCGGCGGCCGCTACGACCCGCTTACCGATTCCTGGACCCCCACTTCCGACACCAGCGCTCCGTCGCCGCGCTCCCAGCATTCGGCGGTCTGGACTGGGAATCAGGTGATCGTCTGGGGCGGGGATCCGAACCTGAGCACCGGCGGACGATACGATCCGGCGACCGATACCTGGAGCGCGACGTCGATCACGAATGCGCCGGATGCCCGTCAGTTCCAGACGGCCGTATGGACAGGGGAGATGATGATTGTCTGGGGCGGATTGAAGGGACTCATTGGACACGCCCTGAACACGGGGGGCAGGTACGACCCGGTGGCCGACTCGTGGAGCCCCACCTCCCTGACCGACGCACCGTCCCCCCGCGTACGGCACACCGCCGTCTGGAGCGGAAGCCGGATGATCGTATGGGGAGGCTCCAATGCGGCTGTCCGGACCGGCACGGGGGGGCAGTATGACCCGGTGAGGGACCTCTGGACCGCTACGTCCACGACGGACTCCCCATTGCCCCGCGCCCTGCACACGGCGGTCTGGACGGGGACCGAGATGGTCGTCTGGGGCGGCCAGCAGTTCTCCGGGGTCTGGTTCGACTCGGGCGGTCGCTACAATCCCGCCACGGACCTCTGGACCCCCACCTCCACATCGGGTGCGCCGCCGGGCCGTCTCGGGCACACGGCGGTCATGGCCGGGAGCCGGATGATCGTGTGGGGCGGAGCCGACGGCTCGGGACCGCTCGGCACGGGCGGGCGATACGACCCTTCGACCGACCTCTGGGAGCCGACCTCGACGACCGGCGCACCCACGCCCCGCATGGATCACACCGCCGTCTGGACCGGCAAGGTCATGGTCATCTGGGGCGGAAGCGGGCCCGCGGGCCCCTTCCTCGACACCGGTGGCCGGTATGACCCCGGCGCCGACGTCTGGACGGCGACTTCGCTGGCCGGCTCCCCGGCGGCCCGGAAATGGCACGTCGCCACCTGGACCGGAAGCCACATGGCCGTGTGGGGGGGCTCGGTGAGCGGGTGGGGCGGCAGAACCGGCGGCCTTTATGCGCTCGGGCACGCGATCGACGACGACGGGGACGGCATCAGCGAGTGCGCGGGAGACTGCAACGACGGCAACGGGGCGGTTCACCCCGGCGCGCTCGAGATCTGCGACGGCTTCGACAACGACTGTGACGGGCTGGCCGATAACGCGGTGATCCCGCCCGGTGTCCCGCTCCTCGAGGTCGGGAATCCAGGAAATGACGGGAGCCTCACCTGGTCCTCGGTCGTGGCGGCGACGCACTACGACCTGGTGCGCGGCGATCTGTCCATTCTTCTCGGCACGAGGGGGGATTTTTCTTCCGCGACTCGGGCCTGCCTGGCGGACAACCTGGCGGGGTTGACCTCGACGAGCAGCGAGGTTCCCGTCACCGGCGGCGCATTCTGGTATGTCGTCCGGCCGGTCAATTGCGGGGGAAACGGGACGTACGATTCGGGAGACGCGGCGCAGGCCGGCCCGAGCGATGCCGGGATCAACGCCTCGGCATCGTCCTGTCCGTGAGGCGGTCCGGATCCTGATGGCTCAAGGGGCGCGCTCGGGACGTTCCCTCAACCCCCCGCCACCGCCGGGATGATGATCACCTCGTCGCCGTCGGCGACCGGGGTGGTGGAGCCGTCGAGCAGGCGGGCGTCGTTGTCGTTGACGTAGATGTTGACGAAGCGGCGGATCTCCCCCTTCGGGCCGCGCAGCTTGCCTCGCAGCCCTTCGTACCGGGTCTCGAGGCCGTCGAGGATGTCGCCGAGCGTCGCCCCTTCGAGCTGGACCGACTCGTCGCCGCCGGTCTGGCGGCGCAGAACCGAAGGAATCCTCACCTGCACTGACATGAAGGCCTCCCGTTGAGGCCGGACCTCATGGGGTCCGGACCGATGAAAGGGGCGCCGCGGGGGCGGAGAGCCCGGATGAAGGGAAGGCGCCTGGGGCGGCGCTCCCGGAAAAATCGTCTGCGGCGACCCGGGTCGCGAACGCCCCCTCGAACGCCTCGAGCCGCGGCTCGATGACCGGGTAGACCGGGGCGGTCGCGGCCAGGGCGTCGGTCGTCTTCAGGCCGTTGCCGGTGATCACCAGGACGATCGGCTCGTGGCGGGGCAGCCGTCCCGAGGCGATCAGCTTGCGCGCCGCGGCGACCGTCACGCCCCCTGCCGTTTCCGCGAAGATCCCCTCGGTCCCCGCCAGCAGGCGGATGCCCTCGACGATTTCGCCGTCGGTGACGTCCTCGGCCCAGCCGCCGCTCTCCCGGATGGCGCGGGCCGCGTAGTAGCCGTCGGCCGGGTTGCCGATGGCGAGGCTCCGGGCTATGGTGCGCGCCTTCACGGGGCGGATCTCGCCGCTGCCGTCCTGCACCGCGGCGACAATCGGGTTGCAACCCCTGGCCTGCGCGCCGTACAGGCGTGTGGGCCGGTCGTCGACGAAGCCGAGACGCTGCAGCTCGTCGAACGCCTTGCCGATCTTGGTGAGGAGCGAGCCCCCCGCCATGCAGCACACCAGGCTGGCGGGGCGCTTCCAGCCGAGCTGCTCGGCGATCTCGTACCCGACGGTCTTGGAGCCCTCCCCGTAGAAGGGGCGCAGGTTGACGTTGACGATCCCCCAGCCGAAGCGGTCGGCGATCTGGCTGCACAGGCGATTGACCTGATCGTAGTCGCCGCGCACGCCGACCAGACGGGCGCCGTAGACCGTGGTCCCGAGGATCTTCGCCGCCTCCAGGTCTTCGGGGATCAGGATGCAGGTCTCGAAGCCATGGCGCACCCCCTGGGCGGCGACGGAGTTCGCCAGGTTGCCGGTCGAGGCGCAGCCGACGGTGGTCATGCCGAACTCGCGCGCCTTGGTGAGGGCCACCGAGACGACCCGGTCCTTGAACGACAGGGTGGGGAAGTTCACCGCGTCGTTCTTGACGTACAGCTCCTCCACTCCGAGGTTCCGCGCCAGCCGGTCGGCTCGGACGAGCGGCGTCCCCCCGACTTCCTGCCCCAGGATCCCGGCGCCGTCGACCGGCAGGAGCTCGCGGTAGCGCCACATCGAGCGGGGGCGCGCGGCGATCGCATCCGGGCTGAAGACGCGGCGGAGAGCTTCGTAGTCGTAGGTCACCTCGAGCGGGCCGAAGCACTCCTCGCAGATCGCCCGGGGGGCCACCGGAAACTCGGCGCCGCACTCCCTGCACTTCAGGCTTTGCACATGGCTCATGGAGTCCTCTCCCGTCTCAACCCGCGCTGATCTCGTCGAACGCTGCCGCGGCCCGGCGCATGTCGTCGGCCGTCGTCAGGATCCCGGCGCTCAGCCGCACCGTTCCGTCCGGGAACGTGCCGAGGTGCCGGTGCGCGTAAGGGGCGCAGTGCAGGCCGGGACGCACCGCGATGTCGAACTGCTCGTCCAGGATGGCCCCCACTTCCGCGGGGGCGAAGCCGT